>Ga0136614_10000852_pt1 | contig 16816 bp, 14 predicted proteins | sample AntDrymUQ2792106_2_FD_106643 | JGI IMG/M metagenome (GOLD analysis project Ga0136614, IMG submission 106643) | Polar desert sand microbial communities from Dry Valleys, Antarctica - metaG UQ279 (21.06) | ecosystem: Environmental > Terrestrial > Soil > Desert | place: Antarctica: Dry Valley... | reverse complement strand
AGCTTTCGCGCCTCAGCGTCAGGTAAGGCCCAGAGATCCGCCTTCGCCACCGGTGTTCCTCCTGATATCTGCGCATTTCACCGCTACACCAGGAATTCCGATCTCCCCTACCTACCTCTAGCCTGACAGTATCGAATGCAGTCCCGGGGTTGAGCCCCGGGATTTCACACCCGACTTGCCAAGCCGCCTACGCGCTCTTTACGCCCAATGATTCCGGACAACGCTCGCCTCCTACGTGTTACCGCGGCTGCTGGCACGTAGTTAGCCGAGGCTTCTTCTGCAGGTACCGTCACGAGATCGCTTCGTCCCTGCCGAAAGGGGTTTACGACCTGAAAGGCCTTCATCCCCCACGCGGTGTCGCTGCGTCAGGCTTTCGCCCATTGCGCAAGATTCCCCACTGCTGCCTCCCGTAGGAGTCTGGGCCGTGTCTCAGTCCCAGTGTGGCTGGTCGTCCTCTCAGACCAGCTACCCGTCGTCGCCTTGGTAGGCCGTTACCCCACCAACAAGCTGATAGGCCGCGGGCCCATCCCCGACCGGCGGACCTTTCCTCTTCTGACCATGTGGTCGGAGGAGAGTATCCGGTATTAGCTCCGGTTTCCCGGGGTTATCCCAGGGTCGGGGGCAGGTTGCCCACGTGTTACGCACCCGTTCGCCACTGATCCCCGGGCCGAAGCCCGGTTCACCGTTCGACTTGCATGTGTTAGGCGCACCGCCAGCGTTCGTCCTGAGCCAGGATCAAACTCTCCGTAGAGATCGACCGGAACCGACGAGTCGGTTCCGTTCGACTTGATGGAGGTTCGGCCCTCCGAGCGAGGCACCGCTCGCAGGGCCATTCCCCGCCAGACGTTTCCGTCTGGACGGATGAAGCGTGCCGCCGTTCTCAAGGCACGGCGAACCGTGCCGACGTGAACGATGGCAAGCATCGGCTCTTGACACGCTGTTCAGTTCTCAAGGTGCGACAAGCGCATACCCCCTGGTCAGAGCATCCATACACTCTCGGGGAGTTTGCGCCGGACCGGTAGGATAGCAGTCCGGGTCGAGGCGTCAACCGAGCGGCCGGCCTCGAACCGCTGTTCGAGACCCAGGTTACCCGTCCTCCACCCCCGCCAGCCGCGCGAACTTGCGGCGACCCACCTGCCACACCGTCCCCTCGAGCTGGCCCGGCGGCTCCCCTCGGATCGGAATCTCCTCGTCCGACACTTGCTCGCCGTCCACCCGAACCCCTCCCTGCGCTTGCAGCCGCCTCGCTTCCGATCGGCTCCCCACCAAGCCCATGGCTTCCAGCAGGGCTGGGACATAGGCAACCCGGCCGCCGTCCTTCTCGTCGAAGACACCCTCCGGGACGCGGACGTCGGTGATCTCGTCGGGGATCTCGCGCTCGCGGTGCACCGCGTTGAAGCGCTCCTCGGCGGCCGCGCCGACCCCCACCCCGTGATAGAGGTCGACCACCTCGCGTGCCAACCTGCGTTTCGCCTCGTTGGGGTGCAGGGTGCCGTCCTCGAGGCCGCGCTCGACGGCGTCGATCTCGGCGGGATCCACGGGAGCCGCCGATCGAAGGTACTTCGCGATCAGCCGGTCGGGGATACGCATCAGCTTCCCGAACATGTCGTCGGGCGGCTCCGTGAGCCCGATGTAGTTGTCGAGCGACTTCGACATCTTCCGAACGCCGTCCGTGCCCTCGAGGAGGGGAAGGGTCAGCACGACCTGCGGTTCCTGTCCGAACGCGCGCTGCACCTCACGCCCCATCAGGAGGTTGAACTTCTGATCGGTGCCCCCGAGCTCCACGTCCGCTCGCACGGCGACCGAGTCGTAGCCCTGGAAGAGGGGATAGAGGAACTCCACCACGCTGATCGGCCGTTCGCCCTTATATCGCTCGCGGAAATCGTCGCGCTCGAGCATCTGCGCGACCGTCGCGGTCGAGGCCAGCCTGAGCAGCTCCGCCATGTCCATCTCCGAGGACCACTCCGCATTCCCGTGGATCTCCGCCGCCGCGACGTCGATCACCATCCCGGCCTGCGAGAGATAGGTGTCGGCGTTCGCGCGGATCTCCTCTTCCGTGAGCATCGGACGGGTCTCGGAGCGGCCGGACGGGTCTCCGATCCGCGCCGTGAAATCCCCGATGATCAACACGGCCGCGTGGCCGGCGTCCTGGAACTGCCTGAGCTTCCGCAGAACGACGGCATGGCCAAGGGTCAGATCCGGCCGGCTCGGGTCGACGCCAAGCTTCACGCGGAGGGGCCGGCCCTGGGCGAGGCGCTCCTCCAGCCCGCCCGCAGGGACGAGATCGACGCTGCCGCTCGCGAGCGTCGTCGGCGCGTCGGCGGCCATGGCGCGGCGATGCTACCAGCGCCACCTCCCGATCCTGTGGGGTAGCAGGGTTACACTCGCCCGCGATGACCCGCCGGCACTTCCCCCTGGCGGCCTTCACGGCAGCCTTCGTTCTCTTCGCTGCTGCCTGCGGCGTCGACTTGCGCGACGTTCCTCGGCGCGAGCTCGCACAGACGTCCTTCGTCTATGCCGCCGACGACAGCGTGATCACCGCGCTCCATGCCGTCGAGGACCGGGTGATCCTGCCCACAGCCCAGATACCCTCTTGGATCCGTGATGCGGCCGTCGCGATCGAGGACCGTCGCTTCTATCAGCACCACGGCATCGACGGGCGCGCGATCATCCGGGCGTCCTACGTGAACTTCCGCGACAGCAGTATCGCCGAAGGTGGCTCGACGATCACCCAGCAGCTGGTGAAGAACCTGTACACGGGCGCCGACCGCACGATCTCTCGCAAGCTCAGCGAGGCGATGCTTGCGTGGCAGCTCGAGGACCGGCTTTCGAAGGACGAGATCCTCACGCGCTACATGAACACGGTCTACTTCGGCAAGGGCGCGTACGGCGTCCAAGCGGCGGCCCGAACCTTCTTCGACGTCGACGCGAGGAAGCTCGACCTCGCCCAGTCGGCGTTGCTCGCCGGCCTCATCACGAGCCCGGGGCACTTCGATCCCTACGAGTATCCACGCCGCGCCACGGGTCGGCGCGGTGTGGTGCTCCGGCTCATGCACGAGTTCGGGATGATCACCAGGGCCCAGCACCGGCACGCCAAGAAACAGCCGGTCCGGCTCCACCAGGTGCCGGCCCAGGGCCGCTACCACTACCCCTACTTCGTCGACTACCTGAAGGAGTGGTTTCTCAGTGAGCCGGCCTTCGGTGAGACGCGCGAAGACCGCTACCGCCTCCTGTTCACCGGCGGACTCCGCATCTATACGACGCTCCATCCGGGAGTGCAGGCAGCGACCCAGCGTGCGGTGGATTCGGTCCTCTCCTACCCGGAGGATCCCTCGGCGGCCGTGACCGTCCTCGATCCCCGCAGGGGCTTCGTGCTCGCGATGGTGGGAGGAGACCAGCACGACTATTGGCGGAACCGAGACGCCGGACGCGTCAACCTCGCGACCGCGGCGGGTGGAACCGGGAGGCAATCCGGATCCTCGTTCAAACCTTTCGCGCTGGTGGCCGCCCTCGAGAGCGGCATCTCCGCATCGGAGATGTTCGCGGCACCCTCGACGCTCCAGGTCCCGCTCGAGGGCGGCGGGCTCTGGGACGTCACGAACGCAGAGGGAGCGGGCTTCGGCACGATGACGCTTCGTGCCGCGACCGTGCACTCGGTGAACACCGTGTACGCGCAGCTGATCGATCGACTCGGGCCGAGGAACGTCGTGAAGGTGGCCACGCGCATGGGGCTCCGGTGCTGTCGGAGCGTCAGCAATCCGAACGGCCGATTGGAACCCCACCTCTCGGCTGTGCTCGGGTCGAACGAGGTTAACACCCTCGAGATGGCGTCGGCGTACGGGACCCTTGCCACCGGTGGACTTCGGGCTCTGCCCGTCCCCGTCTCACGGATCACCGATGCTCGAGGGACGATCCTGTGGGAGGCCGATGCGGTCCCCGAGCGGGTCCTCGACCCCCAGGTCACGTCGGTCGCGAACAGCATCCTGAGCGAAGCAGTCCTGTACGGGACGGGGACCGCTGCGAACATCGGCCGCCCGCAGATCGGCAAGACCGGCACCGCCATGGACCACAACGACGCGTGGTTCGTGGGCGCGATCCCTCAGATGGTGGCGGCGGTGTGGGTCGGCTTCCCGCAGGGGAGGGTGCGGATGGAGCCCCCGAGGACGCGGGTCACCGTCTTCGGAGGAACCTGGCCGGCACAGATCTGGAGGTTGCTCATGCTCGAGGCATCTCGTGGGTTGCCGCCGATGGAGTTCCCCAACCCCGATGTCGGGTTCGTCTCTCTGACGGTCGACGCCACCCAGGAGCCCTACTGTCTCCCCAACCCCTTCACGCTGCCGCAGAACATCCAGACGCTGCAGTTCATCGCGGGGACCGAACCCACGAAAATCTGCACCTCGCCTTCGTCCCTGCAGCAGGTGCTGATCCCATCCGCCATCGGTTGGTCCGAACCGCTCGCGATCGAGGGCTTGACCGAAGCGGGATTCTACGTGGACGTCAAGACCGCACCCTCGACGCAGCCCAACGGCACGGTGATCCAGCAGGTGCCGGCGGCCGGCACGGAGGCGTTCCAGACGAGCACGGTCACGATCACGGTGTCGTGGACCGAACCCGAGGAACCCGAGGAACCCGGGTCCGGGTAGGCGGACCGGGTCTCCCTCGGGAAACGAAGGCGTTCCCCTCCAGCCAGTAGCGCCACGAGCGCGTCGTTTCGTGAACGCCCACACGGACCCCGGTGCCGATCCCCTCAGGGCGCGACCCACGCTCCACCCACACGCGATCACCGTTCACCAGATCGGCGCCGTCCTCGGTGCGCCCCACGTCCAGCGCCTGCGTGAGCCGCCCGGGTCCGGAGCAGAGCTCGAGGATCCGGTCGCGGCCTCGTCGAGCACACATCCCCTCAACCCCCTCCAGGGGCTCCCCGGCTCGGAGGAGCACCGCGGCTCCCTCGCCCGGCCGGCCGGTCACCGCGTTCATGCAGAAGTGCATGCCGTAGGTGAAGTACACGTACAGGTGACCGGGAGGTCCGAACATCGCCGCGTTCCGTAGCGTCATGCCACGGAACGCGTGGCTCGCGGGATCGTCCGGTCCGTACGCCTCCACCTCGACGATCCGTGCCGCCGCGCGCGTCCCGTCCGGGAGCGCGCGAACGAGGACCTGCCCCAGAAGTGCCGGCGCGACCTCCGTGGCCGATCGTGCGTAGAACGCGCGCGACAGTCGTGCCGGACTCACGGTCGCCCTTCGGCGAGGAACCGCTGCAGCCTGCGAAGGGACCACGCGTTGATCACGTCGTCCTTGGTGAGCCACCCTCGCTGGGCGACCCCGACGCCGAAGCGGCGGTGGTCCAGGTGGGGCACGGCGTGGGCATCGGTGTCCACGGCGAAGCGTACTCCGTGTCGACGTGCCCACAGGACGTGCTCGTCCGACAGATCGAGCCGGTCCGGGTGGGAATTGATCTCCAAGGCGGTCCCGGTCCGGCCCGCGGCCTCGAACACGGCCTGGAGATCCAGGTCGACCGGCGGACGCTTCCCGATCTGACGGGTGGTCAGGTGGCCGATGATGTCCACGTACGGGTTCTCGATCGCGCGGAGCATCCTCGCGGTCATCGCGTCCCTCGACTGATTGAAGTGGGAGTGCACAGAGGCGACCGTGAGGTCGAACCCGGCCAGGAACGACTCGTCCCAATCGACGTTCCCGTCCGGATCGATGTTCAGTTCGGTGCCGTGCAGCAGCGTCATCTTGGGATACTTCGACTGCAGCTTCGCCACGCGCGCGCGCTGGGCGAGGATCTTGTCGTCGGTCATCCGCTGCATGTACAGGTTCGGCGCGTGGTCGGTGATCGCGAAGTAGCGGTACCCGAGGCCCGCCGCCCGACCGACCATGTCCTCCAGGCTCGCCAGGCCGTCCGTCAGGTTGGTGTGGGTGTGCAGGTCGCCCTGCAGGTCCTTCTCGGTAAGCAGCGTGGGGACCTCGCCGGCGAGCGCCGCCTCGACCTCCCCACGGTCCTCGCGGAGCGTGGGCTCGATGTATCCCATCCCGAGCCGGCCGTAGACGTCCTCCTCGGTCTCGGCCGCGAGCAGTTCGCCGCTCTTCGCGTCGAAGAGGCCGTATTCGTTCAGCTTCAGCCCGGCGCGGACCGCCATCTCGCGGATGCGGATGTTGTGTGCCTTCGACCCCGTGAAGTAGATCATCGCCGCACCCCACGCCGCCTCCGGAACGACGCGAAGGTCGATCTGCAGCCCGAGCTCGGTCACGATGGATGTCTTCGCGTCGCCGTGCGCGAGCACGCGCGCGACGGACGGCTGCGCGACGAACGCATCCATGACGGGCGTGGCCTCGTCACCCGCCACGAGCAGGTCGACGTCCCCGATCGTCTCCTTCATCCGGCGGAGCGATCCTGCGTACGCCACGCGCCGCGACTGGGGCAGCGAGGAGAGGGCGTCAACGAAGACCTCGGCCACGCCGAGCGCCACGTCGATCTTGACCCGGCCACCCGCGGACTGGAGCTGACCGATCCCCCGTGCGATGTTCTCCTGCGTCTTGGCGCCGAACCGCGGGAGCGCCGCGACCCGGTCCTCCTCGATCGCAGCCACGAGCTCGTCCACGGAGCCGACGCCGAGCTCCTGATAGATCACCATCGCCTTCTTCGGCCCGAGCCCCTGGATCGACATCATGTCTCTGACCCCAGGAGGGATCTTCTCCCGGAGCGCCTCGAGCTCCGCCATGGTTCCGCTCCCGAGGAACTCCTCGATCTTCTCCCCGATCGAGCGCCCCACCGAGGGGATCTTCAAGATCTCGGGCAGGTCCTTCCCCTCGAGGTCCACCGGGTAGCCACCGACGGCGCGGGCCGCCTTCTCGTAGGCGCGCGGCTTGTACGGGTCGTCGAACAGGATCGACAACAGGTCGGCGTACTCGATGAGCATCGCCTCGACGGCGTCGTTCGCCCGGGGCATCGCCTCAGGCTACGCCGAAGAGGCGCAGCAGCAGCGCCTTCTGCGTGTGCAGCCTGTTCTCGGCCTGGTCCCACACGACGGACCTCGGCCCGTCGATCACCTCATCGGTGATCTCCTGCCCCCGGTGGGCCGGAAGGCAATGGAGCACGATGACTTCCGGATCGGCGAGGTCGACCAGCTTCTGGCTCAGCTGATAGGCGGGGAACACCAGCGCGCGCTCGTCGGACTCGAGGTCCTGGCCCATGCTGGTCCAGACATCGGTATAGAGCGCGTTCGCACCGATCGCCGCCTCTTCGGAATCGTGCGTGACCTCGACCGCGCCGCCGGTCTCCGCAGCGATCTCCTCGGCACGGTGCACGACCTGAGGGATCGGTTCGAAACCCGGCGGGGTCGCCACCCGGACGGTCATCCCGGCCTTCGTCCCGGCGAGCAGCAGCGAATGCGCGACGTTGTTGCCGTCCCCGAAGTATGCGAGGACTCGGCCCGAGAGCTCGCCCAGACGGTCGCGGATCGTCAGGAGATCCGCGAGCGCCTGGCACGGATGCTCGAAATCGGAGAGAGCGTTCACGACCGGCACCGTGGAGGTGATGGACAGCACCTCGAGCCGTTCCTGCTCGAAGGTCCGGAGCACGATGGCGTCCACGTACCGGGACAGCACGCGGCCGGTGTCCTCGATGGTCTCGCCGCGGCCGAGCTGGAGCTCACCCGACGAAAGGACGACCGCACTCGCGCCGAGCTGCTCGACGCCGACCTCGAAGGAGACACGCGTGCGTGTCGACGGCTTCTCGAAGATCAGCGCGATCGCGCGTCCTGCGAGCGACCGCGCGTGCGCCGAGGGATCGGCCTTCAGCTCGGCGGCCAGGTCGAGGATCTCCGGAAGGTCGGCGGTCGAGAGGTCGTCGACACTCAGATAATGACGCATCGGGCGAGTCTAGTGGGACTTCACGAACCGGTCAGCAGAGCTCACGCGCGGAGCTCGGCTCCGAGCTCCGCGCGAAGTCGGTCGATGACGGCGCCCACCACCGGATCGACCTCCTCGTCCGTGAGGGTGCGGTCGGGCGCTCGGAACTCGAGCGCGAACGCGAGGCTCTTGCGGCCCTCGGGGATCGCACCTCCTCGGAAGACGTCGAAGAGCACGGAACGGTCCAGCAGCTCGCCTCCCCCGGCCTCCAGGGTCGCCTGCACGACGCCCGCGGGCACGTCGTCGCCGATCACGAACGCGAGGTCCCGGCGGACCGGAGGGAAGCGGGGAGCTTCGACGAGCCGGAAGTCCCGGGAGGCCGCCGCCCGCAACGGCTCGAGCTGGAGCTCCGCGACAGCGACCCGCCCCTCGATCTCCAGGGACGAGGCGCGGCGCGGGTGGAGCTCGCCGAGCACTCCGACGGGTCGATCCTCGAGCATGATCCAGGCGGACCTCCCGGGATGGAACGGCTCGACGAGCGCTTCGCCCAACGTCCATCCGTCGATGCCGAGGTCCTGGAGGAGTGCCTCCACCACGCCGCGAGCGTCGAGCACGTCGAACCCACGGTCCTCGGCCATCCAGCCTTCGCCGGCCCCGCCGCATAGGACGAGCCCCACCTGCCGCCGCTCCTCGACCGGGTCGGCCGACCGGAACACGGTGCCGACCTCGAAGATCGACACGGCACCGGTCCCCCAACGCTGGTTCCTCGCGGCAGTGTGGAGCAGACCCGGGAGGAGGCGCATCCTGAGCCACGCCTCCTCCGCACGGAGCGGGTTCGCCAGCGGGATCGCGTCGCGGTCGCCCATCAGCGCGAGGTCGTCTTCGGACACGAACGGAAGCGGCTTGGCTTCGCGGAGGCCGGTGCGGACCAGTGCGTCCCGGACCCGGTGGGCGAACGCGTAGTCCTCCGGCAGACCTCCGGGCTCCGGTGACCGTGGGATCGTGGCGCCCACGCGCTCGTACCCCTGGATCCGAACGACCTCCTCGATGAGATCCACCTCACGTTCGATGTCCACCCGATAGCCCGGGACCTCCACCTCGACGACGTCCGACTCCTCCCGGTGGGTCATCCGAAGGGCGTCGAACACGACCGCCGCCTCGGAGGGGATGACCGGGTAGCCCAGGAGTGCGGTCGCCCGGGAGGCGCGCATCGAGACCGACCGGCGTTCGGGAGGGCCTCCCGACTGCGCGGCGCCAGTCAGCACACGAGCCCCCGTCCACCGGGCGATCAGCGCCGCGCCTCGGCGGGCGGCCCGCTCCACGCCCTCCGGATCGGTCCCTCGTTCGAAGCGGTGGGAGGCCTCGGAGTGGAGCTCCAGACGGCGCGCGGTCCTGATGATCCCGGTCCTCGTGAAGGAGGCGCTCTCGAGCAGGATGTCGGTCGTGGCGTCGGTGACCTCGGATGTCTGCCCGCCCATGATCCCCGCGATCGCCACCGGCCCCTCGAGGTCGCAGATCAGCAGGTCCTCCTCGGTGAACTCGCGCCTCACGTCGTCGAGCGTCACGAGGCGCTCGCCGGGCTCGGCCCGGCGAACGACGATCCCGGGACCGGCGAGCCTCTGCATGTCGAAGACATGCAGCGGCTGGCCCAGCTCCAACATCGCGTAGTTGGTCGCGTCGACGGTCGGGGCGACCGGCCGCATCCCCGCGGCCGTCAGCCTCGCCTGCGCTCGCAGTGGGGTGGAGCCCGTCGACGCACCTCGAAGCACGCGCGCCAGGTAGAAGGGACAGCCGTCCGGCGCGCGCAGCTCCACGGTCGCCACCTCGTCCGCGCGCTCCGGGTCTTCTTCGATGCTCGTGTCCGGCTCGGCCAGCGGCACGCCGAGGATCGACGAGGTCTCGCGCGCGACCCCGTAGACCGAGAGGAAATCGGGGCGGTTGGGCTCCACCTCGATGTCCAAGACGGCGTCGTCGAGGCCGAGTGCCGACTTCAGGTCGGCGCCGCGCGGAAGCTCATCCGGGAGGATCAGGATCCCCGTCTCGTGCTCGTGGGAGATCGCGAGCTCACGCGGCGAGCAGAGCATGCCGTTCGACATCTCCCCGCGGAGAGCCTTCGCACCGAGAGGCTCGTCGAGCACCGGGACCCGGCTGCCGGGCTTGGCCCAGGGAACGAGATCTCCTGTGGACATGTTCCGGATCCCGACCACGACCTGGACCGGCCCCTCCCCGGCGTCGACGGTCGCGAGACAGAGCTTGTCGGAGTTCGGGTGGTCCCGAACCTCGAGCACCCGTGCCACCACCACCCCTTCGAGTCCGGCCCACGGGCGCTCGATCCCCTCCACCTTGATCCCGCGCGCATCGATACGGTCCGCGAGGGCCTCCACGTCCATCTCGATCGGCACGAAATCACGGAGCCAGGACACGGGCACCCTCATCGGCTCGCCCCGAACTGCGCGAGGAACCGGATATCTCCGTCCACCAGCATCCGGATGTCGGGGATCCGGTACTTGAGGATCGCGACCCGGTCGATCCCCAGCCCGAACGCGAAACCCGTGTAGCGCTCCGGGTCATAGCCGCAGTTCTCGAGGACCTGTGGATGCACCATCCCGCACCCGAGCAGCTCGATCCAGCCGTTCCCGCAGATCGGGCACCCCGCCCCGTCGCATCGCATACACGTCACCGCCAGCTCCGCCCCCGGCTCCACGAACGGGAAGAATGCCGGACCGAGCTTGGTCTCCCGATCGCTCCCGAACAGCTCACGCGCGACGGCGTCGAGCGTCCCCTTCAGGTCGGCGAAGGTGATCCCCTCGTCCACGACCAGTCCCTCCACTTGGTGGAACACGGGAAGATGCGTGGCGTCGGGCGTCTCACGCCGATACACGCGTCCCGGCGCGATGACGTACACGGGCGGCGGCTGGGACTGCATGGTCCGGATCTGGACGGAGGACGTCTCGGTGCGAAGCAGCAGCTCGGGATGGCCGGGGATGTTGACGTAGATCGAATCCTTCATCGTTCGCGCCGGGTGATCCGGCGGGATGTTGAGCGCATCGAAATTGTGCCACTCGTCCTCGATCTCGGGACCTTCCACGACCCGGTATCCGAGCCGTAGGAAGACGTCGACGATCGCGTCCTCGGCGAGCGACAGGGGGTGGAGCGAGCCGGGCCTCGGTCGCCTGCCGGGAAGGGAGAGATCGATCCGGTCGGCGACGAGGAGAGCCTCTTCGGCGACGGCCTCGAGCTCGGCACGCCGCGCATCGGACGCCTGCTGCAGTGATGACCGGGTCTCGTTGACGGCCTGACCTACGGACTTGCGTTCGTCGGGTGCGAGGGATCCGACGGTCCGTTGCACCTCGGAGAAGGGGGCCTTGCGTCCGAGGATCGCGCTCTTCGCGGCCTCGAGCTCGGTCAGCGTGCTCGCCTCGGAGAAGGCGCGGAGCCCCCGCTCGCGTTCCTCGTCGAGGATCCGCGTCATCTCCTTGGCGTCCATGAAGTCCGCCGAGTCTACGGCGTGAGGGGATCGCGACCCGCGATCGGCAGCTCCACATGCAACGTGAGACGTCCCTCCCTCTGCTCGCCCCAGGTCTTTCCGCCCTGCGCTTCCGCGACCCGTCGTGCCACGTAGAGCCCGATCTTGGAGCCTCCCCCCGTTCCCGGCCGGCGAGCTTCGAACAACGCCTCGACATCCACGTCTGTCGCCGCTCCGCGAGATGCCGATACGAGCAGGCGCCCGTCACGCACCTCGCTGCGCACCCGGATCGGGCCCTCGCTCCCCCACCACACGAGCGCTTCGGCGAACCCGTAGAGGGTCGTCTTGAGACGGCCGGCGTCGATCAAGACCTTCTCTCCCCCTCCGTCCCACTCGATCGACGGGTGCTCCGGGTCTCGCGACTGCTGCTCCTCCATCTGCCGAACGAGGTCGGCCACGTCGGTGAGCTCGACGTACGCGTGGAACCGCCCGGTCATCACCCTGGCGACGTCGACGAGCTGGCGCACGATCGTGTCCATCCGGTCGGCGTCGTGCACGATGCCGTTGAGCATCAGGTCGCGTTGCTCCTCCGTCATGTCGACCCACCGCTTCCCGAGCGCATAGCCGAACCCTTTCATCGCGGTGAGCGGAGACCGGATGTCGTGCGCCGCGGCCGCGACGAGCTCCTCGAGCGTCTCAGCGGCGGGGCGGCCGCGGCGCACCCACTCGAACAGGCACACCGTGGCCGCGGCGGCGAGGTTCAGGCTCTCTGCCCGGCCGGCCTGGGGGACGCGGACGCGGTGGTCCGCCGACTCGAGGATCTCGGGAGGCAGACCATGAGCCTCGTTGCCGAACACGAATGCGGTCGACCTCGGGAGCTCTGCCTCGAACAGATCCTCCTCGCCGTGCATGTCCATCGCGACGACCGCGAAGCCCATCGCGCGAAGTGACGCGAGCGCGTCTTCCGTGTCCACGCCTCGCACGACGGGGACATGGAAGATCGATCCGGCCGAGGCGCGGACACTCTTCGGGTTGTAGGCGTCGACGGAGCTCCCGGCGAACACGACCCCCGCAGCACCCGCGGCATCCGCGGACCGTAGGATCGTGCCGGCGTTGCCCGGATCGCGTACCTCGTGCAAGATCGTCAACGCGCCCGGCGGCGCCAGGTCATCGATCCCGACGTCCACGAAGGGAGCGATCCCCACGACGCCCTGCGGCGTGACGGTCGAGGTGAGCCGTTCCATCACGCGGTCGCTGACCTCGTCGACGGGCACACCAGCCTGTCTCGCTCTCATGGCGAGCGGATCGAGATCATCGTGCACGAAGAGGGAGAGGAGGCGCCCCTCTTCCGCGAGCGCCTCTGCGACCGCCTGCGCCCCCTCGACCAAGAACCGGCGTTCCTCTTCCCGGAGCGTTCGCTTCTTGAGCCGGACCGCCGCGACGACCTTCGGATTCTGAACGGACGTCAGCACGGTGCCTCTTGCACGTGGCGGAGTGTACGCCGGGCCCGGTCGGCCCTGCGCCTACGAGTCGCTGGGAGACGAGGCCTTGGCCTGCTCGACGAGCTGGGCGAACGCACCCGGATCGTGCACCGCGAGGTCCGCGAGGATCTTGCGGTCGACCTCGACACCCGCGGCGTGCAGACCGCTCACGAAGCGCGAGTACGACATCCCATGCGGGCGGACCGCCGCGTTGATCCTCGTGATCCACAGGCGACGGAACTGGGCCTTGCGGTCCCGGCGATCGCGGTAGGCGTACATGCCGGAGTGCATGACCTGTTCCTTGGCGACCCGGAGCCGCTTCCGGCGGCTGCCCGTGTAGCCCTTGGCGGCTTCGAGGATCTCGCGGCGCTTCTTCTTCGCGTGTACGGAGCGCTTGATGCGGGCCATCCTTACTCCCCCAACAGTCGCTTGATGGTCTTGGCGTCCGCGTTCGAGCCGACCTCGGCCATGCCCTCGACGCGGCGGCGGCGCGACCCCGACTTCTTGGTGAGCATGTGATTGCCCGTCGCCTTGCGATGCATCACCTTGCCGTTCCGCGTGATGCGGAACCGCTTGGCGGTCGCTCGGTGGGTCTTGTTCTTCGGCATCTGTCTATCCCTCGTCCAGATCCGCCGCCGCGGTGGCGACCGGCTCCGGCTCTGGCTCCGCTGCCGCTTCCGGCTGCGGCACTGGCTCCGGCTCTGGTACCTGCTCCGACTCTACCTGTGGCTCGAGCGCCTTCGCCCGAGCGAGCTGCTCCATGTGCCGCTTGTTGGGCGAGATCACCATGATCATGTTCCGGCCCTCTTGCTTGGGCATCGACTCCACCGTCACCATCTCGCCGAGGTCTCCGACCAGCCGGTCCAAGATCTTGCGCCCGAGGTCCGTGTGGGTCATCTCGCGTCCCCGGAACATGATGGTCACCTTGACCTTGTGCCCGCCCCGCAGGAACCGCTCGACGTGGCCCTTCTTCGTGCCGTAGTCGTGCGCGTCGATCTTGGGGCGGAACTTGATCTCCTTCAGCTCGGTCCGGGATTGCTTCTTCCGAGCTTCCTTCTGACGGATGTCTCGCTCGTACTTGAACTTGCCGTAGTCCATGATCCGACACACCGGCGGGTTCGCCTGCGGGGCAACCTCGACGAGATCCAGATCGAGCTCGCGTGCCATCCGCAGCGCTTCTGTGGACGCGACCAGCCCGATCTGTTCACCGTCAGCACCGACCAGGCGCACCTGGGGAGATCGGATCCTGTCGTTCAAGCGTGGTTCGGTCGAGACCCCGCATCACTCCCTTCGAAAAGGAAGCACCGGACCGGCCGGTGCTTGTCGCGTATCACGGCGGAACACGTGCGCAGAGTATAGGGCGATGCCGATGCCTGTCGACGGGCTCTCACCAGTCAGGCTCGAGGGGGCGACCGTAGGCATCGTGGAGGCGCTGTGTGTCGTCCTCGGTCGTGTAGCCGTATGCCACCTCCAGGATGCGGCCCGGGCCGGAACCGGTGCAGCGGATCCTATGTGCTTGCTCTGCGGGGATCACGAACTCCTCACCCGGCTCAGCATCCACCGCTCGGTCATCGATCTCGACCGTGAGGCCGGGGTCGAGGACGACCCACGTTTCGTCCCGCATCCGGTGGTAGTGGACGCTGGTCTCCTGACCGGGCTCCACGGTGATGACGCGAACCGACGAGGGCTGGTTCAAGGCATAGGTCACGACCCGACCCCAGGGCTTCTCGACGATCATCGCAGTCCCTCCTCCTTCGGGAGCCGCTCGAGCAGATCCGCCATCTCGAGCGCGGCCTCCGCGGCATCCCACCCCTTGTTGCCGTGCGCGCCCCCTGCCCGGGCCTCGGCCTGGGCGAGGGTCTCCGTCGCCAGGATCTCGAAGATGACCGGGATGCCCGTCTCGCGGCCCACCTCGGCAACCCCGCGAGCCGCCTCGCCGGCGACGAGCTCGAAATGCGCCGTCTCGCCGCGGACGACCGCTCCGAGGCAGATCACCGCATCGTAGGCGCCGGTGGCGGCCATGCGTTGCGCGACCAGGGGGATCTCGAACGCGCCCGGTACCCAGGCCACGTCGACCGCTTCGTCGGCGACACCGTGGGCCCGGAGGCCGGCGAGCGCTCCCTCGAGGAGCCGGGCGGTCACGTGCTCGTGGAAGCGTGCGACGACGATCGCGAGATGACGCCCCTCGCCGAGCGGTTCGCCGCGCGAGACGCTCACGCCCGCGCCCCCACTCCGTCGATCTCCCCCTCGGTCTCCGGTCCGTCCATCTCGGGACCTTCGATCGCCGGTCCGTCGGCCTCCGGCAGGTCGAGCAGGTGGCCGAGCTTCTCGCGCTTGGCCCGGAGGTAGCCGACGTTCTGCGGCGTCGGATCGGTCTGGAGCGGGAGGCGCTCCTCGATCACCAGTCCGTGGCCCTCGAGCCCCGCCCGCTTCTCCGGGTTGTTCGTGAGCAGCCGCATCGACCGGACCCCGAGGTCGTAGAGGATCTGTGCGCCGATCCCGTAATCGCGCTGGTCCGCCGGGAAGCCGAGCTCCAGGTTGGCCTCCACCGTGTCACGCCCACGCTCTTGGAGCTCGTAGGCCCGGAGCTTGTGTGCGATCCCGATCGCGCGACCCTCGTGGCCGCGGATGTAGAGGACCACCCCCCGTCCCTCACGCCCGATCAGCTCCATCGCGCGATCCAGCTGCTCACCGCAGTCGCAGCGAAGGGAACCGAACACGTCCCCGGTCAAGCACTCGGAGTGCACGCGGGTGAGGACGTGCGCGCCCTCACCCATCTCGCCCGTCACCAAGGCGACGTGGGTACGTCCGTCCACGACACTCTCGTAGGCGATGGAGCGGAATCCTCCGTGTCGCGTGGGGATCTTCGCCTCCGCAACCTTCGTCACGAGTACCTCGTGCTGCCGGCGGTACGCGATCAGATCCGCGATCGAGATCAGCTTCAGGCCGTGGGTTCGAGCGAAGACCGTGAGCTCCGGCAGCCGCGCCATCGTCCCATCCTCGTTGACCGTCTCGCACAGAACGCCGGCCGGGTACAACCCGGCGAGGCGGGCGAGATCCACCGCCGCTTCCGTGTGTCCTGCCCGTTTCAAGACACCACCTTCGCGATACCGCAGCGGGAAGATGTGGCCGGGACGAGAAAGGTCCGGAGGCTGCGTCGTCGGGTCGATGATCGCCCGGATCGTGCGGGCTCGGTCGGCGGCGGAGATGCCCGTCGTGACCCCCACGCGAGCGTCGACCGAGACGGTGAAGGCGGTGCGCCTGCTGTCGGTGTTGGAGGCGACCATCAACGGGATCTCCAGCTCGTCGAGCCGGTCGCCGATCACCGGCATGCAGATCACCCCACTCGTGTGCCGAACGATGAACGCGATCGACTCGGGCGTGACGCGCTCCGCCGCCATGATGAGATCGCCCTCGTTCTCCCGGTCGGCGTCGTCGACCACGATCACCATCCGGCCACCCTGGATCTCTTCGATCGCCTCCGGGATCGAGGCGAAGACCTTCTCCTGCGTCACCGCGCTCATGCCGTTCGTTCCTTTCCGGACTCGACGGCAACGCCGTCGCCGATGAGGCTCTCGATGTTCCGGGCCACGTACTTCGCCACGACGTCGACCTCCACGTTCATCGGATCGCCCGTGCGGATCGCATCGAGCGTGGTTGCGGCAAGCGTGTGCGGTATCAGCGCCACGTCGATCTCGTCGCCGCGGATGGCCGCGACGGTCAAGCTCACCCCGTCCAGGGTGATCGATCCCTTCTTCACCACGTACCGCAGGAGTTCGGCGGGCAGGCGGACGGACAGGCGAGCGCCGCCTTCGGCATCCGGCCGGAAGGCCGTCGCGAGCGCGACGCCGTCCACATGGCCCTGAACGAGATGTCCTCCTAGGCGGGAGACGAGGGTCGCCGGCCGCTCCACGTTCACGCGATCGTCGGGCGCGAGGCCGCCCAGGCTCGTGCGCTCGAAGGTCTCCGGGGAGATGTCGAAAGAGGCCTCGTCTCCGTCCAGACCGACCACCGT
>Ga0136614_10000851_pt1 | contig 16817 bp, 24 predicted proteins | sample AntDrymUQ2792106_2_FD_106643 | JGI IMG/M metagenome (GOLD analysis project Ga0136614, IMG submission 106643) | Polar desert sand microbial communities from Dry Valleys, Antarctica - metaG UQ279 (21.06) | ecosystem: Environmental > Terrestrial > Soil > Desert | place: Antarctica: Dry Valley... | reverse complement strand
TTCGCTGCTCGTTCGCCGCCGAGTAGTGCCAGGCGACTCGGGCGCCGTCGCCGGTGTTGGTGACGCCGAACGTTCCGGGAGGCGACGAGCAGCCGAGCTCCGTGCAGCCACCAGGGCGGAAGGCGTCACGGTTCTCGAGCACCTGCACGTCGCTGATCGACTCCCCCTCGCGGAGCGTGATGTCGCGGTACGCGCCGGTGAAGCTGCCGTCGTAGGCGAACGTGATGCGCTCCGTGATCTCAAGCGCGCCCGTGCTTTCGACGAGGACCGTCACCTGCGCTTCGGGGAGCTGGAAAGACTTCGCCTGCGCGGGTGCCGCGACCGCGAGGGCCGCGAGCGCGGCGATCAGAACTGCACGCGTGGCGCCTCCCGAGCGGGTTCCTCGATCTCGAAGAAGGTCCTCTCCTCGAACGAGAACATGGACGCGACGAGGTTCGTCGGCACGGTTTCGCGCGCGTTCTCGTAGGTGAGCACGGTGTCGTTGTAGACCTGGCGAGCGACGCGGATCTTGTCCTCTGTGTCGGCGAGCTGCGTCTGGAGCTGCTGGAAGTTCTCGCTGGCACGCAGCTCGGGGTACGCCTCCGCAACCGCGAAGAGCCGCCCGATCGCCGCGGTGAGCACATTCTCGGCCTGCGCCTGCTCCTGGACGCTTCCGGCCTGCTGGGCGCGCGTCCGCGCGTTCGTGACCTCTTCGAAGGTCGCGCGCTCGTGCGACGCGTAGCCCTTAACGGTCTCGACGAGGTTGGGGATCAGGTCGTAGCGACGCTTGAGCTGGACGTCGACCTGAGACCAGGCGTTGTCGACGCGGTTCCGCAGGCGGACGAGCCGGTTGTACAGCGCAACGAGCGCCAGCCCGAGCAGGACGGCGATCGCGATCGCGACGACGATCCAGGTCACGAGGCGACTCTAACCCGGCGCGACCCCCGCGATCCAGATCGAGTCCTCGCCGCCCCGGTGGGGCCGCTGGTCGAACCAGCCGTAGTGGCCGAGAATCTCGAAGCCGGCCTGCTCGATCAACCCGCGCCACTCTTCGGGTGAAAGCCATGCGAGCTCCATCGTCGCGGCATCCTCGGAGCCTCGCACCGAGAGCGTGAGGCGCCGGCGCTTTGTGTCCCACTCGGCGCGCTCGAAGATGCCCGGCTCACGTTCCAGCCAGCGGCCGTGTGTGTCGGCCACGTCGTCGGCGCCGGGGGCGAAGACGTCGAATGCAAACTTGCCGCCGGGCACGAGCAACCGGCGCGCCGCCATGAGCGCGCCCACCCGCTCTTCGTCGGTGTGCAGGTGCAGGTACGCGCGGAACGGGCACGTGACGAGCGGAACACGCTCCGGCACCGGGGGATCGGCGAGGTCGCCCAGGCGCAGGTCGACGAGCTTCGCGACGCCTGCTGACGCGACCGCCTCCGCGCACACCTCCAGCATCCCGCGCGAGGAGTCGACTCCGATCACCGGGATGCCCGCCGCCGCGGTCGGCACCGCAATGCGTCCGGTGCCGACCCCGAGCTCCACGACGCTGCCCGCCTCCTTCGCAAGGTCGACGTAGAAACCGACGTCCTCGGTCACGCTCACCGACCACGGGTCGTAGAGCCGGGCGATCTCGTCGTAAGCGCTCACGGCTTTCGGGCGACGAACACGTACTCGCGGCTCTCGTCGTCGAGCGGCTCGCCCTCGAAGCCGCCGTAGAGCGCCTCGAGCTCGAGGCCAGCGACGTCGAGCAGGCCGAGCCACTCGTTCTTCGTCGCCCACCAGAGCGAGATCGTTCCGCCGGTCTCCAGCGTGATGTCGATCCGGTTGTCGCCGACCGCGTAGGCGAGCGTGTGCGGGACCGGCGCCTCTTGACGGTTGCCGTCGAGCATCATCGCGATCTTGTGGTCGAAAGCGAACGCGTTCCACGCGAAGCGGCCGCCCGGCTTCAGCGACGCGGCCACGCGCTCGAATGTCCGGCGCCGGTCTGCCCACGTCGGCAGGTGCAGCAGCGAGCGGAAGGGGCAGTAGATGAGCGCTGCCGGCTCGTCGAGCGAGAGCTCGCTCATGTCGCCGAGCCTCAGGTCGAGGTCGGCGCCCGTGTCGCGCGCCTGGGCGAGCATCTCAGGGGACGCGTCGATCCCGATCACGCGTCTGCCCGTTTCTCGCGCCACGGCCGCGGCGACGCGGCCCGTTCCGACTGCGAGCTCGACGATCGGGCCGTCCGCGTCCTTCGCCAGCCCGACGTAGAACGGCACGTCTTGGGTCATGTCGTTCGCCCAGCGGTCGTAGATCGCGGCGAAGGGCTCGTAGGCGCTCACGGCCGCATTCTCGTCTACAGTCGCCGCCGTGGACGTCGAGGCGCTCGAACGCGAGGCGCTCGCCGCGATCGCCAAGGCGCGCTCCGCGGACGAGCTCGAGGAGGTGCGCGTCCGAACGCTCGGGCGCAAGAGCCCCCTGAAGCTCGCGCTGCGAGAAGTGCGGGACCGGGAGAGCGGAATGGCGCTGAACGCCGTCCGGGAGGGCGTCGAGCAGGCTCTGGCGGCTCGCCAGGCGCAGTTGGCGCAGCCATCCGCGGACCCGACGTTCGACCCGACGCTCCCAGGCGAGGAGATCCCGCGCGGCTCGTATCACCTGATCACGCAGCTCCGCCGTCAGATCGAGGACGTCTTCATCGGGATGGGCTACGAGATCTACGACGGGCTGGAGGTCGACACCGTCGAGAACAACTTCGACGCCCTGAACACGCCTGAGGCGCACCCGTCGCGGGACCCGCGCGACACCTTTTACCTCGACGACGACACTGTGCTCCGTACGCACACGTCGCCGTCGCAGATCCGCGCGATGCGCGCGATGGAGCCGCCCGTCTACCTCGCCTCGCTCGGCCGCGTCTACCGGCGCGACACCATCGACGCGACGCACACGCCGATCTTCCACCAGGTAGAGGCGCTCGCAGTCGACCGCGACGTCACGCTCGCGGACCTGCGCGGGACGATGCGCGCGTTCGCCGAGGCGATCTTCGGCGGCACGCGCGAGATCCGGATGCGCACGAGCTTCTTCCCCTTTACCGAGCCGTCGGTCGAGTTCGACATGACCTGCTACCTCTGCGACGGCGCGGGCTGCGCGGTCTGCAAGCACTCGGGGTGGATCGAGATGGGCGGCGCGGGTCAGGTCGACCCGAACGTGCTCGCCGGCGTCGGCTACGACCCCGAAGAGTGGCAGGGCTTTGCGTGGGGCCTCGGGATCGACCGGATCGCGTTCGCGCGACACGGCCTACCAGACCTACGCCTGTTCTGGGAAAACGACATCCGCGTCCTCTCACAGTTCTAGTCGCGTGAAAGTCCCTGTCTCCTGGCTCCGCGAGTACGTCGACTTCGGGCTTCCTCTCGAGGACCTCGCGCGCAAGCTCGTCGTCACGAGCTGCGAGGTCGACCGGATCGTGCATCGAGGCGTTCCAGATCGAGACGGAAACCTCGAGCGGTTCGTGGTAGGCCGCGTCGAAGACGCGGCCAAGCATCCGAACGCCGACCGGCTGCAGCTGTGCATGGTCGACGTGGGGGAAGGCGAGCCGAGGCGGATCGTCTGCGGCGCGTGGAACTTCGGGGCAGGGGCGACCGTCGCGGTCGCGCTCCCGGGCGCGCTCCTCCCGGGCGCCGAGCAACCGCTCGGCGAGGCGAAGCTCCGCGGCGAGCTCTCGCGCGGGATGATCCTCTCCGAGCGCGAGGTCGACCTCGGCGTCGACCACAGCGGGATCATGGTCCTTGCCGACGGGCTCGAGCCGGGAACGCCGCTCGCCGACGTTCTCCCGCTGACGGACGACGTGCTCGACATCGAGACCGGCTTCAACCGTCCCGACCTCGCGTCGATCTACGGCATCGCGCGGGAGGTCGCCGCCGTCACCGGCGGGGAGCTTGCGGCGCCGCCGGGTCGCGACCCTGCGGGACGTACGGAGGAGCGGGTCGACGTTCGCGTCGAGGACTTCGAGGGTTGCCCCCGCTACGTCGGCCGACTGTTCCGCGGGGCGACCATCGGCGAGTCTCCGCTGTGGCTCAAGGCGCGGCTGCTCGCGGCAGGAATGCGTCCGATCTCGAACGTCGTCGACGTGACGAACTACGTGATGCTCGCGCTGGGCTCGCCGCTGCACGCTTTCGACGTCGCGCGCCTGGACGAGGGGCGGATCGTCGTGCGTCGCGCGACGAAGGGGGAGAAGATGCGGACGCTCGACGGACAGGAGCGCGAGTTGGCTCCCGCGGATCTCGTGATCGCCGACGCGAAGCACCCCGTCGCGATCGCCGGGATCATGGGCGGCGAGAAGAGCGAGGTGCGCCCCGAGACGACCGACCTGCTTCTCGAGGCGGCGAACTTCGACCCACTCACGGTGCTGCGCACCTCGCGTCGGCTGCGACTGCGCACGGAGTCGTCGACGCGCTGGGAGAAGGGTGTCGATCCGTTCGCGGCAGAGCAGGCGGCGGTCTACGCGACGCAGCTCTTCGTCGAGCTCGCCGGCGCTCGCTGGGCCGGCCACGTCGACGTGCACGAGGGACTGCCTGAACGGCCGCGCGTCACGCTCCGCCCTGAGCTCGCCGACCGGCTGAGCGGCATGCACATCCCCGTGGAGGAGCAGACCGAGCGCCTGCGCTCGATCGGCTTCCAGGCCGGAGACGGTCTCGAGGTGACGGTTCCCACCTGGCGTGCACGCGACGTGACCCGCTCCGTCGATCTCGTCGAGGAGGTCGTGCGCTTCCGGATCGAGGACGTGCCGACGACGCTTCCCTCGCGACCCGCCAAGCCTGCGCAGCTCACGCGCGAGCAGCGGCTCCGGCGGCAGATCGAGGACGTTCTCGTCGGAGCCGGCTTCCACGAGGCGTACACCTGGACCCTGGTGCCGCCTGGAGAAGGCCGGATCTCGCTGGAGGAGCCGCTCTCCGCGGAGCTCGCGGCGCTCCGCCCCAATCTGGAGTACTGGCTCGTCGAGTCGGCGCGCCGGAATCGCAATGCCGGTGGCCAGCGGATTGCGCTCTTCGAGTTGGCGCGGGTCTTCCTTCCCGCCGACGGGGAGCTCCCGGACGAGCGGTGGCACGTTGCGGGGATCATGGACGGCGGCTACTTTCGGGCCAAGGGCGCCGTCGAGACGCTTCACCGGGCGCTGCACGTCGAACCTGACTTCACGGTGCTCGACGTGCGGGGCCTCGACGAAGGCTGGGGCTACTTCGAGGTCGACCTGGACGCGCTCTTTGGACGCGTGCCGGACGTCGTTCTTTACGAGGACGTAATCACGTACCCGGACGTCAAGCAGGACCTCGCGTTCGTGGTGGACGAGGGCGTGAGCGCCGGCGAGCTGATCGAGGAGGCCAGGCGTGCGGCAGGGCCGGAGCTTCGCGAGCTCAAGCCTTTCGACGTCTACCGGGGCGAGCAGGCCGGCCCCGGCAAGAAGTCGATCGCCTTCTCGGCGAGCTTCCAGTCGCCGGAGCGAACGCTGACGGACGAGGACGCAGCCCGGCTCCGCGGGCTCATCGCCGAGGCCCTTGCGGAACGCTTCGGCGCTTTCCTCCGGGCCTAGTGCCCGTATCCACAAGTCACCTTTCCACGTTGTGGGCGCAACGTGTCGAACACGAGCAACGTGTCGAACACGAGCAACGGCTCGAACTCGACGAACGCGACGTCGTCGACCTCCCCGACCGGCTCTCCCGCAGCGCCGGCAGCGGGCGGCGGCGTGGCCGGTGAGGCCGTCGAGTCCGGCGCGAACGGCTCGAACGGTGTCGCCGGCGGCGTCCTCGGTGGCTTCGGGGTCGCCGGCGTGGCCGCGGGTGGGGTGCTCCCGTTCACGGGCTTCCCGCTCTGGCTCGCGATCCTCGTCGCGATCGGGCTGATCGCGGTCGGCTGGACGCTCTACCGCCGCGGCCGTCCGGCCACGCGCGACCTCGTCTAGCCCGAACGCCTCTCTGTGAGGGCCCCTGAGCGCAATCCGCTCCGGGGCCCTCACACGTAGAGAGGGCATGCGCACTCGCCTGCTCGCCCTCACCGTGTGCGCGTTCGCGGCGCTCGTCTCACCCGCAGCCGCACAGGCCGTTGACCTCTTCGCCACCGTGGGACCCGACTTCACGATCACCCTGCGAAACGCGCAGGGCCAGAACGTGACCCAGCTCGACCCGGGCCCTTACCGGATCGTCGTCCAGGATCGGTCCGATTTCCACAACTTCCACCTGAGCGGTCCGGGGGTCAGTCTTGCCACCGACGTCGAGGCGGTCGAGTCCGTCACCTGGGACGTCACGTTCGTCGAGGGGCGCTACACGTTCGTGTGCGAACCCCACGCGACCCAGATGAAGGGCGCCTTTACGGTCGGCAACCCGCCGGCGCTCCCAGTCACGGTGCGGCTCGTCGCGACGGTCGGGCCGAGCAACACGATCACCCTCACGCGCAACGGCGCTCGGGTGCGGACGCTGGCGGCAGGGAAATACGTGATCGTCGTGCGCGACCGTTCAAGGCGCCACAACTTCCACCTGACGGGGCCGGGCGTGAACCGCAAGACCGCCGTCGGGAGAGTCGGCACCGTGACGTGGAACCTGACGCTCGGCGCCGGGACGTTTCGCTACGCCTCGGACCCGCAGGCAAAACGCGTGCGCGGCAGCTTCGTCGTGCGCTAGGCGAGCAGCCGGCGGTGCACTTCCTGCGTTGCCGGCGAGGGCGACGCACCGAGCTCGTGCCTCAGAAGCGTGCGGAGCTCTTCGTAAGCCTGCAAAGCCTCGGCGCGGTTGCCGCGCGCGTCGAGGACTTGCATCAGGAGCCTGTGGCCTGACTCCCGAAACGGCGCTCGCACAACAAGGATCCGCGTTGCGCGCTCGGCGGTGTCGAGCTCGCCGCCGCCGATGCCGAGGCTCGCCTCGGCGACAAGCTCCAGCGAGCTCAGATGGATCCCCTCGAGCCGGTTGCGGATTTCGACGACCCATGGAGCGTCCTCACCTGCGAGAAAGCCGCGGGCCGCGATGTGCTGCGCGACGCGGGCAGGGCCCCACACGTCGGTCCAGGCGCGGCGGGCGGACGCGGACTCGGCGCGGTGCAGCCCTTCAGCTGCAGCCTCGAGGTCGATCCACGCACCGGTCGGCAAGACGACACGGACCTCCGTACGTCCCTCGAGCGTTACGAGCCGGCGCAGCTTCGAGAGGAGCGCCGAGAGCGCCGAGTCCACGCTGCCCGGTGCGTCCTCGGGCCAGATCGCTGGCTCGAGGTCTCGCCGCGGGACCGCACGTAGTCGGTTTGCGACGAGGTGGACGAAGAGCAGCCGGCCCTGTCGGCCGGGTAGGTCCTGCTCGACCCGCGCGCCGTCCACAACGGCGACGACGCGCCCGCAGAGCTGGATCCTCGTCTCCCCCAAGGTTCCGCCAACCTAACGGCAAGGGCGTTGGGAGATGATTCCCGCATGGCAAAGCTCCTGATCAACGTCACGCATGGTCCCGAGCATCCGACTCGGGCGGCGCTCGGCTTCCTCGTCGGCAAGGCCGCGATCGAAGGCGGCCACGAGGTCTCGCTCTTCCTGGCGGGCGACGCCGTCCAGTTGCTGCGCGAACCGGTGCTCGACCATCTCGTCGGGCTCGGGACGGGCAGTCTTCGCGAGTCGTTCGACGCCTTGCGCACGGGTGGAGCGCGCTTCTACGTGTCCGGCATGTCGAGCCAGGCGCGTGGCTTCGAGCCGAACGGGAACGCTGAGCTCGCGATGCCCGCCAAGCTCGTCGAGCTAACGCTCGAAGCCGACCGGGTGCTCACCTACTGAACGAGGAGGAAGTCGATGTCGAAGCTGATCAACTGCGAGTGTGGCCAGGTCGTTCGCGGCGAGACGGACGACGAGCTGGTCAAGAACGCGGAGGAGCACATCAACGCCCACCACCCGGAGTTGGTCGGGAAGCTCTCGCGGGACGACGTGCTTGCGATGGCCGAAGCCGCGTAGGCGTCAACGGTTCCGTCGTGCGAAGCCGATCAGCCCCGCGCGTGGTCCACCTGATGCGTGGATGTCGGCCTGACGATCGAGCTCGGCGTTCAGCTCCGCGCCGAAGAGCAGCGCCATCGCCGAGTAGTTCAGCCACAGCAGGAGGATGATCCCGCCCGCGAGCGAGCCGTAGGTCTTGTCGTAGGAGGACGAAAAGCTCGTGTAGAGCGAGAAGAGACCCGACAGGGCGAGCCACAGGATCGCCCCGACGACCGATCCCGGCGTGACCCATTTCCAGTTGCGCGGGTCGACATTCGGTCCGAGGTAGTAGACGAGGGCGAAGAAGAGCAGCACGCCGCAGAACGCAAGCGGCCACCGCACGATGTTCCAGGTCCACTCCCAGGCGCCGCCGAGGTGCGCGTGGCGGGCGATCGCGTCGCCGAGCGGGCCCCCGAAGACGATCAGGACGAACAGGCCGGCGAGCGTGATCCCGATCGCGAACACGAGCAGGATCGAGTAGAGCCGCACCTTCCAGAACGGGCGCGTCTCGACGCGGTCGTGCGCGACGTTCAACGCCTTGATCACCGCGGTCATCGCGCCGCTCGCCGCCCAGATCGCGCCGAAGAACCCGATCAAGACAGCGACGGTCGAGCCCGCCTTGTTTCCGGCCGCCGTCTCCTGGGCCAGGTCGATCGCCTCGATCACGGCGCCCGGCGCCACCGTGCCGAGGAAGGTCTTCAGGTCTTCATACGCACCGATCAGGCCGAGCAGGCCGACGAGCAGGATCACGCTCGGGAAGAACGCGAGGAGTGCACTGAACGCGACCTGCTGGGAGAGCCCCATGCAGTCGTCGGTCAGGAACTGCTTCGCGGCCCGTTTGAGGGCCGCGAGCCACTCGCGGGCGCTCAGCCGGTGCGGGCCGGACGGGACGTGTCCGACGTCGGCGTCGCCCGCGCGGTCAGCCGCGGTCGACAAGCCGGAAGCGACCTGCTTGCGCCTTCGTCTCTCCTTCGCGCCCGCGTCGGGCGAGAAAGCGCATCGCCGCGCCGAGGCCCCCTGCGAGCACGAAGCCCGTCGCTGCCCCCCCGGCGGCGAGCGCCGGGAGCTTCGTCCGGAGCTTCGCGGTCACGTCTGCAGCCTCGCGGAGCTCGTCGACGGCGGACGCGAGCTGCTGACGCTCCCGTTCGATGTCGCGGCGTACGTCGTCGGTCGTGCGTGGCATCAGTCGCTCCTGATCGCGGTGGTGGTCAACTTGGCTTCGCGGATCGCCTGCTGCGGCACCGGCGGCGAGCCCTTCTTGATCGATCGCACGCCGAGCAGGCCGAGCACGGCGACCAGCACGAAGAGGAAGAGCGTAACGATGAGCAGCGCGAGCCAGGTCATGAGGAAGGTCGCGAGCGCGGCGGCGATCGTCGCGAAGAGGAACCCGAACGCGAACACGGCGAACACGGCCGCCCCGCCCGCGAGACCGATCCCGACGCCGAGCGCGGCGAGCTTCTGCTTGAGCTCGAGCGCCGCGAGCTCGAGCTCGAGGCGGACGAGCTTGCTCGCGCGCTCGGAGACCGCCTTGACCGCGCCGGCGAGGCCGCGGTGCCCGTTCTCAGTCGCGCGGATGGGCATGGCCTCGCCAGTCGACGACCTTTGCCAGGAAGTAGCCCCCGACGATTGCGCCGCCGAGGACGACCCACGGGCTCGGCCCCTGGCGCTTCGCCTTCGGCTTCGGCCGCTCGCTCAGCTGCGGACCTGCAGGCGCCCGTCGCGGCTGGCCGGGTTTGTCGTTCGTCGGCGCCTCGCCCTTCGCACGCTTCACCATCAGGCTGGGCTTGAGCTTGCGCAGGAAGGCCGCGTCGTCGGCGAGCTCGTCCGACAGCTTCGCCTTCACGCCCCCTTCTGCGGCGGTGCGCTCGGCGAGCTCCTCGAGCTTGTCGGCGCCCCGCTCGACCACCTGATCGGCCTTGGTCGTCATGTCTTCGCCGGGGGCTCCTCGCCCGTGGCGATCCGCCAAATCCGAGAGGCGGCCCGGCGCGACGCCATGGTCGCGGCCGCGGCGAGCGATGCGTAGAGGCCGGTCCAGAGGAGCTTACGCAGCATGCGTGACCTCTTTCCGCGCCCCGAACGGGGCAAACGTCCCTATTCCGAGGGCGCCTGGGGGGCGCGGATCGGGCCGAACGTCGCCTCGTAGCCGGTCATGTTCGTGTTCAGCGCCTTGAGCACCTCGAAGAGGAGCGTGATCGGGATACGGACGCGCGACACGACCCGGACCGGGACCTGCAGCGCGGCGTCGGGGTCCTCGGGCTCGCCGACCTGCTGCATCACGCCGAAGTCGAGCGTGAACTCGTATGCGGTGTGCCAGACGTTCAGCACGTTCGCGTACGTCCCGCCCTCGAGCTCGGGAGGGACGTCGATCTTCAGCTCAATCGGCCGTTCGGGCATCCCCGGGGATCCTAGAGCGATAACAATGCAGCCGTATGCAGAGTGAGAGCGTCCTCGGTAAGTCGGAGCGCCAGCGGTTGATCGCGAGCGTCGTCACTCGGAAGCGGATCGGCACGCAGTTCGAGTTGCTCGGCGCGCTTGCGGACGCAGGGTGCCGCGTCACGCAGGCGACGGTCTCGCGCGACCTTCGCGAGCTCGGCCTCGAGAAGGCGCACGACCCGCTCGGCCGGCCACGTTACGTGCTTCCCGAGACCAGGCGCCCGGATCCGCGAGACGCGCTTCGCCGCGTGCTGGGCGAGTTCGGTCGCGCGGTTACGCCGGCGCAGAACATCGTCGTCGTCCACTCGGAGTTGGGCTCGGCTCCGGCGATCGGGCGGGCGCTCGACAGGCTCGAGCACGGGTTGATCGTCGGAACCCTCGCGGGCGACGACACGTGCCTCGTGATCGCGCGCGACGCGAACGACGCGTCGGCTCTCGCGCGCGAGCTCGGGACGCTGCTCGGCTAGCCCGGAATCTTCGGTTCGTAGTCGTCGAGCGCGCCGAACTCGGCTTGGGACAGTTCGAGCGCAACGCGGCCCTCGACGATCTCGCCGACCCGCTCGGAAGGCACGTACTTCGGATTCTTGAGCAGGCCCGGCGCGACCGCGAGGCCGTCGAAGATGTCGGCGTTCGGGTCGCCGAGCACCTCGTCGATCGAGCCGACCTTCTCCCCGTCGCTCGACACGACCTCCCAACCCGGCTCGACGACGATCCACGCGACCGGGTCGGGCATCAGACGGGCCGACCGTCCACGTACCAGACCGGTCCCTGCGTCGCCCACGGCTTCGTGTCGGAGAGCGCTCGCAAGATGTGCACCTCGCCGCGGATGTCCGCGCCGTCGAGCCGCTCGAGGCACCGTCGCACCATCCCGGGCGCCGCGCCATAGCCGAACTTCCGCGCGCAACGGAAGCGGAACGCGGCGCGCTCATCCACGCGGGCGGGGTTGATCGGGGCCGCAAGCAGCGCACCCTGCTCGAGGTTGTCGGTGGAGCGCAGCTCGAGCTCTGCGTAGACGTCGCTCCAGTCCGGAGGCAACGCCGCGACCTCGACGTCCCATGCCTCCGCGAGGCTCGTGCGCGCGGCCCCTCGCATGGGCGCCGACACCGTGCTCGAGACGAGCGCCAGCTCGCCGCCTAGCCGGGCCGCGTCGATGCGGCGCAGGCCGCGCAGGGCGAGCTCCGGGAGCGGGTTCGCCCGGCGAGAGACGCGGAAGCGAACAACGCCGTCGTGATGGCCGGGATTGAGAGAAAGAGTCAGTGCGGCAGCGCGGCGCGCGTGGTCTCCGTCGGCGAGCCGCACGAGGAAGCTGGCCTCCTCCCAGTCCTTCGGCAACTCCTCCAGGAGTGCGCGGAAATCGTCTGCGAGAGCCACGGGCAGGAGCGTACACTGGCGCCCGTGGCGAAAGTCGAGGCGAAGAAAAAGGGGTTGAGCGACGAGCGGCTGCGCGACTTCCTGCGCGAGATGCTGCTCATTCGCCGTTTCGAGGAGATGGTCGAAGAGCGGTTCCGCGCCGGCGAGCTACCGGGGTTCCTGCACGTCGCGATCGGCCAGGAGGCCGTCGCGGTGGGGGTCTGCGCCGCACTCGAGGAGGACGACGTGATCGCCTCGACCCACCGCGCGCACGGACACACCCTCGCCCGTGGCATGTCCCCGAACGCGCTCATGGCCGAGCTGTACGGGAAGCTCGAGGGCTGCTCGCACGGCTACGGCGGCTCGATGCACCTGTACGACATCGAGCGCGGGAACCTCGGCGCGAACGCCGTCGTGGGCGGCGGGCTGCCCGCGATCACCGGTGCCGCCTTGGCCTTCAAGTTCCGGACGGAGCCGCGCGTCGCGCTAGCCTTCTTCGGCGACGGCGCGACGAACATCGGGACGTTCCACGAGTCGCTGAACCTGGCGCAGCTCTGGACAGTGCCGGCGGTCTTCTGCCTCGAAAACAACTGGTGGGCCGAGTCGACGCCGAACACGCAGCACTCGCCGATCACCGACTTCACGCAGCGCGCCGTCGCCTACGGGATGCACTCGGTCAAGGTCGGAGGCCAGGAGATCGAGGCTGTCTACGACGCCGCCTCGGAGGCGATCGACCACGCGCGTCGCGGCGACGGGCCGGTGCTGCTGGTCGTCGACACGTACCGCCTCGTCGGCCACTACGTCGGCGACCCTCAGGTCTACCGTCCGAAGGGCGAGCTCGAGAAGCTTCGCGAGACCCAGGACCCGATCACGAAGCTCCGCGAGCGTCTCGGCGTCCCCGACGAGGAGTGGGACCAGCTCGACGCCGAGGTGACTCGCGAGGTGGAGGAGTCGGTCGAGTTCGCGAAGAACGGCACGGACCCGCAGCCGGAAGACGCGCTGAAGAACATCTATGCCTGAGCTGACCTACCGCGAGGCCGTCCGCGACACGCTCGCAACCGCGATGCGGCAGGACTCCGACGTCTTTCTGATGGGCGAGGACATCGCGGAGATGGGCGGCTCGATGGGGGTGACGCACGGGCTCGTCGACGAGTTCGGCCCCGAGCGCGTCCGCAACACGCCGATCTCGGAGATGGCTATCGTCGGCGCAGGCATCGGCGCCGCGATGCAGGGGATGCGCCCCGTCGTCGAGATCATGTACGAGGACTTCCTGACGCTCTCGACCGAGCAGATCGTCAACCAGGCCGCGAAGCACCGCTACATGTCAGGTGGCCAGCTGAAGGTGCCGCTGACGATCCGCACGCAGGGCGGCGCCGGCTGGTCGCCGGGCGCGCAGCATGCGCAGCAACTCGAGGCCTGGTTCGTGCACATCCCCGGGCTCAAGGTGATTTTCCCGTCGACGCCCACCGACGTGCGCGGAATGCTCTGGTCGGCGATCTACGACGACAACCCCGTGATCGTCTTCGAGCACCGGCTGCTCTACCCGGTGAAGGAGGACGTGCCGGATAAGCTCGAGCCGATCCCGTTCGGCGAGGCGCGCATCGTGCGCGAGGGCGAGGACGTGACGGTGATCGCCACGGGGCCGATGGTGCACCGCTCGCTCGAGGCCGCCGAGGAGGCCGGACGGAACGACGTCTCGGTCGAGGTGATCGACCCGCGCTCGCTGCAGCCGCTCGACGAGGAGACACTCGTCGCGTCGGTGAAGAAGACGAACCGCTGCGTGGTCACGCACGAGGCGGTCACGCGCATGGGCTTCGGCGCGGAGGTCGCGTCGGTGATCCAGTACCAGGCGTTCGACTGGCTCGACGCGCCGATCGAGCGAGTTGGGGCGAAGTTCGCGCCGCTCGCCTTCGCGCCCGTGATGGAGCAGTTCCTCATCCCCGGCAGCGAGGACGTGCTGGAGGGTATCTACCGAACGGTCGGGAGAAATGGCGACTGAGATCAAGCTCCCGCGGCTCGGGCAGGGCATGGAGTCGGGGACGATCGTCAAGTGGCTGAAGAGCGAGGGCGACGCCGTCAAGAAGGGCGAGCCGCTCTACGAGCTCGACACCGACAAGGTCACGCAGGAGGTCGAGGCGGACGCGACCGGCGTGCTGCTGAAGATCGCAATCCAGGAAGGTGAAGTGCCGGTCGGGCAGACCGTCGCCGTGATCGGCGAGCAGGGAGAAGAGGTCGCGATCGAGGTCGCACCCGAAGAGCCGCAGACGGAAGGCTCACGCGCCCCCGCGCGAGACGACGAGCGCGAGCGCGGCCAGGAGGCGTCCGCGCAGGCCGAGCCGAGCGCAAGTGGCTCAGAGCCACAAAGTCGGTCGAACGGCCGGATCAAGGCGTCGCCGCTGGCGCGCCGCATCGCGCGGGAGCGCGGAATCGAGCTTTCCTCGATCCGCGGGACGGGTCCGGACGGCAGGATCGTCGCCGAGGACGTCGAGCGTGCGCCGGCCGAAGACCAGTTTGTGGCTCAGAGCCACAAACTCGAAGTGCCAGGCGAGATCGAGATCGTCCCGCTGACGTCGATCCGGAAGACCATCGCTCGCCGGCTGACCGAGGCGTGGACGGTGCCCGTCTTCCAGTTGACCGTCGACGTGGAGATGACGCGGGCGCTTGCGCTTCGCGAGCAGCTCGTCTCGCGGATGGGAGACGGAGCGAAGCCGACTCTCTCGGATGTCCTGACGAAGATCTCTGCGAGCGCGCTGATGCGCAACCGGGCCGTCAACGCGCACTTTGACGAGGAGGGAATCAAGCGCTTCCCGACCGCGAACGTCGGGATCGCCGTCGCAGCGCCGCAGGGCCTCGTCGTGCCGGTGATCCAGCGCGCGGAGTCGCTGTCGATCCAGGAGATCGCGGACGCGCGCGGCGAGCTCGTCGGTCGCGCTCGCGACAACAAGCTGCGCCAGGGTGACCTCGACGGCGGGACGTTCACGATCTCGAACCTCGGCATGTTCGGTGTGCAGCAGTTCATCGCGGTACTGAACCCGCCGCAGGCCGCGATCCTCGCGGTGGGGTCAGTCGAGGACCGTCCGGTCGCGCTCGGCGGCGAGGTCGTCGCCCGCCCGATGATGTCGGTGACGCTGACGTGCGACCACCGGACCGTCGACGGCGCGGACGGCGCACGGTTCCTCGAAGACGTGAAGGCATTCCTCGAAGAACCGGGCCTCGCGCTTTGACCATCTGGTATTCCGTGCGCGACCTCGACGCCGCGCGGCGCTTCTACCGCGAACGGCTCGGCTTCACCGAGTTGATCTTCGACGCGAACGACGGCTGGTCGAAGCTCGAGCGGGGAGGGATGGAGATCGCGCTGACCACTGGCGAGCCGGAGCAGGGCGGGGTCGCGCACGTTGAGGTCGACGACGTGAAGGCGGAGGCCGCTCGCCTGCGTGCCGAGGGGGTCGAAGTGGGTGTCGTGTTCGAGCTGCACGGCGAGATGCGCCTGCTCGAGGTCGTCGACCCGGACGGCAATCGGATCGAGCTCGGCCAGGACGTCTCCTTGGAGTCGTGAGTCTATGATTCGCGAGGGCGGCCAGCAGGACGTCCGCTTCTTGCGCGACATGCTGCGCCACGCGTACTACTGGCGCTCGCGCGACACCGAGTTCCCGATCACTCGTTACGTCAACGCGTGGGGCCGCGACGGCGACCGTGCCCTGATCGCGCTCGACGACTTCCACGAGGTCGGGGCCGCCTGGTACCGCCTCTACAGCGAGCACGAGCCCGGCTTCGGCTTCGTCGACGCGGAGACCCCCGAGCTGACGATCGGCGTCGTCCCCTCCCGCCGAGGAAAGGGGATCGGCTCGTCGCTTCTCGACGCGTTACTCGAGCGGGCACGGGGGGACGGGTTCGACCGGATCAGCCTGTCCGTCGAGAAGACGAACCCTGCCGTCCACCTCTACGAGAACCGCGGCTTCCGGACGGCCCAGGGCGCCGACGACCTGTTGATGGTGGCCGAGCTGACGTAGCGTCCAGGGTAGTAGGTATCTTTTCCATATCTACTAGTCGAGGAGCGATTTCCGTGAAGCTGCTGCTGATCCCGCTGGAGGACTCCGTCGTCTTCCCGCACATGACCGTCACGCTGACGGTCGACACCGCCGACGAGGAGCGCGTGCTGCTCGTCCCGAACCATGAAAACGAGTACGCGTCCGTCGGCACCGTCGCCGAGGTTGTCGAGTCGGTTCGGCTGCCCGGGGGCGGCCGCGCCGTTGTGCTGAACGGCCTCCATCGCGGCATGCTGGGCGCGGCCGAGAGCGACCCGCGCGGCCGGCTGCGCGTCGACGTCGAGGAGCGCCCGGACGACGAGGAGTGGGACGCGAAGCTGCGGGAGCTCGGAACCGAGTACCGCGCGATCGTCGAGGAGATCCTCGACCATCGCGGCGACGACGGCCGCGTGGCGGCCTTCCTGCGCGCGATCGGCGATCCCGGAGCGCTTGCAGACACCGTCGGCTACTCGCCGGACGTCGCGTTCGAGCAGAAGCTCCGCCTGCTCGAGACGTTGGACCTGCGCGAGCGGCTCGAGCTCGCGACCGAGCTGCAGCGCGAGGTGCTCGCAACGCTGCAAGTGCGCAGGCGCATCCGCGAGGACGTCGAGGAAGGCGCGCAGAAGCAACAGCGCGAGTACATCCTGCGGCGCCAGATGGACTCGATCCGCAAGGAGCTCGGCGACGACGACGCCTCCGTGATCGAGGAGTACCGGCAGAAGCTCGAGGAACTCGAGCTCCCCGACCACGTGCGCGAGCAAGCCGAGCGTGAGCTCTCCCGCTTCGAGCGCATGGGCGAGCAGGGACCCGAGTCCCAGATGATCCGCACGTACCTCGACTGGCTCTTCGCCGTGCCTTGGGGCGCGACGTCCGAGGAGCGGCTCGACCCGAAGCACGCGCGCGAGGTGCTCGACGCCGACCACCACGGGCTGAAGGACGTCAAGGACCGCATCGTCGAGTACCTCGCCGTCCGCAAGCTCCGCGAGGAGCGCGGGATCGAGGAGGACAAGCGTTCCGGCGCGATCCTCACGCTGATCGGCCCGCCCGGCACGGGCAAGACGTCGATCGGCGAGTCGGTCGCGCGCGCG
>Ga0136614_10000850_pt1 | contig 16825 bp, 13 predicted proteins | sample AntDrymUQ2792106_2_FD_106643 | JGI IMG/M metagenome (GOLD analysis project Ga0136614, IMG submission 106643) | Polar desert sand microbial communities from Dry Valleys, Antarctica - metaG UQ279 (21.06) | ecosystem: Environmental > Terrestrial > Soil > Desert | place: Antarctica: Dry Valley... | reverse complement strand
GCTCCTTATTCTTTTATGAGGCCGTCGTGGCTCTGGATGGGCGCGGCTGCACTCTCGGAGTTAATCGGCGGCGTTCTGCTTTTCTTCGGCTTGCTCACACGAGTCGCCGCCTTCTTTCTCGCCTGCACAATGGGGGTCGCAGTCCTGGGCGTGCACTGGCCCGCATTCTTTGCTTCCAAGAGTGGGATTGAATATCCGCTTGCGCTTTTCGCGATGTCGCTGGCGCTTTTAATATCGGGCGGTGGGATCGCTTCCATCGATCTGGCGCTGTCGAGCGGTCGTAAACGCTAACTCGTGAATCGTAAGTCGTGAATTCGTGAATCGTAAATCGTGAAATCGAGAATCGTGTTCGAGAATCGTGATAGCAAATCGATTCGATAAGGGCTTTCACCGGAAATAGCTCGACACCCATTTACGATTCACTATTTAGGATTCAGGATTCCACGATCCACTATTTCACGATTCACTATTTACGACTCACGATGAAGCGCTCCCCACTGGTCGTCATATTCACTACAGTCTTTATCGACCTGCTCGGCTTCGGCATCGTTATTCCGGTCCTCCCTTACTACGCCGAAGGCACGACGTTTAATGGTACCCCTCGCACGGTGGGATTACTCTTCGCGTCTTATTCGGTCATGCAGTTGATCTTCTCGCCGGTCCTCGGTCGTCTCTCAGATAAACACGGTAGAAGGCCAGTCTTGCTCGTCTCCATCATCGGCACGGGAATTGGTTTCCTGATTCTGGGTTTCGCCACCACGCTCTGGATGCTGTTTCTCGGACGCATCCTCGACGGCATCTCCGGCGGCAACATTTCGACGGCCCAAGCTTACATCGCTGACATCACCACGAAAGAAGATCGTGCCAAGGGCATGGGGTTGCTCGGAGCGGCATTCGGTCTCGGCTTCATATTCGGTCCGGCTATTGGCGGCATCCTGAGTCGCTGGGGCATTCATGTCCCCTTTCTGTTTGCGGCGGGATTATGTTTTGCCAATGCGCTGTTGCTCTATTTCACTCTGCCGGAAACGGTGACCCCCGATCATCCCGCGCGAGTTTCCGCAGCGGGCGGACGCGGTTTCGCCCAGTTAATCAGATCACTCAAACAACCACGGCTGGGTTTCGTGCTCGTAATTTACTTTCTCTTCATTGTGGCGTTTTCGATTATGACAACATCGTTCTCGCTCTACACGATGTTTCGCTTTGGTTATGACGCTCATCAGAACGGCTACCTCTTCGCCTATGTAGGCGTCATCGCCGTAATCATTCAAGGCGGACTGATAGGCAAACTGGTAAGACGCTTCGGCGAATTGCGCCTCGTGATTGTCGGCGCACTTCTCTTTGCCGGAAGTCTTTTTGCCGTTCCATTCGTCGGGCCACAAACGGGCGGCCTGCTGGGATTGCTGATTGGCGGGGGAATCTTTTCGTTGGGGAATTCGCTTTCGACGCCGGCACTAACCAGTTTGGCGTCAAAGAGTGTGGGGCCCGCGGAACAAGGCAGTGTCCTGGGTGTGACGCAATCGGTGGGAAGTCTGGCTCGCGCTGTTGGACCCTCAATAGCAGCATTGCTAATACACAGCAACACTCAGTATCAAGGCGCGGATGGAATTCCCCACCAAATGAGCGATCATTCCCTCATGGTCACGTTCTGGACTGGTGCACTAATTATGTTTCTGGCTTTTGTTTTGGCGCTTTACTTTTCACGCGTGCATGCCGCGGACTACTCGGAGCCGGGCCTCGTCGAGGCAGCGTGAAGAAAAGGGCAACGCTTCGCGGAGGTTGGGCTCAAACAGTCCGCGCAGCGGACGAATGATAATAGCCCAGCACTTGAGTGCTGGGAGTAGGTTCGCTGCTGGAACTAGTCCGCTAGCGGACGGCTGAAGTTAGTAAACTGGCTCGCGGGCTTCGTAATGAGATCAGTCGTCCGCTACCGCGGACTGGATTCTCTTTTCACACTGATCCCAGCACTGAAGTGCTGGGCTACATTCATTCGTCCGCTACGCGACTAGTTAAAGATTGTTCTTCCTCTAAAAGAACTTCCTGATCAAGTAGAAGATCAAACTTAAGACAAACGAGACAAGCAACATCGAGACGATCGGCACATAAATATGTGTTCGCTCACCTTCGTACCTGATATCTCCAGGCAGCCGTCCAAACCAGTTGAAGCCCCCGGAGTAAATTAAGAAACCGACCAGTACAAGGCCAATGCCTCCGACAATCACGAGTATGCCGATCCCGCGGTTCATTGAGTACTCGAGGTTCTATTTAACGTATTGCGCCACAGGCCCGTCAGCTTTGATGATGTCTTTGAGCGCAGAATAGGGAACCATGACGAATTGCGGACCGGCTACATAAGGCCCTACCTGATACGAATCGAAATTTATCCCCAGGCCTTTTTTTGTAATCGTCCAGCTTCGATAATTCTTCAGAACCGGACCGGCGCCCTCCTGGATTGAAGTGTCGTCGAGCATGTCGTCTTTGGCCTTTGACTGCTTTTTCAAATCCTTCATGCAGTAGTTGGCGATGACTTGTAGATACCTGGCGCCAGGCTTGAACAGATCAGCCAGCCGCAGGGGCTTCCCGTTTTTCAGATCGAAGTTGATTACCCGCGAATAGGAATTAGGATGCGCCGCGCCGCGGTAGTAACTGCCGGCGTCAAACTCGACGCTGATCAGATCGTCGCGCGCGATTGCGACGGTGTAGCCGATCCCGAAGTCGCTTCCTGATGTGGTTGCGATTTCTTCTGCTGCCGATTCGGCCACTGCAGCGCGAAACTCACTTACTTCTTTTGTCACATGGGCCTTCGCCTGCTGGTTGAATTTCTCCACAGCAGGATTTGTAGAACCGGTGATCTGCGGGTACTCAACACCAATCTCATACTTCAGCTTCTTGTTGTTTTCCCTGATCTGTTTGGTAGCAATCTCCACCGGCCCGGTAAACTCAATCGGCTCCTGATGAAGAGAAAAGGCAGTCTGTTGACCACCGTTCGGAGGCGTCCAATTGCCTGCAATCTTGAGCAGCCCGTCTTCATCAGTGCTCCAAAGCCCCTTAAACGTTCCGGTCTGTTTACCCGATGCGTCAAACTCATCCAAGACTACATTGCTGTACTGATCGATACTGCCGCGCAAATCAATTTTCTTACCGATTTTCTGATAGTAGTAACTGCCAAGCAGCTTTTCGCCATCGCGGATCAGTTTCACTTGCAGCCCAAGCGTGCTGCCAATCGAACCGCGGAAGTATTTGGTTTCCAACGGCGGTGTAACTCCACCCGCGGCGTCCTGTTGACCAGTGACCGGTTCGACCTTTGCGGGTTGTTGTGCCGGCGTTTGTTGTTTCTGACAAGCGCTTTGGCTGATAGGAAGAAGGCAACACACAGAAACAAGAAGGTAGTAGGCAACTTTCGAATCCGACACGCTTTTCAGAACTCTCGATTTCATAACGATCTGGTCTTACCTTCTTCTTACTTCGCCTATACCTTCTGCCTTCTGCCTTCTGCCTTCTGCTTACTGCCTACTGCTCACTGCGCCCCGCCCGCCGCACGCTGCTCCCTCAGCTCCTTTTGAACCTCTGCAAACGTTAAGACACTTAACCTGCCCCCAGTAAACAACTCGCTGTTAGTGACGTCGGCAAGCGCAAAGCGCGGCAAAGGGAAATTGTTCAGTTCTTCATCGGTATCGAAACTCAACTCAGCCAGGACTAAACCGAACAGGTCACCCAGAAACATATCGATCGTAAACTTCCGTCCCTCAAACTCAAACGGGTAACGGTTCTTGCGAATCTCGTTGGCTTCAAATACCGCCAGCACGTCTGACTCGGCCGCAGAAAGATAGGTATTGGTAATGATTGTCCGCGAAAGATCTCCTGGATCCGGCGCAAACTTCTGCGTAAATTTCACAGTCCATTTGTTGGTTTGGGGATCGCGCACCTTGCGCAATCGCAGGCGCGTTCCGGTGATGTAGTTGTCGGTGATTTGCGTGTGAGGACTCGCGCGGGTCAGTCCTGCCGGGAGATCTTCGAGGAGATAGCGCCGCTCGCGCTCAATGCAAGCATACTTACTCTCAGTAGGCACAATCGTATTTTGATCGGTTAACTTTGCTACACCCATTAATGCTGGAAGTGTAACTCAAGAGACAGCATATCGCAGTTAGGCAGGGCGGCTTGCCCTCGCTTAGAGCGGTGCCGTTCTATCAGCGGCGCAGAGGCTAAGGCCCCAGCCGGGCAAAGCCCGCTTCTTTCTATTCATAGCGCAGCGCTTCAATGGGATTCAGCCGCGCCGCTTTCCACGCCGGCCAAAGTCCAAAGACAAGACCAAGACCAACCGAGACCACGAATCCGACTATTGGAGCCCAGAGCGGAATATAAGTCGGCATGATCGTTTGAATCAGCAAAGCGATCCCAGAACCAACCAGAATCCCTAACACCCCGCCCAGACCTGTCAGCGTGGCCGCTTCAATCAGAAACTGCACGACGATGTCGCGGCGGCGGGCTCCGATCGCCTTGCGTACTCCAACCTCGCGAGTCCGCTCGGTCACTGAAACGAGCATGATGTTCATCACGCCAATCCCACCGACGAGCAATCCAACACTCGAAATCGCCACCATCAAAGCAAAGACCCCGCCGGTGATCGCGGCAAACTGCGTGAGGATCTGTTCTGAGGTGGAAAGGCCAAAATTATCAGCTGCGCTGAAGGGCACCTTCCGCCGGCGGCGCAGGAGCTCGCGGATCTCCTCAACCGCCTGTTGCATTTGACCGGGACGCGCCTGGGCCATAACAAAGTTGTCATCTACGTCCGGGTAGAGTTTGCGCAAAGTGAGGTAGGGCATGTAGACAGCTTTGTTCTCGTTATTGGGATCTTCCGCGCCCACCAGAAAAACATCGCGCTCCGCCAGCACACCGACAATCCGGTACGCGCGGCCGTTAATCGTCGCCTCCTTGTCGAGCGCATTCGTAAAAGGGAAAAGTGTATTTGCGACGTCGCGACCGATGACCAGCACACTCGCATGGCGCGCGTTCTCGTCCTCTGTGAAATAGCGACCTTCGGCAATGGTAGTAACTCCCATGAGGAAATAGGTTGGCGAAGCGCCCTGCACGGCCGAGTTCGTCATCTCGATATCGCGATAACGGACGTTGACGCGCTGGGTGAATGGTCCGCCAAAAAAATCCACCGGCGACATGAATGCGGCGGCGGTCACAACCGAGGGACACTCGCTGGCGATGGCCAGCGTGTCTTCGTAGCTGATCGGTTTGCGCATCCGCTCTTCCGCGGAAGGATTGAAGTTGAAGCCGGGATCGAAGCGGTAGATGTAGATCGAATTGGTGCCGAACGATTCGATCTCTTTGGATACGCGAGCGTCGATTCCCGACACAAATGCCGCAATCACGATTACGGTCATCGTGCCGATAACCACGCCGAGAATCGTCAGCGCCGAACGCAGCTTGTGCTGCCAGAGCGTGTCCAGGCCCATTTTGATGTTCTCGTAAAGATTGCTTTGGAACAGTTTCATGTTTCGTTAATCGTGAATCGTGAATTGTTAGGCCCTTGCTAACTTGCAGGTTGGGAAGGGGGCAAGGTGCCAGCCGCTCCCCCGCTCGAGTTTGAAATGCAAAATGCTCAGAGAAACAACTCCCGCATATTCAATTAAGAAGTTCAGCAAAGCATTGCAACGAGCAATTACAGTACGGGAGCCGTAGCGACCGCACTCAAGCAACAGAATCATTCATGAAATGATGCACCAATACACCCTCAAGTCGCTGACTATCAGTTTAATTGCTTCTTGTTCTTAGTTGAGCGAGTGCGGTCGCTACCGCTCCCGTACTGTAATTGCTCCTTGCGCTTCGTGTATTGCACTTCAACCTTGAATTCAACTCCCCCTCTTTTTGTCTTTTCTTCTGCCCTGTTGCTATTGGGATTTGAGCGGGGGCCGCTACGCTTGCCCCCTTCATGACCTGCGAATTAGCAACAGGTTCAGTTCCGATTTACCATTCACGATTCACGATCTCATTCCGCTCGCAGCGCTTCTATCGGATCAAGCCCGGCGGCTCGCCATGCCGGATACACTCCCGAAATTAACCCCACCGTTGCCGACACAAACAACGCAACCGTAACCGCCAGCAAAGGCAAAGACGTCGGCACAGGTGTGAAGGTCGCGACCAGCTTGGCCAGGGCATAGGCTATCGCAATTCCAATCGCGCCACCGAGCAGCGACAACATCGTCGATTCAGCCAGAAACTGTTTCAAGATGTCGCTGCGGCGGGCTCCGATACTCTTGCGAATACCAATCTCTTTGGTGCGCTCCGTGACGCTAACCAGCATGATATTCATAATCACAATCCCGCCCACAACAAGCGAAATCGAAGTAACACCAATTGCGGCCACTTGAATCGTACCAAAGATCTTGTCGCGTAGTTCGTTGATCGCGCTCGGCGTGATGATTCCAAAGTTGTCCTTCTCGCTCGGTGTCAGCTTGCGTCTGGTTCGCATCACAATGCGCGCTTCGTCTACGGCGTCCTGATACGTTGCCGCACCTGTTGAGGTGACACTGAGATTGAGCGAGCGCCGCGAACCGTAAATCGCCAGGAACGCGGAAAGCGGCATCGACACGTACATGTCCTGCGGTTGACCGAATACCGATCCTTTCGCCTTGGCAACTCCAACTACTTCAAACGGCCGCCCGTCTATTCTGATCGTCTGCCCCAGTGGATTCGCGCTGGGAAAAAGCTTGTCGGCCACATCCGAGCCTATGAAGGTCACGTTACTACGCGTTTGCTCGTCAACTTTGTTGAAGTAGCGACCCTCGCCAACCTCAATTCGCTCGATGTCCGCGATGTTTGGTGTCGTGGCGCTGATGTGAATCCTGCGGAGATTCGTGGCGCCAAACTTTACGTCGCCGGTAATGTCCTCTTTGGCGCCAACTTCCTGGATCGCTCCGCCGCGGGCAACGAGCGCGGCCGCGTCGTCGAGAGTGATATCCTTATTACGGCGGCGCGCCGCATTCAGCGCTTCCACGCTGGAAAAATCGTCAATCGAATACTTGCTCACCGAGAACGCGTTAGTCCCGATGTTAGCAATCTTCTCATCAACATAAGCATTGAAGCCCTCAACCAGCGACACTACAACAATCACCGTCGCCACGCCGAAGATTACGCCCAGCAGCGTCAGGAAAGAACGCAGCTTGTGCGAAAGTATCGCTGAAAGCGCGAGCTTGAGAGCTTCAAGAATCGGCATGTTGTGAATCCGCCCGTAACCACGGAAATGATGTTTGGATGTTTACGTAGAAAACCACAGCACAGGTTTCAGAGTATGTTCAACATTAACGAAAGGCCAGCCCAGTCTAGTCCGCGAAGCGGACGAAAGCATAAAGCCTGGGGTGTAAGCCCCAGGTTACCTGCCCACAAACTCATTAAGCCCGCGAGCGGGCGACAGAACCTTTACCGAAGGCCGTTCCGTCGCGCCGCTTCGCGGGCTCTTAAATTATTTAACGCTCGCCGACCTGGGGCTCACGCCCCAGGCTCTATGCTTTCACCTGCTGCGCAGGTTTGTTGAAAGGTTGAATTCAGATCCGTTACGCCTATTTCACATCCGGCGTGCTGTCCAGTTCATCCCAGATCAGTATGTGTCTGGTTTCCTTTAGGAGAATTGAACCGACGACGAAGGTTATGCTCGCGACGATGATCGGATAGTACAAACCCGCGTAGATGTTTCCCGTTTGCGCGATGACGGCCAGTCCGATTAGCGGCAGCAAACCTCCAAACACACCGTTGCCGATGTGATACGGCAAAGAAAGTGATGTGTATCTGATCTTTGCCGGAAAAGCTTCCACCAGGTAGGCTGCGATCGGGCCATAAACCATGGTCACGAAGACAACCTGGACAAACACCAACAGAATCAATTTCCACGCTACGGGAGAACCGATAAAGGTGCTGAAGTCGGTGTAAGGCAGCACCTCTTTCGAAGGTTGCAGAACTCCGTCTACGAGCGATTGGGGTGTCAGGCTGATGGCGCCTGTCACCGGGTTTCGCTGAGAAATTGCAGTCACGACTTCCGAGCCTGCGGCAATCTGCATCGCCTTGTAAATTGGGATATACGAAACCGCCGCCAGCAGGCAGCCGAGCATCATGATCCACTTCCGCCCGATGCGGTCCGAAAGCGCCCCGAAGACCACGAACAACGGCATGCCGAGAAGTAGCGCAATTGCCACAACATAGTTAGCCGATCGTCCGTTTACCTTCATGATGGTTTGCAGGTAGAACAATGCGTAGAACTGTCCTGTGTACCAAACAACCCCCTGACCTGCGGTCGCCCCAAAGAGCGAAATCAAAACACGCTTCAGGTTTACCCATCTGGTGAATGCCTCTTTCAGAGGCTGCACCGAAGTAAGTCCGGCGCTTTTGATCTGCCTGAAGATGGGCGACTCCTTCATGCGCAACCGGATGTAGAGCGAGATACCGACCAGGAGAATCGAGATGAGAAACGGGATGCGCCATCCCCACGAGCTGAAGGCCTCCTTACTCATCGCGTTCTGCACGAAAAGAACTACGACGAGCGAGAGGAAGAGACCAAGCGTCGCCGTGATTTGAATAAAGCTGGTGTAGAAGCCACGCCTCTCATCGGGCACGTGCTCGGCGACATAAACTGCCGCGCCACCATATTCGCCTCCCAGGGCAAGTCCCTGAAGAATGCGGATCACCAGAAGGGTTATCGGCGCAAAGATCCCAATGCTGGCGTAAGTTGGTAGGAAACCTATCAGGGCGGTGGCGCCGCCCATGATTATTAGAGTCACCAGGAAAGCATATTTACGTCCAACCAGGTCCCCGATACGTCCGAAGAAGAGGGCGCCGAAGGGACGTACTACGAAGCCGACTGCGAACGTGGAGAGGTAAGCAATCAGAGCAAGCGTGTTATTGCCGCTGGGATAGAAGAGCGGAGAGATTACGATTGCCAGGCTGCCGAAGATGTAGAAGTCGTACCACTCGATCATCGTGCCCACGGCGGAAGCTGCGATGACTTTCCAGATCTGGTAACCGTGAACAGCGTCAGCGCCGGCACGATCTGCGGCGCTGGTCGCGGTTAGAGAGTCTTGGGTCAAGCTGTGTCCGATTTTCAATCGTGGGACTGGTTACTGTCGGCTAACAAGTAAACACTAGGATAAGATCAGAAATGACGCGTCAGGGCCATCAAAGAAAACTTTGATGGTAGAAACGTTCTGCCGCAAGAGCCTCTCCGTCTGAGGTCGAGCAATTCCCCAAGCGCACCCACACGACTTTAGGAGGGGCCAAACAGAAAACTTCGCTGATGCATATCAGCGTCCTTTGAGACCAGAATTAAACCGTTGTCCTTTGCGTATTCCCACACCAGCGGATCATCAGCTGCTTTCAATCCAACATCTCGAACATGAATAGAGTTGGGTAGGAGATCCTCGAGAAGCCGCACCAGCTTGTGCGATAGGTTTTCGTCAAAAAGCAGCTTCATGCGGCAGGCACAGTCATGAGCTTACGCTCACGGTCGGCCGCAAAGGCAATGCACGCTTTCAGGTCTTCACGAGTGAGGTCTGGAAAATCACTCAGGATTTCTTCTTCCGTCATATCCGACGCGAGATAGTCCAACACCTCAGAAACAGTGATGCGCAAACTGCGAACACAAGGTTTGCCTCCACGTTTGCTAGGGTCAATCGTGATGTAATCCTGGTAGTTCATGAAGCGAGCTTACGTCTGGCTAGTTCTGAGGTCAATAGAATTTCATTTGAGCTTACTCTTACCTATTCTGTGACCCTGAACGCATGGCTTTCATCGGCATTTGCAACTGACGGTGCGAAGGATAACGCCGTGGCTCTTGCATAGTTCGTGACGCTTCGTGTGTCTTCGTGGATCGTAAGACTGTTGGGTTCGGCGAACACGATCCACGAATCAACACGAATCGCCACGAATCAAGAAAAGCGTTGAGTTCCTTCAGACCTTCAATTCACATCTTCTTGGCTTTCCACTCGGCGAGGCGTTTCTCCAAATCTGCCGTATTGGCCTTGGCTTCTTTGCCGAGCACAAGCGCTTTCTCACCGGCGGCGATAGCTTCCTGAGTCTTACCCTGGGACGCCAGGAGACGCGCCTTCGAATACATGTTACCGAAAGTCTCCTTAATCTTAAGTGACTGTTCAAGCCAGGCGATCGCTTCAGTCGGATCCATCTTGTCTTCTCTCAAGAAGACGTAGTTAGCGGCCTGCAAGGGAGTCCGCCAGTCGTCTGGCTTGGCAGCGGCTACGGCGGCACGCAGCTTCGCAAGCGTCACCGCTTTGACATCCTTCACTTCCACGGTGAATGGCACCCGCACCTTTTCCCAGCGAATGTTGACTTGCGCGGAATTTTCGGTGACCGGATCGAAGCTGTACATCAACCACTCCTGGTTGTCGTTTACCCATTCCGGCTTCGCCTTCACGCGCAGCGTGTCTTTTTTTTCGTCATAGTTGAAACTGCCCCACTGGTTGGCGGTGCCGTTGAACACGATCGTCCATTCGTCCTTACCGGGGATCGTGTGCAGACTGTAACTGCCGGCGGGAAGTTTTTGCCCATTTATCAAAACCTCGTCTGTCACTTCAAACTGCGTCGCTTCATTCGCACCGGTCCTCCAGACGTGGCCGTAAGGAACAATGACCATGTCCTTTGGACGCTTGTTCTGATCGTCGAGTGTGGCGGTGCCTGCAGCTAATTCCGGCGGGGGATCGCCCCAGATCTTTCGTCCTTTCACTCCCGGGCGACTGTAGGTGATCGTCACATCGGTGACGCCGATAGTTTGCATCACGCTCGCCTTCTGGCTGGGACGCGGAGTCCGCACCGCCGGCGCCTGTGCGAAAGCAGACGACGCCGAGGCGCCAAGAAGCAATAACGATAGAAAGAGCGAAGAGCGTCTCAGTGAAACTTTGGAAATCATTGAATTTCTCCTGGTTGGAATTTGGCAGCATTATCGCTACCTGGACTGCGGACGGCAACTGAAAATCAACGGATGAGGGATGAAGGCCAGTCCAAAGCCACTGTCCAAAGTCCAAGTCTATCCAATCTAAACAGACATTGGACCTGGGACGTTGGACCTTGGACTGGTTCATAGCGAACAGGGCGGTGAGGGCCCTATTCCCCCCGCAAACGTCACTATCGGTTCTGGGGTGAGGACAGTTTTACTTACGACCCAGGTTCAGACAGACGCCCCGTATCTCTGTCTTGCAGCTTCCGCCGATTCGAGCCGGCAACCGCTGAACTTGCCAATCTTCTCCTCGAGCAACACTCGTTGAAAAAACCGCAGCTGAGACTTCATGACCTCACAATCAAAGCCGAAGCAATAATTGTGACGACACGCTCGGAACGATTCAGATCAACTTTACAAGGCCAGCCGCATGGCCGTGGTTGCGAGTGTGAAGATGCGGCTAATTCAAACCTAGGTCGTAAGGCGCGCGGAGATTACTTCAGGGCACAAACAACGTCAAGAGGTTTGTCTTGATTGACGAAAACTTTTTCTTACAAGGCACTCGGCATCAACGAGGACCACGAACGCATGCTAGTCACAAAGGGCCTTTCGCCTCAAAGGTTCGAGGATGAGAACTTAGTGCTTGCCTATCCTGACTTCTACAAACATAATAGGCGCTCGCTTACCTACTCGACAGGTCCACCACTCAAATAGCATTCACTCGAACGGAGAAAAGTTTGACAGCATCAGCGAGTGTAATCCAAGCAAAGGAACCGATCTCGCTGGGCGCGATTCGCAGTCCCAAGAGAAAGTCGGGAGCAACAGGCTCAAGAGCTCACTGGTTTCCGTACTACGCGGGTTTTTCTACCGGCTTCGTCGAAGACATTCTTTCATACCTTGATCTGGCGAAGGGCGCTGTGTTGTTAGATCCATGGCTTGGTGCTGGCACTACGGCGGAGGTGGCAGCGGCTAAGGGAATTCAGTTGAGAGGCTACGATTTGAATCCGGCAATGTTGCTCGTGGCGCGAGCTCGCACAGTTCCGACCAGTGCCGAGGATCAGATTCCGTTGCTAATCAGAAAGATTTGTCGCGTCTACGAACGAGACATCAAAAAAAGGTCAACGTCACTATCTGGATCGAAGGATGCGCTAGAACAATGGCTACAGCCGGGTTCCGCGGTGGCTTTTCGCCTTCTTGAGCAATCAATCGAAACCTCTGTTCTAACAAGAGAGCCAGCTTCGGTAACCCCCCTATGGCGCCGCGCAGGTCAGACTTCGCCTGTTGTGGCACTCTTTTATCTTGCGTTGTTTAGAAGCCTGAGACACTTCGTATCAGAGTTCCAAACCTCAAATCCGACATGGATCAAGATCTCAACTGGAGGGCAACGGATTCAATTGCCATGGGATAGGATTCTTGGCCGCTTTTGCCGAGAGATTGAAAACTTACTGAGCACTATCCAATCTGAGAGTGAGCGAATGCCTCACGGTGGTAATCGTAGGTGTGTTATTAAGGAAGCCTCGTCTCTGCAACTGCCAATATCATCGAACTCGGTGGACGCAGTTGTTTCTTCACCGCCATATTGCACCCGGATCGACTATGTTCGAGCAACCCTACCTGAGCTCGCGTTAATCGGGCATCCGAATGGCGTTGTCATGCGCCTTCTGCGAGAGAGAATGATTGGCACTCCCACCATTAACGCAAAGCAGAACTACGATGGAAGTGGTTGGGGACCAACCTGCTCTCGTTTTCTTTCGGCCGTACAGGATCATTCTTCAAAGGCTTCGTCAACTTACTATCTAAAGTATTACCGCCAATACTTTGCTTCAGCTCATGCCTCATTGGTCGAGATTGATCGAGTACTGAAGCAAGGTGGTCGTTGTGTTTTGGTCGTTCAGGATTCCTACTATAAGGAAGTTCAGAATGATCTGCCTCAAATCTTTACCGAAATGGCAACTGGATTGGGCTGGAGCCTGAAGCAAAAGATTGATTTCAACGTTAAGCAAACTCTGGCAGGCGTCAATCCTGAAGTAAAGTCGTACCGCACAACCTTTCATGCGACCGAGTCAGTTCTTGTGTTCTCGAAATAGGCAGAACTCACATTCGCTCTTCACACGTCCGTCCCAATCAGCATGGTAGCTAAGAGTAAAAAGGTAGGAATCAAACGTAAGAGTATTGCTAAATCTGCTCCCACACCGACGAAAGTAGTCTACCTATTCGGAGCTGGTGCCACGCAGGCTGAGGTCAGCTACGACGGGCCCGGCAATGTTAGCGTGTTGATGGGTGATACAGACCTTGGAAACGGCATTTCAACAGGCGTTCTCTCGAAACTCGGTGCGGAGGGTGACTCCTTCAAGGCCGATAAAGGCACTGACATCGAGAAGCTTATAAGCCTACTTACTGCAAGTGGAATAAATAAACATCTCGTAGTAGCTGAGAAAATGAGGAAGCATTATTTCGAGGAGATTTGCACAAGGTTAGTCGGAGCTATCACTGTCGAGAGGCCTACATTGGCAATTGCCTTGCTCGAAATGCACCGCAACGTCGCCTTTCAGGCCGAAGTCGAATCACTTAGTGGCATCATTACGACAAATCATGACGGGTTACTTCAAGCTGCGTTTATGGAGACGTTTGAAGCAGTTGATCTTGGGTTTCCTTTCGTTCCAACTGCTGAGATATCAGCTCCGAACGGTCAACCAATACCCCAACTGCTGGAGCTTCATGGTTCTTTTACGTGGAGTTTTGGTTTGCCGCTGGAGGTTACACTGTTATCTAAGAGCTCAAGCTATTCGCCCGATGCTTCTTGGATCCCGCCGACCGTTCTAAAAGAATCAAGACACTATCCGTTCAATAAGCTGACTGCGTTGGCGTATGAGCTATTGACTAAGCATTGCGATGTACTCAGAGTGATCGGTTCATCTTTGACACAGAACGATTGGAACATTCTGTCCCTGATCTTCAACGCTCAGAGACACAATATGTTCCTCGGGAGGGAACCATTTCCAATTCAATTGATCATGCCGCAGAGAGACGGACTGGCTATTGAGAAGACTTCGACGTATTTGAAGAATATCTTACCCATAGCGTCTCTTAGAGACGGTGGCGACTTTCAGCCGTACAAAGAGGAAAAATGGATTACAGAGAATCCTCCAATTGCTGATATTTTGGCGAACCCATTTTCTTATTGGCTCGAGCAAAAAATTACTTTCCATCAGAGCAAAAAGAACTTCGGAACGAGTCCCATTGGCGCCACAATGTCGAGAGTTGCAGGAGGGATTTCATGAAAATCAAAAGACGAGTTGAAGAGTGGTCGATCGAAGATCTGATTCAGGCGCAACCACGGATATCAACTCCGGACTTTCAGAGAGAGAAGAAACTCTGGTCGACCGCGCAAAAGGCTCTCCTCATCGACTCGATTCTAAAGGACTTTGACATTCCGAAGTTGTATTTCAATCAACCCGAGAAGAATGTGGATGAGTTCGAGGTTATCGATGGCCAACAGCGGTTATGGGCCATTTGGGATTTTTTCAGTGACGTGTACTCGGCCAAAATGAACGGAGACGAATTGAAGTTCTCTGAACTTGAGGAACCCAAATACAAAACCAAGTACAAAACAATCAAAGACAGAATCAAACAATACAAGTTGCAGATTACTGTGTTCGAGGAAGCCGACGAAAATTACCTGAGAGAGCTGTTTGTAAGATTGCAGTGGGGACTTTTGCTAGTCACCGGAGAGAAACTTCACGCTGCGACGGGCGATATGAAAAACTTTGTGTTCGATCAGCTTGCGAAGCGCAACTTTATACTTGAACTTGGGCTTCCAAAGACGCGTACTCGCTACGCACGTGAAACCCTTTGTGCCCAGATAAGCATAAACTCTTTTTCGCGAGCTCAATCTGACGGGAGTTTTGCGAGAACTCGATATGATGATCTTCTGGGTTTTTTCAAAGCTTACGCGCACCCGACAGGCAAGGACCGCACCTTCTTTGATCAGCAAACCAAGAAAATCACCACCGTAATTGATCAGCTATGGCAAGCGTTGGGAAAGGACACCCAGACTTTTTCAAACAGATCGTATCTTCTGTCAGTCTATCTTCTCTTCGAAGAGCTAGCCGATAAAGAGGGCAAGGTTTCCGACCGAGTCAAAAAGGAATTCGCTGAGTTTGTGGTAACGCTGAGGAACCAGCTAAAAGAGGAAGCAAAAAAAGGCTTCAACCGAACAGACGAAGAGCTCTACCGATTTCAATCTCACCTTAGCAGCGCGCCAACCGAGGGATACCAGATCCAGCGTCGTCATGAAGAGATAAAGGAGTTTTACGAGCGTTTCAAGGCCAAGACTGGGAAGAGGAAAAGCTAACGGTAGCTCGGTTGAATTAGGAGAGAAACTCGTCCGGCTCAACTATCTTACCGGCGATGGCGGAGGCGGCGACGACGTAGGGTGACGCGAGGTAGAGTTTGCCCGGGGCCGCTGCGGCCCGAAAGAAACGGCTACTTGACCCGATAACGCTTCATTACCTCAGCATGCGCGGTGGTAGGTTTGTTTTGATCGCGAGCACGTGCCTCCAACACCTCAAGGTAGTCGATTAGATTCTCGACTTCGTCGCGGATCACTCGCAGCTGCTCGCGTTTCTCTCGAATTGTAGTAATTCTTCCTTTCAAGCGTGCACCAACTCTTCCTCTTTGCGCAGAAACTCAAACGGCTCGACGATCTTGCCGGCAATCGCGGAAGCTGCCACAACGTAAGGTGAGGCAAGATAGAGTTGGCCGGGCCCACTACGACCGGGGAAGTTGCGGTTTTGGGCACTCACCGTAACAGTCTCCGCGGAAGGCGATGCACCGGGGCCGGCGTTGATACACGCGCCACATGAGGGATCGATCAACTCCGCACCCGCCTGGTTAAAAATTTCAATGTAGCCACGCGAACGCGCGTACTGTTTAATCTTCTGCGAGCCGAACTGAATGTAAAGGTGGACGCCAGGCGCCACGCGTTTCCCCTGGGCCAAAGCGTTCTGCAAGACCTCGGCATACATATCCATGTCGGCCATCTTGCCGCCTGTACATGAACCACCGTACGCGGCATTAATCACAACTTCGTCCGGCAGTTCAGTGATGGGGATGCCGTTGCGCGGATCACCCGGCAAAGCCACCATCGGTCGAATCTCGTCCAGGTCGATTTCGAAGACCGCAGCATATCCGGCATCAGGATCGCTGTAGGTAAACCCTTTTCGTACTTCCTCCGCGTCGAGGCCGCGTGTGCGTACGATGTAGTCCAGTGTTACTTCATCAGGTTCAATAATCCCCGTTGTGCCGCCGGCTTCGACTGCCATATTCGTGAGTGTGGCGCGCTCATCCATAGGCCAGTGCCTTAGATCTTCGCCGGCAAACTCCAAAACTTTGCCGATGCCTTTGCTCGTCTTCATGTATTCAGTGGCCAGGATCACGAGCATCACATCTTTGGCTGAAACGTCGGCGCGCTTTTTACCCTTGAGAACATAACGAACAGTCTCAGGCACGCGAATGCGAATGTCTTTCGTGTACCAGGCGTTTGCCATGTCAGTTGAACCGACTCCAAAAGCAAAACAGCCGAGCACGCCCGCCATGCAAGTATGCGAATCAGTCCCAATCACGATCTGTCCGGGAAGGGCCAGGTCTTCGACGACCGCGTTATGGCAAATTGCCTCCGAACCGCCTTCCGGATTCTCGCCGTAGAGCTTAATGTTCTGACTCATGGTGAAACTCTCCTGTGAGGTGGCGAGACCTTCGGCTTTTTCCAGCAGGCCCATCTCGCGATGCTTCGGCGACATCACCTTGCTGAGAAACGTCAGATGATCACGAAAAGCAAATACTGATTCGGGCTCCGACACTCGCGCATCCGCTCCCAGTGCT
>Ga0136614_10000848_pt1 | contig 16833 bp, 20 predicted proteins | sample AntDrymUQ2792106_2_FD_106643 | JGI IMG/M metagenome (GOLD analysis project Ga0136614, IMG submission 106643) | Polar desert sand microbial communities from Dry Valleys, Antarctica - metaG UQ279 (21.06) | ecosystem: Environmental > Terrestrial > Soil > Desert | place: Antarctica: Dry Valley... | reverse complement strand
ATTCTGATCTCACAGGAATTGTCTTATCATCACGCCATCGAGGGATTGCTCCGCCTATGGGCCTCGACTGAAACCGATGACTGGCAGAACATTCTGTCATTTCTGCCGCGATGATGAACCTGTCATGTTGTCCCTACCACCAACTCGATCTAAACGAGACGGCTAGGAAGCTGTGTTGATTTGGCGACTCATCTGATCGCTTTCGAGCGTGTACCAGAAAACCTGACCCACCCCCGTCGCATCGGTCCTAACGTCGGTGCGACACCTTCAGGAAGCTGTTTGCTCACGAGGTTCAGCCGCTCAAGCACCCTGGTCCTGGCCCAGTAAAGATCGACGTTGTCGTCAAGATGACGTTAATCATCGAGAAGCTAAATGCCGAACTTGCGCGTACGACTCGCACACCTGGAAGACCTTGTAAATTCGTCACCAGCGGATACGTGACCTGGTCCTCGACTTCTTGCGGCGATCGTCCCGTCCAGTCAGTGAAGACGATCACCTGGTTGTCCGAGAGATCAGGAATAGCATCAATCGGTGTGTGCAAGAGCGCCCAGTAACCCCAGCCGGCTAAGCCAAGATACAACGCGACGACCAGGCCGCGGTTACGCAAGCTAAACTCTATGAGACGATTAATCATGAAGTGCGGATCGTTTCTTTAACTAGCCGCTTCGATCGAGGTCACCCGGTTCGTTTTGCCTGCGAGTCGTCCCTTTATCTTCACCTCCTTACCGGCAAACTCTCGGGCTCTTTGTTGTCCATTTTGGTCAAGGTCATAGACGATCTTGCGTGCGCGATCAGCAAGCACGAACTTTCCATTCTTGGCGCACATAAGCGTGCACGACTCATCGTCCATCCCTGCCATGTGCTGTAGACCGCAGGAACTGTCGCTGATAAAACCAACAAGTGTCTTTTCCCTTCCTTTTCCAGTTTTCGCTTTCTGAGCCAATGCGGTCATGGAAACTGACAGAATCAGGGTCATGACCAGGATTTGTATCCAACGTGTTTTCATTTCACCCTCCATTTTTCGTTATCCAGATTCGCTACTGGGCCGTAATTGGAAACGTTGCTTGCCCGCGCCCTTTTGGTCCTTCGTAAGTGATCCTTGTTTGCCACTCACCTCCGACCTCTATGTCCGCCTTCCCGTGATAAACGCCGGGTGTATCCGTAGTGGTAAACGTGGCAGCGTCATTCATTTCAGCCATCGTTCCCATCTGCGGCATGTGAAACGTCAAGGCTACGGCACCGACATCGACGGGTTTGCCGGAAGCGTCAGCGAACGTAACCGTGAACTCCGTGTTTCCCTTCTTCAGAACTCCATCCGGAGTTGCGAGCGAAACAGTTAAGTTGTTGCCGGCGGGCGCGCTCTTAATTACTTTTCCGGTTTGAGTGTTGTCTTTCGCTCCACACGCTACAACTAGAATTGCAACTGCGAACAGGCTGATTACCATGCTAATCTTCTTCATTGGTCTATTCCTCCAAGTTGTAAAAAAAACAATCGTTGACCTGCGCAGAAACGCGCGAACGCTGATCGATAGCGTGAACGGCAGGCGCCGCCGCATTGTGCAGGGAGTCGATGCCTTACTACAGGATCACGCGCGGGTCTGACAAAACAGACCAATGCATCTCATAATAGCCACGGCAACGCCACAAGACACACTACGGCCTTGCTATCGCTAGATCAGTAGGGCGAGATTTCGTATGTAGGACGGATTGGAGGGTGGCGGGGGGCTATGGGTCCTATGCCAATGCAAACTCGTGGTCGGCGCTGCAAATGGCAGCGGGATTACTGCGGGATGAAGAGCCACGGCAAGAACTATTGAAGTTCGAGGCAAGCGAGCGCCCAGCGGTCCAGTTGTTCCTGATTGCGAGCAGTTCACTGCACAGCACACGCGCGCTGAAGCAACTTCCGTCTCGTTTCCGTTACCCAACGCGGCTTTGCAGCAATCCATGCCGCTCATGCCGTGCATGCTGCACTCCTGTTCGGCTGCGTGCAGCGGCATTTCCGCGAGCACACTCGCTCCGAGCGTCAGGATCAGAAACAGTGATGTGGCCCATTTAGCCATCGTAGAACTACTGTATGGAAGCAGTTCGGCCATTGTCAAGGCAGTCGCATTAATGCGTAGCTAACTCCGCCTAGTTCTCCCTTCTTGTCGGTGGGCACGTCAATACAGACCCACCGATCAGGAGATAACCTTTCAATCTCAGCTGCGGATTTTCAATGAACTCGTTACGATGCTTGGCGGTGCTGGCTACGAGACTGCCAAAAAACTGGGGCTTCAGCGAAAAGCGCGCGAATAATGCGTGACGCTTGAGGCCGATGCTCAATGGCCCGGCAGGCCACTGCCGGTTAGGTGCAGGACGAAAAATAGCACGGCTAGGCCGATCGCATGAATTCCAACTACGTACACCCAGCGTGGTGTGCTAGTGGACGTTGCCCTAGTCGGGCTCCAAGCTGGCGTCGGCTTAGGGCTCGGGATAGAGGGTAGATCAGCCTGCGACTTACCCCGCTGGGACTGCTTACGCCGCCCATATGCGGTCATTCCCCACGGCTTGTACACCGAGAGGGACGCGACCAGCAGCAACACCAGTAGGCCGCCACCGGCGTGGACGACGAGTTCTGGGCTCCTCAGCCTGTCGAGATCGCCGCTGGACAGTGTCGTGTTTGATGCTACGCTAGCGAGGTAGCCAATTAGCTGCGTCTTCAACAGCAAGACGATCGTTGCAAACATCGTTAGCAGCAGTTTCACCAATACCCAATAGTGCCGGAGCAAGCCCCATGAGGTACCCAGTGACTGGACAAGTCCGGTTACTAGCGAAGCGATGGCCAACGGGACGATGACAAACCGAGCGGTCAACTCCATCGCGAGATAGGTGGAACGCACCATCTGATTATCGTTGCTAGTCACACCGACGAGAGCGAGAGCTAGAAAGCTAACGACAGCGCCAAGCCAGCCGACCGAGGAAGCGACATGCGCTGTGAGCGCGAATTTGCGGAGGCGCGGTGTCATGATCATGATGATTAGTACCTCTGTTCAAGAGTTTGGCAAAATAACAGTGTCAGAGACAAATTGCCCGTCATTTTGCTCTCATATCGCGGATGCCGCAGCGCTATCGCGATAAAGATCACACGTGCGCGCGCCGCAACCTCAACGCATTGCCGATCACCGAAACCGAACTGAAGCTCATCGCCGCCGCCGCGATCATTGGACTCAGGAGAATTCCCACAAATGGATAAAGCACGCCTGCGGCAATCGGAATTCCCAGGACGTTGTAGACGAAAGCAAAGAAGAGATTCTGTTTGATGTTGTGCATGGTGGCGCGGCTTAGCAGGATGGCACGAACAATTCCGCGCAGATCACCTTTGACCAGAGTGACACCAGCACTCTGCATCGCAACGTCCGTTCCAGTTCCCATCGCAATACCCACCTGAGCTTGCGCGAGAGCGGGCGCATCGTTGACGCCGTCGCCCGCCATCGCCACCTTTCGACCTTCACTCTGAAATCGCTTCACGATTTCGGCTTTCTGGTTCGGCAAAACCTCGGCAGCCACTTCGTCAATGTTGAGCTTGCTGGCGACGGCTTGTGCGGTTGTGCGACTGTCGCCGGTGAGCATCACGATCTTAATTCCCTGCCCGTGCAGTTCCCTAATCGCTTCCGGCGTCGTTCCTTTAATGGGATCGGCGACACCGAGCAGTCCAGCCGGCTTGCCATCAACGGTCACGAACATGACGGTTTGACCGTCAGTGCGAAACTTTTCAGCTTGCATTGCGAGTTCGCCTGGATCGATTCCGAGTTCTTCCAGCAACGCCAGATTCCCCAAACCCACCTGGTGCCCATCAACCTCTCCTCTAACGCCTTTGCCCGTGATGGATTCAAACGATTCTGTTTTCGCCAGTTCGACTCCGCGCTCCTCGGCGCCGGCAACTATCGCCGCCGCTAGTGGATGTTCACTCGCGCGCTCAAGACTCGCCGCAAGGCGCAGCAATTCTTGCTCGTCCTGTCCGGCAGCGTGGGCAACTGTAACCAGTTTCGGTTTGCCTTCAGTAAGCGTTCCGGTTTTGTCGACCACCAAAGTGTCTATTTCACGAAGTACTTCGATCGCTTCAGCATTCTTGAACAGCACGCCAGCTTGTGCGCCCTTCCCTGTGGCAACCATGATTGACATTGGCGTCGCCAGACCAAGTGCGCACGGACAAGCAATGATGAGTACCGCAACAGCGTTTATGATCGCGTAACCCATGCGCGGTTCTGGGCCGACCGTGGCCCATACGATGAAGGTGATGATTGCGATCAGAATCACAGCCGGAACGAAGTATCCGGCGACTACATCCGCGATTTTTTGAATTGGCGCCCGACTGCGTTGTGCTTCCGCAACCATCTGCACGATCTGCGCCAGCAGAGTTTCAGAACCAACTCTCTCGGCTTCGATCACGAGCGACCCCGTGCCGTTTACCGTTGCCCCAATAACGCGATCGCCAGCCTGCTTTTCTACGGGGATCGGCTCGCCTGTAACCATCGATTCATCCACTGAACTGGTGCCTTCAAGTACCACGCCGTCAACAGGAATCTTCTCGCCAGGCCGCACACGCAAATGGTCGCCCTTCTTCACTTGATCAAGTGGCACATCTTGTTCAGTTCCATCGGGCGCAATGCGCCGCGCTGTTTTCGGGGCCAGCCCAAGCAACGATTTGATCGCCGCGCTCGTTGAGTTGCGCGCTTTGAGTTCCAGTACCTGGCCCAGTAGCACGAGAGTTGTGATAACAGCCGCGGCTTCGAAATAGACGGGCACGTTGCCCATGTGATCACGAAACGAAGCCGGAAAGATTTGCGGCAGAAATGTAGCAATGACGCTGAAAAGGTAAGCTACCGCTACGCCCAGCCCGATCAGCGTGAACATATTGAGGCTGCGGTTCACAATTGACTGCCAACCGCGCACGAAGAAAGGCCAACCTCCCCAGAGCACCACCGGAGACGCCAGTACCAGTTGAATCCAGGGCAGCGCGCTCATCGGCACTAGGCGCGCTAACGGAGCTCCCGGAATAAACTCACTCATGCCGATGACCAACAGCGGCAGACTGAGCACCGCACTAACCCAAAAGCGCCGCTTCATATCTATTAGTTCGTGATTCTCTTCCTCGTCGAGCGTGACGGTGCGCGGTTCGAGAGCCATGCCGCAGATCGGACAAGATCCTGGAGCATCGCGAATAATCTGCGGATGCATCGGGCAGGTGTACTCGACCTTCTCCTTTATAGCGGTCACGGTCAGCGGCTCCAGAGACATGCCGCATTTTGGACACGAGCCCGGCTTGTCCTGCTGCACGTCCGGATGCATGGGACAGGTGTAAGTTTGAGTGGCAGCTGCTGCCTCGGGCTTTGCCTGACGTTGTATTCCAACCGACTGCGCGATCATCGATTCAGCTGGCTTCTTAAGGAAAGCCTCTGGATCATCGCGGAATTTGCGCAGGCAGTTCGTGCTACAGAAGTAATAGGTTTCCCCATTGTAATCGCTGGAGCCGGCGGCCGAATCAGGATTCACGGTCATACCGCAAACAGGATCGACGGCAACTGCTTCTGTTATGGCTTTCTTTGGTTCTTCCTGCTTAGTTTTTGGATCCATTATCGCTACCTTATAGTCCACCAGTGCAACTAGAGCGCTGAAATGCAGATCGAGTCGCACAAGATCTCTTCGCGCCCCGACGCTCGACTCCGCCGGGACGACGAAACAATCTCACCATTCAAACAATTGCGTACTTTTTGAACGTGGCGACTAGGGCTTCTTATTGGCGTTCTTGTTGCCACCCATGTTCATGTTCCCATGCTTGTTGTCGTTGCCCATGTTCATATTCGCGTGTTCGCTGGCGTTCATGTTCGCGTGCACGTTCGCGTTCGCATTGGCCGGGCTCGGCGAGGCAGTAACCGTCGTGTTCGCGTTGCCGGTGTTATTTGAGTTCTCCGCAGTACTACAAGCAGCCCAAAAAGCTGCCACGCTGAGCAAAGCCAGCAAACCTACTATTCGTCGCATTGAAGCTCCTCCTATGGTGTATCCAGAAATATCAACAGTTAAGGTTCGGGGGCCTTCAGTTTCCCTATTTCTTCTTAGGCTTCGGCTTGCTTTTCGGTTTCGGCTTTTTCTTTGGCATCGGCATTTCTTTCATTCCTTTCATATGTGCATGCCTCCTTTCGTATTTTGTTTTTCTCGGTGTGAGTGTTGGGAACTGAAACTCGCCGCCTCTACGGCGTGACATTGATTAGCATCATTAGCCCACCGCCGCCGTGCTCTTCGACGTTGTTGTTGGTGGTGTGATGCGGAATGTGGCAGTGAACCAGCCATTTGCCCGGGTTGCGTGCCGTCCAGATCACATCGTAGCGCTCGCCTGGTCCGACGTTGACCGTGTCCTTTTCGATTTGCGCTGATTTTTGCACCGGGTTGCCGTCGGTCTCAACGATCGTGAAGGGGCCTCCGTGAACATGCATGGGATGTATGAAGTTGTTACTGCTTCCGATAAAGCGCAAGAGAATCTTTTGGCCCAATTTCATCTCAATCGTGTCGGTGGAAGGATAAGCTTTGCCGTTAATGGTGAAAAAGTTAGGCAAACCGCCTTCCATCAACATCGCGGGGAACGTATAGCCTTCGCGCTCTAACCATTCCTGCAGTTGGATCGTGTACTCCATATCGTAGGCCGGTGTACCGACTGAATCTTTGGGATCAATGATCAGCGCGCCAAACATGCCTAAGGTTTGCTGCCGGTCCGGTTCTCTGTGCGAGTGATAAAAGTAAGTGCCGGCTTGCTGCGTCGTAAACTCGTACGTGTACGTCTGTCCCGATTCAATCGGCGGTTGCGTAATCTCCGCGGGTCCGTCCATCTCATTCGGCAAAATCATCCCATGCCAATGCACACTGGTCGCCTCGGGCAAATTGTTCTTGACGTTCATGCGGATGCGGTCACCCTGCGTCACACGAATGCGCGGGCCGGGCACCTGTTTGTTGAATGCATAGGCCATCACTTGTTTGTAAGGCAGGACGTTCCATTTGATCACCGATAACTCGAGATCGAATACCTTGACGCCGTTCTCCACGCGCGGCGTCAGCGTTTGATCACCGCGCGCGTCGGGCGGCGCGGTATAAGTCACTGCGCGAGGATCCACCGCCGCCATATCTCTCATTGCTTTACCGGGCGTGTCGCGCAGCATAATCATGCCCGGCGGCATGACCGCGCCGCCCACATCGCGCGCGCTCAACCTGAGATTGGTCGTGCTTGCAGATATGACAAGGCCCGCCGCCAGCCCAATGACCGATAGCAAGGCCCACGCAACTTTTTGGGCTTTCGTGGCGCGCTGTGCCGCACTCAACGGCATTTTCATCTTCATTCCTTCATGGGAGCCACCTGAGGGAACTGCGTCGGCTTTCTCTTCTTTCTTGTCGGACATCGATTTGCCGTCGTCTTCAGACTTGCCCGTCTCTTCGTGTTTACTGTGATCTTCTTTCGCCATCTTCACATCCCCTTCATGCCCTTCATACCGGCCATGGCCTTGCTTGGCTTTTTGGGGGCCTTCCGCGAACGCGTCCGTACTCGGTCTGGCGGCGTGAGGCCACGCGCGTGTTCAGCCTGCAAACTGTGCCCGCCCTTACCTAGCGCGCGCACGGTACCCATTCCGTGTTTCAATCCTTTGGCGACCAGCCACGTGTTGACCGGAGAAGCGAGCACCAAACCGGCGCCGACTGCCACCGACATCGCGCCCCAAAACACGAGTTGGCTTGGCTCCATCGCGCGCATGTCGCGCCCCATCATCAATAGCACCATAGTCGGGAACATTGCGGCCATCATGAAATTCATTGACAACCCATTCGGGGTAAAGCGAATGCCTCACAGCCTTAAAATATGAACCACCCATCATGTCTTTCATAAATAGCGACTGGAAGATCAGCAAGCCGAACGCGAACCCGCCAATGTACTCGACGATAAGATCGATCCACATTACATCGGCAAACCGAATGCGGCGGTGATTGCGGCGGCGACAATAATCCCGGTGGCGTCACCCGCAACGCAGTGAATCGTGGAGCCGAGACTTTGCTTCCAAAGAGGATTGACGAACTCCTCGTGCGTGCCCGGCGCTGGCTCTTTGCACGACATGATGTAAAGGAACAAACCGATGGGTCCGAGATATAACGTCACCAGAACCCAACCCCACTTCATTACTTTCATTTCGGGATTATTCGTGATCGCGTCGTACGCGACATAGATCACTGAGAATGCGGTGAGTGTGAACCAGACGAGCAGGACCACGTCAATCCACGCCAGCGGCCCGAAAATGGGGACGACCCAATCAGTCATTCAACCTCTCTTCCTTTCTGACAACAGCGATGGGGAATTGATTGTGCCTGGCTGCCAACATAAACATTTGCAAAATCGCTCGAAAGCTCTTCCTCACGAACCTCAAAGATCTCCGGTAGTGTCGTCGTAGAGAGAGCAATTTCGTTAAGACCCAGGGCTCGCTGAGATTCTTGTTAAAAAAGTCTACCTCTTGTTCGATAGTGGCAACTCTTTGATTGATACAAAAGTAACAGTTATGAAGTGACCACTTCAGGGCCAACATCGAATACTTAGTTGCGTTCGGAAGGAACGGAAGTGTCAAAAGGGCAAAAGCATTAAATAGGAGAAGCGCCAGGCAGTTCATCAACAGATGCCATCTGGTGATCGGTGGAATGCGTACCCGGTCGAGGAGATCTTCTCCCCAGACTGTTTTTGCTGATAAGACGATGTTTCCGAAGCCGATCCGCGCAGAGAGCAGAAAAGACTCGGCGACGGGATTGATATGAAAAACTTTGGCCGGATTGCCTGAGAGCAGATCATTTTTGTAGCACACAAAGTGAGAGAGAAATAAGCCAGCCCTCTTGTCGATCATCGTGTAGAAGATTTCAAGTTTAGACTTGGGGCTCGCGCGCAGCCCATGGCTCAGCTCTAACACCGCCAGTTCGTCATCCATCTGCTTCCGGAATCGTTTCGGGACGCCATCTGTCAGCACAACTATCAGATCCACATCCGAGAGAGCTGAGAACGGCCCTTGAAGGACACTCCCAAAAACTATAACGCTAACGATGTCATTTCTCTTTTGGTCGGCGACCCGAAGGATCTCGGCAATGTACCCGCTGGCTCTCTGAGGGAGATCAATGAGAGTTTCCATGTCAGCAGTATCATTCGGCTGCCGTCCATAGCCGGTTAGGTCTCAGCTCTCCTCGCCTTATTCGCACAAGCCTCAGGGTTTTCGTCAAACTTCTGTTTACATCCCTGGCCACAGAAGTAGTATGTCTCTCCTTTGTAGTCAGAGGCTCCGGCAGCGTTCTGCTCCTCCACCTGCATGCCGCAGACGGGATCAGTGTGTTGTGTTGGCACGTGCGTTCTCCGTGAATACCAAGATCTCGTAACCGGGGGGCTGTAGAGGAACTTGTGGTCTCATTTCCCGACCGAAACAGAAACGGCTACGCCGTTTAACGGTGCTCAGCGCTACCGTGGCTCGCTCTTAGCAAGAAGCAGAAGGCCAATAACCGTGAGTGCAAGTCCGAGCATCGTCCATGTCAGGAATCCATGGTATGGCTCCGTCGTGCGGAATATCATCATCAGCGCGAGGTGACCAAAACTGATAACAATACCCGCCACACCCAGTACAACACCGACTGTTTGTTTACGAGTCATAGTCAAAGCACCTTACCAGGTCGATCCCTGCTCCGTGTCTCACTAATTCTTCGCGGGCGATGCCGCCGGCACCGGAGCACGTCGTGGAGCGCTGGAATGCCAGTGAACTATCTGCCAGCGATCCTCGCGCTTTTCCAATATCGCCGTACCGAGTCCGCCTCCGTCTATATGGCGTGTTCCTACGTCTGCAGAAATGGCGTATTTGAAAGTGGCCCAGGCGGTCGTGCCGGCCATCTTCACCTTGATGTCGGAGAGAGTGTATTTCGTATTCTTCATCTCTTTCATTTCAGGCATCAGGTGGTGATCGCGGTAATCCGCCCACCCGTAATTCGCGTGCCCACTCTCAAAAACAGTAACAGACTCGTCATTGGCCCAAACTTTGTTGAGCACGGCCATGTCTCCCTTCTCAAAGCCAGCAGCGCTCTGCATAAGCGCCGCACGCACGCGTTCCTCCTCCGCCTGCGCCGCTGAGGCTGACCTGACAAGGACCACGAAACCCGCGATCAGAGCAAGCATTAATACGCTGCAGCTAGCGACGCGGCCGCTAAATCGTGTGACTGACTGATGCTTCATAATGTTTCTCCTCGATTTGATGTAATGTGTTCGTCTGCGATCGCTGACCCTCCATCGCACGCCTTCCAACGCCGATAACAAAGTCGCCGAAAAACCACTCGATGGCGTTTGTTCCGACCTCAATGCCCTGACGCTCCAGCTCGGCTATGAATTCTTCCCGGTCGAACCAGTTCTCTTTCGGCGGGTGCTTTAAAAACGTTCGATAGGACCAACGCGAAAGCGCCTGCCGCGTGACTTCTTCAAAAAGAAATAGACCTCCGGGTCGCAGCACGCGACTCACTTCCTTTATAGCGCGTTGCCAGCCGGGCACATGGTGGATTATGCCGAAGTCAACAACGGCGTCGTAGGATTCGTCTGCCGCCTCGATGGCAGCCGCATCACCCACGAACAACCGGAGACGTTCAGGCGGATATCGACGAAGGCGCCGGCGCGCTCTCTGGATCATGTCGGGGTCGAGATCAAAAGCGTGAACCTCAAGCGCGCCGAAACGCTCGAAGATGATCTCGGTTCCAACACCACGCCCACAGCCAACCTCCAGCACGCGCATCCCTTCGAGACGCCCGCCGAGACGTTGCAGGAGAGCCGCCTCGTAGCGCCGTTGCAAGGTGGCACGCACGGGATTGTTCATCAAAGCTTTCTCAATTCGGTTCAGCTTCATGGCGTTTCTTCCAACCACCGCAGACCCAGAGTCACCACTGGCCGTTTCCTGCGCCTTCACGACGAAACGGCCACTGATGAATCGCCTATTTATGGCCCGGTGCGCGTGCGCGGCGTGGGCGCCCGCGCTCTACGGGTTGCGGGCGCTCCCCTGCACTGCTCGTGTCCCGCATCTGCGCCATCTCCTCGATCTCTTGTGACTGCGTATCAATGGTCTTTTGCGCCTCGCGTTTCACTTCCGCGGCTTGGCCTTTGGAAAGCGTCTCCTTCGCCATCTGGATCGCCAATTGGTGATGCTTCGTGAAGGCGTCGAGGAACGTCCGGTCAAACTCTCTGCCGGAAGCGGCTTCAAGTTTCTTCATGGCTTCTTCGGCCGCGTGCCGCATTTCTTGCATCGTCATCCTCCTTGCGCCCAACCTGATGGCATCAGCTTTCTCCACATGTCGGTAGAGTTGCTCGCGTATCTCTCGCAACTTCTTGATGTCCTGCTCTTGGTGGGCGGCGGCGTTGGCGGCGAATTCCCTCAAGCGCGGGAGCTGCCCTTTCATCTCCGCCAGCCGAACCATTTCGACGCCTTGCCGGTGATGCAGAATCATCATGTCAAGGAACGCCACATCGGGAGGTGAATCGTGTGGCACGGGTGAACTTGCGCCGCGGGCCAGCGCGCCCAACGTTAAGCAGGCGACGACTGCAAGCGCCGGGAACGACGTTAATTTAAGCTGAACGACTCTCATTGTTTTTCCCTTTCTGAAATGTAACCGTTCGGTGGCACCACACTGGCAAGCGGCTTTGTTTAGGGCTTTTTCGGATGTGCGCCCTGGTGATGCTCGCTCATTAGTGTCAATGAACTGTAGATTGTAAGCCGCGTCACCGCCGCGATTCGCGCATACCCGCGCTTGGTACGAACGCGCAGGGATTTGTCGGGCAACTCAATTTTGATTTGACGGAAAGAATCGTCTTTGCGTTTGTTCGACGGGTAATAGCCAAGCGTGTACTGCTGTTTTAACTCAGCAGCAACCTGCGCTGCAGCCTCGTCCACAAGGTCGCGCCCACCCTGATGCGCGTTTTCGAGGAGGTAAGCAGCACCGCCAGTCGGTTCAGCAAAGGCACGCAGCACACGCATGTCCACCGTATCTTTGATCTGGCTTCCATGCTGGTCGTGGCCGAACGACCCGCGCTCACCATGGCCAATGCCCAAAGCGTAAATTGTCACTTCGGATTTGCGGGCGAGAGTGAGCGCGGTATCCCTTTTCACGCTGCTCGATGTGTCATTGCCATCCGTGATAAGGAGTAGCGCCCGTTTACGATGCTTGCCTCCGGTGACTCGCTGCAAGCCCAGGAAGATGGCATCGTAAAGCGCAGTGCTGCCCTGCGGCTCTAGTCGTTCGACGGCGCGCAGGATGCGCCGGCGGTCGTCAGTGAAGTCCTGGACTAGTTCGGCATCCTCGCTGAAACGGATGAGAAAGATTTCGTCGCCAGTGGATACGGACTTCACAAAATGCTCTACTGCGTCGCGCACGCCCTCGATTTTGTCAACCATACTGCCGCTCGTATCGAAAATGATGCCGAGACTGACCGGTACGCGGTCGCCTGTGTTGAAGTAGCCGAGCTCCTGTTTCACGCCGTCCTCATAGACAGTGAAGTCTGACTGTTTCAGGTTGGCGATGTAGCGGCCGCGTTGGTCGGTAACAGTCGCTGTCAGCGTCACGAGTTCGGTGTCAACACGAACAACGTCATCCTGGCTAACCTCCTGCGGCGTAGCAGGCGGAGTAGCCTGCGGTTGCGGTCGCCTTGCCTGGGCCATCACAAGCGACGCCGTTATCAGAGTGATTGTAGAAAGCAAGATCGCGGTTCTTAGTAATTTCATGGTAACTCTCCCCTAACTAATTCGTTTGTCCAGCCCTTCATGCCCTCTTTGAAGGTTGGACGAATCGTAAAAAGCTTCGCGCAGAGGAGAATGCGCGAAAGACTGTTTCTGACGGCCCTACCGCCGCGCCTCAAACGTCAGCGTGGCCCAGAAGCTCTCCCACTCAACATCAGCGCCGGTTGCTGGAATCATGTGCAGCGTGTGGATGTAGTGAACGCCACCTTTCTTATCAAGGGGCAGGCGAGCGCTCCCTTCGGCGTCTGTCCGCACGCCCGGCAGTTTTGATTGAGTTGCGGTGGCAGTATCCGTTGAACCCATAACCACACGCGCTCCCGCCAATGGTCTCCCATCGAAATAAAGCCGCAGGGGTAACATTTCACCCGTTTTCAGAGAATATGGATCTGCCTCAGGAACGATCTCCAAACGGTGACCCAAAGGCTCGCGGTAAACCGCCGCTGCGCCTTTGCCGGTTCCTATGCGCACCAGCGTCTTGGCATATTTCGCGTACGTGCGGCGCTCCTCGGCACGTCGCTGCGGCTCGCGCGCCAGCAGCGCGCTCACGGCATCCAGTCCCTCGTGCTTGACGAAATCGTCGAAACTCGCACGCGGCTGTTTTGTGGCAAGTGGCTTCAGCACAACTTCCACAATCGCGCCGCCGTCCTGGCGAGGCGCGGCCACATCCACCATGGTTGATTTGCCCTCGGTGCGATACGACATGAACGGCGTCGAGCCGCCGGCGGTGACGAGCGACGCAAGCTCTATGCGCTCAGATTTGACCGCACTGTCACTTACTGGAAACTGATCCCCAGTATTCAACGCCACGGAGACAGTAGCGCCAGGCGCGATGATGAAGCGAGACGGTACCACCCAAAAGTCGTGGGCGAAGGTCAGGCTCGTCAGGATCAGGACGGTGAGCGACGCGATAATTATCGGCAGTGAGTATTTTTTGCACATCAAATCCTCCTAACGTTCATAGATCCTATCTGATGTCGGCATGCCACATATCCACGAACTACTGTTCCCGCCGGAACTAAGGTTTCACCGCCTGGTTAGCGTTGTGGCCGTGCGGCGTCGAGCCGGGCGGGTCTTTATGGGGCGAGGGTTTCGTTGCCGCGTTTCCGTTCCCATTGGTCCTCGCATTTGTATTTCTGTTCGGATCGCCGGTGCTCGAACACGCCACGGCAAAAACCGCGAGCGAACCAACCATTGCAACTGTGATTAGTTTCTTCATCTGAGTGTTTCTCCTAAAGTTAGTTGTTGCTTATCAGTCAGAGTTTTACGGCCTCACTATGAGCCGCAGTAGGTTTGGGCCATCGTTTCCGAAAGCTGGTGGCAAGGGCTGCCCACCGCCGAAACTCACAGCTATGAGAACTCGGCAATGATCCGTTCACGTATCTGTGGCGCCGTCAAACCACTTTTCTGCAGCTTGTAAGCGAGGAGCGCTTCATCTATGCAAGTTGCGCAACTTGTTGCATGTCCATCCTCGAAACAGCTATGCAAACTCTTGTGTCCGATACTTCGATCGCAGTGACAATAGCAAGGCATCTGCGCGATGGTCTGAGGAATCATTCTGACAGCCTGATAGGCCTCCCGCGCCTTGCCGCTGAATTGTTCAGGCGGCAAAGTTTTCGCGAGGCCGGTCAAACTAGGAGCTGTTTCGTAATAAGCTGGAACTGGCTCAGCCGCAGCCGACGATCGAGGTTGGGGAGCGGCCATTGGCTCCTTAATGGATGCCAGCCTTCCTGCGCTTGTCTGAGTCTGGTTTTGCCGCGTTATAATGAACGCTGCTAAGCCGAGTCCTGTCACGAGCAGGACCACTAATAACAATCTCTTCTTCATAAAACTCTCTACCTCCCAATTAATTGCGGGCCGACTTGTTCCCAGTTAAGGACATCACAGGATGTTCGTCTGGGGACATCGCCGGATGGCTGCGCGCCGGTGTCATAAAAACAAGAGCAGACGTAACCAAGAGCACTATGACCCCAATGGCCGCCTCCAATACGACTGACCGAGCAAAGCCTCGCTCCAGCTTGACGTGCTCGGCATCGTCCTCGGCTTCGCCTTGCATCCTTGCCAGGCGTGCAACGCGTTTGCCGAAATGTAAGTTGTTCAATCCACCGAGCAGCAGCATGAGCCCCACGAAGAACAGCTTGAGCAAGAGCGTCTTGCCGTAGGGTGTGAGCCAAAAGCCACTAAAACTGGGCACGTGAACCCAGGTGTTGTAAAGACCGGCGAGTACAAGCAGCGCCACGCTCGGCATGGCCACTCTTGTGAACCGCTTAATAACTTGAGCCAGCAGACCAATGCGGTTACTCGTGTTCACGCCCGCGACTACCGAAGGCAGGGTCAAGGCAAGATGAAACAGACCTCCAACCCAAAATCCTCCCGCTAACAAATGCAACCAATCGGTGACTACAGCCAGGCGAAAGTCTTTAACCGCTGCAACCGCGTGTCCTTTCCAGCTTGGCGCTATGAGCAGCACCGCACCTGCGACCAGCCCTACCGACCACAGCGCTCTATGGGCTTGGTCCGGCGCACGCTTGAGCTTGCTGGAAAGAATGGCCAGGATCACAACGAGCAGGCCGACGGAAAGAATTTCCAAAAACCAGTGCCCACCATAGCCCGTGTTAAAAATGACCTGGCCCACCAGCGAAGGCGATAACGACTCCGCCAAAGACTTGTCGAAAACTCCCGAGGCTTGAAATACGAGCGAGACCGAAGACGTTAACAGGAGCAATAGGACGCTCGCCCATGACCACTTAACTATGCGGCGACCGCTCACGTTTCTAATCTGAGCTTCTCTTGAGGGCTCTCTTAAACTCGCCCCGCGTAACGCGGGCGCCAGCACGAGTAAGTAAATAGCAAAGCCACCGAAAAGCATCATCATCGCCAGATAGCTGAGCCAACGGACCGCGCTTAGGCCGGGATAAATTTCAAAACCCTCCTCGCTTTTCTCCATCGGCATGGAACCCATAGCGGGTGAGCCCGACCCCTGCGGTGCAGACGCCGTTGCAGCGCCAGGTTTGGCGCCTTGAGCAACCGTAAAAGTGAACTCCCCACGCAACGTATGCTGGTCCATCGAGAGGGCTGTCCAGACAACGATGTAAGTACCGGCACCGAGTGGCGCCAGTGAGATCTGCGCCTTCTTATTCCCCTCGGACAAGGCGACTCCACCTTGAGCGAAACGTTTGCCCTGCTGATCTTTTACTTCGATCGAATTAAAGCCCGACTCAAGCTCTTCACTGAACCACAATTCGACGAACTGCGGTGCTTGTTGCAAAGTGGCGTTGTTTTTTGGCTCCGAGCGCTCAAGCTTCGCATGAGCTAGAGCAGTAACTGACAGGAGCGGGAGGAGCAGTCCGACGAAGATCACTTGTACGAGGTGTAGCTGTAAGCTTGTCTGGCCGCCGGTCGAATGGTTCATCTGTCGCTCCTCGAAGAAATGATCACACACACGTTACCCAGCTTCCCTCCGGCCGGGGATCTGAGACACATCCTCAGACCCCCGCTTCGCGCCTCCAGCTTTAATGCATGGTGTGAGTCGTCTTTGGCTTCGACTTTGGTTTTGTTTTAGCTTTAGCCTTGGCCGTCTTGCCCATCCCGCCACCTTTGAGCCTATTCATCTCGGCAACCTCTTTTTGTTGCTTGATGACGGTCAGTCGCGCCATCTCTTTGATCTCGGCATGTTCCGCCTTCGTTGTTGCTTCCTTGGCCATGTCAATCGCCATCTGGTGGTGGGGGATCATCATGTCCAGAAACAGGCTATCGAATTGTTTGCCCGATGCCGCCTGAAGCTTGGCTATGTCGCCCTGCATGTCCATCTTCATGCCCGTCTTCATGTTTCCGTGGTCTGCCATGCCGGGCATCTGAGCCATCATCTGCGAGTGGTCCATCTCTGGTGCGCCCGCGTACCAATGATCCCGATGTTTCTTTAGCTCCAGCAGCTCCTTTTCCTGGTCGTCGGCGGTCTTGTTTGCGAAAGCTCTCAGAGCCGGCGTACTTCCTTTCCTCTCCGCCAGACGGGCCATGGCAGTGCCCTGCCGGTGAT
>Ga0136614_10000846_pt1 | contig 16854 bp, 15 predicted proteins | sample AntDrymUQ2792106_2_FD_106643 | JGI IMG/M metagenome (GOLD analysis project Ga0136614, IMG submission 106643) | Polar desert sand microbial communities from Dry Valleys, Antarctica - metaG UQ279 (21.06) | ecosystem: Environmental > Terrestrial > Soil > Desert | place: Antarctica: Dry Valley... | reverse complement strand
GCATCCAGATCGATACCGGACACGAACCATGACGGAGGATGGACACATAGAGCACTCGGCGATCCACCAGGTCCTGGGCATCGTGACCATCGGCGCTGTGCTGGCCAGCCCGTTCGTTTCGCTTGGCCTCCAGCGCTGGACGCTGACCGGCCCCCGTGGGTCGATGGTCGGCCTCGACCGACCACTCATCGCGCCTCTCGTCACCGCGTCGCTGGCGGTCGGCCTGATCCACCTGGCCGTGATCAGTGATCATCTCGCGGAGGACACGGCGACGGGGCTCTTCTTCGTGGTCCTGGCCGTCTTCCAGGTGGCCTGGAGCGTCTTCTTCGCTCGTCAGCCGCGACCCGCGCCAGCGGCCCTGGGGATGATCGTGAACGGCGCCGTCATCCTGGTATGGCTGGTGAGCCACACGGCCGGGTCACCGTTCGGCAGCCACCCCGGAGTACCCGAGCCGATAGGTGTGGCTGACGCATTCGCCACCGGTTTCGAGGCCTTCATCGTGAGCGGCACGGCGATGCTGGCCATCCCGCGACTTCGGGTCGTCGCCGCCAGGGTGCGGTATGCCGTGTCCGCAGCAGACCTGGCAGTCGTCATGACACTCGCCGTGATGATGCTCACCGCGAGCTATGCCATGGCCGACATCGCGATCAACGGTGGCCATGCTGCCATGCCCGCCATGTCAGGGCACTGACCGACGGCAGCCGCGCTAGCTGGCCGACGCCGGGGCCAGCAGCTCTGACAGGGCGGCCGGATCAGTGACTGGGCGCTGGCATACGAAGCCGTGGCAGACATAGGCCGCTGGCTGGCCGTCCGAGCGGGTCCGACCGGCCAGCAGGGGCACCACGCTCGACCGGGCATCATCGGCCATGGCGACCACCTGACGCGGCCGCAGACCCTGGCGGGCCACGGTCAGGAGCGCATCTGCCTGGTGCTCTCCGCGGCGCCCGATGATGGCCACCTCATCGATGGGACCCAGAGCCAGATCGAGGCAGATGAGCCACTGGCCGAAGGCCGACGGATAGCGCGCCACGAATGGGGCGACCAGCGCGATGGCGCCCTCGGCCGCGTCTCTGTAGCGGCCCTCACCGGTCAATGCGGCCAGCCGCAGCAGCACGGTCGCGGCCATCGCGTTGCCCGCCGGCAGGGCGTCATCCTGCAGTCGCTTGGGACGGGTCAGGAGCTGTTCCGCGTCGGACGCGGTGTCATGGAAACCGCCCTGTTCGTCGCTGAACCGCGTCATCACCGCGGTCATCAGCTCCACCGCGGCAAGGAACCACTCCTCCGCGAATGTGGCCTGGTAGACCGCCAGGAGGCCCTCGGCCAGGTGCGTGTGATCTTCCAGTACGCCATCGGCGCTAGTACGGCCGTCCTTCCATGACCTGCGCAGACGCCCGTCCGGCAGCCGAAGGTCGTTCAACAGCGAGCGTGCCGCAGTGGTCGCGATGTCCATGTAGCGTGGCTCGGAAAGGGTCCAGCTGGCATCGGCGAAAGCGGCCACGGCGAGCCCGTTCCAGGAGGCGATGATCTTGTCGTCGCGCCGAGGTTGCGGCCGGTGCTGCCTTGCCTCGAGCAAGCGCCGCCGGGCATCACGCAGCTCGTCGTAGACGTCGCGTCCGGAGCCGGCAGGCGGGTCGCGCTGGACGCGCGACAGGATGTTGTGGCCTTCCCAGTTGCCCTCGTCAGTGACCCCGTAGGCAGCCTTGAAGGGGGCCGAAGCCGGCCCCAGGATGTCGTCGATCTGCTGGCTCGTCCACACATAGGTCAGGCCTTCCTGGCCGCTCGTATCGGCGTCCAGGCTGGAGCAGAAGCCGCCACCGGCAGCTGTCCGCAGCTCGCGGGCGATCAGATCGAGGGTCGCCCGCGCCACCTCCGCGTAGCGCGGCTCGCCGGTGAGCCGGAACGCATCGAGGTAGACGCGGGCCAGGAGGCCGTTGTCGTACAGCATCTTCTCGAAGTGCGGGACCAGCCACGCGGCATCGGTCGCGTAGCGCGCGAAGCCGCCGCCCAACTGATCGTTGATGCCGCCGTCAGCCATCGCGTCGAGGGTCCGCCGGGCCATGGCGAGCGGTCGCTTGTCGCCGGTCCGAGCGTGGTGCCTGAGCAGCCACGAGATGACCATCGGCTGAGGGAACTTGGGCGCCCCACCCCAGCCGCCTCGGCCGGCATCGAAGGTCCGTTCCAGACCGACCAACGCCGCCTCCAGCGTCGCCACGGCCGGCAGCTCGCTGGCGCCAGCGCCACCCGTCGCGCGTGTGGGGGTGATGGCTTGGACCAACCGGCTGGCGCTCTGTTCCACGTCGCGCCGGTTGGTACGCCAGGCGTCGCTTATGGCGGCCAGGATGTCTCGGAAGGACGGCAGCCCGTGGCGCCGCTGGTCGGGGAAGTATGTGCCGCCATAGAACGGCTTGCCGTCCGGAGTCAGGAAGACGCTCATCGGCCAGCCGCCCTGTCCGGTCATCTGTTGCACCGCTTCCATATAGACGGCATCCAGGTCGGGGCGCTCCTCGCGATCCACCTTGACAGCCACGAAGCCGGCGTTGAGGTCGGCCGCGGTGGCTTCATCCTCGAACGACTCTTTCTCCATCACGTGGCACCAGTGGCATGCCGCGTAGCCGATGGAGAGGAAGATGGGCTTGCTCTCCGAGCGCGCCTTCTCCAGCGCGTCCGGTCCCCACGGATACCAGTCGACCGGATTGTGAGCGTGCTGGAGCAGATAGGGACTGGTCTCGCCGGCCAGTCGGTTAGCCCGACCACGGCCGGCTTGGCTGTCGGTGGGACCGGGCGGGTTCGTGGGCTGACTCATCGTGCTGATGGTAGGGTCCTTCTCCGTGAAGGGCCGCAGATGGTGGGCAGGGTGGTCAGTGAGCGCGGTGGCGATGCTCGCATCGTGCCTCGCCGCGATGGTCGCCCTGACCGGCTGCACATCTGTCACGCCTAGCCCGTCGAGCACGCGGCTCGCGACCCAGACGGCCGATGCGCGCCCGACCGTGACATCGGGCGCCGCGGCCTCATCGACGCCGACCATGGAGGCCTCGGCGCGGCCTTCCGGGTCGGTCACGCCGCCCAGTGCCGTGGCGCCCAGTGCCGTGCCGCCCAGTGCCGTGCCGCCTGGCGCCAGCCTGGCATCGGGCTCCGTCCTGGGTATCCGCTACAGCGGTACCACGGGGACCCTCTACCAGGGTCTCCTCACGGTCGTCTTCGACGACGGCTCCGTGGTGCCGCGGGATGCATCGGGCACAATCCCCGCCGGTGGCCCCATCACCCAGCCGCTGGGCGCCGACGTCGTCGCCGTGCGCGTGACGGGGACCGTCGGATCGGCCGAGGGCACCTATCGGCTGGAGATCGTGGGCGGTCGCATGGAGGGACTGACGTTCGTGCCAGATCGACTCCTCGCCATCGATGAGGCGACCGGGGGCGGTGAGACCGTTCAGGTCGACTACGGCAACGTGGACCGATGACCGACGATCGAGGACATCGACACACTCGCGCGGGGCCGCTGCATAGGTCCCCAGACTTTCGCGCTTGACCGCACGGAGTAAGATGGATGCCACCACGTCCAAGGGTTTCCTTGGATCAAGATTGCCGACGATCAGGGGCCGGAGGACGCTGGCCATGGAAAACGCCATCGGGACAGATGATGTCAGGCGACTGACTCGACTTGGTCTGACGAGTTACGAGGCGAAGGCCTATCTCGCGCTCATCCGGCGGGACTCCTTCACCGCTGCCCAGGTAGCGCGCCAGGCGGCCCTACCGCGCCAACGGATCTACGACGTGCTCGGCAGCCTGGTCGAGCGAGGGCTGGCTACGACGCGTCCGGGAAGCGTCGTCAAGTACGCGGCCACTGCCCCCGATGTGGCGATGGACCGACTCGTCGCAGCCCACCGCCAGGAACTGGCCGATCTTGAGCGCGACGCGCGCAGCATGGTCGCTGACTTCTCGCCTGCCTTCGAGGCCGGCCAGTCACACACCGATCCACTCGAGTACATCGAGGTCCTGCGCGACAAGCGGGCCGTGAACGAGCGCTTCGCTGAGCTGCAGGCCTCCGTGAAGCGGGAGATCCTGGTCTTCACCAAACCGCCCTACGCGACCCCACCGCAGGAGAACGTGGCCGGCCAGAAGCTCGCCCGGACGCACACGACGCGCAGCATCTACGAGCTCTCAGCTCTCCAGGACGCGGCCTTCGCGGCTGGTGTCCGAGCCTTCTTGAAGGCTGGCGAGGAAGCCCGCTTCGTAATCGAGCTGCCGCTCAAGCTGGTCATCATCGACGAGACCATCGTCATGTTCGGGATGCAGGATCCGGTCGCCGGCAGCTCTGATCTGACCATCGTGGTGGTGGAGCACCCGTCGCTCGCCTGCACCCTCAAGCAGGCCTTCGATGCCTATTGGGCGACCGGCCTGACGCACGAGCAGGCGGAAGCGGCACTCGTCGCTCGAGTGGCATGATCCGACGACCAGCATGAGCCCATCGGCCCCGGGACGGCGTTCACTCCTGGCCGCCGGCCCACTAGCCCTGACCATCGTGCTCCTTCTCGCGCCGACCATGGTGCTCGGAGCAAGCCCCTCGACAGCGCGCCGGGTGGCCGCGGACGAGGGCAAGATGCGCCACGGACTGGCCGAGCTGGTGGCCGATCCGGGCCTGCTGGACGCACGTCTTCTCGACCTCATGCCTGGCCTCAGAGCGACCGAAGCGACGGAACTACCAGTCCTGGTCCTGTTGCGGGAGCCGCACGAGGCGGCTCAACAAGCACCCACTCTGCGCGACCGAGGCGCCCGCATCCTGCGCGTCTACCAAAGCCTGCCCCTCCTGGCCATCGCCGCTCGACCGGCCGAGTTGCGCTCCATCAGCGGCCTCGATCAAGTGCGCTTCATGGTGCCCACGGAAGTCGTGGTCGCGCTCGATGATGAACGGGAGATCGCGCAGGATTATCCGCCGACCGGTACGCCCATCGACCTTGGCGTGCCCGCACTGTGGGATGCCGGCGCGACCGGTGAAGGCATCCGCATAGCCATCCTGGATACCGGCACGGACCTCGTCCATCCCGATCTGGACGACCTCGATTTCCGCCACTGGCGCAACGGCATCGGGGACGTACCCGACCCGCGACCGGCCAAGATCGTGGACGCCCGCAACTTCAACGGAGGTGGCTGTGCCGTGCCCGGCATAGGCGGCTTCGACGGCCATGGCCACGGCACGCACGTGGCCGGGATCGCCGCCGGCACTGGTGAGGGAGACCCGCTCACGGCCGAGGACGACGGTCGATATCTGGGCATCGCTCCGGACGCCGGACTGGGCGTGGCCAAGGTCCTCACCGACGCCGGGGCGGGCGTCAACAGCGACCTGATCGCGGCCTTCGAGTGGGCCGCCTTGCCGGCCGGCACGGGCGATCCGACCTGCCCTGCCATCGGCGCCCACATCGTCAACACCAGCCTCGGTTCTGAGAGCCGGCCGGTGCGACTGAACACCGGTCGCGACGTGGACATGGTGAGCCTCGTGCTGGATCGTCTGGCGGTCCGCTACGGCACTACCTTCGTGACGGCCGGCGGTAACAGCGGCCCGTACATCGGCAGCATCCTGGAGGCGCCCGGCGCAGCGCGCCAGGCACTCACGGTCGGTGCCTCGGCCAAGAGCTGGGACGTCGACCACGACGCCACGGCCTCCGGTGACACGTGCGCGGGCTATCTGCACGCTGAGCCGACCTGCCCGGCCGGTTCGCCGGGCGAGCAGGGCCGGTCGCTCTCCACCTTCTCTTCGCGCGGTGGTCTGGAGGGTCGATATCTCAAGCCCGATGTCGTGGCTCCCGGCTACAACATCGTCTCGACCCAATCGTCGGCCGGCATCGCCATCGCCCAGAACGACCTCAACATCAACACCCGCCATGACCCTCGCTATGCGACCGCTACCGGTACCTCCATGTCATCACCGGCCACGGCCGGCGTCGCCGCGCTGCTCCTTGACGGTTACCTCGATGAGCACCGGGCCCTACCGGAAGGCCCGTCAGGGCTGCCCGGCATCCGAGCGCCATCGTTCGTCCTGCTCAGAGCCGCGCTCATGAATACCGCCCGACCACAGCTTCGGGAAGGACGCTGGATGCTGACCACTGACGATGGGACCATCGCCGCCGCCGCCGCGTGCCCCCGACCGGGCGACCCGTTCACGCCCATCCTGTGCGACTTCGCGGACATCATCACCGGCGCAGCGGCCGGCAGCCTTGTCCTCCAGGATGTGCGCAACGATGCCGCTGACCCTCTGGTCGGCCCGCTCGGCGAGGGTGCCGGGCTGATCGATCCGCCGGCTGCGCTGCGGGCACTGCGGGACGGCGTGGTCATCTACCGGGCTGCGACCAACGCTTCGGTCGAGACGACTCCCAAGCGGCAGGACTACCAGGGGTCGTGGGTCATCGGGGCCATCGAACCACGGGAGCTCACGTTCGACCGCTTCGTCATGAGAGCGGCGCCCGGATCCGTGCCCATCACAGCTACCTTCAGCTTCGACCCTGGCTCGGCGAGCGACGGCACCAGGTCCATCTCCACCAGCGGGCCAGGCAGGTGGGCGGTCGGACTGCCCGGGCCGGTGGCGATCGCGTCGGGCAAGAGCCGGGTCGTGACGTTCTCGTTGCAGGCCCCGGCCGGCATCGCCGCAGGGACCTATAGCGGCGCCATCAGCGCCCACCTCTCGGACGGCACGACGCGACGCATCCCGGTCATGGCGACGGTGCCGTTGCACGACCGCGACGCCGGGCCTGGTAACACCGCGGGAGCGACAGCCCGGATCGCATCGGCTGTGGACGTCTTTGCCAAGGGAGATACCGAGTGGCCGTCGCTGGCCGGCGCCGCGCTTGGAGCGGTGTCCGACTGGCGGACCTACGCGGTGGACTTCCCGGTCGGCGTGGACGAGGCGCGCTTCAGGGTGTGGGATGCAGCCGCCGGCGATGAGACTTACGACCTCTACCTGTATGACAAGCGCTCGGACCTTGTGCTCAGTACTCATCCATTCAGCGCGCCTGGTGTGACCGATCAGGCGGCTAACGACGCTCGCCGCCCGACTCCCGCGAGTGACCCCCAGGAGTTGGTCATCTCCGCTCCAGCGGGGGGTCGGTGGTACATCGTGGTCAGCCGAGCCAAGGTCGGCACGGTCGATGCCGTGGCGGGAGACTTCGGCGCCTTCGTCTTGACATTGGACGAGGTCGCCGCGCCCTAGGGCGAACGAGCGTCGGCACGGCTCTACCTCTACAGCCCATGGATGACTGGCTCGAGTCGGCCAGCTTCCGCAGGCCGGGGCGGCTTGGCCCGACGTGTCGATGTAGGCGACATATCGGGCTCAACGGTCGGCTGAGCCAGTGTCGTTCTCGCCTTGCAGCGTTCATCGGGTGGCTCCCGCGGCTGCATGGCCACGCCGCGAGCTCGATCGCACGGTGCTGCCTCGCGGAAAGCGCGTAGAAGCGCGTGGAAGGACTGTCGATTGCATCTCGCCGGCGCTTAAGCCTCCGTTGAGCGCCCGTTGTCGATAGCATCGACATCAGGCCCACGAAGCGACTCGCACAGCCGATGGGGCGAGGACATTCGCACGTCCTCGCGAAGAGGACGCTGACGACCTTCCGTTCCTCGCGGACCGTGCTCGCTCAGCTCCCACACCTCGACTGGGTCGCGTTGCCCTGTGGGAAACGCACCATCGTCGGAAACGTGTCACTTGGTACTTGACACCCCGTCACGTGGTGCCCTACCCTGCTTCTAGCAGCACGCCGAGTGGTGTCACTTAGGAGAAGAAGTCCGCCGATGTCTCGTCCGTCTCTTCTCAGGTTTCGCCTGGTCCACGCCGCCATCGCCGTGGGGGCGACGATGGCGGTCGTCGGGCTGGTGTCTCCAATCGCGGCAGCCGCGATCCCGCAGGCGGCAGATCGCTTCGTCGTCGTCTTCAGTGCACGTTCGCATCGCGTCCCGCATCGATGGCCGGACAGGGCAGCAGCCTGCGACGACGTGACGCAGTCCGGATGGTGGCGGCGTCAGGTGGCCAGGTGGTGGCGGACATGACCCGAAGCAGCGGCGTGATGCTCGTCGAGTCGGCTCGGGCCGACTTTGCGCGTGCGAGGCGCGCCCAGCCGCTGGTCGCAGCGGTCGGCCGGAATTATGCCTGGCAGGGTATCCCCGCTGCCAGCGCGTCCACGACCGTCGAAGCGCCGGCCTCCGTGGCTGGTGGTCGGCCGATCCGTTGGCCAGCCAGCAATGGGACATGCGCATGATCCGGGCGGCCAAAGCGCAGCAGACCGAGGCCGGCTGGCGCAAGGTACAGGTGGGTGCGCTGGACGCCGGCATCGACGCCTCTCATGTCGCCTTCACCAGTGATGGCCGATCGAACGTCGACACCGGACTGGGTCGGTCCTTCACGTCCGATCCAGCCGTCGCCACCGACTCAGCCTTCCACGACACGCACGTCGCCGGCATTATCGCGGCCCAGATCAACGGACTGGGACTGGTCGGCGTGGCGCCGGGCGTGACGCTGGTACCGGTCAAGGTCTGCGAAGGCGCCGGGTACTGCTTCGCCGATGCGGTCATCCAGGGCATCCACTACGCCGGCCAGGCACGCTTGGAGATCATCAACATGAGTTTCTTCGTGGACGACTCAGCACCGCTCGGCTCGACCCAGTTCAAGTGCTCCAGTGACCCCGATCAGAATGCCTGGCGACTAGGGCTGGAGCGGGAGGTCAGCTATGCCCGCTCCCGCGGGGTGGCCCTCGTAGCTTCCATCGGCAACGACGACTTGGATCTGAATCACCCGGAAGAGCTCCAGGCAGGTGCCACGGACGATGACTGCGACCAGTTGCCGGCCGAGACCAGGGGCGTGACCGAAGTGGTCGCTCTCGGACCGAACGGCGAGAAGGCCTCGTATTCCAGCTACGGCGAAGGCAAGGCTGACGTGGCGGCGCCAGGCTGTGACAGCTCGCAGCCAGGGACCGGTTGCGACGACCAGATCCTCTCCACCTTGCCCGGCAACACCTATGGCTGCATCCAGGGCACTTCCATGGCAGCAGCAAGTGCAGCCGGCGTAGCAGCACTCATCGTCAGCAGCTTCGGCAGCTTCTCTGATGGCGACGTCAGGATGCCGGTCGGCAGCGTTGATCGGATGCTCAAGGGCACGTCCGTCGATATCGGCCGGGATGGCTACGACGAGTGCTACGGGCACGGACGGATCGATGCCGTGAGGGCGATCCGCAACGCCCAGGCTGCCCGGAACGACCTTGGCGGCTGCTCTGACTACTGACCGATAGCCGTTCACGATCCTGCGTCCCCTGGCGGACGTCACATGTCGGTGGGGCCCGAGCGTCCCCGGGCCCCACCGGCTCCCTATGTCCGGCGCTGGCCGCGCCGACCTCTGCCCGACGCGGTGAAGTGGGGCCCGCTAGTACGAGCCTGCTAGGGTCTCGTCATAGACGTGCGAGGTTTCGGGGTGGTCGTCCTGGCGGCGGGACGCGGCAGTCGATTCGGAGCAGCGGCCAAGCTCCTCGCTGAGCTTCATGGTCGACCGGTCCTGCAGCACGTCCTGGATGCAGCCGCCCAGGTCGAGCCAAGCGTGACGGTCGTCGTCCTGGGTGATCAGGCAGCCGCTGCGGAGGCCGCCATCCGGTGGCGAACCGAGCGCCGGGTGGTCAATCCCCGACCCGGCCGAGGCCTCTCCAGTTCAGTGCGGCTCGGTCTGGCGACCCTCGACGACGCAGCATCCCACCCGACTGGGTCAGCGGTCGAGCTCATGGTGGCGCTCATACTTCTGGGTGACCAGCCGCATGTCTCGGTGCCGGTCCTGCGCGCCCTTCTTGGCGCGCCTCTTCATCGGCCCATCGTCGTTCCCCGCTACGCCGAAGGCGGTGGCCCCAATCCTGTGCTGATCAGACGTCCGGCCTGGTCACTGGCGGCCGCCCTGGAGGGTGACCGCGGCTTCGGTCCTTTGATCGCCCTGCACAGCGGATCGGTCATGGAGATCCCCGTTCCTGGATCCAATCCCGACATCGACACGCTGGCCGACCTGCAAGCGCTTGAAGCTGGCGCCGCCGACTAGCGGCGTAGCACGAGGCCAAGGCGGCCAAAGGGCGGGCGCGGATCGGTGTAGACCTTGACGCGCTCGTCACGTTCCGAGGTATGGGCCAGGTCCCAGAGTCGGTTCTCGGCGTCGAAGGAGACCTCGGCCAGCTGCGGCCAGCAGCTCAGCATGCGCGTGCCCATCTCGTGCAGCAGGTGCTGGATGGAGAGACTCACGAACTGATGGAAGACCGTGCTAGCGACGTCACCGACCTGCTCCGGAGCCACGTAGGCTGCCGTGTCCGGGCGTATGGCGACCATCGGATCCTGATACTTCCAGCCGATGTCACAGTGGATGTAGAGCGGTCGATCCTTGCGCTCCGGAAGCGTGGTGTACTCATCGCGCTGGAAGTCGGCGAACGCGCTGCCCGAGACCTTCATCATCTGGAGCCCTTCTCGGGCGCACTTATGATGGGTGACTGTGACGTCACCTTTGGCGGACCGGTCGAGTGCAAGCCATACCGTCGCCCGCGCGCCATGGCCACGATGGAACAGGACCGTGCTGTCCTCCGTGCCTTCACCGTTCGCCGTGGGCACCTGTGCGGGATGGAAAGGTGACTCCCGACCCGACATCTCGAGCCGCTCCATGTGCGGGTATGTCTCCAGGAAGCGTCGGCCGACGAAGAAGAGCCAGCCCTCCAGGGTGCTGCCGTCGAACGCCAGCGACTCACGGTGGATGAAGTTCTTCATCGTGTCGGTGGCCACGACGAGTCTATTATCACCCTTCGTGTACGCCGGCCAGAACGATCCGCCCAGGACGCGCACCTCGAGATCGGCGGCCATGATCACGTTCTCGCGCCCGGTGAAGGCCGATCCGGCGACCGGCCTGAGCCCGCGCAGAGGCGTGGCATAGGTCCGGTAGGTCGAAACGTCAGCCTTCCCGTAGTGGATCTCGTGTGTCAAGCGTCCTCCTCGGGTGCTCCCAGCTTGCGTAGCCGGTCAGCAGCGATGGATACCACGTCATCGAGTGCCCGAGCCTTCTCCTCTTCGCGCGTTCTGGTCAGGTGCTCTGCCATCAGTTCAGCGATAGCCGATCGTGAGCGACCCGCCACGAACACCACGAAGCGGAACCCGAAGCGTTCCTCGTATGTACGGTTGAGGACCTCCAGACGCTGGCTGAGGTCGGGGTCAGGGCTGGCTTCCCGGTCATAGCCCTGCTCGCCGAATGAAAGCGCTGAGATGGAGGTCGGCTCGGCACCGATCCGCGGATGGGCCGCGAGCAACTCGACCTGCTCGTCCTCAGGTATCGTCCTGGCGATGACGCGTGCCCGCGCCAGCATCGATCGATGTGTCCCGTAGGGACGGTCGACGGCGATGCGGGCAAGGAAACGCGGTGCGTCCTCGAACAATTGGCCGAGTGCCTGCACGAACCCGTCCGCACCGAGCAGATCGAGCTCTAGCATCGGCGCCAGGGCGGTCGAGCCGCGGTCGGCCATCACGAGCCGCGATAGGTGGTCAGGCCGAACGGCGCCAGGAGCAACGGCACGTGGTAGTCACGCTCGGCATCATCGATGCGCAGGTCGAGCGAGATGGCGCGGAAGAATCCGCCACCCTGGCCGGTCAGATCGAAGTGCAGACGATAGTCACCCACCGCCAGACCTGTGCCCGATAGGTCACCTATCCTGCCGTCCAGGTCGGTCATACCAGCCCCGGCTTCCACTTCCGCCCCATCGTCGACCAATCGGGCAAGCCTTGCGGACACCCCGGCGGCCGGCAGTCCGGAGCCGGTATCAAGGACGTGCGTCGAGATGGTCGGGTGACGTTCGCTCATGAGCTCTCCTGGGCCGACCTTGGTCCGTTATCCTCGCGGTCATGGGCGAGCTGGAGATGACCATCGGCGATCTGCACTTTACCGCTCGATGGGAGGCCGACGCGCCCCGCACGGTCGCCCGCATCAAGGCGATGCTGCCGCTCCGCTCCCAGCTCATCCATTGCCGGTGGAGTGGCGAAGGCTGCTGGATCCCGTTCGGTGATATCGATCTGGGTACCGGCTTCGAGAACCATACCGCCCACCCTGCACCGGGTCACATCATCGTCTACCCGGGCGGCATATCCGAGTGCGAGATCCTTATCGCCTACGGCGGCGTGGACTTCTCGTCCAAGGTGGGGCCGCTGGCGGGCAACCACTTCGCGACCATCGTGGCCGGCAACCAGCAGTTGCCTGAGATGGGCCGCCGGGTGCTGTGGGACGGTGCCCAGGACATCGCCATCGCGGAACGCTGAACACGTTCCAAGCGAGGTGATGGATCGGTTGACGCGGCTCGATGTCCTGGTCCGCGGCGGGACCGTCGTCACGGCGGCTGAGTCGCGCCAGGCTGATGTCGCAGTCAGCGGCGAGACGATCGTGGCCGTGGAGGCGGGACTGCCGGCCGAGGCGGCCCAGCGGGTGATCGACGCGTCCGGGATGCTCGTCTTGCCCGGCGTCATCGATGGCCATACCCACACCCGTATCGCCAGCGACGCTGAGCCCGACCGGTTCTTCCAGGACTCGGTCGCCGCCGCCTTCGGCGGGACGACCACCTTCCTGGCCTTCAACAACCCGGGCACCGGCCTGAGTGAAGACGCGCAGCGGTCCCTGCGCGGTGGGGTAGGCGAGTGGCTGGCCCGCACGGCCGGCGATTCGGCCGTGGACTATGGGCTCAGCGCCGTCATCACCGCCCAGCAGGAAGACGCGGCGGCAGACCTGGCCGCGGCGCTGGAGACCGGCGTGGCGACTTTCAAGGCGTTCATGGTCTACGACTTCGGCGTCGACGAGACGGCCCTTGGTCGGCTGCTGCGCCGGGTCGCCAAGGCAGGCGGGTTGCTCCAAGTCCATTGTGAGGATAGGGCCGGCCTGTCCGCTGGTATCTCGGGCGAGCTCGCCGCCGGGCGGACGGCGCCGCGCTTCCATGCCGACTCGCGACCGCCGAGCGTGGAGGCCGCGGGGACTCGGCGGGCGCTGGCTCTGTCCGCCGAGGCTGGCGCGCCTCTCTATGTCGTGCATCTCTCCTCCGCTGCGGCGCTCGCCGCCGTGCGCGAAGCGAAGGCCGCCGGCCAGGTCATCTTCGCCGAGACATGCCCGCACTACCTGGCCCTCGACGCGGCGCGCTATGACCTGCCTGACGTCGAGGCCATGCGCTATGTGATCTCGCCGCCGCTGCGCGAGCGATCGAACGTCGATGCCCTCTGGGATGGCCTGGCCGATGGTTCGCTGGATCTTGTCGCGACCGACCATGTGCCTGATCGACTGGGCGTGGAGAAGCGCTATTCCGGCCAGTCCTTCGATGTCATCAGCAACGGTGCGCCGGGTATCGAGACGCTGCTCTCGATGGTCTACTCGGAGGGCGTCTCCACGGGCCGGATCACCGTGGAACGGATGGTCGACCTGCTGGCCACCACGCCCGCCCGCCTGTTCGGACTCCGTCGCAAGGGCGCCGTGGAGGTTGGCCGGGAGGCCGATCTGGTGGTCTTCGACACACGTGCTGGGCGCACCATCAGGGCACGCGACCTGCACCACACGAGCGACTACACACCCTACGAGGGATGGCCCGTCAGCGGTGCTGTCAGGCACGTCCTCCTGCGCGGCCGGGAAGTGATCCGTAACGGTCTGTTCGTCGGTCTCCGTGGCTTCGGGCGCTATCAAGAGCGCCGCCTCTGATCCGGGCCCTTCGTTCGGCTCCGTGTTCACCGACGGCGTGGAGGTGTCAGCTTGGCCGACGACCGAGCCATGGGAGGCGCGCCCGATCCAGGCCCTGTCCGGTACCAATGGGTGGTTCCCACTGCACTATCCGGTAGCTCAGCATCGCTCATGGAGCCGTAGGTCACGCGCTCGAGGCCTTCGGGGGCACAGTTGGGCAGTCATCCTCGCTGGTGGACGGCGATCGCGCAGCTCATGCGCATCAATGCCCTGATCTTCCTGGTCATCGCCTTGGTGGCCGGCGTGCCGCGCGTGCTGGTCTCCATAGACCTCATCGTGAGACTGCCTGACGCCGGGATCAGGCCGCTTGCGCGAGACGTGCTGGTCCTGGTAGTGCTGCTGACGCTGGTGTGGCTGCTGTGGACGGCGAAGGGAGCGCTGGTCGCCGGCCGACCGCGAGTCGTTCGCTTGCTCGTCGGCTGCTACGTCGTCATCGGAGTGGTCGCCAGCGCGGGACTCAGTCTCCTCGCCCTCGGCGCGGCGTACGTCATCACTCGTGAACCCTATGCGCCGTCGCTGACAGGGGCCCGCGGCTGAGCGACCTCCCGGTCAATGGCTGGCCCTGACTCACTTGCCGCCAGCGACCTGGCGGAGCATCGTCACCGACAGGGCTTCCATTGGCAGCTCCGCTCCGGCTCGTCGGATGCGGCCGGACAACGGGAAGCATGGATCGGCGGCGGTCTCCATGACCACCTGCCATCGTCGTCCGTACTTCGCTTCAGGCAGTCGGAACGGCGAGCTCTGGTCGCGGGCCGAGAAACAGATGTAGAACACATCGTCCGGATTGGTCTCGCCATCCGGTCCGCGCAGATCAGCGCCGCTCATCCAGATGCCGAGGGCGCTCACCATGCCGTTCGACCAGTCGCCGTCGGTCATCGTCTGCCCCTCCGGCGTGAACCAGGCGATGTCGCCGATCTCGTCGCCGTGGATGGGACGGCCCTGGAACCAGCGCCGGCGGCGAAAGATGTGATGGCTTCGCCGCAGCTCGATGAGCTTGCGTGTGAAATCCAGGAGCTGGCTGTCCGCCGTCGCCCAGTCGTACCAGGAGGTCTCGTTGTCCTGACAGTAGGCATTGTTGTTGCCACCCTGCGTGCGGCCCATCTCATCGCCGCCCAGCAGCATCGGCACGCCTTGCGAAAGCATCAGTGTGGCCAGCATGTTGCGCTGTTGCCTGGCCCGAAGGGCCTGGACGGAAGGGTCCTCAGTGGGCCCTTCAGCGCCACAGTTCCATGACCGGTCGTCATCCGTACCGTCGGCGTTGTCTTCGCCGTTGGCCTCGTTGTGCTTGCGCTCGTAGCTGACCAGGTCACGCAAGGTGAAGCCATCGTGGGCGGTGATGAAGTTGATGCTGGCATATGGTCGGCGGCCGGTCGATTCGTAAAGGTCAGAGCTGCCGGTGAAGCGGTAGCCGAAGTCGGCCAGCGAGTGCGGGACGCGCCGCCATAGATCACGCACCGTGTCCCGATAGCGGCCGTTCCACTCTGACCAGAGGGGTGGGAAGTTGCCCACCTGGTAGCCCCCTTCGCCTACGTCCCATGGCTCTGCGATGAGCTTGACCACGCTCACCGTCGGGTCCTGCTGGATGAGGTCGAAGAAGGCTGATAGGCGATCGACCTCGTGGAAACCGCGCGCCAGCGTGGCCGCCAGATCGAACCTGAAGCCGTCCACGTGCATCTCGGTGACCCAGTAGCGCAGGCTGTCCATGATCAGCTGGAGGATGTGCGGGTGGCGCACATTGAGCGTGTTGCCGGTGCCCGTGTAGTCGGTGTAGAAGCGTTTGTCGTCCGGGACGAGGCGATAGTAAGCCTCGTTATCGATACCCTTGAATGACAGCATCGGACCCCGATGGTTGCCTTCCACGGTGTGGTTGTAGACCACGTCAAGGATGACCTCGATGCCGGCCGCGTGGAGGTTCCTGACCATGCCCTTGAACTCGGCCACCTGTTCGCCCCGACTCCCGGCACTGGCAAAGCCATTGTGTGGCGCGAGGTAGCCGATGGAATCGTAGCCCCAGTAGTTGTGCAGACCCCTCTCCACCAGCTGGGGTGAGTCGACATGCTGATGGACGGGCATCAGCTCGACGGTGGTCACACCCAGCGACTGCAGATGGCGGATGGCGACCGGATGCGCCAATCCGGCGTATGTGCCACGGAGCTCGGGCGGGATTCCAGGGTGACGGGCGGTGAAGCCCTTGACGTGGGTCTCGTAGATGATGGTCTCGTTCGCAGCGTGACGCGGCGGGCGATCGTTCGACCAGTCGAAATAGGGATTGGCGACGATCGAGCGCGGTACGGAGGGCGCACTGTCCGTGCCGTCGGGCCCGCCATCGGGTTGCTCGAACGAGTAGGGGAACACGGCCTGGCCCCAGTGGACTACGCCTTCGATGGCCTTGGCATAGGGATCCAGCAGGAGTTTGGCTGGGTTGCAGCGCTTGCCCTGCCACGGATCCCACGGCCCATGGACGCGATAGCCATATCGCTGCCCCGGTGTCATCTGGGGCACATAGCCGTGCCAGATGAAGCCGGTCACTTCCGGCAGGTCTGTCCGCGACTCATTCCCGGCCTCGTCGAAGAGACATAACTCGACCCGTTCGGCGACCTCCGAGAAGATCGAGAAGTTCGTGCCGAGGCCGTCATAGGTGGCACCCAGCGGATAGGGCTGGCCGGCCCAGATGCTCACCACAGCCAGGTCAAGGACTGGGACGCCGGCGGTGATGTCCGGGGATCCACTGAGTCGGAAGAGTCGGGACCGTTCAGTCCAGGTGGCCGTAGGCGACCAGGGTGAGGAACTCGGGGAAGTCGTGGGCCAGGACCAGCTTGTCAAGGACGGCCGCCGCCTCGGTGAGTCGCCCGGTGCCGTCCTCCAGAGTCGCGGCGAGCTCGGTGCGGATGGTTCGATAGACCTCGCTCGACATCGTGCCGCCCTCCGCCAGGGCAGAGTCGTGGTGTATCCACTGCCAGAGTTGGGAGCGACTTATCTCCGCCGTAGCGGCGTCCTCCATCAGGTCGTCCAGGGCAGCCGCGCCGTTGCCGGCCAGCCACGAGGTCAGGTAGCGCAGGGCGACCGAGATGTTGGTGCGTACGCCGGTCTGGCTGATCTGCCCGCCATCG
>Ga0136614_10000845_pt1 | contig 16858 bp, 11 predicted proteins | sample AntDrymUQ2792106_2_FD_106643 | JGI IMG/M metagenome (GOLD analysis project Ga0136614, IMG submission 106643) | Polar desert sand microbial communities from Dry Valleys, Antarctica - metaG UQ279 (21.06) | ecosystem: Environmental > Terrestrial > Soil > Desert | place: Antarctica: Dry Valley... | reverse complement strand
CGTGATGGAGACTAGATGCTCGACGCGATATCGCGCGATCCCCGGAAGCGTCGAGCGGTCGTCGGCGGTAGGGCTTGACGGTGCCGGTCGGCCACGGCGGCTGGGCCGGGGCGATCGTCGAGCACACGGCGCTCTCCTTCGGCGCGGCGAACATCGTCGTCGGCCTCGCGGTGCTCGCCCTGGCTGCTGGAGCGCTCGGGGCTCGCACGCCGGCCTGAGCAGGCCGCGGCGCTCGCTACTTAACCCAGCTCGACGCGCTCGATCGTGACCGGCTCGTGCGGCCGGTCCGAGGCGTCCCGATCGACCTCCGAGATCGCGTCGACGGCGTCCATCCCCGACGTCACCTGTCCGAAGACGGTGTGCTTGCCGTCGAGCCACGGCGCCGCCTCGGTTGTGACGATGAAGAACTGGCTCCCGTTCGTGTTCGGCCCGGAGTTGGCCATCGCGAGCGCCCCGCGCGCGACCTTGTGGTCGTTGAACTCGTCCTCGAAGGTGTAGCCGGGGCCGCCGCGGCCCGTCCCCTCCGGACAGCCGCCCTGGATCATGAAGTCGGGGATGACACGGTGGAAGCCGAGACCGTCGTAGAAGCCCTCCCCCGCGAGCTTCGTGAAGTTCGAGACCGTCTTCGGTGCGGCGTCGTCGAAGAGCTCGACCTCGATCGGCCCGTGGCTCGTGTGCAGAGTCGCGGCGCTCATCGCAGCGTGTCCGCGAGCGGCTCGATCGCACCGGCGGTCGGGGCGAGCGAGCCGGACTCGAGCCCCGCGACGATCTCGCGCGCCAGGGCGAGGCCCTCGCTCTCCTGCTCGGGATCGAGGACGGTGTTCACCGCGGCGAGCACCCGGTCCTCCGCCCACAGCTCGACGTCGACGGTCGAGAGCTCGCGGCGCGGGATATAGGGATCGTCGGGCACGCCGACGCGCACGATCACCTCCGTGCCGTCGGGGAGGACGGCCGGCTGCTCGATGCGGCGGCTGCGCAGGCTCACGCGTCCGGCATCTCCGCTTCCCGGGTCGGGCTAAACGTCCGGGGCCGGCGGCATGCTCCGACCGATGCCTCCCGAGCGCTGGATCCGGTTCCGCGCCCGGACCGTGTTTGCGGTCCTTGCGATCGCGATCGCGGTCTTCGTGCTGGTCAAGATCACGCTGATCGCGGCCCAGGTTCTCTCCTGGATCCTGATCTCGATCTTCCTCGCGCTGGCGCTGAACCCCGCGGTTGAGTGGCTCCAGGCCCACGTCGTCCGCAAGCGCGGGCTCGCTGCGGCGCTCACCTACCTCGGGACGTTCGCGGCGATCGCGGGCGTCGGCTTCCTCTTCATCCCGACGCTGATCGACCAGGTGAACGACTTCGCGAACAAGGTGCCGGACTACCTGGCCGACCTGACCGAGGGCAAGGGGAAGCTGGGCTTCCTCCAGGAGAAGTACCACATCGTCGACAAGGCGAGGGAGGCGCTCAGGGACGGAGGGGCGGCGAAGCTGCTCGGAGTCTCCGGCGCGGCGCTCGCGATCACGAAGAGCATCATCACGATCGTCATCGCGATCCTGACGATCACGTTCATGACCTTCTTCATGCTGCTCGAGGGCCCGATGTGGATGGAGCGCTTCTACTCGCTCCTCCCGGCCGGCTCGCAGGAGCGCTGGCGCGGGGTCGGCCGGAGCATCTACCGGACGATCGGCGGGTACGTGACCGGCAACCTCCTGATCAGCCTCATCGCCGGCACGCTGACGACGGTCGTGCTCCTGATCGTCGGGGTCCCGTACGCCGTGGCGCTCGGCTTGCTCGTCGCGATCCTCGACCTGATCCCGCTGGCCGGCGCGACGATCGCGGCCATCCTCGTCGGCACAATCTCGTTCCTGAACTCGGTCCCGGACGGGATCGTCGTCATCGTCTTCTTCATCGTCTATCAGCAGATCGAGAACCACTTCCTCCAGCCGGTGATCTACGGGCGCACGGTGCAGCTCTCCCCGCTCGCGGTGCTGATCTCGGTCCTGATCGGCGCGGAGCTGGCGGGAGTGCTCGGCGCGCTCGCGGCGATCCCGGTCGCCGGCACGATCCAGGTGCTGATCCTCGACTGGCTCAGGCACCGCCGGGTGGCGGCGATCGACCCGGTGACGGGGGCGGCGCTCCCGAGTCCGGTCGCGCTCCCGCCCGGGACGGCTCCCGAAGGCTGACCTCCGTCTCCAGGCGCTCGAGCAGCGATGTCTCGCCTCGCGCGCTGCGGCGAGCAGACGCGAGGCTCTCGGATCCGATCACCGCGGCGAGCACCGCGAGCAGGAGCCCAGCGAGCAGGAGTGCCGGCGCGAACGCGCCGATGCCGGCGGCGGCCACGCAGGCGACCGCACCGCCGAGACGCCTCCAGCTCACCGTGCGGGCTAGCCGGAGGCGAAACAGGACCTGCGCGAGCAGGTAGATCGCCGGGCCCGCGACGACGGCTGCGACCTGCGCGCCCGGGAGGGTGTCCGTCGGGTGCGCGATCACGAGCTCGTTGCCCACTGCCGAGACGATCACGCCCGCAACGATCAAGGCGTGGAGGTAGGTGTACCCGTCCCGTGCGAGGCGGACCCGGTCCTGCGCGAGCTCGAGCCGGCGCTCCGCGATTCGCGCGACGTAGTTGAAGTACAGCCACCAGAGGGCGGCGGTCGCAAGGAACGCGACCGCGAGCGCGACGAGCCGCACCGCCCCGAGCTCGAGCTCCGCCGTCGTTGCGCCGGTGAGGACGATCGACTCGCCGAGCGCAATGATCACGAACAGCTGGAAGCGCTCCGCGAAGTGCGCGGTCTCGATCTGCCACGCGTCGGACGCCAGCCGGGGGCGCCCCGGGATCCGGTAGAGGGCGAGCGGCGCGAGGTAGTCGATCGCGAGCGCGGCCACCCACAGGGAGGTTCGAGGGCCTTCCGCAATCCCGCCGGCGATCCACAGCACCCCGGATGCCGCGAACCAGGCGAGAATCGGAGCCGAGCGCTGCCGCTCGATCGTCCCAGCGGCCGACGCCACAAAGGTCAGGAAGGCCTGACGGCCGACCTGGATCGCGACGTAGCTTCCCGCGAAGAGCAGCCCGCGCGAGCCGAACGCGTCCGGGATCGCGATCGCGAGCAGGAGGGTTCCGAGCATCACCCCGATCAGCACGAGGCGGACGACGGACGATTCCGGGTCGAGCTCGTTCGTCAGCCACGTCGTGTAGTTCCACGCCCACCAGATGACGAGCAGCACGAGCAGCGCCTGCCACACGCCCTCCCAGGTCAGATGGGTGAGCAGCACATGTGAGACCTGCGTGATCGCGAAGACGAAGACGAGGTCGTAGAAGAGCTCGAGCGAGGTGGCGCGCTGCTCGGCGCCGGAGTCCGTTCGGCGGCGGTAGCGGCTCACGGCGTCAGCCTAGACCGGCCGACAATCGGTGGGTCCGCTTGGCAGCCCCATGCGGCAGTGGCCGAGGAACGCGACGGAATCGCGGCCGAGCCGCCGATCGACGTTGAGAAGGGGGCGGCGAACTGGCAGTTGGATGGCACGCTCGTCGCACTGGTGGCTGGCGAGGTCGTTGGGGAGGTTCGTGTCGAGCAGTCCAGCTTCGGCGGCCGGACGCCGGCTGGGCCGGCCGGGAGGCCCGAGCCGAGGCGTCCACTGAGATCACAAGAAGGAGGGGGCTCGTGGGGGAACCACGGGTTCCCCCACGGTGTTGCGCCTGGGAGGATTCGAACCTCCGACCCACGGCTTAGAAGGCCGTCGCTCTTCCACTGAGCTACAGGCGCCCGCGGTCAAGGGTAGCGCCGTCGCGGGCGGCCCGACTTGCGGGATACTGGGTCGGTGAGAGCGCTCTACGCCGTCGCGTCCCTCGCCTGCGCGCTCACCGTGCTCGCGCTGCCGTCCGCCTCGCTCGGGGCCGAGCCGCCGAACTCCGACGATCCCTGCTCCCGGGAGGGCCGGAACATCTGCGGCACGCTCGGCATCGGCTACTACAAGACGTATCGCTACGGCATCCGGTGGTTCGGCGACTTTCGCGGCGCCGTGCCGGGCGAGGCGCGCACATTCTGCATCGACCTTCGCTTCTGGTACCCGTCGGCCTCCTACGACTTCCGGGAGGTGGAGGGGGCTCTGCGCAACCGAGAGAACGAGTTCGTGCCCCTCGAGAGCCAGCGGCGCCTCGCCTACGCGGTGTGGCAGTACGGCCGGAGTACGAACCCCGACCAGCAGGCGGCGGTGATGCTCTACGTCCACTCGCTGATGGGCGACGCTCGCCCGGGCGAGGTCGATCCGGTCGCGCTCGGGCCCGGGGTCGTCTCCATCTACCGGCGCATCGCGACCGAGTCGGCGCGGCTTCACGGCCCCTACCGGATCGAGTCCAGGGTCGTCGGGCAGCTGCGCGCCGGACGTGCCGCGACCGCGACCGTCCGCGTGCTCTCGGCCACGGGCGAACCGGTCCCGAACCTCCGGCTTGCGCTCGCCTCAGGGAGCGCCCAGGTGCTCGAGTCGGTGCAGACGAACGAGGCGGGGGTCGCGCGCGTTCCGTTCACGCCCACTGCCGCGGCGCTGCGCCTGTCGGTCACCACCGAGCCGGTTCCGTCGACCCTGCCGAGGGTCTTCCGACCCTCCGTGCCGGCGGCTGTCCGGAACGGCCAGCGTCTGGTCGCGCCCGGATCGCAGACCGTGGCGGCCGTGGTCACGGCGCCGGTCGCGAAGGCCCGGATCACGGTGTCGACGGCCGCCGTTCCGGATCGTGTTGCGGTCGGCGAGCCGAGCCGGGACCGGGTGACGATCTCCGGGGCGCTGCCGAGCTGGAGGGCGAGCGTGTCCGTGCGGATCTACGGCCCCTTCCCGTCGGAGGCGGCGATTCGTTGCGACGGCAAGCCGGCCTGGCGAGGCTCCTTCACCGCGGCGGGCCCGGGGGTCTTCGCGACGCCGCCTGCGACCTTCGACCAGGTTGGCTGGTACACCTACGAGGAGGTCGTCCCAGGGGACGCGGTCCACATCGGCCTCACCACTCCGTGCCGGGCGCCTTCGGAGAGCTTCGTGGTCGAGGCGGCACCGCGGGTGCGGACGATCGTCAGCGCGGCCCGGGTCGAGCCGGGCACCGAGGTCAGCGACCGCGTTCTCGTCGAGGGGCTCGCGGGGCAGCGGGCGACCGTCCACGCCGAGCTGCACGGGCCGTTCGCGACCAGCGAGGCGATCGTCTGCGATGCGAAGCCCGTCTGGACGGGGTCGCTTGCGGTCGAAGGCGACGGCGAGTACACGACTGCGCCCGTCACGCTGACCGTCCCGGGCTTCTACGCCTACCGGGAGCGGATCGACGCGGCCGGGTTCGTTCGGGCGACGCAGACCCCCTGCGCAGAGGCGGCGGAGACGACGGTCGTGATCGGGAAGCCGCAGCTCCGGACGAAGGTGAGCGCGCAGACGACTCGCCCCGGCGCGCGAATCAGGGACACGGTCGTCGTCAGCGGGCTCGGCGCACTGAGCGTGCCGGTCCGGGTCGTCCTCTGGGGCCCCTTCGCCCGGGCCGACGGCATCCGCTGCTCGGGCAAGCCCTACTGGATCGGCTCGTTCGTCGCCACCGGTGACGGCACGTACACGACGCCGCCCGTCGTGCTCGAGCGCGCCGGGCACTACACCTACCAGGAGTCGATCGCCGGGAGCCCCGTGAGCGCCGCAGCCACCACACGGTGCGGAGAGGCCTCGGAGACGACGTTCGCGCAGGCTGCGCCCGCGGTGACGACCGTCGTCTCGGGCGAGGTCGTGCGACGCGGATCCCACATCTTCGACCGGATCCGGGTCACCGGCCTCGGCCGCACGGCCGCCGCGATCGACGTCGAGCTGCACGGCCCGTTCGCCTCCCGGAGCGCCATCCGCTGCGACCGCGCCCCCTTCTGGCGCGGCCGGGTCTACGCCCGGGGGGACGGCGAGATCAGGTCGCCCGGGGTGGAGGTTGCCCGAGCGGGGTTCTACACCTACCGCGAGCGCCTCGTGGCCTCTGCTGCAGTCGCCGAGGTGGAGACCGCATGCGGGTTGACGGCGGAGACTGCGCTCTCCGCCCCACTGATCCTCACCGGCCGCGGGGAGGCGGGGCGGACGGTGGCGAACCCCGGCGCCGGGGGTCTCGCGCCGGTACGGGTCCGCGTCGAGTCGATCGCCGTCGACGCGCCGGTCTCGCCCGTCGGGATCGACATCGGGAAGGGCGCGCTCGGCGTGCCGCCGGCCATCGGGCGCACGGGCTGGTGGCGCGACGGGATGGCCCCGGGCGCACGCTCGGGGTCGATCCTGATCAGCGGCCACGTCGACAGCGCCCGGGCCGGCCCGGGGGCGTTCTTCCGGCTGCACGAGGCAAAGATCGGCGATCGGGTCCGGGTGACGACCGCGAACGGCCGCTCGTTCGCCTACCGCGTCGTGTCCGTGCGGAACTACCCGAAGAGCCTGCTGCCGACGAGCGTGTATTCCCAGCGGGGCGCCGCGAGGCTCGTGCTTGTCACCTGCGGGGGTCCCTTCGATGAGGCGATCGGCCGGTACCGCGAGAACGTCGTCGTGACCGCCGTACCCGTTCCCTAGCGCCGGACGCCCAGAGGTGTCCGAGTTCACGTGTTCCCCTGACGCCTGCCTTGCGGCCCCGCCGCCGCTCCGCTACAAGGGGTACCGGCTTCGCGCCCGAGGAGGGACGGCCGCCGTCGTCCGGGAGAGAGGTCGTCCATGAGTCCCAAGCAGATCGTCGTGCATGCCCTGGCCGCGCTCGCGCTCGTGGGCTGCACAGTCCTCGCCGCGCAGGGTGGCGCCGCGGGAGCCGCGGACGGCCTCGTGGAGCATGCTCCGGTCGGCGCGCTCGCGCGGCCCGCCTCCGGAACGGCGGGCCTCCAGAAGCTCGACGACCGGCTCGCACAGCTCGTGCGGCTCCAGCGCGCGAGCGGCGCGGCGGCCGCGCTGCGAACGGCGCGCTCGACTCGCCTTCGGACCGTCGGTGGCCGCGTGCGGGTGATCGTGGAGGCCACTCGGGTCGCGCCCGTCCGTGCGGCGCTAGCGGCCGCCGGCCGGATCGAGGCCGGGGCCGGCCGGCACCTGCAGGTGCTCCTGCCCGTCTCCGCCCTCGCCGCGGTCGCGCGACGGATGGACGTCCGCTTCGTCCGCTCCCCGGAGTACCTGACCCTCGACGCAGTGCCCGGCGAGGAGGTCGCGGCGAGCAACGCCCTTCGTCTCCATCGCCAGGGCGTTACGGGCGCGGGCGTGAAGGTGGCTGTGATCGACGGCGGCTTCGGCGGGCTCCCGCAGCGCCAGGCGGCCGGCGATCTGCCGGCGAAGCTCGACAGAGCCGACTTCTGCCGCGGCACGTTCGACCTCGCCACGGAGCACGGGACGGCGGTCGCCGAGATCGTCCACGAGATGGCTCCGGGAGCGAAGCTGCTGCTGATCTGCATCGGTACCGAGGTCGAGCTCGCTCAGGCCGAGGCCTACGCGAGGAGCCAGGGCGCGCAGATCGTCAATTTCTCCGCCTCCTTCCCGTTCTCGGGTCGCGGCGACGGGAGTGGCATCGCCGGGTCGGCGGTCGCCGACGCCCGAGGCAGCGGGATCCTCTGGGTGAACGCTGCCGGCAACGCGGCGCAGGATCACTGGTCCGGGGCGTACGGAGACCCCGATGGCAACGGCTTCCACAATTTCGCCGGCACCGACGAGGGCAACTCCTTTCAGATCGAGCAGGGCGCGACGGTGTGCGCGACGCTGAAGTGGGACGAATGGCCGAGCTCGATCTCGGACTTCGACCTCGGCCTCTTCTATTCGACGACCGGACAGATCGTCGCCGCGTCCAAGACCGCGCAGACGGGGGGTACCCCGCCGGTGGAAGGGCTCTGCTATGCGAACGCCGGGCCCACGGCTTCCTTCAGTCTCCTGGTCGGCGGCTTCCGCGTCGTGGGGAGCCCGCGCCTCGACCTCTTCGCCCATCTGGCACCCCCGCTGCAGTACCAGGTCGCCGCCGGCAGCGTCACCGATCCCGCGAGCTCGCCGGCCGCGCTCGCTGTTGGCGCGGCCTGCGTCACGAATAACGTTCTCGAGCCCTACAGCTCGCAGGGGCCGACCATCGACGGCCGGATCAAGCCTGAGCTCACCGGGCACGACAGCGAGTCATCGGGCACCTACGGCGCCGCGGGCACGTGCGGCGAGGGCGGTTTCGCGGGCACCTCGGCGGCCGCGCCAGAGGTGGCCGGCGCCGCCGCTCTCGTGAAGCAGCAGAACCCCACCTTCGACGCGAACGCGATCCAGGCGTTCCTCGAGCAGAAGGCGGTCGACGCCGGCCCGCCGGGCAAGGACAACCTGTACGGCGCCGGCATCCTCTCGGTCTCGGGCGCCGTGGGGCCGGTCGTCGCGGACACGGTGCGGCCGCGGGCGAAGGCGCTCGCCAGCAAGGGGCGGCGCGGACAGCAGCTCAAGCTCGTGTCCCAGGTCTCCGACAACAGCGGTCAAGTGCGGATCACGGAGACGATCAAGCGCGGCAGTCGAGCCCTCAGGACGATCCGGACCGGCTTCACCGAGACGAAGCCGAATACGACGTACTTCATGCTCTGGAAACCCCCGGCGACGCTGGTCGGCGCTCTGACGCACTGTGTGCAGGCCTTCGACCGGGGCGGCAACAAGAGCGCGTCGAGTTGCGCGAGCCTGACGATCTCCAAGTAGCGGCGTGGGGTTAGCGGCACTCCTCGACCTCGACGGTACTCTCGTCGACTCGAACTACCAGCACGCGCTCGCCTGGTACCGCGCATTCCGACAGCACGGCATCGTGTTGCCCCTCTGGCGCCTGCACCGCTCGATCGGCATGGGCGGCGACCAGCTTGTCCCGGCGCTCGGGGGCGCGGAGGTCGAGGAGCGAAGCGGCGACGCGATCCGCGCGGCCGAGAAGCAGCTCTACCTCGAGCTGATCGAAGAGACCGAGCCGCTGCCTGGCGCCCGTGCGTTCGTCCGGGAGCTGAAGGATCGGGGCCACCGGGTCGTGCTCGCGAGCTCGGCGCCCGCCAACCAGCTCGAGTACTACCTCGAGAAGCTTCAGGCCAGAGAGCTCGTCGACGGCTGGACCACCTCGGATGACGTCGAGGCGACGAAGCCGGAGCCAGACCTCGTCGTCGCCGCGCGCGCGAAGGCGGGAGGCGGCGAGGCGGTGCTCGTCGGCGACACGAACTGGGACGTCGAGGCCGCCGCGCGCGCGGGCGTGCCGACGATCTGCGTGCTGACCGGAGGCTTCTCAGACCAGGAGCTCCGCGAGGCCGGCGCGATCGCGGTCTACGAGTCGCTGGAGCAGCTGACTCGGCGCCTGGACGAGACGCCGCTGGCCTAGGCGCCTGTCCTGGAGCGACCGGCGGTATCCTGTTGGCAGGCGCGCGGTGGCGGTAGCTCAGTTGGTAGAGCCCCGGGTTGTGGTCCCGGTGGTCGCGGGTTCGAATCCCGTCCGCCACCCTCGTTCCACGGCCCCGTAGCTCAGCGGATAGAGCGGCGGACTTCGAATCCGCGCGCGGAGGTTCGACTCCTCCCGGGGCCACTCCGCGAAAGTCCTGCAAAACGGGGTATCTGCATGAAGGAGACACACCTCCACGGGCTCCGGTGGGCAAGGAGAGGGCAACAACCCGCCGGGTGCGCTCCCTTCACAGTGATCGGTCATTCCGCTTTATCGATTACTGCTACGTCTTATCGACGGCCGACGCGATCTGCGAGCCGTTCCAGGGCCAGGAGGGGGCGCTCCCAACTCCGAAACGCTGGGATCTTCCGGGACGGGGGCGGGTGCGCGTAGTGCGACCGTGCGACGGCCCGGGGGGCGGCCCAGTCTTGCGCTACGGACAGACGTGGCGCGGAGGCCCCTTCCGCTGCAAGTCACTCACCACCGGCCTCTACTGTCGGAGCGTGCTCAGTGGTCACGGCTTCTACCTCAGCCGCGAGTTCCAGCGCACGTTCTGACGCGCTGAGCGCTGCGCGGTTGAGCCGTGGTGGAGAGAAGCGGAGGGTTGCGCCCGAGGGTTGAAGGTTTTCGGGCGCTCCTTTCCCTTGACGACCGCGCCGGTCCTGCGAGCGGGATGATCGGTCGCATCCCGGCGTTCTGTACGCCTGGGTAGACCGGCTCCACGTCGTAACGCAGCACCGCGTCTACGGCATCTCGCCTGCCGTTCGAGCGCAGCTTCGTGCGTTTGGTAGTCGAAAGCACCTTGGGTGCGTTGGGAGCCACGAGAGGCTCGTCAAGGACATCTTGGCTTCCCCTCAGGGACGGGGCTGGGCACGGTCCCTGCCGGAGGGGGAGCAAGCGAAGTTCGAAACTACTTTCCAGGCATTTTATCGAAGCCCTCTGACGGACTCGAACCGTCGACCTCCTCCTTACCATGGCATTTCCGCGGCAACCGGTCGCAACCCACGGCAACGATTTTCGCCTCTTCGAGCCGTTTTCCCCGCTTTCCAATTTGCGACCGGTTGCCACCGGTTGCGACCGCTGGGCTCCATAAACGCTCCATCCGGACGCCATCGCGATGAACGCCGGTCCGTCGTGCGCCACGAGGACCAGCACCGGGATCGCTTAGGTGGGCTCTGACACGCTCGACCCGGGCAGCCCGGTTAGGCCACAGACCCAGACGCCGGGCCAGAGTCGCCTCCTTCGTAGATGGAGACTGCGGCATCGATCACCAAGCCGGATCAGAATGGCCAGGCTCGGAGGTTATATGCGCAGATCGCGAGTCTCGGCGCGCGCGCGACTACTACGCGGCACCGTCACTCGGTCACGGTGTCGCCATGGCGATGGGTTACCTTCCACTCGCCGCGCTCGCGGCGGTACACCTGCGTGGCCCGCAAGCTGTACCTGCGCGGCTGACCGTCGATGGAGGCCGACGTATGCTCAAGGCCGGCGGTATAGGCCATGTCGCCCACCACGTCATACGCCTGTAGTTCGAACACGTACGACGTGCAGTCGGAGAAGCTCCTCCCGAGGGAAGCGAAGAGTTCGTCCAGCTCATGCTGCCCATGTACGTTGCGCCACGCACCTAGGACGCTCACGGGCTCGTTGCGAGACCATAGCGCTCGGCGTGGCGCCGCGTCGCCGTTGTGCAGGGCGAATTCCGCTTCGTACAGCGTGGTCTTGACCCAGGCTAGGAAGTCGTCGCGGTCGGTCATGCGGTCAGCATGCTCTCGTCCAGTGCTTTCGCACAGTCGTGACGCTCGAGCTTACGCGCAGGATGGACGAACTGTCCAGATGCGGATGGCCGCGTAGCCGGCGGGAAAGCTCGCTCCTTTGGAGTAACCCTCGGGCGTCTTTATCGCAAAGACGAGTCCTTCCAGTTTCAGCACGAGCCTCCGCACCGCTCCGAGCGACCTAGCCGTGTGTCCCAAGACCGCTCCCCAAGTTTCGTGGGCTCCAGCGGCGGGATCTCAAATGTCTTGGCTTCCAGCGACTTTGGTGCTTCAGGCCACGGACGTACCGATTACGTCACTCGTGCACATTGGCAACCGCGCCCGAATCCAGGTCGGCACACTCGTCGGCGAGATCACGGCAACATCGGTTGAGCGGCTCGGCCTCGAGGAGGGCGAGCTCGTCGTCGCGTCCTTCAAGGCAGCTGCCACACGTCTCGTCGCGCGCAGCGCGTGACCCCGGTGGTTCGACAACATGCCAGCGGACCCGACTGCTCGTTGCTTCCGACCAGTCGTTCGCAAAACGTCTAGACGTAGCCGTCGGCAGTGTCCTATGCTGTCGAGGCGGCGATGCGTGAACTGCCAACCGGCATCGTCACGTTCCTTTTCACGGACATCGAGGGCTCGACGCGGCTGCTGCACGAGCTCGGCGACGGCTACGCCGGCGTCCTCGCAGACCACCGGCGGCTCCTGCGCGAGGCGTTCGCGCGCTACGACGGCGTGGAGGTCGATACGCAAGGCGACAGCTTCTTCGTCGCGTTCGCCGATCCGCGCCCCGCTGTGGCAGCGGCCACGGACGCCCAGACCGCTCTCGCGCACCACGCGTGGCCGGACGGCGCGGCCGTCCGCGTCCGGATGGGTCTGCACACGGGTGAACCGCTCGTCGCCGACGATCACTATGTGGGCGTCGACGTCCATCGCGCCGCGCGCATTGCCGCGGCAGCGCACGGTGGCCAGGCACTCGTCTCCGAGCGCACCCGCGAGCTCGTCGCCAGCGACGACGCGCCCGGCGCGTTCCGTGACATTGGTGCGCACCGCCTGAAAGACCTGCCCGAGCTCGAGAGGCTCTACCAGCTCGTCATCGACGGGCTGCCGCGCAGCTTCCCGCCGCCGCGCGTACATGAGGAGGCGCTCGAGTCGGCGGGGTTGCCCGATTACTCGCTCCCGCCCGCCGATGTGCCTTGCCCGTACAAGGGGCTCGTTCCGTTCGAGGCCGCCGACGCGGACGTCTTCTTCGGGCGGGAGCAACTCGTCGACGACCTCGTCGGCCGGCTCGAGGAGGCTGGGTTCCTCGCCGTCGTCGGTGCGTCGGGAAGCGGGAAGTCGTCGCTCGTCCGCGCCGGCGTGGTCGCGGAGCTGCAGCGCCGGGACCGCGCGCTTCGCCCTGCCGTGTTCTCCCCGGGAGAGCATCCGGCTGCCGAGCTCGCCTCCGCCGCCCACGCCCGCCTAATCGTCGTCGACCAGTTCGAGGAGGTGTTCACGCTCTGCCGCGACCAAGAGGAGCGGCGTGCCTTCATCGACGCCCTGCTCGACGCCGCCGGCCGCGGAACGCGCGTACTCGTGGCTCTGCGGGCTGACTTCTACGGCCATTGCGCTGCATATCCACGGCTTGCTAGGGCGCTCGAGGATCGGCAGGCCCTCGTCGGGCCGATGAGCGAGGAAGACCTGCGACGGGCGATCGAGCGCCCGGCCGAGCACGCGGTCCTTCTGCTGGAGCCGGGCCTCGTCGAGGGGATCCTTCGCGACGTCGTCGGTGAGCCTGGCGCGCTGCCTCTCCTCTCGCACAGCCTGCTCGAGACGTGGAAGCGCAGGAGCGGCCGCATGCTAACGCTGATCGGCTACCTGCAGGCAGGCGGCGTCCAGGGAGCGATCGCGAAGACGGCGGAAACGGTGTACCACGACGGGCTCTCCCCCGACCAGCAGGCACTGGCCCGCAACATCTTCCTGCGCCTGACGGAGTTCGGCGAGGGCACCGAGGACACGCGCCGCCGCGTGGCGATCGCCGAATTGCCGCCTCGTCAAGAGCTCGTGGAAGATGTCGCTGAGGTCCTCCGGATGTTGGCCGAAGCGCGCCTGGTGACGATCGGCGAGGGGACGGTCGAGGTGGCACACGAGGCTCTCATCCGCCACTGGCCGACGCTGCGCGGATGGCTCGATGAGGACCGGGAAGGCAGACTCGCCCACCGTCGCCTCACCGAGGCAGCGCAGGAGTGGTATGCAACCGGTCGGGACCCAGCCTTGCTCTACCGCGGGACGCGCCTCGGTGGCGCGAGCGAGTGGGCGGGCGCGCATGACAGCGATCTCAACGAGCTCGAGCGCGAGTTCCTGCACGCGAGCCGCGACACCGAGTTCCATGAGCTCGAGACCACGCGCAGGCGCAACCGCCGGCTGCGGTTCCTCCTCGCGGGAACCGGCGCGGCGCTCGCTGTCGCGATCGCGGCAGGCGTCTTGGCGCTCGACCAGCGCAACGCCGCTCGTGACACCGCCCTGACCGCCGACGCCCAGCGCCTCGGCGCGGAGGCGCTGACCGAGAACCGGGTCGACCGGGCACTTCTCCTTGCCCGGGCCGGGGTCGAGCTCGAGGATTCGGCCAGGACCCGCAGCAACCTGCTCGCCGCGCTGCTGCGCAGCCCGCACGCGGCGATCGGTCTCCTGGGCGGTACCGCGGACGCCGAGATCTTCGCGGCGGCGCTCAGCCCGGACGGGCGCTTGCTGGCGATCGGACAGGCCGAGGGGACCGTCACGACCTTCGAGACGGCCAGCCGCCGGAAGCTCGGCGAGTATCGGATCGGCGGGGCGATCGGCGCCGGCCTCGTCCAGAGCGTCCAGTTCTCGCCCGATGGCAGGACGCTCGCCGTCACGGGCCAGCCGCAGGTGAACCGGCTGACCGTCGTCGCCCTCGATCTGCTCGACGCACGCACGCTTCAGCGGCGTTTACGCGTCGAGCTGCCGCCGTTCCCGGAGCCGGTCGACTTCGTTATTGCGATCCCGCAGTTCGTGTCGGATGGCCACGACGTGCTCGTCCTGCAGGGTTTCCCCGACGGTGGGGCGAGAAGCGTGCTGCTCCGTGTCGACCCGCAGACAGGAGACGTCGAGGGAACGCCGCTGCGGGTCGGCGACGCCGCGCTGGACCTCTCCCCCACGCGCGACGGGCGGCGCGTGCTCGTGACGAGCCCGCAAGACGACGCGACGCACGAGATCGATGCACAATCGCTACGTGTCGTGCGACGCTACCCCGCCGGCGGCTTCGCGGGCGCGCTCAGCCCGGACGGCGGCGCGCTGGCGTTGGGATCGGGCGACGGGAGAGTCCGCCTGCTGGATCTGCGGTCGGGAGAGGCGCGTCTCTTCGCACGGCGCCACCGGGCCGGTGTGATCGATATCACGTTCACACCCGACGGCCGGACCCTCGTCTCGTCGGACTTCGACGGCGGCGTGATCGCGTGGGACGTCGCTCGCGGCGAGGTAAGCGAGGAGCTGTCCGCCCACCGCGGCCCCGTCTGGGCACTCGCCGTCTCCCCGGAGGGACGCACGCTCTACAGCGCGGGCAACGACGGTCGCACGATCCTCTGGGACGTCGCAGGCGATCGGCGGCTCGTCCGGCCTTTCTCGCTAGGGCAACCCTTCGTGGACATACAAACACCGCGAGGGATCGCGGTGAGCCCGGACGGCGCGACACTCGCCGTCACGCACGGCGACGGAACAGTCGACCTCTTCGACACCGGGACGCTCCAGCGCCGGCGAAGCCTACAGCCGATGCGGGGCTTTGCCGCCGCCGTGGCCTTCAGCCCCGATGGGCGCCTGCTTGCAGTGGCTGGTCAGCAGGGGCGGATTATGCTCTGGAATGCACGATCGCTCGCCCCAGTCGGCGAGCTGACGGGGCTGCGGGCCGATGTCCAAGCGGTTGCCTTCTCACCTGACGGGCAGCTGCTCGCGGCCGCCGAGGTCAACACCGAGCGACCCCGCCTCCACGTGTGGAGCGTCCGCCGTCGCGCCGTCACCGCTCAAGCGGACACGACCGCCGTCACCTCGCTCGCCTTCAGCCCCGACGGCCGCGTGATGGCGCTCTCAGCGCTCGACGGCGGCACCGAGATCCGGGACGTCCGAAGTGGGAGGCTGGTCAAGCGCCTTCCTATCGAGGGCCTCGCGCGCTCGGTTGCGTTCTCTCCGGAGGGGAGCCTGCTCGCGGTGGGGCAGTTCGACGGTGAGGGCCAGCTCTATTCCACCGAGACCTGGGCGCCGTTCGGCCGGCGGCTCGCGGCTCATACGCAGCGGATCACCAACGTGGAGTTCTCGCGCGACGGCCGCACGCTGGCAACGTCGAGCGCCGACGGGACGGTGCTCCTCTGGGACGTGGAGACTCAGGAGCCGATCGGCTCGCCGCTCGTCATCGCACCCGACACCTTTGTCTCCGTGGCGCTGAGCCCCGACGGCTCGCGCCTCTTCGCCGTGTCCACCGGCAGCCACGGCATCCGCCTGAAGGCCGATCCGCAGGCATGGAAGCGCCACGCCTGCCTCGTCGCCGGGCGGGAGTTCACGGCGCGCGAGTGGGAGGACGCGCTTCCCGAGCGGCCCTATCGGGCCGTTTGCGGCGAGGACTGACCGAGGGGGAGATGCGTACGCGTTCGGGGCGCGCAGAGGATCCGGATCGGCGCCGTTTCTCGAAATCCTTCACGTGCGACGGAGCACCGGTTTCACGTCGACGCTACCGCGGACGACCTGCCGACGAACATTTAGGCGATGCGCTCCTTCGTGCGGGCGTGCGTCGTGAGGCCGGTGTCCCACGACGACCTCGAGTCGGCGGTGTGCTCGCTCTGGTCCCCACCCCGAGCGAACCAATCGCGTGGAATGAAGTCTGAGTTAGATGTTTGAGTGAGGGCGGTTTCTTCCTCGAGCGATCGGAATTGCAGAAGGGGCCGGCCGGGTGTCCCGCAGGCGTGGAGGCTTACTTCTTCTTCGCTGCCCGTTGAGCGCGCGCTGCGGAGTTGGCCGCCACCGCGGCCCGGATGAGCTGCTTGAAGGCAGCTTCGTTGAACTTCTCCCCTTCGCGGAGGTCGATCGCACGCCGCGTGTTCCCTTCCAGGCTGGAATTGAAGAGCTTCTTCGGGTCCTCGATGGAGGCTCCGCGAAAGAAGGTGAGCTTCACGACCTGCTTGTACGATTCCCCCGTGCAGACGCCGCCGTCATGGGACCAGACAGGGGTTCCCATCCATTTCCACTCCTCTTGGATGTCGGGGTCAGCATCGTGGATGAGCTGCCGGACATGAGCGAGGGTCTCTCCTCTCCAATCCCCCAGCTCTTGAATCCGCTTGGTGATGTTCGCTGAAGCGGCCTCGCCATTCGGACGACCTGCCGGCGTCATGTTCTCTCCGATCCTTCGTTTCGCCGACAAGGGGTGAGCTCCGCGCCGAGCGGATCCTATCCACCCCCCGGGAACATCTGCCTCCGTCGCCGGGATTCGAGATCCGCCAGAGAGGGACTGTGGCTGCGGGGCATGACGAGCAGTTAGATCCGTCGATCGTGCAAGAAATACAACGATTCGCCTGCTTAGAGGCATGCTGCGATTCCGATCGCTCGAGCCAAGCGTGGGATGATTGAGCGTGGACGCGCAGGGGTAGGGACGCCGAGATGGCCGAGACGCTGTTGTTTCATCACGCGCAAGGACAGACGCCTGGATTCCTTGCTTTCGCCGACGAGCTTCGCGCCGCCGGGCACGTCGTCCATACCCCGGATCTCTATGACG
>Ga0136614_10000844_pt1 | contig 16862 bp, 15 predicted proteins | sample AntDrymUQ2792106_2_FD_106643 | JGI IMG/M metagenome (GOLD analysis project Ga0136614, IMG submission 106643) | Polar desert sand microbial communities from Dry Valleys, Antarctica - metaG UQ279 (21.06) | ecosystem: Environmental > Terrestrial > Soil > Desert | place: Antarctica: Dry Valley... | reverse complement strand
CGCTCGGTGACGGCCCCGCTGCTGAAATTCATCGACCAGGAGGCGGAGTCTCACAAGGACTCAATCACGACCGTGGTGCTGCCCGAGTTTGTGCCGCGCGCCTGGTGGCAGCAACTATTGCACAACCAAACCGCGTTGCTGCTCAAGGGGCGGTTGCTGTTCCATCCGAACATCGTCGTGACGAGCGTGCCTCATCACCTGCGACGTTAGGTGGGCGGCGGAGTGTGAGATGCTGAGGAGGTTAGACGAGGGGACCGGCGATGAGAGGTGACGCGCGCGCCATCTCAACGCTTTAAAGAATCGCGCGCGCCCGTCAGTTCTTAATAGGCGCGCGCGAAGTTAGATGGATGAGCAACGCGTAGGTGTGTGCCGGAGAGCCGCGAGTCCAAGTCTCAATCTCAGGCGCTCTGAATGTCGCTGCCTCGGCTGGCGAGGAAGCATGAGCGGCAGAAGACGGGACGGCCTTGCGACGGGTAGAACGGTACGGTGGTCTGCTGTCCGCATTGTGCGCAGTTGACCGAAACCTCAATCCTCTGGCGCACGCCCGAAGTCTGAGCCGCGGCAATCGCGGCGAGGCGTTCGTTCTTCGCCTGCTTGCAGGGCTTGCACCGCTTAGGCTCGTTTTTTAAGTTTTTGTCATGGAAGAAGACCTGCTCACCCGCTGTCCAGGTAAAATCTTCTCCGCAGTCAACGCACCGGATGGTGCGGTCTTGGAATTCTATTTCAGAGTGACTCCACTCTCCATTGGGTCTTGCCGCAATCTGTACCTGTGCCATGATGAGATCCCTCTAGTGACTTTGACTCTTGGCGCTTGACTGTGATGGGGAAGTCGACCAAAAGCGGTTGGTTGCTTGAAAAGTTAGTTTGCGACGAGGAAGCTTTCAGCGTTTGTTTGAACGCGGTGTCTGACACTGTTGGATGTTGAACTGTTGCCGAGAGGGCAAAGCTTAACTTTCGTCCGTTCGGGGGAAGTGCTCGCGGGTGCGACTAATTCGATTACTGCCTCGACCTAAGCGCGTCGCTTAAATACCGCAGCGCCGAGTTAGCTACCTTTGCCACCTGGGGCCCGCGCCAACACCGTGACCTGACTTCCCTGCCGAAACATGCGCCGCGTTTCAAAGAATGGGTTCCGCAACGAGCTTTGCATGCAAAGTATATCCTTCACGAAATTGTGTCAAGGGCCACGTTAACACTTTTGCAATGTCTTGACAGCCGCTAGGTCAGGTGGCAGGATGCGGCGGACCGTCTATCCAACCCTACATTACACAGAAAGTCGAACGTTTTCGCGGCATGAAGATTCTCGTCATCGGTTCAGGTGGGCGCGAGCATGCGTTGTGCTGGGCGCTTCGGCAGAACCTCGGCGATGATCTCTCTCTCCTGCTCTGTGCGCCGGGCAGCGCCGGGATCGCCGAAGTGGCGCGCTGCGTTCCCCTCGGCGCGACCGACGTTTCGGCGCTGGCCGATTTCGCCGCCGCGGAAAAGATTAGTCTCACTATCGTCGGCAGCGAAGCGCCGCTCGCCGCCGGACTCGCCGACGAATTCGAGCGGCGCGGCTTAGTCGTTGCCGGGCCGCGCCGTGTTGCCGCGCAACTTGAATCAAGCAAAGCCTTCGCGAAGGAGTTTATGCGGCGGCACAACATACCGACCGCGCGCTTTCACGTGGCCGATTCGGCGTTGGAAGCGCGTAAGATGCTGCACCGCGGCGAGTTCGGCCCGGCGGATGCGCCGGTTGTGGTGAAGGCCGACGGTCTCGCGGCGGGCAAAGGCGTGGTGGTCGCGCGCACACGTGCTGAGGGTGAACGGGCAATCGAAGAGCTGATGGGCGGCAGTCTCGTCGCTGGAGGGGCCGCCCGCCGCGTGGTCATTGAAGAAGCTCTGGAGGGCCGGGAGGCTTCGCTGCTGTTGTGGACGGACGGGCGTGATTACATTCTGATGCCGGCGGCGCGCGATCACAAGCGCGTCGGCGAAAACGACACCGGCCCCAACACTGGGGGGATGGGGGCGATCACCGCTCCCGATGTGCTTGATGAAGAATCGAAGGCGCGCGTCGTGCGCGAGATAGTCGAGCCGACGCTGGAGGGGGCACGAGCCGACGGCCTCGAATTCCGCGGGGTACTCTTCATCGGCCTGATGCTGACTGCGGACGGGCCGCGCGCACTCGAATATAACGTGCGCTTCGGCGACCCGGAGGCGCAGGCGATTCTCGTGCGCCTGCGAAGCAATCTGGCCGACATCTTCGAAGCGGTGGCACACGGGCGGCTGGACGGCGTGCGCGCCAAATGGAGTAACGACGCTTCGGCATGCGTGGTGCTCGCCGCGCGCGGTTATCCGGAGCGCCCCGAAGCCGGGGCGCGCATCGAAGGTCTCGAAGGCATTGCCGAACAGATGCCAGGCGTCCGAATTTTTCACGCGGGCACGACGCGCGCCAAAGATGACGGATGGCTCACCGCCGGTGGCCGCGTGCTCGGTGTTACCACAACCGGTGCGACGCTCGAAACGGCGCTCCGTCAATGTTACGACGCGGTCGGGCGCGTCCGTTGGGACGGCATGCACTACCGGCGCGACATCGGTCAATTCGCGAATCGATTCGCCGAGGCCGCTGGCGGTGGGGCGCCGCGGGGCATTCAGGAATAAGGTCGATTGGGGTGCGCAATTGGAGGGTCAGCGGGACGCTTCAGACGTTCGCTAAAGAGTCAGCGGAACGGTCGGCTTTGCTCAATCAAGTACCTGTCGCCCGCCGCTTGAAAGGTTCGCTGCACGCTGTTTTCACTGCTCTAGCAGGACGCGCCTGAACCCTGTTATACTCGGCCTCGGAGTCGAGTTTGGCTGTCAAAAAGACAGGTGCGTGCAACTCGGTGGCGTCAACCGTCATACACCTGCCGGCCTCGCACGTTGCTGTCGTTGCGCGGACGGACATGTAAAGATCACCTGCGCTGAAGATGTATCCAGCATTGCCGGACGAAATGCGGGACGAAAGCGCCGGTCGGAGGAAGGGAAGAGATGGGACTGTGGGCCAGCATGAAGCGCTCGATACGCGCGATGTTCGGGGGCGTCCTTGAGAAGACGGAAAACCCTGAACTGATACTCCAACAAACGATCCGCGACATGAGAGACCGCGTGCCGGAGTTGAATAACTCGGTCGCGCAGGTGATGGCGACGGAGGGACTGCTCTCAAAGAGTAGGGAGCGGCTCGAAGCCCAAGTCGTCGACCTCGACTCGAAGATCAAAGCCTCTGTGAAGATGGGGCGCGACGACATCGCCACGGCGTACATCGGGCAGTTGCAGCAGGCGCAGGTCGACCTGCAAAAAACTTCTCAGCAACTTGAGCACGCGACGGTGGCATCCAAACAGGCGCTCAAAGCGCGTGACAATTACGTGATACAGATGAAGCGGCGGAGTGCCGAGGCGATACAGCTCATCAATCAGTCGAAGCAAGCGAAGTTGCAGGAGCAACTCGCGCAAACTATGGAGTCGTTCCAAATTGGCGACGACGCTTCGACCTTCGACGAGATGCGCGACAAGATTGACCGCCGCGCCGCCGCCGCCGACGCGAAGATGCAACTCGGCGCCGCTTCGGTCGACACGCAGATGCAGGAAATCGAGCGCGAGGCGATGGACATGCAGTTGCAAGATAAGCTGCTTGAGTATAAACAGCAGATGGGTCTGCTCCCGGCGGCAACCGAACGTCAGACTCCGGCACTCCCGGCAGCCGCCGACGAAAGGTCGAACTAAGCGCGTTCGAATCTAACGTCGCTACCTCGCGCGAGGGTCGTCGTCAATCAGTTTTGTTATCAAGCAGGCGAACAGCGTTCACCACTTTTTCGTCCGTGAATTAATATGTTGGAGAGAAAGATAAACATTGAGTACTTGAAAGAGGCAGTGAAAGAACCCGTCAACTTTTGGGGCATGGCGGGTTTTGCTGTCGCGGCAGCATACACACAGTCAGTGATTCCGTTGGCCGCCGCGCTTGTGACTGAAGGGATGTATCTTGCAACCGTGCCCGCCAGCACGCTCTACCGCCGCTTAGTCGATTCGCGCAACCGGAAGCGTCTGTTGGAGCAACGCAACCGCATGCGCGATAAGATGATCGAAACCTTCGACCCACGCGAGAAAGAAGCGGTGCTGTATCTGAAGTGGTTGAAGAAGCAAGTCTTTGAAAACTACGTGAAGTTTACCGGCGCGAAAGAGCCACCGGCCAACGTTAAAAGTCTGGATCAGCGCTGGGAAGATTTTGTCGATTTGCTGGACGTCTACCGCCGGCGCAAAAACCACCTGCGCTCAATCAACCGGCAGGCCGTGCAGAATCAATTGACCCAGGCCGAGCGCGCGGTCGAGAGCACGGCGGACGAGCGGGCGCGCCGTGTCCAGCAGGCGAACGTCGAAATCCTGAAGCGCCGCCTCGCCGCCTTCAACGAACTTGACCGCTCCGTAAAATTGGTCGAAGGGCAGTTGCAGTCAATTGAAAACTTTTTCGGTCTCGTTAACGATCAGGTCGTGACACTGCCGACGCCGGAACGCGTCTCCGCGCTCGATTTCGAGCAGTTGAGCGATTCCATTGCGATGACGAAGCAGATGCTTGAAGAGACTTCGGACATGATCGGCGCACTCGATAACCACAATCGCGAACTGGGCAACTACGATATGCTTACCTCCAACTCGCCCGCGAAATAATCCAGGACGTTTCAACAAACAGCGAAAGGCCGGACACTCGAGTGACCGGCCTTTCGCTTTATTGCAGGCGCCCAATAGTTTTCAATCACGCGGCGCGTCACCCACTGTGGTGGCGATGCGGCGGCTGACGATTTCCTCCAGTGAGCTTTCGTCAATACTGTAGGTCGAGTTACAGAAGTGGCAGGTCATCGCCGCGCCCCGGTCCTCGCGCAACATTGATTCCAATTCGCGCTGCTCAATCGAAGAGATCAAGGAGACGGCCCGCTCGTACGAGCACGAGCAGGCAAAGCTGACCGGCCGCTCTTCAAGTACTTCGAACGGTACGTCGCCGAGCGCGGCGCGCAGCATCTCGACGGGGCCTGCGCCCGCGCGGATCAGCGTCGTGGTGTGCGGCGTCCGCGCGACGGCTTCTTCGACGGCGGCGACCGTCTTCTCGTCCGCGCCTGGCATCAGTTGAATCATCAATCCGCCGGCGGCGTCAATGAACGTTTCGCCCGACGCGCGTGCGCGGACAAGCACACCAAGCATCACCGCCGAAGGAATCTGCTCGGACTTGGCAAGGTAGTAAGCGAAGTCCTCCCCGATCTCGCCCGAAACCAGCGGCACCGAACCGCGGTAAGGCTCACGGTACAACCCAATGTCGTAGCCCGATTCATAAGTCACGTAAAACATTCCGCTTCGCCCGACGACCGCGCGCACGTCGAATTTACCGCCGCTATTGAGTTGCGCGTCGGCTTCCGGATTACGCACGTAGCCACGTACCTGCCCACGCGCGTTGGCCTCCGCCGTGATCCCGCCCGCCGCTCCGTCACCTTCGATCCGCACCGTCAGACGGTCGAACTCTTTCAGCCCCGCGCCCAACAGCAACGTGCCCGTCAGTGTGCGCCCGAGGGCGGCGGCAACGGTATCCGAAGTGCCGTGTCTGGCGGTCGCCTCGGCGACCAGTTCGGTCGTCACGGCGGCCATGCATCGGATGTTGCCGCCGGCCGCCGTCGCGCGCACTAACGTGTCAGTAGTTGTGTCTGTTCGTTCGTTCAGCATTCATTACCCCTCGGCCCGGACCGCATCGCAAGCCCGTAGCTTTCAACCCAAACCCTGCTCGTTTATGCCCGCCGCACGCTCCGCTCGACAAGCGGGAGGGCGCAACATATAGTAGTTTCGTCAACCATTTCAAGTCGCCGAAAAAATTAGATGCCAGTCATTGAAGACCGGTACGATGCGTCAGATGAGGTTAAGGTAAATTCTCAAGGTACCCGCTCTATTGCATCAGCCGGGAGCCATGCCACAATATGTTGGGGCAATGTGTTGACAGCCTTAAGATAGCTATGTATACTGCGCCTCGCTCGAATGAGGGGATTGCCGGGGGAAACGCCACTCGGAGGTGACGACCTCCCGGCGCCATCCCCGCACCTTGAATTGCTTTAGCCACCCGCAGTATTCGCCCACTATTATTTAACGACACGGCGCGCCCGTCATGGTCGATGCGCCGCAGGTTTTGAAGGACAGTTTATTTAGACGCCCCGCGCCGAATGCCGCGCGGGAAAGGCAGAACGAGAATGAGTACAGTGATCGAGCCGGACGCATCGAAGGGCAACGCCGTGAACAAGAGCGCCGCCATCAACATCACCGGCGCCCACCCCCAGCCGTCTGACGCTTTGGGATTGAACGCGCGCCGCGTCATCAACAAACGCTACAGCCTTAAAGACTTGCGCGGCGAGGCCATCGAAGAGTGGTCGGATGTAGCGCGCCGCGTCGTCGGCCACGTGAGCGCGGCGGAACTGGACGCGGAGAAGCGCGACGAGTTCTACAGCACGATGCTCGGCATCATGCTCAGGCGCGAGTTCGTGCCGAACACCCCCTGCCTCGTCAACGCCGGCAAGCCTGCCGGTCAACTCGCGGCCTGCTTCGTGCTCGACGTGCCGGACTCGATTGCCGGCATCATGAAGACCGCAACCGATGCCGCAATTATCCATCAAACAGGTGGTGGCACTGGGTTCACATTCGAGAAGCTGCGGCCGGCGGGGGCAATGGTGCGCTCGACGCACGGCGTTGCGTCGGGGCCGGTCTCGTTCATGAACATCTTTAATACGACGACTGACACGGTGAAGCAGGGCGGCGTGCGGCGCGGCGCGAACATGGGCATCATGCGCGTTGACCATCCGGACTTGCTTCGCTTCATCCACGCCAAGAACGACCAGCACTCGCTCACCAATTTCAATATCTCGGTAACTGTGACGGATAAGTTTTTTAAGGCCGTTGATAATAAAGAATGGTATCCGCTCAGCTTCGACGGGCAGCAGTGGACGGAGCCGGTATTTGACCCCGTGCAGAACGATGACTACGCTGTTTACCGCCGGCCCGACGGCTCGACCGTCACTTTCCGCGACCGCGCCGCGTTCGATCCTGTTGACCTCTCCGGTGCGACGCGCGAGGGGCCGCCACGCCCCGGTATGGTCTACGCCCCCGACATCTGGAACCGCATCGTCGCGTCGGCGCACCGCTACGCCGAACCGGGCGTGATCTTCATCGACGAAGTGAATCGTCACAATCACATGATTAAGTCGATGGGGCCGATCTACGCGACTAATCCCTGCGCAGAACAGGCACTTCACTTTAACAACAGTTGTAACCTCGGCTCGGTTGATTTGGCGAAGTTTTACGACCCGGACACAACGGTTGATTGGGAGCGGCTTGGCGAGACGGTGAGGTGGTGTACGCGCTTTCTCGACAACGTGGTTGACGTGTGCGCGTGGCCGCTTCCTGAAATTGACAATGTGGTGAAGCGCACGCGGCCCGTCGGCCTCGGCGTGATGGGATTCGCCGATTTGTGTCTCAGCCTGAAGATTGCGTATGGCTCGCCCGCCTCGATTGACCTGATGGATGAGGTGATGAGCTTCGTGCGGCGCGAGGCGTGGATGGAATCGTGTCGGCTCGGTGCGGAGAAGGGCGTCTTCCCGGAGTACGCACCGAACAAAGAGATGTATGACAATTTTCTGCGCGACGAAATCGGCATTCCCGAAGACATGCTCACCCCGCGCAACTACGAGACGACGACAATCGCACCGACAGGGACCATCTCGCTCGTCGCAGAAACTTCGTCGGGCGTCGAGCCGAACTTCTCGTGGGCGTATGTGCGCCATGACACGCTCGGCAAGCGAACTTACGTCCACACGCTGGCGGCGCAGGTGTTAGGGATGGAAGTCGATCAGACCGATCAGGAGTCCATCGACCGCGCGGCCGAGCACGTCGTCGCGCACGAGGCAGAACTCCCCGACTACTTCATCACCGCGATGTCGATCACGGCCGAGCAGCACGTCCACGTGCTCGCCGCGGCGCAGCGGCACGTCGATAACGGCGTTTCGAAGACATGCAACGGAGCGGCGACCGACACCGTAGAGTCAGTCGACAGTCTCTACCGACTGGCGCGCGAACTCGGCTGCAAGGCCGTCAGTTACTACCGCGACGGGTCGCGCGATTCGCAGGTGTTGACGGCCGTCAAGGGCGCCGAACAGAAGGGCGAGACGGCCTGTGACCCACCGGCGGTGGCCGCGGCGGTCGTGACCGTCGATGAGGACGAGGCGGCGATGGCGGGCGCGTCTGTGAATACAGCGGCGAACAGCATGGAGATGACCGCACCGTGGGGAGCGCAACAGGCGACCACCGATGTTCGCATCGAGCGCCCGCGCGAGTTGCAGGGGGCGACGTGGCAAATCTCTTTCGACGGGCCGAATCTCTACGTGACCGTCAACCACGACGGGAGCCAGATTCTGGAGGTGTTTGCGACGGGGCCGATCTCTGGCGGCGTGGGCTTGCTGGCCTCGAAGATGTTGCGCGGTGGGTTCGACGTGAAAGAGGTCGCGCACAGTCTGAACAAAGTGACCGGCACGCACTCGGTCTGGTTCAACGAACGACTTCTGACCAGTCCTGAACAGGCTGTCGCGGAGTGCCTGATGTTGACCGGCCGACGCCTCGCCGGCCACCCCGACTCGGCCCGTGCCGCGGCGGACAAAAGCAAAGAGCACGGGGCAGCGGCGGCAAAAGGGGCGACGACCGGCAGCGTCGGTTACGCCGGCTACTCGTTGATCGGCGTGTGTCCCGAATGCAGCGGCCAGCTTGAGCACGCTTCGGGTTGCGACTTCTGCCGTGATTGCGGTTTCTCCAAGTGCAAATAAGTTGACTCATGTGGTTGACTATTTGCTCGGGCAGCCATCGACTCGGTGGCTGCCCGTTTCTATAGAGGTTAAGAAAACCAGTCAGCCACGAATTACACAAATCACACGAATCAATGCATTGGCAGTAAATCACGCGGGGCAACAACAAGAGCGGTGATTGTGTGACATCCGTTCCCGGTCAGATATTTCATTCGTGCAATTTGTGTAATTCGTGGCTCATCTCTTTTTCTGGAAGTTTATATTTCCACTCTGCACATCGACTCCGAAATGTTTGGTGGTTGTGACCTTGCATAAGTTTCGTTTCCGAATTATTTCCGTCCTCTTGATTGCTTGATTCAGATCATCGAACGGAAGCGTCGACCGCTCAAAGGACGCGAACTGCTTCGACCCGTTCGGTGTGATAGGATCATCCGCGCTCACCGAAAATTACCCGACTGTTGTCAGAAAGGTCAGACGAAGCTATGACTCAGCAAGTCGATGGTGCTTTTAATCGCGTCACGGTGATTGTGCTTGACAGCCTTGGCTTCGGCGCGATGCCGGACGCAGGCAATTGGGGCGACACAGGGGCCGACACGCTCGGACACATTCTTGAGTCGCGTGCCGTGAGCTTGCCCAACCTGCAGGGCTATGGTTTAGGGAACGCGCGCACGCTCGCGGGCCTTCCCCCGTCCGCCGAACCGCGTGCGTCGTACGGCCGTTGCGCGCTGCGCTCGAACGGCAAAGACACGACGACGGGCCACTGGGAACTGGCCGGGATCATTCTCGAAAAAGCTTTCCCGACCTACCCGCAAGGCTTTCCGCCGGAAGTGATCGACCGCTTCATTGCTGAGACGGGTGTGCCCGGTGTGCTCGGCAACGTCGCCGCCTCCGGCACCGAAATCATCAAAGAGTTCGGCGCGGAGCACATGCGCACAGGCCAGCCGATTGTCTACACCTCCGCCGATTCGGTCTTTCAAATCGCCGCGCACGAACAGGTTATCCCGGTGCCGCGGCTCTATGCAATCTGCGAGAAGGCGCGCGCCATCTTGCGCGGGCGACATGAAGTCGGGCGCATCATCGCGCGGCCGTTCGAGGGCGAGCCGGGCGCGTTCCAACGCACCGACAACCGCCACGACTACGCTGTGCCGCCGCCGCACGACAACCTTCTGCCGACGCTCGCCGGGGCCGGACTCGATGTCGTCTGCGTCGGCAAGATCGCTTCGATCTACGACGCGATGGGCGTGACCGTTGACCTCCCGGCGAAGAACAACGAACAGTCAATCGACCAGACCATCCGCGCGCTGAATGAGGATTCGCGCGGCCTGATCTTCTCGAACCTCGTGGACTTCGACATGCTCTACGGCCACCGCCGCGACGTGGAGGGGTACGCCCGCGCTCTCGAACAGTTCGACGCGCGCCTGCCTGAAATCGAAGCCGCGTTGGACGACCGCGACCTGCTCATCCTCACCGCCGACCACGGCAATGACCCGACGTTTCGCGGCACCGACCACACGCGCGAGTACGCGCCGCTGTTGGTTTACGGCAGACGCGCGCGGGCGGGCGTCAACCTCGGCACGCGCGGCTCGCTCGCCGACACGGGACAGACCGTCGCCGACAACTTCGGCCTGAAGTTGAACGCGGGCGAGAGCTTCCTGCGTGAGGTTGAATAAAATCGAGGCCCTTGAGATGACCAAACGCTTGATGATCAACGCCGACGCTTTCGCCAATCGGGCTAAGCAGCACGACGACATGACGCTCGTCGTCGCGCGCATCGTCTGAACATAACTACTGATTACTTGAGTACTGAGTGCTGAGGACTGAGTTTAAGCGGGACTGCTTTTGCTCAGTCCTCAGTACTCATCACTTGCCACTATGTTTCCGGGTTGATGACAACGCCGATGTAAGGGAGGTTGCGGTAGCGCTCGGCGAAGTCGAGGCCGTAGCCGACGACGAAGGCGTCGGGGATTTTGAAGCCGAGGTAATCAATCGGCACGTCGCGCAGACGCCGCTCGTGCTTGTCGAGCAGCGCGGTGAGTTTGACGCTGCGGGCGCCCCGCGCGCGCAGATTGGCGAGCAGGTAGGAGAGCGTCAGTCCGGTGTCGACGATGTCTTCGACCACGAGGATGTCGCGACCCTCAATCGGCACATCGAGGTCTTTGACGATGCGAACTTCGCCGGAACTGCGTGTCGCCGCGCCGTAACTTGAAATCGCGATGAACTCCAAACCGAGCGGGATGTCGATGGCGCGCACCAGGTCGCTCGTGAAGATGACCGCTCCCTTCAGCACGCCGAGCAAAAGCGGGTTACGCCCCACGTAGTCGCGCGCAATCTCAGCGCCGAGTTCCGTGACGCGCGTCTGAATCTGTTCGGCGGTGAACAGCGTTTCAAGGTTTGGGTTAGTGAACTCCGATGGGGTTCGGGCGGAAGAAGAAGACAATGGCGCCTCCGTTCGTGTGATGATGAAGTGTTTGAAAACTGTCTGAAGTGCTCACACGCGAACCCGTGTTGGCGCGCCTTCGGACGAAGCCGAGTATTACTCAGCCGTGACAGGTAAATCGTGACAGGTGACAGGACAGTTTAGATGCTGTGTCGCACGCGGCGAGTTCTTTGAGCCAGCAGCCTGAGCAAAGAATTATCGGCCCCGCTCGGAAGAACTGAGGTGCCTTAACTCTTTCTTGTCACCTGTCACCTGTTACCTGTCACGTTTGAGTTCTTCGTCACCATCGCCCAAAGCTGGATGATGGTAAGTGACGGCAAGTGCCAGCACACCAGCCACCGCCAGGATGCCGGGCGCCAGTAACGGATTCGCGCCACCCAGAGCACTCAACATCATGTCACCGGTGGGTTCGTGCGGATTAATTTCACGTTGGAACGCGAAGTTGTTTTCAAGATGCTCATAGATTCCAAAGAGACTGCCACACACGACCAATCCCATGCAGATGCGCAAGCCCAGCACTGTCGCACGTTGCGGGCGCAATAGCGCGACGAGCGCCGCAACTGAACCTAGACCGCACAACGCGAACGGCATCAACTGCACAGCGTCTGCCGTGTGATTGACCAGCGACAACTCAACCACCGCGCCGCCAAGAAGCAAGATGGAGAAGACCAGGAGAAACCGCCGCAGACGCGATAGAATATCGGCGGGACTCATGGTCTGCTCAGATACGTTTTGGCGACGGCTAGTTCTTCCGGTGATACCTTCTCGGAGAGTTTGGAGAGAAATGCGTCGTGCGAAGCATACGGACGCCCGGCAATCAACGCCTCGGCCTCGGCTGCGTCAAGACCGGGAATCTGTTGCAGCGTTGCCGCATCCGCTTCATTCTCCGCTATCGGCACATAGACATATTTTTCATACTCAGCAACCTGCGCCGGGTTAACGTATTTGCCTATATCGCGCCGAAATTGCTGAATGCTCCGGTACGGCCGATACTCCTCAAACTCGTGAACCATTCGGTTGCCGAGTCCGGGAATGTTGGTCAGGAAGTCATTCCCTGAAGCCGTGTTCAGATTGAGCTTTGCTTTAGCGGTATCATTACGGACCGCAGTATTATTAGCAGACTGATTGGCTGTCGTGCCGGGAGTATTTGAAAGCGCGGGGTTAGATTGTGCCTTCTCTCCGCCGGAACCACAGGACGCCACCAATATTGTGAACAACAGTGCGAAAAACAACATTGCAGATCGAACAGTTGACGAGTTAAGTATCATCGGTCTTCCTTTCGGGCGGTAACCATCGTTTGGTTCAAGGAATTTATCAGGCCAAAACATTATAAGTACCTGAGCAAAAGTAATCCAGGATCAGGGTTGAATGAACTAGATGTCAGATGCTGGATGTTAGATGTTGGACAGAACACCTGCGTGTCTTGACTAACATCCAGCATCTATCATCTAACATCTGTTCCCCGGTGGCTTGCACTTTTGCCTGTTCCCTTTTTACTTTTGCCTTGCTCCTTACCTGTACTTCTCGACTTGAAAGGCTCAAAATGCGGACATTCCGCGACGATCACCCGTTGGGTCCGGGGCTTGCGGGTCAGAGGCCGGTGGAAATCTGCCCTTGCTAATCTCCAACCTCTAAACTCTAATTCTATGGCTGAAGATAACTCAATCCGCGACCGCGTGCGCTCGCTCGTCCGCGAAGTGTTACAGAACGCGCTGCCGGCGGACGAAGACGAGGCCACCACACGCTCGCCCGACACGGTGACGGCACCGGCGCGAATCGTTCCCATGATTAAAGAGTCGTCAGTCGCGTCTTCAATCGGAAGCGCGATGGACAATCAAGCCGTGGCGCGCGACGAATCGTCGAAGACGGTGATTACCGAGGACGACGTGCGCGGACTCGAAAGTGGGGCGCGTCTGCGCATCGCCGAGGACGCGCGACTGACGCCGCTGGCCGCCGACATCGTGCGTGAGCGCCGCATCGAACTCGTCCGCCGCACCCCGCGCCGCGGCTCGCGTAAACAGAAAATCATTGCCATCGGCGCGGATCACGGCGGCTTCAAGATGAAAGAGGAATTGAAAAGCTTCATCGGCGAACTCGGCCACCAGTCCCGCGACTTCGGCACGCACTCGATTGACGCGGTTGATTACCCGGACTTCGCGCACGCGGTCGCGCGCGCCGTCGCTGATCGTGAAGCCGACCTCGGCATCATCGTCGACGGGGCCGGCGTCGGCTCCGCGATGACCGCCAACAAAGTGCCCGGCATCCGCGCCGCTGCCTGTTACTCCGTCAAGGTCGCGCAGAACTCCCGCGAGCACAACGACGCCAACGTGCTCACGCTGGGCAGCGGCACCATCACCAACGCCGAGATGCGCGACATCGTTCGCGCCTGGCTCTCGACCGAACTCAGCGAAGAGCGACACCGGAAGCGCGTCGCGAAGATCGAGGCGGTCGAGCGGCAGTATCGAAGTTAAGGAATGGGCGAACCTAAGCCGCAGATCATCGTCATTGCCGGGCCGAACGGGGCGGGAAAATCAACGCTCGCACCGTTCCTGCTGCGTGATACTTTCGGTCTGACGGAATATGTCAACGCTGACACAATCGCGCAGGGACTTTCGGCTTTCAAGCCCGAAGGAGCGGCGTTTGAAGCGGGGCGCATCATGCTCAGGCGTTTACACCATCTCGCTGATGAACGAAGAAACTTCGCATTTGAAAGCACGTTAGCCAGTCGCTCTTACGCCGGTTGGATATCAGAACTGCGTAAACAAGGCTACGAGTTTCACTTGATCTATCTTTGGTTGAGCAGCGTGAATCTCGCTGTCGAGCGCGTCAGAGAGAGAGTGAGCATGGGCGGTCACAGCGTTCCCGAAGGTGTTATTCGCCGTCGTTACGTGAAAGGCGTGCGCAATTTCCTTGAGTTGTATGAACCGCTGGCTGACACGTGGGGGGTGTATGATAATTCTGATGCCGGCACCGCGCTGCAAATCGCTATCATGAATAAGAGTGTCGGTACGAAAGTCATTGAAGAGAGTTTGTGGCGAAAATTTCGCGAGGTAGCAAAATGAGCACAGAAGGTCTTACGTCCAAAGAAATCATTGTCGTTCAAGGCAAGCCGATTGAGGATGTCTTACGTCGTGCCGTGCATCACGCACTGCTAACACACAAACGGGCGGGAAACCCAATCGTGATTTGGAAGGGCGGTGAAGTGGTTATCATCCCCGCCGAGGAAATCGTTGTCGAGGACATAAGTCATCACAGCAAGCCTGAACTTCAGGAGCATTCACGTTGATTCAACATTCAACCAACGGCAATCTCGATCACCTCGTCGAGCAGATCACGGACGCCATCGTCGCGCGATTGAACGGCGACGCGGAGGATCAATCAGCGCTGTGCGGGTGCGGTTCGACGTGCTTCAACCGTTGCCCCGAAAGGATGCAGCGCGTGGTGGACGCGGGCGCGACGCGGATCGGCGTCGTCCTCGGCGAGTCGGCATCGGCGCGCGATTGGGCGGGTCTGGTTGATCACACGCTGTTGAAGCCAGAGGCGACGGAAGCGGACATCAAAAAATTATGTGACGAGGCGGCGCAGTTTCGTTTCGCGTCGGTCTGTGTCAACCCGACGTGGGTGCGCGCGGCGGCGTGTCACCTGCGCGGAACGGGCGTCCCCGTCTGCACGGTGATCGGCTTCCCACTTGGCGCGACGCTTCCCGACGTGAAGGCTTACGAAGCGCGGCGCGCGATTTGTGACGGCGCGCACGAAGTGGACATGGTCATCAACATCGGCGCGCTCAAAAGCGTTGACGACTGCGCGGTCGAGCACGATATTCGCGGCGTCGTCGAAGCGGCGCATGAGTCCGGCGTGCTGTGCAAGGTGATTATCGAGACGGCGCTTTTGACCGACGACGAGAAAGTGCGCGCGTGTCTCGCGGCGAAGCGCGCGGGTGCGGACTTCGTGAAAACCTCGACCGGCTTTGCGAAGGGCGGCGCGACGGTGGCGGACGTGGCGTTGATGCGCCGCACGGTTGGCGCGGAGATGGGCGTTAAAGCGTCAGGCGGGGTCAAAGGCATCGGCGACGCGCGGCAGATGGTTGAAGCCGGCGCGACCCGCATCGGCGCCAGCGTCGGCGTCAAAATCGCGCAGGAGGCGGCAGGCGTGCAAATGGGAACAGCGGCGGCAGGCAGCAGGTACTGAGAGTTCGACAGAAAACCTCTCAGTAGTGGACGCGGATTCGCCGCGCCATCAGGCAGCGTTTTTACCTACGCCCTCGCGCGGAAGAAACCGCGCTCGGACGACATCCGTTTTGATTCAAATTATCATTGTGGGAAACCGATGTGACGCAACAAACTCTGAAAGCGCGGGTCGCAGTGCAAAGAGTCGAACGTCGTGGTCGGCCACGACGAGCGGTTACTGAAAGCGCACCATAACACAAACTCATATGGACTGCGGCGGCCCTGACGCCGCTTGATAGTGTCTGTTGTCGTAGCGTAAACATGACGCGCTTAACATCCATCTGAACAAGTTGATTGGTCGCCTCTGACCTGAAACCCGCCATCAACAGCGTTCATTCAATTCCATTTCCCCCGCAGAGTGAGCGTTGATGATAAGTCTTGAAACTCACAGTGCTTTGCGCCTATGCTCCGCATGATCTTGACTTCCAAACTCTAAGCGGATGGTGAACGGGCGATGGGGACGAATCGTAACCTTTTGACAGTGATTCTTGGCGGGGGCGCGGGGACGCGCCTTTTCCCTTTGACGCGAATGCGGTCGAAGCCGGCGGTGCCGCTCGGCGGCAAGTACCGTCTGGTCGACATTCCGGTGTCGAACTGCATCAACTCCGACATCACTAAAATCTTCGTGCTGACGCAGTACAACTCCGCGTCGCTTAACCGCCACATCGCGCGCACGTACCGCTTCTCGCAGTTCTCGGATGGCTTCGTCGAGATACTCGCCGCCGAGCAGACGCCGGAAAGTCCGCAGTGGTTCCAGGGGACGGCTGACGCGGTGCGACAGGTGTTGCCGCACATCGGTGATTGGCAGATCGACACACTACTGATTCTGTCGGGCGACCACCTCTACCGCATGGACTATCGCCAATTTCTGAAACGGCATCATGATACGGGGGCCGATGTGACCGTCTCGGTGATTCCGTGCGCGCGTGAGGAGGCCGAAGATTTCGGGCTGCTGAAAACCGACGAGGCTGGTCGCATCACGGAGTTTCGCGAAAAGCCGAAGGGCGCGGCGCTCGAAGAAATGAGGGTTGACACGCAGGCGTTCGGCCTCGACGCGGATGAAGCGGCGCGGCGGCCTTACCTTGCGTCGATGGGGATTTACGTCTTCAACTATCAGCGCCTGGAGCAACTGCTGGCGCAAGACACCGCGTGGGTCGACTTCGGGCGCGAGGTGATCCCGGCGGCGATCAAGTGCTGCAACGTGCAGGCGTTTCTTTTCAACGGCTACTGGGAAGACATCGGCACCATCGCCGCCTTCCATGCTGCGAATCTCGCGATGACCTCGACGCTGCCGCATTTCAATCTGTTCGATGCCGAGGCTCCGATCTATACACGCGCCCGCTACCTGCCGCCTTCCAAATTACACCACTGCGAAAT
>Ga0136614_10000843_pt1 | contig 16870 bp, 11 predicted proteins | sample AntDrymUQ2792106_2_FD_106643 | JGI IMG/M metagenome (GOLD analysis project Ga0136614, IMG submission 106643) | Polar desert sand microbial communities from Dry Valleys, Antarctica - metaG UQ279 (21.06) | ecosystem: Environmental > Terrestrial > Soil > Desert | place: Antarctica: Dry Valley... | reverse complement strand
GCGGCGCGCTTCGATTCGCGGCTCGTGATCGCCGCGTCGGTGAGCGTCATGGCGCTCGCGGTCGCGTCGTTTCTCGCTGTGGGGTCCAATGTCTACTTCTACGGGATCTCTTCAGCCTTCTTGGGTTTGGGCTACGGGCTCGCGCTGCCAGGCGTGCAGGCGCAGGCGGTCAACGTCTCGGAGGAGCAGGTACGTCCGCGGGTGCTGCCGATGGCTGGGATGCTCTTCGAGGGCGCGATCCTCAGCTTCCCCCTGGTCGCCGGATGGGTTATCACGAGCTTCGGGTACAGTGCCTTGTTCGCGGTTCTTCTCGCTTTCGCGCTTGTACAGGTCACCATCGCCTGGTGGCGCTTCCTGGTCGCCGGAAGGTCCAAGGGGATGCAAGAAGTGTAGGAACCCCACCTCGAGGTCCTCACCCTGGTGCTGATCTAGTCTCTCCGGAACGATCGGTCAGAGGGTTGCCAAAAACGGGAGAAATAGTTCATTCGTACGATACCGCCGCCAGCTTAGGTCTGATATTGTGAGCACGTAGAAGGCGGATAGGTCAGTGGAAAGTGGAGGTTGATCGATGAAACGCATGATCAAAGTCTTGTTGGTGGCGGTACTTATGGCGGTGATCCTGGTGGCCAGCATCTCTCCCGCGATGGCCCGCCGCCACCCTGGCGGCGTGTTATTGTCGACGACCCAGCCCTGCCTTGCGAACACCCAAAACCCGCGCCTGGTCCTCAACCCACCCGGTCGGGCCCCGGGGTGCTGGTTTCTGTTGCCGCCAGGTGCCGCAAATAACCCACCGATAACGATCGACTCGGGGGGTGTCGTACTCTGAGTGCTACATTCGTTCGGGTGCCGGGAGAAAGCTCTCCGGGAGGCTGATCCGTCTGCCGGTCAGCTGTGGTGCTCTTCCAGAGCGTAGACTACAGCGTCTTCGAACTCCATGGAACGCCCCTTCTCCCGCGCCGCGGACCAGGCCGCCTCGTCTACCTGAGCGCGGGCGGCTGCCAGGTACGGCTCTCGTAGGGAGCGGTCTCTGGGCGCTGGCTGGTAGCCCGCCGCTTCGTGCAGCTCCTCCGCCGCCCCGATTAGCCTGGCCGCTCGCTCGGTATCTCCTTCTGCCCCGGCGGTGCACGCCAACCCTTCCAGGCTCTCGGAGGCGGTCAGCCTATCGCCTAGTTCCCGGCACAGCACGAGGCTCTCTTGATATAAGTCCTCGGCACGCTCATGGTCCCTCTGTAGGAGCGCTATCCACCCCAGGTTGACGAGAACGTACTGGAGATCACCCCTGCGCCCCTGCTTCCTGAATAGCATTGCGGCTTCCTCATTTAGTTCGGCGGCTTTTTCGAGGTTCCCTTCGAGCAGGAACTCGTAGCCCAGGCTATTCAAGTAAGCGCCGAGTGGACGCGCATCGCCCAATCTCCGGGACAGGGCTAGGCCTTCTTCGTAGAGTCTCTTCGCCCGTTCGTGGTCACCGCGGTCTCCCGCCACGTTCGCCAGACTGCCAAGAGACCACGCGACGCCCCACCTGTCTCCGATTTCTCGGTAGAGTCTTCCGCTCTCCTCGAACAATTCCTTCGCCCGCTCGTGCTCTCCGCGCGACCGCACCACGTCCCCCAGCGTGCCCCGCAAGGAGGCCACGGTGCTGGTTTCGACTCCTGCTTCAGCGCTCAATTCGAGTCCCTCTTCGGCAACGGCCTCGGCCCTGTCCAGGTCGCCCTGTAAGTATGAGAGCCAGCTGAGCCCCTCCAGCGCCTTACCCCGTGGCGTCGGCGCTCCATCGTTCTTGGCCAGTATCTCCTCAAGCCACCTCCTGCCCTCGTCGAAGTAGCCTTCCATCCACCAGAACCGCCACAAGGCACCTGCAAGCCGCAGCCCTAATTCTCCTTCTTCTCGCTCGATCGCCCAAGAGAGCGCCGCCCTCATGTTGTTGTGCTCGGGCTCGAGTCGTTCGAGCCACATCTCTTGCTCCGGTCCATTCAACCCTGGCTCGGCTTCTTCACTCAAGGCCAGGAAATACTCTGCGTGTAGCCTCCTTGATTCCTCTGATTCACCGCTCTCCTTGAGCTTTACGTTCGCGAACTCGTGGATGGTCTCGAGCATCACGAAGCGTGGTTCGCTCCCTGCCACTTCCTCCTGCCGCAGTAGGCTCTTGTCCAATAGCGAGGAGGCTCCATCGAATACGTCCACGGGGAGGTCACCCCACGCATCGCACACCGCCTCCATGGCCTCGAGAGTAGCCCCGCCGGAGAAGACTCCAAGCCTCCCAAAGAGCATCTTCTCGCCCGCCTCAAGCAGCCCGTAACTCCACTCGATAGCGTTCCTGAGGGTCCTTTGCCTCTCTGGCAGGTTGCGCGCGCCGCCGGTGAGGAGTTTGAGCCGGTTGCCTAGCCTCTCTAGCAGCACCCGCGGAGGTAGCAGCTTTATCCTCGCTGCGGCGAGCTCTATGGCCAGGGGCAGCCCGTCCAGCCTCTCGCAGATCTCCACCACCGCAGGGGCATTCTCCTGTGTCAGGGAGAAGTCCGGTCTGACTGCCCGCGCCCGCTCCAAAAAGAGCCCGATTGCCTCGTAGTTGGCGAGGTTCTCCAGGGGAGGTAGGGATTCGGGGTCTGGCAACGAGAGGGGCGGGACGGGGAACTCCTGTTCGCCATAGAGCCCGAGCGGGGTGCGGCTGGTGGCCACGATCTTCAGCTTGGGGGCGGCCGAGAGTAGGCCGTCCAGAACCGGCGCCGACTCTATGACCTGCTCCAGGTTGTCGAGCAACAATAGCGTCTGCCTCTCGCGCAGGTAGCCCTGCAGCAACTCCTCCGGCGGCTGGGCGCCGCCCTCACTCAGTTCCAGTACCCGCGCGATTGCAGGGGCTACCAGATCGGAATCCGTAGTGGCGGCGATCGGCACGAAGTAGACGCCGTCCTCGAAATCGTCAACAAGCTCTGCAGCGGCCTGCAGTCCCACGCGGGTCTTCCCCGTGCCTCCAGGACCGACCAGAGTCAAGAGCCTCGTCTCGGGGCTGCGCAACCGTGCGCACACCGCCTCGACCTCACGCTCGCGCCCGATGAGCGGCGTGGCCTGCAGGGGCAGGTTGTTGGAGTAAGACTCGAGCGTCCTCAGGGGAGGGAACTCCGATGGCAGATCCGGAGCCGTAAGCTGGTAGACCCTCTCGGCCCTTGCGAGGTCTTTGAGGTGTCTTTCCCCAAAGTCTCTCAAACGAGTGTCAGCAGGTAAGTGATCGCGCACCAACTCCTGGGTGGAGGAAGAGAGGAGTACCTGCCCGCCGTGGCCGGCATAGAGCAGCCTCGCCACCCGGTTTACCGGAGGGCCGAAGTAGTCCCCGTCTCGTTCATGGGTGGCCCCCGTGTGCAGCGCCATCCGCGCCCGCAAGGCAACAATCTCCTCCCCCCACGCCTCCGAGAAGAGAGCCCTCTGGGCAGCGAGCGCTGCCTCCAGGGCACCGAGGGCTGTAGGGAAGGCCGCGCAGAAGGCGTCACCCACCGTCTTGAAGACGAAACCACCGTGCCCTTCTATAGCCTCCCTGAGGATCGTGTCGTGACGGGTGAGCGCAGCGAGCATGCCAGTGGGATTCTTCTCCCACAGCTTTGTGGAACCTTCTATGTCGGTAAAGAGGAAGGTGACGGTGGCGGTGGGCGGGTGGGCCATTAGCTGTACGCATCCTCCTTTTCCTCAGACCCCACTATATAGCATCACCGGCAGGGTGATGCACCGCTCCGGTTTGAGGGTAACGATCACATAAGATACCCTGCGGATGAGAAATACTCGCTGCTTTGGTTGGAACGATTCCCGACAACTGGATCAAGCGGAGAATACCCTATGAGCATTTCAGCTTTGCTGGGGAGCGGCTTGCGTTCGTTTTGCTCCCTGCGGAGGATAGCGCCGCGCATCGTCTACCACGGAGCCTGGGGCGGCATAATGGAGCCTCTCTCTGGCGGGGACTTGCTGAGGTGCTGAGAGCCGCCGCAGGCGGCGTGCTGACTTGCTGACATGCGCGGGATGAGGAAGGCTCAAGCCTTCCTCATCCCGCTTTCAGAACTCTATCGTGTCGAGGTCTTCCGCAACGGTCACGGGTCCTCCGAACGCGGCTTCGGCCTCGGCCTTCAACTCCCCTGGATCGACGAACTGGCTAGAGCGCAGGTGGTTGAGAACGAGCCGCCGTACGCCGGCTGCGCGGGCCGCCTCGCCAGCCTCGATAGCGGTCGAATGTCCCATAGCGTGAGCCTGCTCCGCGACGCTGTGTGGACCGTATGTGTCGTGGGCGAGAAGATCAGCCCCCTTCGCGTTTTCGACTATTTCCTGAGTCGGACGGGTGTCTGAGGTGAAGACCGCGACGGCACCAGCCTGGGCGACGCGGAAGCCCATACACTCCAGACCGTGGTCCAGCGAGAAGGGCGTAACCTCAGCCCCTCCTACCTCGGTCGGCTTACCGGGGACCAGCTCGCGCCAGCCGAGGCGCTTGCCCAACCAGCCCTCAGAGCCGGGAAGCGTCAAGCCGAGGAGGTCCCGCACCGCACGCAGCGTATCGGGCGCGGCGTGAACGAGAAGCGAGGCCTCGGGGAGGGCAGCCAGGGAGGCGATCAGGGGCGCGACCCCGCCGACGTGGTCGAAGTGGCGGTGACTCAGCAACAGGTGGCGCACGCTCTCGGGCGGAATACCGGCGGCCTCCAGGCAGCCGAGTAATACCGTGCCGCTAGAGGCGTCGATCAGCATCGTCTCGTCACCAGCAAGCGGTAGCGCCAGGCTAGACTGCGCCCTCTCGCCGTTGAGGGGGTCGCCGGTGCCGAGGAAGGTTACACGTCGCAGCCCATCTCCCGTGTTCACGGAGGAGGAAGCATCGGTGGATGGATCATGAGTCATGTAGCCCTTGCGTATAACACAAGTAGTCAGCAGGCGCGAGCACAGCACCCAACGGAGCAGAAGAATTCCGATACTTGCTGCCTGAAACCTGCTACCAAAGGTGCTACAAACTACCTCAACGTCTTTGAAAGGCGGAGATCAGGGACCCGAACCCCTTCGGCTCTACGACATCTGGAAGGTTACTCTTGGGCGCGAAACACAGCAGCACGAAGAACGGACTGGCCTTCGATCTCGGCGCCTTCGATCTCGATGGGACCGTGTTGCGGCGGAACCTGAGGATCACAAGAGCTACCGTTGCCGCCCTGCAGCGTCTCAGGGACCGGGGGATGCGGCTCGTCGTGGCGACGGGGAGGCGGTTCGAGGACGCCAGAGAGTACGCAGGGAGGCTTGGCTTCTCCGACCAGGACCCCGTGATCTGCTACGGCGGTTCGATGGTAAGAAGGATGAACGGGGAGACGCTGCTTCACCGCACACTGCCGAGGAGTTTGGGCACGGAAGTTCTGGAGTGGGCGGCGGGGCGGGATCTGCACGCCCGTGTCTTCCTCGACGGTGGCATCGTCACCTCGCCAGACACACCAGCGGCGCTCGAGCACCTGCGGCGCTACGCCGAGCCTGGCGTCTCCGTCGTTGACTCACCGGCGGATTGGCTCAGGGACGGCGGGGCAGAACCGACCAAGCTCGTGATCGTTGACCGCCCCGACGATATAAAGGGCTGGCTCGAGGAGGCGCAGACGGCCTTCGCCGGGCGGCTCTTCGTTACGCGCAGCCTGCCGCACTACGTCGAGGTCGGTAGCCTGGAAGGGACGAAGGCGTCGGCCCTCGGGTTCCTGTGCGACCGATGGGGGATAGAGCGCGAGCGTGTCCTCGCCTTCGGCGACGCGGACAACGACATAGACATGCTCCGCTTCGCCGGGCACGGGGTCGCGGTCGGGGGGATGACCGGCGAGGTCCGCGAGGCCGCGGACGTAGTCGTGCCTGGTGTGGACGAGGACGGTGTCGCAGGCTACGTCGAGAACTTTCTGGAGGGATCGTAGATGCCCGAGTTGCCCGAGGTCACGGTTATCTCGGAGGACGTGGCCGCGCTTGCGGTAGGAAGCAAGCTACTCCGGGCCGCAGTCTTCAGGCCCGACGTGACCAACGTAGAGCCCGAAGAGTTCGGCAGGCGGCTCGTCGGAAGGACGCTGCGCGGGACGGGGCACCGGGGCAAGATCATCGTCCTCGACTTCGGGGAGGTCATAGGGCTCGTGCATCTGGTCATCTCGGGAAGGGTACTGCGCCTGCCAGAGTGGAGGGAGCCGGATAGGATGAACACCGCGGTTCTCGAGTTCGAGGGCGAAGAGGGATCCCTGGTGCTCGCTTTCACGCGGCTGTGGCTCGGATACTTCGACCTCTACGAGCAGGGAGAAGTAGATAGACACCCCCTGATCTCACGCCTCGGGCCAGACCCTCTCTACGACGATTTCACGGTCGAGTACCTGGCCTCAGCCCTCAGCCGCAAGGCGGGCGTGAAGGGTCTACTTCTCGACCAGTCTGTAGTGGCTGGCCTCGGCAACATCTACGTGGACGAAGTCCTCTTCTCCGCCGGTGTCCACCCCACGCGCAAAGCCAGCACCCTAACCGCTGAGGAGATACAGAAGATCCACGCCGCGACCCGCGACATCCTGCGCCGTGCCATCGAGCAGCGCGGGACCACCTTCGACTCCTACCACGACGCCTTCGGGGAGACAGGCAAGTTCCAGCATCAGCTCAAAGTCTTCACTCGGGCCGGCGAGCCGTGCCCGAGGTGCGGCACGGAGATCATAAAGTCCCGCGTCGCCGGCCGCGGAACCCATTCCTGCCCGGCCTGCCAGAAATAGCACGCCGCCGGCTTCGCCGGGCGGCTTTTCAGCATTTCAGCACGCCGCCTATGGCGGCTCTCAGCACTTCAGCCTGGTAATCGTGTAGGCAAGACCGCGCTTGATATTGTGCCTTCCGAGTCGCCCGTCAAGCGCGAACAGTCGAAAGCTGAAGTGCTGACGAGCTGAAATGCTATTGGCTCTTCGGCGCTCCCTCTATAAGCTGGGGATGCTCGTCGGCGAGATTCTGGGCTTCACTGTACGTTCTTTCGGCTTCTTTGTAGCCGGCCCCGACTTCGGAGAGCAGATCCAGAGCCTTCTCGCGGTCGTCCTGGAGGGCGGGATCTCCTTCCAGGATGCCGTAGAACTGTATCTCTTTGGCCTCGGCGGCGAGTTGGGCGTCCATCGCCTCCGAGAGCAGACTGGCGTACTCTTTCACGGAGGGGTCGACGTCGAGGTCGTCGACGACCTCAAGCGATTCTCTGGCGTCCTGCAGATCGTTGCGCGCCCTCTCGAGTGTGTTCTTGGCCTCGGCGATGTTGTCCTTCTCTTTAGAGGGGTCGTCCCCTGAATCGATCTTCTCCTTGACGTCGGCGTAGGTCGCGCGGGCCTCGTCGAAGAGCTCGTTGTGCTCGGAGATCGACTTGTTCGCGCTGCTGATAGCCTCGTCGGCCTGTTCGCGAGGGCTCTCTCCGAAGATACCCGAGCATCCTGCGAGCAAGAACATCGAGAGCAAAATCACAACAGTTGGCGCCAGGCGGTTTATCATGTGCATCATGAGTGAGAGCAGTCTACCTCGCTTGAGTACGATCAGGCTACGTTCTTTCCCTCGCGTTGCCAGGCGCGCGCTCGGCCGGCTCTTCGGCCGTCGAAAAAGGGAGCCGGCGCCGGACTTGACTTTGGTTCCCCTGGCGGCGTCAGCCATCCTGGAGTACGCCAGCGAGCACGCCGCCCTCTTCGAGCGGGCTGAGCGGCTGCGGGAGAAAGCCGACCGGTTAGAGAGGGCAGGGATTCCGAGCGAGAGCGCCGCCAACCGCGCGGAACGAGCCTGGGCGGAGGTCGAAACCGGACTCCACGCGCTCCGCACTTCTTTCGCCTCATCCGCGGGAGGGAGGGCTGGGGAACGCGCCTTCGACCATGAGATCGAGCGCCTGTACCCGACGCTTGGCGTCCCAGGTCACTAACCCCGGCACTCTTCGCCTGGCTTTCGTCCCGCTCTTATTCTCCTGAGGTCAGAGACCCGTAGGTATCAGTGGCGAACTTGCGCGCCCTGGGTCCCGTCCTCGGGTGCAGGAACAGAAAGCATAAGGCCGCTACCAGGACGAGGAACAGCAGGCGACCGCCCCTGCCGCCGTGTACGCGGACCTTCTCGCCCCTTATCCGTCTGCTGCCCTGACTGACGGCCCCAGCCACGGCCTCGACCTCGCCGCGTAGCTTGTCGTCGCCCCACAGTTTGGTGACGATTTCGGTGGGGCCCTCGTCGGAGAGATCGTCTACTATGGAGCGTCCCGACTCGATAAACGTGCGGATGTTGTCCCTGAGATCGTCGTCGTAGAGCAGACGTTCCATCACTGGCTTGGCGCCAGTATAGGCCGCGGCCAGGGCCGCCATCGGGACTAGCGAGTTGGATTCGGCCTGCTCTCTTAATCTCTCCGCCCGGCGCTTTCTGCCAAACACGCAAAACCTCCCATTCCTGAATCCTTTGTGCCTGTGACCCCTACATCATACCCGTTTCGCTGCGCCTCTACCCTGTCGTGTCGAGTGGCTCCAAACTGACCCAAAGAGCCTCCCCATCGACCGTCACGCTCTCAGAGTCGCCACCAGGGCCGCCAGAGTCGATGGCGAGTTCTCTTGCCAGTACCTCCGCCTTGAAATAGTCGCCCCAACGACCTTCGAGGAGGGACGAGACCCTTGGGTTTCCGGAGAGGTCGACGCGGATCGTCTCCTCTATCTCGAAGCCTTTCTCCCGTCTGAGGTTCTGCACCCTGTGTACCAGCTCCCGCACGAGCCCCTCGTCGACGAGGTCGGCGTCGAGATCCGTGCGAAGCGCGACGGAGAGCCCACCCTCACGCTCCAGGGCGTAACCCTCCCTCTGTCCTGGCTCGACGAGCAACTCCTCGGGGGACAACGTGATCTCCTCTCCTTCCACGTCCACGGAGATGCTCTCTCCCGCGGCGGCGCGGGCGCCGACCTCGGGCGCAGCCCCGGCGAGGGCCGCCCTGAGGCCAGCGACGAGCCTGCCGTACTTCGGTCCTACGACGCCGAGGTTCGGCTTGAGGTCGTAGGCGACAACGTCCTCGGCCTCCCCGAAGGCGAGCTCCTTGACGTTCAGTTCGTCGAGCACGATCTCAGAGAGGCTCTCCACGCCTTCCTTGATCCGCGATCCCCCCTTACCGTCAGGGGCTTCGTCGACGACGACGACCTCCCTCAAAGGCTGGCGGGTCTTTATGGCGGCAGCGTTGCGGGCGGCACGCCCGAGGCCGACCACGCGCCTCGCCGCGGACATCCGCTCCGAGAGGGCCACGTCGACCAATGCCTCCCTGTACTCTGGCCAGTCGGCGAGGTGCACGCTCTCGGGGGCCTCTTTATCCACGTTCATTACCAGGTTCTGGTAGAGGGATTCGGCGACGAAGGGGGTGAAAGGGGCTGTGAGCTTGGTGACGGTTACCAGGCACTCGTAGAGGGTAGAGTGGGCGGCTTTCTTGTCCCGATCGTCCTCCCCCTTCCAGAAGCGCCTGCGGCTCCGTCTCACGTACCAGTTGGAGAGCTCGTCCACGAACTCTCCGATGGCCCTTCCTGCCGCGGTTACGTCGTATGCGTCGAGCCTCTCCGTCACGTTCCGCACGGTGAGCTGTAGCTCGCTTAGGGCCCACCGGTCCATCAGGCTTCGCCCCTCGGGCTCGACGTAGTCCTCCTGTGGATCGAAGCCGTCGATGCGGGCGTAGGTCACGAAGAACGAGTACGTGTTCCAGAGGGTGAGCAGATACTTGCGGACGGCCTCGTCGACCTGGCCCATTGAGAAGCGCCGTGTATTGCCTGGGCTCGTGGCGGTGTACAGCGCCCAGCGCAGGGCATCGGCGCCCTGTTTCTCGAAGACTTCCCAGGGGTCTATGACGTTGCCTAGAGACTTGCTCATCTTCTTGCCCTCGGCGTCGAGGATGTGCCCGAGGGATAGGCAGTTCCTGTACGAACTCTTGCCGAACAGCATCGTCGAGACGGCGAGCAGCGAGTAGAACCAGCCCCGAGTCTGGTCGACGGCCTCGCAGATGTAGTCGGCGGGGAACTGGCTCCGGAAACGCTCCTCGCTGGCTTCGCCGTGGGGATAGCCCCACTGGGCGAAAGGCATGCTGCCTGAGTCGAACCACACGTCGAGGACCTCGGGGACGCGGGTTGCCTCCTCGCCCGTCTCGGGGTGCCTCAAGCGTACCCCGTCTATGAACGGCCTGTGCAGATCATCGGGGACGGGGTCTATGGCGAGCTCCCTCAGCTCTCTCTTGCTGCCGACCACGACCGTATCGCCGGAGTCGGTGCGCCAGATCGGGAGCGGCGTGCCCCAGTAGCGCTCGCGACTCAGGGCCCAGTCTATGTTGTTCTCCAGCCAGTCCCCGAAACGCCCCCACTTGATGTGCTCCGGTACCCAGTTGATCTTCTCGTTCTCCGAGAGAAGCTCGTCGAGGACCGCGGTAGTCCGCCCGTACCAGGCCTTCTTCGCGTAGTACAGCAATGGCGTCCCGCACCGCCAGCAGTGCGGGTAGGCGTGCTCCAGCACCTCAGCCCTGAACAGGAACCCCTTCTCCCTCAACTCCTCGACGAGACTAGGGTCCGCGTCTTTGACGAACTGTCTGGCGAAAGGCCCGACCCGCTCGTCGAAGGTACCGTCGGTCCTGACGGGGTGGATCGTCGGCAACCCGTATCTGCGGCCCGTGCGGGCGTCGTCCTCCCCGTATGCCGGCGCGGTGTGTACCAGCCCGGTCCCTTCGGTGGTCGTCACGTAGTCCCCTAGAACGACGGTCCAGAGGGTCTCCCTCTCCGCCACAGGTACGTAATCGAAGGGACGATGGTACCTCTTACCTTCGAGGTCCCGTCCCTTGGTCCTGGAGAGTACCTCGTAGCCGTCCTCGCCGAGCACCTTCTGCAGGAGCTCTTCGGCCAGGATCAAACACTCGCCATCCACTTCCACGGTGGCGTACTCGACATCAGGGCCAACGGCGACGGCGGCGTTCGAAACGAGGGTCCACGGTGTCGTTGTCCAGACGAGGAGGCTCGTGTTCTCCTCATTCCGGAGGGGCAGCCTGACGTAGACGCTCGGGTCAACCACGGGGTCGGGGTACTGCTGGTAGCCGAGGGCGACCTCGGCGGAGGAAAGGGAGGTCTGGTCGCGGGGGCAGTGGGGGCTTACCCTGAAACCCTCGTAGAGGAGGTCCTTCTCGTAGAGGGTCTTCAGGGCCCACCAGACGCTCTCGATGTATGAGCCGTCGAGCGTGCGGTAGGGATCTTCCATGTCCACCCAGAAGCCGAGCCGCTCGCTCATCTTCTGCCAGTCTTCCACGTAGCGGAAGACGGACTCGCGGCACAGGCGGTTGAACTCCTCGACGCCGTAGATCTCTATATCCGCTTTGCCTTCCAGGCCGAGCTCTTTCTCTACCTGGATCTCGACGGGCAGACCGTGGCAGTCCCAGCCGCCCTTGCGCTCGACCCTGTAACCTTGCATGGTCTTGTAGCGGGGGATCAAGTCCTTGAAAGCCCTCGCTAGCGCGTGGTGGAACCCTGGCCTCCCGTTCGCCGTCGGCGGTCCCTCGTAGAAGACGAAGGGCCTGTCCTCGGGCCTGCTCCTTACCGACTTCTCGAATGCGCCGGTCTTCTCCCAGAGACCGAGGATCTCCTCCTCAAGCCCCGGAAAATCTACTTGCGGGCTGACCTTATCGAACTTCATGTCGCGGACCTCCTAATACAAAAGCTCCCGCCCCCAGGGCGGAGCGTCGCTCCACCGTAGGGACGGGAGCCTCCACAAGGCCCTCGCGGTACCACCCTACTTGCCCGGAACCTCACGGTCCGGTCCTCTTTGTGGCGTCGCGGTCTCCCGGAACGCGCGCGCTGTAACGGGCTCGCCCGGCCGGTCCTACTAATCGTCTAGGCCACTCTCGCCTTCCGCTTTCGGCCGGCGGCTCGGGGAGGATGTTCGGGGCGTGTCCCGTGCCGGGCTTCCACCGTCCCCGGCTCGCTCTAACGGAGTTCTGCGACCCTACTCGTTCCCGTCATCGCCTATAGAAAGCTTTGTAGCGCCAAAGAGCGGTCGTGTCAAGTCGGGACATGATCCGCGCTCCGGAGAGGATTCGTAATGTACTTGTAAGGATTTATGAGGCCCTGGTAACGATCCAAGGTATAGACTCTCTCCTAGAGAGAGTACAGCGAGAGGTGTCGAAGAACATGGGTAAGAAGACGACAATGACGAGCAGAGCAGGGATCGCCGGTGTAATCGGAGCCGTGGTCGCGTTCGGGATCGCGGAGTTGGTGCACGGGCTCTACCCCTCCGTACCTTCGATCCTCGTGTCGATAGCCCAGAGAATCGTGGAGCTGACACCGGGCGGGCTCGTGACAGCAGGCATCGAGATCCTCGGCACCGCGGACATACCGACGCTCATCGCGACGGTGCTCGCCGGCACTGTGGTTATTACGTTTCTCCTCGGCAACCTCGCCGTCAGGCACCCGGCTCTGGCCCTCGCCGGCGTCGCCGTCCTCGCGGCCGTCGCCATAGCCGCGGCCCTGGCCGATCCTTTCGTGGCCACGATTCCGACCGTGATCACGGTCGTCGGCGCCCTCTTCGCCGGTTCTGCGGTCACGGGTCTCCTGGTGCGAGCGGCAAGTCCCCGCCCTATGGCACCACCCACGAAGGAAGAGGCATCCCTGACGGCGGAGCCTGGCAGCCCGGCCTCGCCCATCATGAGGTCGAGGGAGGCCGGCTCCGACGAGAGGATCGCCGTCGGGCGCGGCGGCTTCCTGCTGCTGGGCGGCGGCGCGGCCGTTGCCGGACTCGCGGCCGCTGGCGTTGGACGCCTGCTCGGCGGTGGAACCGTGGAGAGCGCGGCCAAACCCAAGAAACTCAACCTGTCAGAGGCGCCCGAAAACGGACGGCCGGCAGGGAAGGGCGAAGAGGCGCAGAAGGGCGCCGAGAAAGCCGTGACGCACGAAACGCTGCCGCAACCTCCGGCGGATGCCTCCATCGACGTGCCTGGGATGCCTAAGCTCATCACGTCCGCGAGCAGCTTCTACCTCATAGACACCGCGCTGAGTTCGCCGAGGATAGACGTGAACGACTGGAAGCTCTCGGTCAAGGGCGCGGTAGACAACCCCGTCGAGTTCTCCTACAAGGACCTTCTCGGCTTGCCTACTCGCGAGGCTGACATAACGCTCTCGTGCGTCTCCAACACCATCGGCGGCGGGCTCGTCTCCAACGGACGCTGGACCGGGGTGCTGCTCTCCGATGTCTTGGAAGAGGCCGGTATGAGCCGGGACAAGATCACCAACGCCTCCAGACAACTCGTGGGCCGCAGCGTCGACGGCTTCACGGCCGGCTTCAAGACGGACATCGCGCTGGACGGCCGCAACGCCCTGGTCGCCTTCGGCTTGAACGGCAGCGAGCTCCCCATAAAGCACGGCTACCCCGTTCGACTCGTCATCCCAGGTCTCTACGGATACGTCTCTGCCACCAAGTGGCTCACCGAGATAGAGCTCACGAACTGGAACTTCGACGCGTACTGGATCCAACGCACCTGGTCGAAGGAGGGCCCGGTCAAGACCCAGTCCCGTATCGACACCATAGGCGACGGCGACAACCTCTCAGCCGGCAAGAACCCCATAGGCGGTATCGCCTGGGCCCCACACCGCGGTATCGAGAAGGTCGAGGTCTCGACCGACGGCGGACAGACCTGGAACACAGCCAGCCTCGCGAAACAACTAGCCGAAGATACCTGGCGACTCTACGTCTACGACTGGGATGCCACGCCAGGCGATTACACCATCCAGGTGCGCGCCACAGACGGCAACGGAGAGACCCAGACCGCCCAAGAAGCCTCTCCACACCCCTCAGGCGCCACCGGCCACCACACCATAGACGTGACAGTAGGTTAGGAGACCGAGTCCGTCAGAAAGGGCCAGAGTTCGGTCCGCGGGTGGTCGCGCCGAGAGCCCCCTGACGTCATTCCCGCCTCCCCTGACGTCATTCCCGCGAAAGCGGGAATCCACGGGTAATATTGGGCCCGTGGGCGATGGCGGCCTGCATCGTGCCGTTGGCATTCACCCACAGCTTCAGGGTTAGGCATATAGGGGGAGGAAACGCATGTTTTGCCGTGGAGATACAGGCCTGTAACCAAAGTGTTTCCGTTACGTTACGAAACCGTAACACGGCGGCAAGCGTACCGTAACAGGTTAAGGGTAAGATTCAGATTAAACCGAGCCCCGGCCGATGGAACCATTCCCCCCTCCAGATTCCATCGGTCGGGACGGTCTTTTCCGAGGATTTCTCTGGACGGTTTATCGAACCTTTCGCGTCGCCGTACACATTTGTTAACGTAGGCGGGATGAAGGTCGAGGAGCTTCAGGGGTTTGATCTCTCACCGCCCGAGGCCAGGCGCTTGCAGCAAGAGTTGGCGGCCAGGGTCGTTGCGGGGCCTGCACTCGACCTCTCCGGCGTGCGGCATGTGGCCGGGGCTGACGTCTCTACACAGGGAAACATGGCTTATGCCACGGTCGTGGTGCTCGAGTTCCCGGGACTCACTCTCGTCGAAGTGCGGGGCTTCGAGGCACCGCTCCGGTTCCCGTATGTACCAGGGCTCCTCTCTTTCAGGGAGGTACCCCCTGTCGTGGGTGCGCTCGAGAAGGTCGAGACCGAAGTGGACGCCCTCATTCTGGACGCCCATGGCCTCGCCCATCCCCGCCGGATGGGCCTGGCCTCGCACCTCGGGCTCTTGCTCGACGTCCCGACGGTAGGATGCGCCAAGAGCCGGCTCGTTGGAAGCTTCGAGGAGCCTGGGAGGGAGAAGGGTAGCGCTACCGACCTCGTGCACCGTGGGGAGACCGTCGGCAGGGTGGTCAGGACGAGAGAGGGAGTCTCTCCCGTCTACGTCTCGGTGGGCAGTGGGATCGACCTGAGGAGTTCCGTCGAGCTCGTGCTCGCGTGCTGCACGAAGTACCGGTTGCCCGAGAGTACGCGGGAGGCGCACAACGCTGCCAACAGGCTGCGGCGTGGGGAGGAGCCGGGCGGCTCCATGCGGTAGCGTCGGCGTTGAATGGATGTTAACTTAGATGCTGGCTCATCCATACGAGATACCGTTCCGTATGAAAAGAGAGTAGCAACCGGGAAGGGGCCTACTATGGCACGGACACAGAAGACACGGAAGCTAAGCCGCAGCGACTTTCTCAAGTTGAGCGGTGCCGGCCTTACGGGCGCGGCGCTGTTCGGCATGGCCGGTTGCGGCGGTGGTGGAACCATCAGCGGTGGTGGAGGCGGCACAGGCGGGAGCACCTTCGTCTTCGGCAGGGGGGCCGACTCCATTTCGCTGGATCCCATCAATGCCGTCGACGGCGAGTCTTTCAGGGCAACACGCCAGATCTTCGACACACTATTGGACTTCGCACCAGAGAGCTTCGACATGATACCCGCCCTGGCGACCGAGGTACCCGAGGCCGAGGATGACGGGCTTTCATACACCCTCAAGCTCAGGAAGGGCGTCAAGTTCCACGACGGGACGGACTTCAACGCAGACGCCGTCAAGTTCAACTTCGACCGCTGGCGCGACACCAAGAACGAATACCACAAGGGCGGCGGTGGACAGACCTCGGACTTCGCCTACTACATCGGACAGTTCGGGGGCTTCGACGACGACTCCGTCATCGAGAGCGTCGACGTCATTGACGACTACACGGTGAAGTTCTCCCTTAAGGAGCCGCAGGGACCGTTTACCAGGAACCTCACCATGTCGCCCTTCGGGATAGCCTCTCCTGCGGCCATAAAGAAGAACGTGGACGACTTCTGGCAGGAGCCTGTCGGCACAGGTCCTTTCACGTTCGGCACCTGGGAGAGGAACTCCCAGATACGCGTGGAAGCAAACAAGGATTGGTGGGGGACGGATCTCCCCGCGAGCCAGGGCTACGGCGGGCCGCACCTCAAAGAGGTCATCATCCGCTCTATCCCTAACAACACCCAGCGGGTCGCTGCGCTTACCGGCAACCAGCTCAACGCTGCCGACGGTCTCGTGCCAGACGACGTGCCAGCCGTCAAGCAGCAAGAAGGGTTCACGCTGGAGTTCAGACCGCCGAACACCGTAGGCTACCTGGCGATGAACAATGAGAAGGAACCTTTCGACGACCCGAAGGTACGCCAGGCTTTCAACTACGCCATAAACATGCCCAAGCTGGTGGAGGCCGTGCTTGGAGAGACCGGAGAGGTCGCCTCCAACTACATGCCTCCCCTCCTGCCGTTCTTCAACAACAGCATAAAGCCCTACCCCTACGACCCGGACAAGGCGAAGCAACTGCTCGAGGACGCCGGCGTCGAGAACCTCGAGACCGAGCTCTGGTACATGCCGATCCCACGCCCCTATATGCCTGACGCCAAAAGCGTCGCGCAGATCATGCAGCAGAACCTCAAGGACGTCGGCGTCAACGCCAAGCTCGTCACCTACGAGTGGGGCACCTACATAGAAAAGACGGGAAAGGGAGACCACACGATGTGTCTCCTCGGGTGGACCGGTGATAATGGCGACGCTGACAACTTCCTTAACGTACTGCTCAACAGTGCGAGCGCGACCCCGACCGAAGCCAGCAACGTTGCCTACTACAAGAACCCTGAGGTAGACAAGCTGCTCTTGAAGGCCCAGACGACCGTGAACGAAAGCGCCCGCAAGGATGCGTACTACAAAGCGCAGGAGATCATGCACGAGGACGCACCGTGGGTGCCTATCGCCTACGTCAAGCCGCCCATAGGCCTTCAGGACGCGGTGAAAGGCTTCGATCCGAACCCGACGAGCAGCGAGGCGTTCAACCCCGTATCTCTTTCGGGTGGCAAATAAGGCCCGAGGAGGCGAGGGAGCCGTGTTCGCTCTTCGAACGGAGGACTGAGATCTGGCCGAGTACGTAGGGCGCAGGATCTTACAGATCATCCCGGTACTGCTCGGGGT
>Ga0136614_10000841_pt1 | contig 16875 bp, 14 predicted proteins | sample AntDrymUQ2792106_2_FD_106643 | JGI IMG/M metagenome (GOLD analysis project Ga0136614, IMG submission 106643) | Polar desert sand microbial communities from Dry Valleys, Antarctica - metaG UQ279 (21.06) | ecosystem: Environmental > Terrestrial > Soil > Desert | place: Antarctica: Dry Valley... | reverse complement strand
GAAAGTAGTTGGCCGTTGCCTTCGGCGCTGCGCCCAATTGGCCGATCTCGAACGAGGTACCCTCGGCGGGCGTACCGGCCATTCGTGTACGGTATCGGCAGCGTCGCCCAGCGCGGCGAGTATGTTCCTAGGAGACTTCATGAAAAGCAGGTCAATGCGCGGCCCGCGCGGGCAGCGTCTATCCACCATTTTTCTTTCGCTGACGGTTGCAGCGCTCGCCGCGTGCGGGAGCAGCAGCGACGACTCGCCTGCACCTTCGGTCACCAACGTACGTCCGACCTATCTCGGAACCGTGACCACCACTTCGTACAACGGAACTTCCGACGATTTATTAACGGGCGGTCTAGGCTGGGACGGCATCCAGAGTGCTACGCCGCCTGCGCTTTCGGCGTCGCCGACCGCCAGCGAATTACGCCGGCGCGCGATCTACAACAACTACCGAGCGCTGGTCGATTTCACCACGGCCGGCGGTTACGGCGTGCTGTATGGACCCAACGTACCAGTCGAAGGCGGGACTCCGAACACCGCGCCTGGTGCAGGCAAAATCGGTGGTACCGAATACATCGCCTATAGCGTCGATGCGAGCGGCAAGGCGGCGGCGACATTGATGGTGCAGATTCCGTCCACGTTCAACCAAGGCTCGGCGTGCGTCGTGACTGCGACTTCGTCGGGGTCGCGCGGTTTTTATGGCGCAGTGGCGGTTGCCGCCGAATGGGGACTAAAGCGCGGCTGCGCGATTGCCTACACCGACAAGGGCACCGGTAGCGGTGCGCACGAGCTTGACACGAATACGATCACGTTGATCAACGGCCTGACGGCCAACGCTGCCACAGCCGGCAATGCGAGCCTTTTCACGGCCGCGCTCACCGATGCACAGCGCACCACATTTACCGCCGCCAATCCGTTCCGATATGCGTTCAAGCACGCACACTCGCAAGTCAATCCCGAGAAGGATTGGGGCCTTTACACGAGGCAGGCGATCGAGTTTGCTCTGTGGGCGTTGAACGAGCAGTTTGCGCCGGCTGTTCCGGGGACGAGTGAAAAGCTGCGTCAATTTGTTGCGTCGAACACGCTGGTGATCGCGGCATCGGTGTCCAACGGAAGTACTGGAGCGATCCAGGCCGCAGAAGCCGACACAGCCGGGTTGATTGACGCGGTGGTGGTCGGAGAGCCTCAGCTCAATGTGGCATTGCCGCCGGGATTGATCGTCGCGCGCGGAGGCGTTAACTATCCAGCCGCGGCTATTGGCCGAACACTGTACGACTACACGTCGCTTGCCAACATGCTGGCGCCATGCGCCGCGCATGCGCCGACATTGGCTGCGTCGCCATCACTGGCTTCAGTTCCTGTAGCGAGCGCACAGAATCGTTGCGGTGCACTGGCCGCGAGCGGCAATGTGATTGGCGCCGACTTTACTTCGCAGTCGAACGACGCGCTGGCCCGCCTGCGCGCTGCCGGCTATGAAGTCGAATCCGACCTCCTGTATGCGTCGCACTTTGCATTTGCAACGCCGGCGGTGGCAGTGACCTTCGCCAATGCGTATGCACGCGCCAGCGTAGTGGACAACCTGTGCGGATTCAGTTTCGCAACGACCAACGCCGGCGGTATGCCAGCGGCCGCTGCAGCGTCACCGATGCTGACGGTATTTGCAAACGGCAACGGCATTCCACCGACCAACGGCATTAACCTCATTTACAACAATGCCACCGGCGGGCCGATCAATCACTTCGTAGCAGACAACAACTTCGCATTTCTCGGGGCGCAGTGCCTGCGGCAACTGTGGACGACGTCGAGCACCGCCGCGCTTGCGGTTCAGGCGGGCGTTAACGAGGTGCGCGTAACGGGCAACCTGCGTGGTAAGCCTGCGATCATCGTGCACGGGCGTGCCGATACACAGGTCCCGGTCAACCATACGTCTCGCCCGTACTTCGGCGCGAACAAAATCGTCGAAGGCGCGGCCAGCAGGCTGTCCTATATCGAAGTGCTCAACGCGCAGCACTTCGAGACGTTCATCGCACTATTTCCCGGCTATGACACGCGCTTTGTTCCACTGCACCACTACGACAATCTGGCACTCAATCTGATGTGGAACCATCTGCGCAACGGCGCGCCGCTGCCGGCGTCGCAGGTGGTGCGCCCGACGCCGCGCGGGGGCTCGCCGGGGGCGGCGCCGCCGATTACCACGGGGAACGTGCCGCCAATCGTGCTCGTACCCGCCGCCGGCGACGCGATCAATTTCAACGCTCCCGGCAGCGTCGTGCAGATTCCAAACTAGGTCAGCACGTTCGATGCGACCGCCGTCGCGTCAGGCGCACGGCGTTTTTTTTCGCCAATCGACGGCGCAGCGCCGTGAATCGGAAAACCCACGCTGCCCATTGATTTAGGATGCACGGCCCCTTACCGCGGCGGCCTCAGTCCGCCCGCACTATTTACTTCACATGCCAGATCTGCCAGCTAACACCGAGCCGTCGCTTTCACGATTGGTGATCGACCGCAACGTCGCACCCGCGCGCCGTCGGCGTCCGTTGTGGAAGCGATGGTGGGTTTGGGCGATTGGGCTGTTTGTTATTGCAGCGATTGCGCTTTTTATCAGTCGGCGTAACGCACCGCAGCCGGTGGAGTTCGCCACCGTGGCGGCAGCGTATCCGTCGGCTTCGGTATCGGTGCTCAATGCAACTGGTCGGGTCGTAGCCGCGCGGCGCGCATCGGTTTCGTCGAAAGGAACCGGTCGGCTCGAATGGCTCGGTGTGCAGGAAGGCCAACGTGTGACTGAAGGCGACATCATCGCGCGGCTCGAGAATCGCGACGTGGCGGCGCAACGCGAGCAGGCGGCGGCGCAGGTACAGGTCGCACGCGCGAATCTGGCTCAAGGCCAGGCCGAGCTCGAAGACGCAGGAGCGGCATACAAGCGCGCGCAGGAGCTTGCACAGCAAAAATTCATCGCCAGTTCCGCGCTCGATACCGCCGCAGCGCGGTTCAACAAGTCTCGCGCTGCGATCGATACGTTGCGGGCCCAGATCGCGGTCGCACAAGCCAACTATCGGGCCTCGGAGGTGGGCTACGACCAGACGCTGATCCGCGCGCCGTTTACCGGCATCGTGTTGACTAAGAGTGCCAACGTCGGCGATATCGTGACGCCGTTTTCCGCCGCGGCCGGAACCACCGGCGCCGTCGTGACGATGGCCGACATGGAGACGCTCGAGGTCGAAGCCGACGTTTCGGAAGCGGCGATCAGCAAGATCACCGTGGGCCAGCCTGCTGAAATACAACTCGACGCATTCCCTGATTTGCGCCTGGCTGGTGAGGTGAGCCGCGTAGTGCCGACGGTTGATCGAAGCAAGGCGACATTGCTGGTGAAGGTCAAGTTCGTCGAGCGCGACCCGCGTGTCTTGCCCGACATGAGCGCGAAAACGGCGTTCCTGGCGCGTGCTTTGAGGGCAGACGAACGTGCGGCGGTGTCGGCGCTGCGCGCCGACGCGATCGTCAAGCGGGATGGGAAGGATGTGGTCTTCGTCGTGGGCAAGGACGACCGCGTGAAGTTGACACCCGTGACGGCGGGAACGAAGGTTGGCGACCTGATGCGCGTCGACCTCGCGCCGGGGACTCGGGTCGTGGCAGCGCCAAGCGAACGGCTTGCCGATGGAGCGCCCGTCACTGCAGTGAAGAAGTAAGTGCAGCGGCGGGTATTCGGATTGTGCGCGGACCAATGAGCAGCGGCGCGCCCGAGGAACGCCGTGCGCTGGTCGAGATCGAGCACCTGTCGAAAGGCTACGTGCGAGGCGGACAGCCGGTGCCGGTGCTGACCGACATCAACTTGATCATTCGCGAGGGCGACTTTGTCGCGCTGATGGGCCCGTCCGGGTCGGGCAAGAGCACGTTGCTGAACCTGGTCGCGGGAATCGATAAGCCCGATTCCGGCCGTCTGCAGATTGCAGGCGAGGACATCACGCGGCTGGGCGACAGCGATCTAGCCGACTGGCGCGCACGGTCTGTCGGCTTCGTGTTTCAGTTCTACAACCTGATGCCGGTGTTGACCGCATTCGAGAATGTGGAGCTGCCACTGCAGCTCACTTCGCTGTCGCGCGCAGAGCGCCGCGAGCGTGTCGAGCTGTTAATGGCGATGGTCGGTCTTACGGAAAGAATCAAGCACTATCCGAACGAGCTGTCGGGCGGACAGCAGCAGCGCGTCGCCATCGCGCGCGCGCTGGTCACCGATCCACTGTTGATCATTGCCGATGAGCCCACGGGTGATCTCGACCGCCAGTCTGCTGCGGACATTTTGAAATTGCTTGACCGGCTCAATGGTGAGCTCGGCAAGACGATCGTGATGGTTACGCACGATCCACGCGCGGCTGACGCCGCCCATCACCTAATCTACCTCGACAAGGGACAGCTGACCGACACGGCGCCGACGCACTGATGTTTTTTCTGAACTTCGTGCTCCGCAACGTGTTTCGCGCCAGGCTTCGTACCGCGCTGACGATCGTCGGACTCGTCATCGCCGTGCTGGCATTTGGCCTGCTTCAGACCGTGGTGCGCGCGTGGTACGCCGGTGCCGATGCCGCGTCGGCGACGCGGCTCATCACGCGCAGCGCGATCTCGCTGACGTTCTCGATGCCGGTCTACTACCGCGACAAGATTCGAGCGGTGCCGGGCGTCACGGCGGTGTCGGTGTCGAATTGGTTCGGAGGCGTCTATAAGGATCCCAAAAATTTCTTCCCCCAGTTTGCTATCGATGCGCCGACGTTTTTTCCGATGTACCCGGAGTTTGTATTCGAGGCTGACTCGTATCGCGAGTTTCTGCGCGACCGTCGCGGGGCGGCGGTGGGCCGACAGCTCGCCGATCTGTACGGCTTCAAAATCGGCGACACGATCCCGTTGAAGAGTGCAATTTATCCGGGCACGTGGGAGTTCAACGTGCGCGCAATTTACGACGCCAAGGACGATACGACGATAACGCGGCAGATGTATTTCCACTATGACTACTTGAATGAACAAATCAAGCGCGTCGCACCGCGGCGCGCGGATCAGGCCGGCGTATTCGTGGTCGGCATCAACGAAGGGCAGGCGGCGCCCGATATCTCCCGCGTGATCGACGCCGAATTCAAGAACTCCCTGGCTGAAACGCTGACCGAAACTGAAAAGGCGTTCACGCTTGGATTCGTTGCGATGGTGGAGACCATCGTGGTGGCAATCGAGGGCGTGAGTTACGTGGTGATTTTGATCATCATGGCGGTCGCCGCGAACACGATGGCGATGACCGCGCGAGAGCGGATGTCCGAGTATGCAACGCTGAAAGCGCTGGGGTTCAAGCCTGCCGCGGTGGCTGCGATGATCATCGCCGAAGCTTTCCTGCTGGCGATCTTGGGTGCTGGCTTGGGCATGCTGCTTACACCCATCGTGGTCAAGGCGTTTCATGCGGCGACAGTCAGCGTATTCGCGAAGATGCCGCTGGTCGCTCACACCTTCTATCTGCAGGCGGTCTGCGCACTCGCGGTCGGACTGGTGGCTGGAATTGTTCCCGCAATACGCGCGGCGCGGGTAAAAATTGTCGATGGTCTGCGCCACGTGGCGTAAGCGGCGTCAACGCCAGTGAAGATTCCCGCCAGCTATATTGCCCGCAACCTGTGGGTGCGCAAGCTCACAACCGGGCTTACCGCCGGTGGAATGGCGTTGGTTGTGTTCGTCTTCGCCGCGGTGTTGATGCTCGATGCGGGATTGAAAGCAACGCTGGTCGCAACCGGATCACCCGACAATGTGGTGGTGATTCGGCAGGGGAGTCAGACCGAAGTGCAGAGCGGCGTTTCGCGCGACCAGGCGGCATTGATCGAAACCTCGCCTGAGGTCGCACTCGGAGCGGACGGTCGCCCGTGGGTGTCGAAGGAGGTTGTGGTCCTGAATTCGCTTCCGAAAATCCAGGCGAGCGGAAGCAATCAATCGACCAAGCGCAGCAATGTGGTTGTGCGGGGTCTACCGGAAATCGGCAAGACACTGCGTCCGCAGGTCCGCATCATCGAAGGACGAATGTTTCGCGCAGGCTCTTCAGAAATCATTGTCGGGAAATCGGTCGCGAGCGGCTTTGCGGGCGTCGAGATTGGGCAACACTTGTCCTTCGCCGGGCGCGAATGGACGGTAGTTGGCGTCTTTGACGCCGGTAAAACTGCGTTTGATTCAGAAATTTGGGGTGACGTTGAGCAGATGATGCAGGCGTTTCGTCGCGTCGTGTATTCGTCGGTTATCGCGAAAATAGCGGCGCCCGAGTTGTTTGGTGCGCTGAAGTTGCGCGTAGATGCCGACCCTCGGCTCAAGGTGGACATCAAACGCGAGGCAGAGTTTTACGGCGATCAGTCATCGTCACTGTCGAGCTTCATCACGCTGCTCGGGATGGCGCTGTCAGTAATCTTTTCGTTGGGTGCAATGATTGGCGCAACGATCACGATGTATGCGGCAGTGGCAACGCGGACGGCTGAGATTGGCACGCTGCGCGCGTTGGGATTTCAGCGCGCATCAATTCTGGTTGCGTTTCTGATCGAGTCGCTGCTGCTGGCGTTCGTCGGTGGTGTCGTTGGAATTGCGGCCGCCAGTTTTCTGACGGCAATCACCGTATCGACGACAAATTTTCAATCGTTCTCCGAGCTTGCGTTCGCGTTTACGCTGACGCCCCGCATTGTGATTTTCGCGTTGGTCTTTTCGCTGTTGATGGGCTTTGTCGGCGGATTTCTACCGGCGATCAAGGCAAGCAAAATGAAAATCGTCGACGCGCTGCGCGCCGACTAGAACGGTAAGACGGTTGGCACGAGGCGCGCTATCCTCTATGCAGAACACGAAAATCAGGAGACTCGAATGCAACGACGCGAACTATTTGTAGCGGCCGCGGCGGCGGTGGCAGTGGCGCAGCTCGGCACGATGGGCAGCGCAAGCGCACAGCAACTGGGCACGGTAAAAATGATGATCCCCGCCAATCCCGGCGGCGGTTGGGATCAAACTGGGCGTGCGCTCGCCGCAGCGATGCAGAGCGCTAAGACGGTCAACTCGGTGCAGTTCGACAACAAGGGCGGGGCCGCAGGCACGATCGGGCTCGCGCAGTTTGTCAACAGCGCGAAGGGCGATCCGACCGCGTTGATGATGGGCGGCATGGTAATGGTCGGCGGCATATTGTTGAACAAGTCGCCGGTCGATCTGTCGATGGTGACGCCGATTGCGCGGCTGACCAGTGAATATGTCGTTGTGGTGGTGCCGGCCAACTCGCCTTATAAAACGATGGGTGATCTGGCCAAGGCATTCAAGGCCGAGCCCGGCAAGATCGCTTGGGGCGGGGGCTCTGCAGGCGGCACCGACCACATTCTGGTCGGCTTGATCGCCAAGGCTATCGGCGGCGACCCAAGCAAGGTTAACTACGTTCCATTCAAAGGCGGTGGCGAAGCGATTTCTGCAATCGTCGGGGGCCATGTGGCAGCCGGCGTATCGGGACTCGGCGAGTTCGCCGAGCAGATCAAGGCCGGGCGGATGCGCGCACTTGCTGTGTCGGCACCCGCCAAGATCGACAACATTCCGACGCTGAAGGATCAAGGCATCGATGTGGTGCTGGGCAACTGGCGCGGCGTCTTTGGAGCCCCGGCGATCTCGCCGGCGCAACGCGACGCGCTGGTCGCTGCCGTGAAAACCGCGACCGAGTCACCGGCATGGAAGGAATCGCTGACCAAATTCGGATGGGACGATTGGTTCCTCGCCGGCGATCAGTACAAGGCGTTTCTTGATGAGGATGTGAAGCGCGTCAGCTCGATCATCGACTCGCTCGGCCTTAGAAAGTAGCGATGGCGCCTGGCGCCGGGCGCTCGCGCACCGAGCTAGTGCTGTCGGGCGGCGTCCTCGCACTGGGCGGATTTGCACTGGTTACCGCGCTGCGGCTGCCGTCGGCAGGGGGGTACTCAGGAATCGGCCCCAATGCCATACCGATTGCGGTGGCAGGTGGGCTGACCGCGCTTGGCGTCTGGCTGTTGATCGAGGCATTGACGGGCGGCTGGCGGCGCCGCGTTTCCGACGATGCCCACGAGCGCGGCGAGCACGCGTTTCATGCGGGTGCGTTCGCGTGGGTGACAGCGGGTCTGTTCGCGCAGATGGCCCTGATGCATGTCGCCGGATTCGTGCTCGCTGCCGGTGTGCTGTTTGTATGCGCCGCGCGCGGTTTCGGCAGCATGCGCCCCGTGCGTGATGCAGCGATAGGATTGCTGCTGGGGCTTTCGGTATTTCTGTTCTTCGTCAAGTTCCTGAATGTCGGACTCCCCGCGGGATGGTTAACGCCGGTGCTCGGCGGCGCGGGAATATGACCGAAACCTTCGATGCATTGCTAAGCGGGTTTGCCGTTGCGCTGACGCCGATCAATCTGCTTTGGGGTTTGGTCGGGGTGACTCTCGGCACGGCGGTCGGCGTGCTGCCCGGCGTTGGCCCAGCCCTCACCGTTGCGATGCTGCTGCCGTTGACGATCAAGCTTGATCCGACCGGTGCGCTGATCATGTTTGCGGGGATCTATTACGGCGCGATGTACGGCGGGTCAACGACGACGATTTTGCTGAACACGCCGGGTGAGTCAGCGTCGATCGCGACCGCGCTGGAAGGCAACAAGATGGCCAAGCGCGGGCGCGCCGGGCCGGCGCTGGCGACCGCGGCAATTGGCTCGTTCGTCGCAGGTTCTATTTCGGTCGTCCTACTGACACTGCTGGCGCCGATCGTCGTCGAGCTTGCGCTGCGATTCAGTCCTGCTGATTACTTTGCGTTGATGGTGTTCGCGTTCGTCACAGTGGCCGCGGTGCTTGGCAGTTCAACCGTCCGCGGGCTTACAACGCTGTTCATCGGCCTGCTGTTGGGTTTGGTCGGCATCGACGAGACCACCGGCCAGATGCGCTTTGCGTTTGGCGTTCCGGAGCTGCTTGATGGTATCGACGTCGTGGTGCTGGCAGTCGGACTTTTTGCGGTGGGCGAAGCTTTATATGGCGCGGCCTACCAAAGCCGGGTGAAGGAAAAGCTCGAGCGCCTATCCGGCTCCCTGATGATGACGCGCGACGATTGGCGACGTTCATGGCCCGCCTGGTTGCGCGCCACGGCCATCGGCTTCCCGTTCGGCACGATCCCGGCAGGCGGTGCCGAGATCCCGACGTTTCTGTCGTATGCGGTGGAAAAGAAATTTTCCAAGCATCCGGAAGAGTTCGGGCACGGGGCGATCGAAGGCGTCGCGGGGCCTGAAGCCGCGAATAATGCATCGTCGACCGGCGTGCTGGTGCCGCTGCTGACGCTTGGCATCCCAACATCGGCCACGGCTGCGATTTTGTTGGCGGCTTTCCAGAACTACGGCATTCAGCCCGGACCTCTGCTGTTTCAGACGCAGGCTTCGCTGGTGTGGGGATTGATCGCGAGTCTTTACATCGGCAACGTGTTGTTGCTGATCCTGAACCTGCCGTTAATTGGGCTGTGGGTCAAAGTGCTCGCGATTCCAAAGCCTTGGCTGTACGGCGGGATTCTGATCTTTGCAACGCTCGGCGCCTACAGTCTGCATCAGTCGGTGGTCGATCTGGTGACACTTTATGTATTTGGGCTGCTGGGCTTTGCGATGCGCAGATGGGGCTTCCCGGTGGCACCCGCGGTTATCGGTCTGATCCTCGGGCCGCTGGCCGAGACACAGTTTCGGCGCGCGCTTTCGATCAGCCAAGGCGACCCCAGCGTGTTTTTCACACATCCAATTTCGGCGTCGCTGCTGGTGCTGACCGCAGGCCTGATCGTCGTGCCGTGGGTCATTCGTATGCGTCGCCGCAGGATCGCCAAGCTGGCGTGACCGATCCGGGACCGCCTCGAGATGGAGGGGAAAACGCCGCGTTCCGCGCGGCGTTTTCTTTCCAACGAGCGCTGGCCGCGCTCGCGGTTGCAGGGGTCGGGGCGATCATTTGCGTCTATTTGAAAACGCCTTTGCCATGGTTGATTGGCCCGCTGGTCGCGGTCGCAATCGTCAGCATGGCCCATGGCAAGCTTGAAGAGCCTCCGCTGGCGCGTCAGGCGGGACAGTGGGCCATCGGCGTTGCGCTGGGCCTTTATTTCTCGCCTGAGGTCGTGCGCGAGATCGTACGACTGTCGCCGTGGATCGCAGCCGCCGTTATCTTCTCGATCGTGCTGGGCTGGCTAGGCGCGTGGCTGCTATCGAAAGCAACGGCGGTTGACCCGGCGACCTCGTTCTTTGCGATGGCGATTGGCGGCGCTCCCGAAATGGCGGCGCAGGCGCAGCGCCACGGCGGCCGGGTCGACAAAGTTGCAGCGTCGCACGCATTGCGCATCATGCTTGTGGTTTTGATCGTGCCCTTTTTATTCAACTCGATGAATGTGCATGGGCTCGATCCGTACACGCCCTTGGCTAAGACATTCTCGTGGGGCGGACTGGCCGTGCTGGTTGCAGTAACCGCGGGGGCTGCGGCAGTGATGGAGCGAATCGACTCGCCCAATAGCTGGATGATCGGGCCGCTGCTCGCAGCGGCGATTGTCACTGCGACGGGCAATAGTTTTTCAAGCTTTCCGGCGGCGATCGTCAATGCCGGTCAACTATTGATCGGGGTGTCTCTCGGAGCGCGCTTCACACCGGAATTTTTCCGCGCCGCGCCGCGCTTCCTGTCTATGGTTGCCGCAATTAGCCTGCTCTATATGTTGCTGGCCGGCGCGTTCAGCGCATTACTCGCCCGCGGCTCAGGATTGCCTTGGCCTACGGCGGCGATTGCCACGACTCCGGGTGGCATTGGGGAAATGGCGCTGACGGCGCAAGCGCTGCAACTGGGTGTACCGATTGTCGCGGCGTTTCACACGATCCGTTTGCTTGCTCTTTTGCTAGTCGTGGGTGCAATGTATCGCTGCTGGCGAAGATTGATGGAGCCCGATGCGCACCGCTAGACCAACGCCCGGTAAGGCAACGCCGCAGCTCAAATTGACGCCGCTGATGGCTGCGGCCGAGCCGCGCGTTGATGAGTTTTTGCAAGCGATCATTGAATCGAAGGCGACACTGATGCGCTGGATGCCGTGGTGCCATGCCGACTACGGTGTGCCGGACGTCCAGCGCTGGTTTGCCGCTGCCGAGCAAATGTGGAGCAGCAAGACCGCGTTTCCAATGTTGATACGCAGCAAAGAGGGCGGAATGCTGCTCGGAGGCGTTGGGTTGCACGACGTCTTACTGTATGGAAAGCGCGAAGCTGAGATCGGCTATTGGGTGCGTGCAAGTGCGCGCAGCCAGGGTGTCGCAAGTACGGCGGTGCGCGCGATCGCTGCGTTTGCGTTCAACGAACTCAACTTGGCGCGCGTATCAATACGGATAAGGCTCGACAATACTTCGAGCCGCCGCGCTGCCGAGCGCGCCAACGCGAGCTTCGAAGGCGTGGCCCGACACGGAATCGTCCATGGCGACGCGCGGCTCGACGCAGCGCAGTATTCGCTGCTTCCGGCCGACCTCGCGCGCCCCTGGCAGGCTTGACTCGTCAATCGCTAGCTTTTTTGCAAACGCTCGTGTAGCGTCAAATTGCAGTCGACCATCGCTCTAGGATTCGCTTCATTACTTCGCACGATGAATTCGGAAGACATTGCCAGTTGCTTTTTGACGCTGCAAAAGCATCATCAAGCCGTTCCTGTCGCAGTACCTCCCTCGTCACCCCTGCAAGTTCCTAAAGCCATCGCTTGCGCGTCGCGGGCGCTCCCCGTGTTTTTTCGGAGAATTTAAATGCCGACAGGCACAGTGAAGTGGTTCAACGAAAGCAAGGGCTTTGGCTTTATCAAGCCCGACGATGGCGGTGCCGACCTGTTTGCCCACTACAGCGGCATCAAGGCCAAGGGGTTTCGAACGCTTGCCGAAAACCAAAAGGTCGAATACCAGGTGCAACAGGGTCAAAAAGGCCCGCAGGCAGTCGAGATCGACATCGTCGCTTAGCATCCTCTGGTAACCCAGGCCCGCCTACCGGCGGGCCTTTTTTTTTGGCCCGATCCATCAGGATCTGTATCCCGCAGCGCGGCAAGAAGGGGTCAAGCGGCCGGCTAGAATCTCAGGCTTGGTGTTTGCAACGGATAGGGCCGCAACGACGGGCGACCGTTAAGGAGACAGGTCATGAGCGCGGTGCTCGCCGGAGCGGCAATCGCTCCTACGTATGTGAAGAACAAAAAGCTCAGGTCCTGGGTGGAAGAAGTCGCGCAACTGACGCAACCCGACCGCGTTATCTGGTGCGATGGTTCCCAGCAGGAGTACGACCAGTTGTGCGATGAGCTGGTCGCGGCGGGCACCTTTCGGCGGCTGAACGCGGCCAGGCGGCCCGGGAGCTTTCTCGCGCGGTCCGATCCTCTCGATGTGGCGCGCGTCGAGGACCGGACGTTCATCTGCAGCGAGACGCAGGAGGATGCCGGCCCGACGAACAATTGGGTTCAGCCTGACGAGATGCGCGCGACGCTCAAGCGTCTGTTCGCCGGCTCGATGCGTGGCCGCACGATGTACGTTATCCCGTTCTCAATGGGGCCGCTGGGCAGCCCGATTTCGCAAATCGGAGTTGAGATCTCCGATAGCGCCTACGTCGTTGTCAATATGCGGATCATGACGCGCATGGGCCGGGCGGTGGTCGACGCGCTGGGACCTGAAGGCGAGTTCGTGCCGTGTGTGCATTCGGTGGGCAAGCCGCTGATCGGTGCCGATCGACGTCGCGTCAGCGACGTGCCCTGGCCGTGCAATTCGACCAAGTACATCGTCCACTTCCCGCAAACGCGTGAAATTTGGTCGTATGGATCGGGCTACGGCGGGAATGCGTTGTTGGGCAAAAAGTGCCTCGCGCTTCGAATTGCTTCGGCAATGGCGCGCGAGGATGCGCGATCCGACGGCACGGGGTGGCTTGCCGAGCACATGCTGGTTGTCGGCGTTACCTCGCCGGTGGGCAAGAAATATCACATCGCAGCGGCGTTTCCCTCCGCGTGCGGCAAGACCAACTTTGCAATGTTGATTCCGCCGCCGGCGTTTACAGGCTGGACCGTGACGACGGTGGGCGAGGACATTGCATGGATCAAGCCGGGCGACGATGGACGTCTGTACGCCATCAATCCTGAAGCCGGATTTTTTGGGGTGGCGCCCGGGACATCGGAAACAACCAATCGCAATGCGATGGCAACGTTGCGCGAGAACGTGATCTTCACCAACGTTGCTCTGACAGACGACGATGATGTGTGGTGGGAGGGCATGGGGCCGGCGCCGGAGCATGTGATTGATTGGCAAGGCAACGATTGGACGCCCGCGGATGCCAGGGCAGGCCGCAAGGCTGCGCATCCGAATGCCCGCTTCACAGTAGCCGCGGCGCAATGTCCAGCCATCGATGACGATTGGGACAACCCCAAGGGTGTTCCGATCGACGCCTTCCTGTTTGGCGGCCGCCGCTCGACTACGGTTCCTCTCGTCACCGAAGCGCGGAGCTGGGATGAGGGCGTTTACATGGCGGCCACAATGGGATCCGAAACGACCGCGGCGCAGGCGGGTGCGCAGGGCGTGCTGCGCCGTGACCCGTTTGCCATGCTTCCATTTTGTGGTTACCACATGGGCGACTATCTCGGTCACTGGCTTTCCCTTGGCGCAAGTCTCGCTGCACGGGGTGTGAGGGTGCCGAAAATTTTTACCGTGAATTGGTTTCGCACGGACGCCTATGGCAAATTTATCTGGCCCGGCTTCGGTGAGAACATGCGAGTGCTGAACTGGATCGTAGATAGAGTCGATGGCAAAGTGAGCGGCGTCGAGCATGCTCTCGGGCTTTCTCCGCGGTATGAAGATTTGAAATGGGATGGCCTCGATTTTTCGCGCGCAAACTTCGACGAAATTACTGCCATTGATGCGGCAGATTGGCGTGAAGAGATTAAGGCACACGCGGATTTGTTTGGCACCCTTCAGTCACGCTTACCCGACGAATTTGCACACATTAAGCAGCGGTTGATGCGGCGTCTGGCGGCCGACTAGACCAGCGGCTTGTTCGCTAAGCGGCCGCCTAGTTGTTGCCGCTGCATGCGTTTGCGCTTTTGAGCCCGTAGAAACACCGGGATCGAACTGCCTTGCGTGTACAGAGGTTTTTCAAGATACTTACGCTCCCGTGAGCCAGACTGACGTCATTCTCGAAACCCGTGACCTGACGAAGGAGTTCAAGGGCTTCATTGCCGTCGACAACGTCAGTCTGAAGGTCCGGCGCGGGTCGATCCATGCGTTAATCGGCCCCAACGGTGCCGGCAAGACCACCTGCTTCAACCTGCTGACCAAGTTTCTGACACCTACGCGCGGCCAGATTTTCTTCAACGGGACCGATATCACGCGCGACTCGCCCGAACACATCGCGCGTCGCGGCATCGTTCGCTCGTATCAGATCTCGTCGGTGTTTCCGCACCTGACCGTGCTGGAAAATGTGCGCGTGGCGCTGCAGCGCGCGACCGATCTGTCGTTTCAATTCTGGCGCAGCGAAAAAGTGCTCGAATCGATGAACGCGCGCGCGCTCGACTTGCTCAATCAGGTCGATCTCGGTTCGTTTGCGCAGGTCGAAACCGTGTCGCTGCCGTACGGCCGCAAGCGCGCGCTCGAAATCGCGACCACGCTGGCCACCGAACCCGAGCTGATGCTGCTCGACGAGCCAACGCAGGGCGTGGGTCACGAAGACGTGGCGCGCGTCACCGAGCTGATCAAGCGCGTTGCCGTTGGGCGCACGGTGTTGATGGTTGAGCACAACATGAACGTAGTGGCGGGCATCTCGGACCAGATCACGGTGCTGGCGCGCGGCGCGGTGTTGGCCGAAGGTCCGTACGAACACGTGTCGAACGATCCGGGTGTCAAGGAAGCCTACATGGGCACCGCAGAGACGCAGCTCGAAGGCATCGGGCACTGATGGCCAACGCGCTCGAGATCAAGAATCTGCACGCCTGGTACGGCGAGTCGCACATCCTGCACGGCGTCGATTTGAACGTCGGCAAAGGCGAAGTGGTGACGCTGCTCGGTCGCAACGGCGCCGGCCGTACGACGACGCTGCGTTCGATTCTCGGGCTGACCGGCGCGCGCAAGGGATCGATTCAGGTCGATGGCAAGGAAACGATCGGGCTGGCCACGCACCGGATCGCGCATCTGGGAATCGGTTATTGCCCGGAGGAGCGCGGCATCTTCGCCAGTCTGTCGTGCGAAGAGAATCTGTTGTTGCCACCGCGGGTTGGCACCGACGACGCCAACGGCGGCATGAGCGTTGACGAAATTTACGCGATGTTCCCGAACCTGAAGGAGCGCGCGAATTCACAAGGGTCGAAGCTGTCCGGCGGAGAGCAGCAGATGCTCGCAGTCGCGCGTATTCTGCGCACTGGAGCGCATCTGCTTCTGCTCGACGAGATGGCCGAGGGTCTGGCGCCCGTCATCGTCGCCAAGCTCGCCCAGATGATTCGCACTCTGAAAGCCAAGGGATTCACCATCGTGATGGTCGAGCAGAACTTCCGCTTCGCGGCGCCTCTGGCCGACCGTTTCTATGTGATGGAGCGCGGCATCATCGTTGAATCGTTTGCCGCATCGCAGTTGCGCGCAAAGGAAGCGACGTTGCACGAGCTGCTCGGAGTTTGATTCATGGGAGTTTGACCAAAACCGTATCTGTGAAGATGCAATGAGGGAGACGCAATGAAACTGAACAAAGTATGTGCCGCACTCGCGGCGTGCGGTCTGGCATTCGGAATGTCGGCGGCCAGCGCGCAAAAGCTTTCCGACGACAAGATCACGATCGGCTTTATCACCGATATGTCGTCGCTGTATTCGGATCTCGACGGCCCGGGCGGTCTGGAGGCGATCCGCATGGCGATCGCCGATATGCAGAAGGAGTTTCCCGGCAAAAAGATAGAAGTGGTGTCGGCCGATCACCAGAATAAGGCCGATATCTCGTCATCCAAAGTACGCGAGTGGATCGATCAGAACGGCGCCGACGTGATCATCGGAGGCACCAATTCGGCTACGCAATTGGCCGCGGCGAAAGTTGCGACCGAGAAGAAACGGCCGATCATCATTTCCGGCGCGGCGACTTCGCGTCTGACCAACGAAGATTGCTCGCCCTATATCGTCCATTACACCTACGACACGATCGCACTCGCCAACGGCACCGGCTCGGCGGTGGTAAAAAGCGGCGGCAAGAGCTGGTTCTTCCTGACCGCGGATTACGCATTTGGTCATTCGCTGGAAAAGGACACCGGTGATGTGGTCAAAGGCGCGGGCGGCACGGTGGTTGGCGCGGTGCGCCACCCGCTGTCGGCATCGGATTTTTCGTCGTTCCTGCTGCAAGCGCAGAACAGCAAGGCACAGATCCTGGGACTGGCGAACGCCGGCGGCGACACGATCAACTCGATCAAGGCGGCCAACGAATTCGGGGTTACCAAGAACATGAAGCTCGCCGGGCTGCTGATGTTCATCAACGACATCCATGCGCTCGGCCTGCCGACCACGCAGGGCATGTATCTGACCGACGGCTGGTACTGGAACCAATCGCCGGAATCGCGCGCCTGGGCGCGCAAGTTCTTCGACAAGTTCAAGCGCATGCCGTCGATGGTTCAGGCGGGCAATTACTCAGCGGTCTTGCAGTATCTGACTGCGGTGAAGGCGGCCGGTACCGACGACGCCGATGCAGTAATGGCGCAGTTGAAAAAGCAGAAGATCAACGACATGTTTGCCCAGGGCGGCTATATCCGTGCCGATGGCCGCATGGTTCACGAGATGTACTTGATGCAGGTAAAAACGCCGGCCGAGTCAAAAGAGCCGTGGGACTACTTCAAAGTCGCGGAGAAGATTCCGGGTGAGAAGGCGTATCAGTCGCTCGCGAACTCGAAGTGCTCGTT
>Ga0136614_10000840_pt1 | contig 16882 bp, 14 predicted proteins | sample AntDrymUQ2792106_2_FD_106643 | JGI IMG/M metagenome (GOLD analysis project Ga0136614, IMG submission 106643) | Polar desert sand microbial communities from Dry Valleys, Antarctica - metaG UQ279 (21.06) | ecosystem: Environmental > Terrestrial > Soil > Desert | place: Antarctica: Dry Valley... | reverse complement strand
CCTACATCTCCCAGACGACCCTGTCGGTGGACGAGGCGAACGCGGTCATCGAGGCCATCCTCGGCAAGTATCCGCTGGCGCGGGGACCGCGTGGGGACGACATCTGCTACGCCACCCAGAACCGCCAGGACGCCACCAAGGTGCTGGCGCAGCGCAGCGATCTGGTGCTGGTGGTGGGCTCGGCGAACTCCTCCAACTCCAACCGGATGGTCGAGGTCGCGTTGGACTCCGGGGCCAGCGCCGCCTATCTCGTCGACGACGCTGGTGCCATCGATGAGGCGTGGCTTGAGGGGGTGCGCACCGTCGGGCTGACCTCGGGTGCCAGCGCGCCCGAGCGCCTGGTCACCGATGTCATCCGTCGGCTGCGGGCGCGTCCGGGCGGCGCGCGCGTCGAAACCCTCGAGGTCGTCGACGAGCAGATGCACTTCGCGCTACCGGCGGAGCTGCGCCGCCTGCCCGTGACGACCGCGGCGGGCAAGTAGCGTTAATCCGCACAAGCTCGGCTTCAAGCTCACACGGGCCGCGTCGCCGCTCGTGGTGCCCTCCCGCTCGACCACCCTGGAGGGAATCATGCGCACCGCCGCCACACTCGCCATCCTCGTCGCCGTGACCGCGCTGTCCGGGGGGTGCAGCGGCGCGGCTACCCAGCCCGTCGCCACGGCGACCACGTCCCCGTCCACGGTCGCGTCGACGACCGCCGATCCCTCCCCCAGCGCGCCACCGTCGCCGTCACCTTCGCCGACCGCTGAACCGACTCCCAGCGAGCCCGTCGGCGCCGAGGAGGTCACCGTCTTCCTGGTGCGTGATGCCGCCGGGAGCCTGTGGGTGGAACCGATGACCGTCGCCCTCCAGGAGCCGACCCTCGGCGTCGCGCGCGCGGCCATGACGGTGCTCTTCCGCGGCGTCGCGCCGGACCCGGCGCTCGGCACGCCCGCCAACCCCTCGACCGAGGTCCTCGGCGCGGACATCGCCGGAGGCGTCCTCACCGTGGACGTGTCCTCCGCGGTGCGGGAGCCGGTGCAGGGCTCGGCGGCCGAGACCGCGTTCGCGCAGCAGCTCGCGCACACCGGGGCGCAGTTCGACGGCGTCGACGCCGTTGCGCTCTGGGTCGAGGGCGAGCCGATCACCGAGCTGTGGGGCCACGTCGACTGGTCCGAGCCGATCACACCGGACGCCCTCGCCGTGTCGCCGATGACTGTCACGGAGCCCGCGTGGGGAGCACGTGTGCCGACCGGCGAGGTCACCGTCGCCGGTGAGGCCAACGTCTTCGAGGCGACCGTGGCTCTGCGGCTGCTCGGGCCGGACGGCGCCGTCGTGGAGGAGACCTTCACGACTGCGACTTGCGGCACGGGCTGCCGAGGTACCTGGTCCCACACCTTCCCGGTCCCGACTGCTGGACGGTGGACCATCGAGGCGGCCGAGACGGACCCATCGGACGGAGAGGGTCGCCCACCGTTCACGGTGAGGGTGCCATTCAGGGTCAACTAGCGCAGGGCGCCGTTACTCCGTCTCACCGGCACGGGGGTTATCCAAGTTGGCGTCGCCGTGCGCCTCGCCGGTGTCGATCGCCGTGGCCAGGTCAAGGTCCTGCTGTGTCACGCCACCAGCGGAGTGAGTGACCAGTGTCAGGCGGACGTCGCTGCCGGCGGTGGCGACCTCGGGATGGTGATTCATCTCGTCGGCGATCCGGGCGACGCGGTCGGCGAACGTGCTCGCCGCCGCCTCGTCGCCGAGGCGGTAGGTCTTGCGCAGCCCCGTGGTGCTGCCGTCCCAGCCGTTGAGCTGGGCCAGTGCATGGTGCAGGGCGTCGGGGTTGAGCAGATCAGCCATCGTCGGTGTTCCTCGCCTCGGCGGTCACTGCCGCAGGCCTTCCCGGACCTTGCAGGTCCAACGCCTCGCAGAAGGCCGCACCCAGCTGCTCCCACTGCCACGGGCGCAGACCCAGTGCGCTGTCAAGGTCGGCCGGTGTGGCTGCGTCGGCGAGCAACGCGCTCATCAGCATCCGGTTGGGGCACAAGACCCCCGCCTCGATGCCGAGCTCCTCGGCGCGCTGTGAACGCAACCGCCGCAGCATCTCGGCGTTGGCGCGGTCGGCCTCGGTGGGTGGACGCACCCCGCGCCGAGGCTGTGCAGCGGCGCTATCGACGCTGTCCAGCGCTGCAATCAGTGCCGAGCCGAAGGTGCGCACGGCTTGCCGGCGGACCCCTCGCCGCCCGAGCTCGGTCACCTTGCTCGGTGGGGTGGTGGCCAGATCGATCAGCACGGCGTCGCTGGCGATGCGTCCGGGGGCGGTGTCGGTCGAGCGAGCCAGCTCCTCGCGCACGTCCCACAGCGCCTGCAGCCGCGCCCGGGCCGCGGCGTCCAAGCGTCCCAGTCCCTTGGTGCGGGTCCACGCCCGGCGCGCCTCGACGGACGGTAACGCCAGCACGGCGGCAAGCTCCTGTTCGTACCAGGTGGCGCGCCCCGTCTCGTCCAGCCGGTGCTGCAGCTGGGTCCACAGCGCGGGAAGGTCGGCGACGTCGCCGGCGGCATAGTCCAGCATGGCCGGCGTCAGCGGCCGCGCCTCCCAGTTCGCTCGCTGCATCGCCTGCTTATCGGCGCCGAGGTCGACGCCGATAAGCTCGCGCAGCAGCGTCTCCAGCCCAGTGGGAAGGCCCAGGACCGACGCCGCGATGCTGGTGTCGTGCACCTCGGCGGGGACCACATCCAGCGTGGCGATCGGCTGGAGGTCGTTCTCCAGCGCGTGAAAGACCGCGATCCGGTCGGCCATGAAGTCGTGCAGCGCCGGCAGATCGGGCAGGGCAAGGGGATCGATCAGCGCCACGCGCCCGTCCCCACCGACCTGCACCAGGGCGGCGGCACGGTAGTAGCGGTCCCAGTCGGCCCGCTCCACGTCGATGCCGAGCACCCGCAGGGGCTCGAGCAGCTCCAGTGCCCGCTGCAACGACTCGACGGAGTCGGCGAGCACGACCTCGGTTGCCGGCATCGGCGTTCACAGTACTCCCGTCCGCAGCGTCGCCTCACTGGCAAGGTGTCGCTACAGTGCCGCCGGTGCGAGAGGCGAGGAACAGGTCGTGAACGAGCCACTGGGACTGCTGTGCGTGCACGCCCATCCCGATGACGAGGCCATCAGTACCGGGGGTGTGCTGGCGCGTTACGCCGCGAAGGGGCTGCGCACGGCCGTAGTGACCTGCACCGGCGGCGAGCGTGGCGAGATCTGGAACATGGACGTGGAGGCCACTCGACCGCGGCTGGCCGAGGTCCGGCGGGCGGAGCTGGAGGCGTCGCTGCGCCTGCTGGGAGCCGGGCCGCCGAGGCTGCTGGGCTACGTCGACTCCGGGATGATTGGCACCGAGGGCAACGCCGACCCCGCGTCGTTCTGGCGCGCCGACCTCGACGAGGCGGTCGGCCGCCTGGTGGCCCAGCTGCGTGAGTTCCGGCCCGACGTGGTGGTCGTGTACGACCCGTTCGGCAGCTACGGCCACCCCGACCATATCCAGACGCACCGCGTCGGCCTGCTCGCCGCCGAAGCCAGCGACGTCGCTGCGCTGTATCCCGACGCCGGGAAGCCGTGGCGTGTCCGCAAGCTGTATTACTCGACGATCCCCAAGACCGCCATCGTGCGGCTCGGCGAGCAGATGGCCGAGATGGGCCTGCCCTCGCCGTTCGGTGAGTGGAAACGGCCCGAAGACGTCCCCATGGGCGCGGCGGACGAGCAGATCACCACGATCGTGGACGTGCGCCAGCAGCTGGCCACCAAGCTGGCGGCACTGCGGGCGCACGACTCGCAACTGGACCGGTCGTCGTTCTTCCTCAACCTGCCACCTGAACTGGAGGTAGAGGCGTTCGGGCGCGAGTCGTTCGTGCGCCTGCGCAGCGACGTCGCGGCCCCCGACCGCGAGGACGACCTGTTCGCAGGCCTGCGCTGAGCTGGTCGTCGGAATTCCGTGTGGGTTCCGCCGTGAGCCGGCTATGTGGTCGCAAAAATGGGACCCGACCGGCTAGCGGCCGGGTCGCGCGCGATGAAGACCGCATCACGGCCGGAGTCAACCTGAGGAGCTGTCCAGCGGCGGTCTGTCGGTGAGGACTCGGCGAGGGCGACCGTTGAGGACAGCAAGACTGTGGCCAGGGTCGAGCCGAGCGTCACGGTGACAATGAAGTCGAAGGCGTTGAGCTTCGCCAGCGTCCGCTTGCCGGAGACGCGCAGCAGCACGATCAGCGCGGTGTAGGCCGCCGAGCCCACGACGACGACGCGGATCAGGCCCTGCCAGTCGTCGTAGAACACGTTGCACTCCTCGTCGGGTGGCCGCCCCAGCGCAGGTAGCCGGGCGCGGCATCACCGCCGTTGGCCCCTCGGGAGGTCGTGTTCGCCTGCGGGCAGCCCAACGTGCGACGGGGCGGCGGGATCCTCGTCGTCCAGGGTGACGGAGTCTGTCCCTGGCCGCCGCTCCAGCGCGCGCTGGCGGGCGAAGTAATGGGCGATCGGGACGTCGGTGGAGGAGTGGGCGAGGATCGACAGCACCACCGCGAGCGCGACGAGGTGGAACATCTCATCGGCGCGCTGTGCACCGCTGTCGAGCACGATCAAGCCGTAGACCACCGAGGCGAAGCCCTTCGGCCCGAACCACGCCACCGCGGCCTGCTCCGGCCAGGGCAGCCGGCTGCCCAGGAACGACAACGCGATCGCGACCGGGCGGGCGACGACTAATGACAGGACCGCGAACAGGTAGCCCAGCGCCGGGATCTCGCCAAGGAAGGCCGGCGAGATCAGCGCGCCGAAGACTAGGATCGCGACCAGTTTGAGCAGTTCGGTTACGAGCTCGCCGAACTCGTGGAACGAGTCCCGCAGTTGCGGCGCGAGGGTCGCGAGGGTGATGCCCGCGGCGAAGGCGGCGAGGAACAGGTTGGCGTGGGTCAGCTCGGCCAGCGACAGCACGATCAGCCCGACCGCCACCGAGGTCAGCGACTCGTACGTCGAAGTCGTCGCGGTGAAGCTGCTGCGCAGCAGCAGCACCGCGATCAGCGGGACGACGACGCCGAGTGCCACGCCCAGCGCCAGCTCGCCGGCGAGCGCCGCGTATTCGATGTCAGGCCCGCCGACGACGGCCAGCAGCACCAGCACGACGGGCAGCGCGAGGCCGTCGTTGAGCCCGGACTCAACGTTGAGCAGGTGGCGCAGCCGACCCGGGACCTCCTCCCGACCCACGATCGCTGCGGCAAACACGGGGTCTGTTGGGGCCAGGACCGCGGCGACGAGCAGCGCCTCGGGCAAGGCAAGCCCGGCCACCATGATGCCGAAAGCCGCAGTGATCAGGAACGTCAGCGGCATCCCCAGCAGCAGCGCCCGCCCCGGCAGCCGCCAGGCCGAACGCAGGTCGGCCAGGCCGACGCGCTGGCCGTCCGTGAACAGCACCGAGAACAGCGCCAGCTCGGCCAGCACGGTGACCAGCTGGTCACCCGGGAGCAGCCGCACCACCCCGAGCATCCCGTCGCCGAGCAGGAACCCTGCCACCAGGAACAGGACCGCGGTCGACAGCACGCTGCGATGCGCCAGCCCGGAGATCAGGACGCCGACCAGCAAGACCACAGAGAAGGCGAGGAGCAGTGCCACGCGGTCAGTCTGCACCGTCCTCGTCGACGGGGCGGCCAGCTGGAGGAGTAGCGCTCGCTGGGCGGCTGCGTAGCGCTCGCTGGGCGGAACTGTCCTAAATGGTCCCGAACAGGCGGTCGCCGAAGTCACCGAGGCCGGGGACGATGTAGCCGACTTCGTTGAGGTTGTCATCCAGCGCAGCGGTGACGACGCGGACGTCAGGGTGTTCGGCGGCCAGCCGCTGCACGCCCTCTGGTGCGGCCACCACGCAGACCAGCTGCACATCAGTGGCGCCGTGCTCCTTGAGCAGGCTCGCGGCGAACGACGCCGACCCGCCGGTCGCAAGCATGGGATCGAGCAGCAGCACGCTGGCGTCGCGCAGCTCGGGCACCTTCAGGTAGTACGACGTTGGCCGCAAGGTCCGCTCGTCTCGCTCCAGACCCGCATAGCCAACGCGCACGTCCGGCAGCAGGTCGGTGACCGCCTCCAGCAGGCCGAGTCCCGCCCGCAGGATGGGCACCGCGACGACAGGCCGGTCCAGCAGCTGGGTGGTCGCCTCGCGAAGAGGGGTGGTCACGGTCGACTCCCGAATCCGCAGCCCACGCGTCGCCTCCAGCACCAGGACCGTGGCCAGCTGCTTGGCCACGTGCCGGAAACGCTCCGGCTGGGTCGCGATGTCGCGAAGCTCGGCCAGCAGGTGGCCAGCAAGCGGATGAGCAACGACGGTCAGGGTGTCCACCGCCGCGCGATCCTAGCGGTCCGCCAAGGCCCCGCAGCTGGGTCGGCCAGGGGTAGACTCCCCGCGGCGTGCCGCCGGGTCGGCGGGCGTGTCCGTCGCCGCAGGTTCCACGATGTCCACGATTCTCGATCTTTGGAGGTTGGTTTGATGCGCGCAACGCGCTGGGGGCTGGCAGCAGCTCTGGTCCTGATGCTCACGGCCGCGGCCTGCGGCAACGACCCCGGCGCCGGCTCGGGGGCGGGCAGCGAGTCGGCAGCCGCCTCGGAGGCCTCCGAGGCCCCGAGCGAGGCAGCCAGCGGCTCGGAAGCCCCGAGCGAGGCGAGCTCGCTGGTGCCCCTGGACCAGCTGTGCGAAGAGGAGTACGCCGACGTCGAAGCGCCTGACGACTTCAGCGTTGGCCTGGTCACCGACATCGGCAGCGTGGATGACGGCACCTTCAACCAGTACGCCTTCGAGGGCATGAAGGCGGCCGAGGAGTGCTTCGGCATCGAGACCAACTTCATCGAGACGCAGAACCAGGCGGACTACGAGAACAACCTGAGCACGATCCTGTCCGACGAGCCGGACGTGGTCGTGACGGTCGGGTTCTTGCTGGCTGACGGCACCAAGAAGTTCGCGGGCGACAACCCCGACGTCAACTTTGTGGGCGTCGACCAGTTCCAGGAGGAGTACGGCGACAACTACTCGGGTGTGCTGTTCCGCGAGGATCAGGGTGGCTACCTTGCCGGTGCCATGGCCGGGCTGTTGACCGAGTCCAACGTCGTCGGCGTCATCGGTGGCCTCGAGTCAGTGCCCCCCGTCGTGCGCCTGGTCAACGGCTACGAAGCGGGCGCCATGGCCGAGAACCCGGACGTCGACGTCCTGTCGGTCTACAACGAGTCGTTCACCGACCCGGCCAAGGGGCGCTCGGACGCCGAGCAGATGCTGGGTGAAGGCGCTGACGTGATCTTCGGCGCCGGCGGCCAGACCGGCTCCGGTGGTATCCAGGCCGCGGCCGAGGACGGCCAGTGGGCCATCGGCGTCGACCAGGACGAATACTTCACGACCTTCGATGGGGGCGACGCCCGCGGCTCGGAGTTCCTGGCGACCTCGGCCATCAAGCGCGTCGACCTCGGCGTGTTCACCAAGATCGCGGAGGCGATCCAGGACAACTTGGAGCCCGGCATCTTCACGCTGGAGGCGTCCAACGACGGCATCACCTACGCCCCGTTCCACGACGCCGACATCCCCGAGGACGTGGCCACCCGCATGGAGGAGATCCGCCAGGGGCTGGCCGACGGCAGCATCGACACCGGCATCGACCCGATCACCGGCGAACCCAAGTAGCGACAGGGCCGCCCCGCGTAGCCCCGCCCCGCGTAGCCGGGTGAACAGGAGCAGCCCAGTGGGCCAGGCAGACCGCGCGGCGGTGGTCCTGGAGGCGCGAGGCATCACCAAGCGCTTCCCCGGTGTGCTGGCCAATGCCGACGTCGGGCTGGCGTTGCACGCCGGCGAGATCCTCTGCCTGCTGGGGGAGAACGGCGCCGGCAAGTCGACACTGATGAACGTCGTGTACGGCCTGTACCACCCCGACGCGGGCGAGCTGCGGGTCCACAGCGAGCCGGTGCGGTTCAACTCGTCAGCCGACGCCATCGCCGCGGGCATCGGGATGGTCCACCAGCACTTCCAGCTGGTGCCGGTGCTGACGGTCGCGGAGAACGTGGTGCTCGGCCAGGAGCCGAGGTCCGGCCCGTTCCTGGACCTGGCCACGGCCCGGCGCGAGGTGGCCGAACTGTCACGCCGCTACGGGCTGACCGTCGATCCCGACGCCGTTGTCGGGGAGCTTTCGGTGGGTGCGCAGCAGCGCGTGGAGCTGATCAAGGCGCTGTACCGCAACGCCGACATCCTCATCCTCGACGAGCCGACCGCCGTGCTGACCCCGGGCGAGGTGACCGAGTTCTTCGAGGTGGTACGCAGCCTGGTGTCACAGGGCAAGTCGGTGGTCTTCATTACTCACAAGCTCAAGGAGGTCCTGGCAGTCGCCGACTCGGTGACGGTCCTGCGCGGTGGACGGGTGGTGGGCAACGCCGACCCACGGACGGCCACCGAGGCCTCGCTCGCCTCGATGATGGTTGGCCGCGACGTCTCCTTCGAGGTCGACAAGCAAGCGGCCAAGCCCGGCCGTCCTGTGCTGGTGACCGCGGGGCTGGTGGTCGCCGACGACCGCGGCGTGGTGACCGTCGACGGCGTCGACCTGGTCGCTCGCGGCGGTGAGATCTTCGGGATCGCGGGGGTCGAGGGCAACGGGCAGCGCGAGCTCGTCGAGGCCATCGCCGGCATGCGCGCACCGGTCAGCGGCAGCGTCAGCATCGGCGGGACCGACACCACGGGGCTGTCGCCGCGCCGGGTGGAGGCGCTCGGGGTCGGTCATGTGCCCGAGGACCGTGGCAAGCACGGTCTGGTCGGCATCTTCCCGATCACCGACAACCTGGTGCTCAACCGCTACCAGCGCCAGCCGTTCGCCACCCGTGGCGTGATGCAGCGCGACGCCATCGCCGAGCACGCTCGCGAGCAGGTGCGCGCCTACGACATCCGCACCCCGTCGGTGGACACCGCCTGCGGGTCGCTGTCGGGTGGCAACCAGCAGAAGGTGGTGGTGGCCCGCGAACTGTCTGAGGATCTGCGCCTGCTGCTGGTCTCTCAGCCCACCCGTGGCCTGGACGTCGGCTCCATCGAGTTCATCCACTCCCAGATCGTGGCCCGCCGCGATGCCGGTGCCGCAGTGCTGCTGGTGTCCGCCGAGCTTGACGAGATCCTGTCGCTGTCGGACCGGATCGGGGTGCTGTACCGCGGCCGGCTGGTCGCGGTGATGGACCGTGCCGACGCCACGCGCGACGAGCTGGGCCTGCTGATGGCTGGCGCGCGAGGTGGGCAGCGCCAGGAGGTCGCGTGAGCCAGGCGCCGCCGGGCTCGGACCGGCAAGGTGGTAGCGCGAAGCTGCGCGACGCCGTGGAGGGCTACTTCCGGCTGGCCCCCGTGCTGGTGCCCGTGTACGCCGTCCTCGCCGCCACGCTCCTTGGCGGCCTGGTCATCCTCGCGGCCGGGCGCAATCCGATCGTGGCCTACTCCGCGCTGTCCAGTGGCGCCTTCGGGTCACCGCAGGCCGTGGCGACGACACTGGCGCGCTCAACGCCCTACATCATCGCGGCGTTGGCCGTGGCCTTCGGCTTCAAGGCGGGGCTGTTCAACATCGGCGCCGAGGGACAGCTGCTGGTCGGCGCCCTGGTCGGGGCCTGGGTGGGCGCGGGGCCCGCGGTGGCGGGCCTTCCTGGGGTGCTGGCTATCCCCGTGGTGCTGCTCGCCGGGGTGCTGGGCGGCTTGGTCTACGGCGCCATCCCGGGAGCGTTGAAGGCGCGCACCGGGGCGCACGAGGTCATCGTGACCATCATGTTGAACAACATCGCGGTGCGGATGGCCGAGTGGCTGATCTCGTCCACCCAGCCGCTGCTGCTGCGCAACCCGGACGCGTCGCAGGCCGTGACCACGCCGATCGCCGATGCCGCCCGCCTGCCCTCGGTGGGCGGCACCGCGCTGGACCTGGGGTTCGTAGTCGCCCTGGCCCTGTGCGCCCTGGTCTGGTTCGTGCTGCAGCGCACCACCTTCGGCTTCGAGATCCGCACCGTCGGGGCCAACCCGCACGCCGCGCGCTACGCCGGCATGAGCGTGCAGCGCACCGTCATCGCGGTGATGGCGGCCTCCGGAGCGCTGGCGGGCGTCGCGGGTTCGACGGCGCTGGCGGGGGGTTCTGGCGCCATCACCGCCGGCAGCTTTACCAACATCGGCTTCGACTCGATCGCCATCGCCCTGCTGGCCAGGGCGAACCCGTTCGCGGTGATCCCGGCGGCGATCCTGTGGGCGTCGCTGCTGGTGGGCGCGCCGAACATGCAGCTGCAGGCGGGTGTCTCCAGTGACCTGGTTCGCATCGTCCAGGGGCTGATCATCGTCTTCGTGGCCGCCGACGCGATCGTGCGTTACCTGTTCCGCATCCGTGCGCCCAGGGACCGAGACGATGTCACCACCGGCGCGGTCTTCGCCAAGGGCTGGGGGGTGTAGGTGGCCACCGAGACGCAGCCCCCCGCCGACCGTCAGCTGGCCCCGCGGCGCAAGGACCCCGATGTCGAGCGGGCCGTCTCCCGGCAGCGTGGGCTGACCCGCCTGTCGAGGCTGCAGACCCTCGGCGTGGCGTTCGGGTTGTTCGGCCTGTGGCTGCTGCGGGTGGCCGGCGTGCTGCCCGGCGATGACGTGACCTTCGCCATCGGGCTCGGCGACGGGGCACCCGAGTTCCCGGTCGACCCGCCCAACGCCGTCCTCGGCATCGCCGTCGTCTTCTTGGTCGCCGGGGTGCTGGCGCTGGCGGAGCGCTGGACCAAGCGCTATGCCGCGGTATTCCTGGTGGTGGCGGCGGCGCTGTTCGCCCCGTTGCTGCTCATCTGCGCCATGGCGTTGTCCGACCGTGGTGAGACCAACCTGCTGCCGCTGGTCACTGAGTCGCTCCGCCTCGGCACGCCGATCGCCCTTGGGGCGCTGGCCGGCCTGTGGTGCGAACGGTCCGGCGTGGTCAACATCGGCATCGAAGGCATGATGCTGACCGGGGCCGGCATCGGGTTCATGGTCTACGCCGTGGCCGGCGCCGGGCAGGAGGGTCCATGGCTGTACCTGGCGGTCGTCGCCGCGGCCGCGGTGGGAGGTTTGATGGCGGCCGTCCACGCCGCGCTGTCGGTCACCTTCCGCACCGACCAGATCGTGTCCGGCGTGGCCATCAACCTGCTGGCGATCGGCATCACCAGCTTCGTACGCCGCCAGGTGATCTTGCCCAGTGACGTCCGCTCGGCCGCCACCCTGCCTGACATCGACCTGCCGGGCCTGTCGTCGATCCCCGTGGTCGGTGAGCAGCTGTTCAGCGGCAAGCCGATCTTCCTGTCGATGTTCCTCATCTTCCTGCTGACCCAGATCACGCTGTTTCGCACCGCATGGGGCCTGCGGGTGCGCGCGGTCGGTGAGAACCCGCACGCGGCGGAGACCCTTGGCATCGACGTGATCCGCACCCGCTACCAGGCGGTGATCCTCGGAGGCGTGATCGCCGGTCTGGCGGGGGCGTGGTTCTCGCTGGAGACGACCGGCAGCTTCGACAACATGATGACCAACGGCAAGGGCTTCATCGCTTTGGCCGCGCTGATCTTCGGCAAGTGGCGTCCGTGGGGCGCGTTCGGCGGCGCGATGCTGTTCGGTTTCTCCGAGGCGCTGGGAAGCCGAATCCAGCTGCTGTCGGTCGAGGTGGGCGGCTTCCCGGTGCCCAGCCAGTTCCTCCAGGTGCTGCCCTTCGTGGTCACCATCGTGGTGCTCGCCGGCGCCATCGGCCGGGCGATCCCGCCGGCGGCGGTGGGCGTCCCCTACGAACGCCCCTCCTAGCGGCAGGCCGCCCGCGGCTAGCATCTGGGCGAGCTCGACATCAGGAGACGCCACCCACCGTGCGACGCGCCAAGATCGTGGCCACCCTCGGCCCCGCGCTGGACGACCGTGACACCCTTCGGGCCGCCCTGGAGGCGGGCATCGACGTGGTGCGGCTCAACTTCTCCCACGGCGACCACGAGACCCACATGCGCCGGCTGGAGGCGGTCCGCGACCTGTCGAGCCGCATGGGGCGCAACGTCGGCTGCCTCGCCGATCTGCAGGGTCCCAAGATCCGGCTGGGGGACTGCCCCGGCGGTGGCGTGCTGGTCCCGACGGGCTCGGAAGTGTTCCTCGTCCCCGGCACCGAGGCCCTCGACGACTACTCCGTCGGGGACAGCCCGGCCCTTCCGGTGGTCTACAAGTCGTTGGCCCAGGACGTCCAGCCGGGCTCCCTGGTGCTCATCGACGACGGCTCCATCCGTTTGCTGGTCTCGCGGGTTGACGGCGACGGGGTGTGGGCCCGGGTCGTGGCCGGTGGCGTCGCCAAGAGCAAGAAGGGCGTGAACCTGCCCGGCGTGGCGGTGTCGGCCTCCAGCCTGACCGACAAGGACCTGGCGGATCTGGCCGTCGCCATCGACCTTGGCGTCGACTATGTGGCGCTGTCATTCGTGCGCCGCCCGGCCGACGTGGAAGACGCTCGGACACGGATTGACAAGCTGGGCGGCGAGGCCCCCGTCGTAGCCAAGCTGGAGCGCCCGGAAGCCATCGACGACCTCGAAGCGATCGTGGCCGCGTCCGACGCGGTGATGGTCGCGCGCGGCGACCTGGGGGTGGAGATCGGTCCGGAGCGCGTGCCGGCGATCCAAAAGGAGATCATCGCCGAGGCCAACGGCGAGGGGAAGCCGGTCATCACCGCCACCGAGATGCTGGAGAGCATGATCAACTCGCCGCGCCCGACGCGCGCGGAAGCCTCCGACGTCGCCAACGCGGTGTTCGACGGCAGCGATGCGCTGATGCTGTCCGCCGAGACCGCTGCGGGTCGCTATCCGGTGGAGGCGGTGCGGACCATGGCCCGCATCATTGAGGTCGCCGAGTCGTCGCCACAGCTGGTGCACGACAGCCCCCCGCCACGCTCCGAGCTGTCCATCGGCCGTGTGGTTGCGCGGGCCGCGGTGCAGGTGGCCAACGACGTGCATGCCACCGCCATCGTCGTCTACTCGATCACCGGCTCGTCCATCCAGCTGGTCAGCAAGTACCGTCCTGGCGTGCCGCTGCTCGGCCTCACCCCCCAGGAGACGACCCGCCGGCGCACCTCGCTGATGTGGGGCACGGAGGCAGCACTGGTCCCCATGAAGGGTCAATCGATCGACCTGACAACGGCCGCCGAACGGGTACTGGTCGACGGCAACTGGGTGGAGCGCGGTGACCGCATCGTCATCGTGTCGGGCATGCCCGGTGGTCAGGGCGGGACCAACCGGATCATGGTCCACCGCGTCGGCGATCCCGTCGGCGGCTAACGGATGCGCCTGCTGGTCGTCGGCGGTGACGCCGCGGGGATGAGCGCGGCGAGCACCGTGCGCCGGGACGCGCCGGACGTCGACGTGACCGTCGTCGAGCGGGGGTCGTACACGTCGTACTCGATGTGCGGCATCCCCTACCTGGTGGCCGGTGACCTCGACGATCCCGAGCAGCTCGTCGCCAAGTCACCGGAGGCGTTCCGGGCCATGGGAATGACCGTGCGCCTGCACACCGAGGCGGTGTCGGTCGCTGCCGGGGCACGCACCGTGCGAGTCCGCGACCTGACCAGCGGGCAGGAGCGCGACGAGCCCTATGACGAGCTGCTGGTGGCCACCGGGGCCCACCCCCGTCGCCAGAACGTGCCGGGGCTCGACCGCTACGGCCACGTGGTGCACACCCTCGACGAGGGGGTGCACGTCCGCCGCCACTTCGAGCAGCGAACGCAGCAACGCCAGGGACCCCCACCCGTGCAGCGCGTGATCGTGGTGGGTGCCGGCTACATCGGCATGGAGATCGCCGAGGCGCTGGTCCGCCACGGGTTGACCGCGATGCTGGTGGACCGCAGCCCACAAGTCATGAAGGCGCTGGACCCGGACATGGCCGCGCACGTCGAGCGGGCGTTGCGCGACTTTGCTATCGACGTGCGCCTCGGCGAGTCGCTGATCAAGGTCGACGGCGACGGCCAAGCCTGCACGCAGGTCACCACCGACCGGGGTGTGTACCCGGCCGACGCGGTGATCCTGGCCATGGGCGGCAAGCCCAACTTGGAGCTGGCGCTGACGGCGGGATGCGAAGTGGGCGTCTCCGGCGGGTTGCTGGTCGACGATCGCCAGCGCACGACCGTCGGTCATGTGTGGGCGGCGGGGGACTGCGTCGAGCATGTGGATCTGGTCGCGGGGTTGCGCCGCAACGTGCAGCTGGGCACCCATGCCAACAAGCAGGGCAAGGTCGCCGGGCACAACCTCGTCGCCCGGTTCACCGGTGCGCCCGAGGACGTGGTGTTCCCTGGCGTCGTCGGCACGGCGGTGACCAAGATCTGCGCCTGGGAGATCGCCCGGGTGGGGCTGCTGGAGACCGACGCCCGCGAGGCCGGCCTCGACTACGCCGTCACTGCCTTCCAGGGCACGGCACGCGCCGGCTACATGCCCGATCCCGGGGAGGTGTTCGTCAAGATGATGGCCGAGCGCGGCAGCGGGCGGGTGCTCGGCTGCCAGCTGGTCGGCACGGGCAACGTCGCCAAGCGCATCGACGTGGCGGCCACCTGGTGCCAGCTCGGCGTGACGGTGCAGACCGCCCAGCTGCTCGACCTGTCCTACGCCCCGCCGTTCGGTGGGGTCTGGGACCTGCTGCAGGTCGCCGCCCGCAAGCTCGCAAAGGACCTGGACCTGCACCCGGCGCTGTGAGCCTCAGTCCCGCAGCGGGCCGAGGCGCAGGCGCACGGCCGGGCCGATGGTGGTGCGGACCACCCGTAGCCAGGTGATGCGATGGTCGTTGGGGAAGAACGCCTGCCACTCGCGGCCCCGAGGGTCGCGGCCCAGCACCGGTTCCAGCGCATCGAGCACTACCTCGAGCGGCCCGAGCAGTGACCCGTTCACGCGCAGCGCCACATCCGCCCACACGTCGCCCTCCAGCGCCGGGCGCGCAACCCACGCCTCGGCGATCGCGTCACGCCAGGCCAGCTTGTGGGCCCGCTGACCTGGACCGGCGAGCAGGTCGCTGTTGACCGCCACCATCTCGGTCCCGGGCACCCGACGACGGCGCAGCGCGGCGGCCGGCACGCGTTGCAGGTCGGCACCCGGTGGCTCCCCGGTCGTCTTGGTGGCGAGCAGGGCGTCCAGCCCGCGGAATCCCGCTGCCAGGCCGCCGGCGTCTCGTGCGCCCGACAGGGTGGCCACCACCAGGGTGTCCAGGTCGACCCACCGGCCCGGCGGCAGGCGGAACGCCAACAGCGCCCCGTCGCCGATGCCGGGGCTGCCCGCCACGGCGGCGGCCACCGCGGCACGCCAGGCCCGCGTGCCCATCGGCACGCCGGGCACCGCGACACCCGACCGTGGCTGAGCCTCCACCCCGGGGTGGTGGGCATCCGCTACCGAATCGGCACTGGATCCCCACCACCCCGGTTTCGGGGGCGGGGCGGGAGACGAGCGGGAGGTCAACGGGTTCGCGTCCAGGTCGTGCCCGACGGGGTGTCGCTGACCTGTATGCCCATCGCCGCGAGCTCGGCGCGCAGCCGGTCGGCGCCGGGCCAGTCGCGCGCCGCCCGCGCTCGGTCGCGGGCCGCCACCAGCTCCGCGGCCCCAGTGGGCAGCGGCTCGCCCCCGGCGTCGGCGAGGCGCCCAAGATCGAGGCCGAGCACCGCGTCCCAGCGTCGCAGCAGCCAGGCTCGTCGCCCTGGCGGGACCGCGCGCGCCTGGCCGGTGCCGCCAGCGACCTGGTGCACGATCGTGAGGGCGGACGGCGTGTCCAGATCGTCGTCCACGGCCTGGTCGAAACGCAACTGCAGGAACCGCTCGGCGTCAGTCTCGGGGTCGCTGGTCGCCTCGTCGGACTGCGCCAGTCTCGCGCGCAGGCGCTCCAGCGTCCGTTGTGCGCCGAGCAGCGCATCCCAGGTGAAGTTGAGCTGGGTGCGGTAGCGGACCTGGAGGCACAGCAGGCGGAACGCCAGCGGGTCCACGCCAGCCTCGGCGATGGTGCGCAGGTCGAAGAAGTTGCCGGCACTCTTGGCCATCTTTCGACCCTCGGCGAGGAGGTGCTCGCCGTGCAGCCAGACGTCGACCACCCGGTGGCCGACCGCCGACTCGGACTGGGCGATCTCGGCTTCGTGGTGGGGGAACGCCAGGTCGACGCCGCCGAGGTGCACGTCGATGTACTCGCCGAGGTAGGCCAGGCTCATCGCCGAGCACTCGATGTGCCAGCCCGGGAATCCGGGTCCCCAGGCGGAACTCCAGACCTGCTGGCGGCGCTGCCCGCCCTTGCGCCAGATCGCGAAGTCGGCGTGGAACCGCTTCGCGGGGTCAACGCCCATGCGGTAACCGGGCTGAAGGGAATGCAAGCGGTTGCCCGAAAGCCGGCCGTAGGCCGGGAAGCTGCGCACGTCGAAGTAGACGGCGGCGGGGGTGTCGTAGGCGTGGCCGGCGGCGACCAGGCGGCCCGTCAGATCCAGGATCGCGTCGATGTGCGCGGTGGCGCGAGGGTAGGCGTCGAAGGCCAGCAGGTTGAGCCGTCGGGCGTCGGCCAGGTACGCCTCGGTGTAGTAGGCGGCGATCTCGGCGGCGCTGCGGCCTTCCAGACCGGCCGACACCAGCATCTTGTCCTGGCCGAGGTCGCTGACGTCATCGGTCAGGTGACCGACGTCGGTGATGTTCTGCACGGCACGGACGTCGATGCCTTTGGACGCCAGCACGCGGCGGACCAGGTCGGCAAGCAGGAAGGTGCGCAGGTTGCCGATGTGGACGAAGCGGTAGACCGTCGGCCCGCACGAGTACAACGTCAGCGAGCGGTCGGACGGCGCGGCCAGTGCCCGCCGCGAACGAGTGAGGGTGTCGGTAACGCGCAGCACTACCTCATTCTGCCCACCGCCCGCCGACGGGCAGGCGAGTCGCCGG
>Ga0136614_10000837_pt1 | contig 16903 bp, 8 predicted proteins | sample AntDrymUQ2792106_2_FD_106643 | JGI IMG/M metagenome (GOLD analysis project Ga0136614, IMG submission 106643) | Polar desert sand microbial communities from Dry Valleys, Antarctica - metaG UQ279 (21.06) | ecosystem: Environmental > Terrestrial > Soil > Desert | place: Antarctica: Dry Valley... | reverse complement strand
TAGCGGCGGCGCGTGAGGCGATGACTGACGCCGGGATTCAATCATCCGACCTGACGCTCGAAGAACGTCGCGCGTTCGGCGTGCTGCTCGGAACGGGCGGCGGCGGCCTCGCGTTCGCCGAGCAGCATTACGCCTATTGGTACCTCGGCCCGCGTCACAAAGCGAGCGTCTACATCATTCCTTCGTCGACGCACGGCGGTCTATCATCTGAGTTATCGATGGTCTTCGGGTTGCGCGGTTTGTCGCACGTCGTCTCGACGGGTTGTACCAGTTCGACCGACGCCATTGCCTACGCCGCCGAGCACATCGCGCTCGGTCGCTGCGACGCGATGTTAACCGGGGGTGTCGACGCGCCGCTCGCGCCGGGCATCCTCGCTGGCTTTAACCTGATGACGGTTCTCACCAACAAGTGGAACGACGAGCCGGAGCGCGCGTCGCGGCCTTTCTCGAGCGACCGTTCCGGCATTGTGCTCGGCGAGGGCGCTTGGATTTACGTGCTCGAAGAATACGAGCGTGCGCGCCGGCGCGGGACCAACATCTACGCCGAGATCACTGGCTATGGCGCGACCTGCGACGCCTATCATCGCGTGCGCCTCGAAGAAACCGGCGAAGAACCGGCGCGCGCGATGCGACTTGCGCTGGACGATGCCGGGCGCGAACCACGCGACCTCGACTACGTTAACCTGCACGGCACATCGACGCAGCTTAACGACCGCATCGAGACGCAGGCGCTGAAGTTGGCACTGGGCAGCGAAGCGAAAAAGATTCCAATGTCTGCCACCAAGTCGCAGATCGGTCATCCGCAGGGCGCGAGTGGCGCCGCCGGAATCGCCGCCGCGTTGTGCGCGATGCACACCAATGTCATCCCGCCGACCATCAACCTCGACGAGCGCGACCCGGACTGCGACCTGGATTACGTGCCCAACAAGGCGCGAGAAGCGAACGTCCACGTCGCCCTCTGCAACTGCATCGGCTTCGGCTCGAAGAACAGCGTGCTCATCATCGAAAAGCAAAACTGAACACTGAAGTACTCATCAGTCGATAGTATGTTTAAGCGTTTCCAACAGCGTAGCCGTGAGCTTGAGCATCTTGATAAGGGTGACTACACGGCTGAAGAGTACGAAGGCTGTCTGTTCGAGTTGCGGCGCATCAACCAGTGGCTCGGTGACGTGAGCGCGTTGCGACGTTCGCTGTTGTCGCAAATCGCGCGCGATGGGGCGACGGAGTTTTCGGCGCTTGATGTCGGCGCCGGGTCGGGCGAGTTGCTGAGAGTCATCGCAGAGTGGTCGCGGGCGACAGCGGGCGTCCACGCGGCGAGCCTCGTCGGTCTTGAATTGAGCGCACGGTCAGCGGAGAGCATCCTTCAGGAGTCGCGCGGCTTTGCCGAGATCACTGCGGTGCGGGGCGACGCGTTGCGCCTGCCGTTCGCCGATAGCACATTCGATTATGTTTGGTGCTCGCTGTTTACGCATCACTTCCGCGATGAAAACGTGGTCGATGTATTGATCGAAATGGCCCGCGTCGCGCGCCGATGCATCTTCGTCATCGACCTTCACCGGCATCCGGTGGCTTACTATTTTTACATCACCGCGGGGCGACTTTTCTTTCGCAACCGTCTGATCCGTGAAGATGGCGCGCTGTCGATCCTGCGCAGCTTTGTGCCGGACGAACTGCGTGCGCTGGCGCGTCGGGCGCGGTTACGGGGAATCGAAGTTGAGCGGCGATTTCCGTTCCGTCTAGTGTTGAGCGGTGGCCGTGGGGAGGTTGAAGTGTGACGAACATCGACGCTTCAAATGATAACGTCTACGACGTGATTATCGTCGGCAGCGGCCCGGCTGGGGCGAGCACGGCGATTCATTTGGCGGCGCATGGGGCGCGCGTGTTGCTCGCCGAGCAGAAGAAATTTCCGCGACCGAAGTTGTGCGGCGAGTTCATTTCGCCGGAATGCGTGGCGCACTTCGCGCGCCTCGGCGTCGTCGAGCAGATGCTCGCGGCGGGCGGGGTCGAAGTGGCTGAGACGGTCTTCTACACGCGCGGCGGACAAAGCGTCAACGTGCCGAGCGCGTGGCTCGGTGGAACACACCGGCGCGTCGCGCTCGGCCTCAGTCGCGCGACAATGGACGAGCGGCTGCTCAGTCGCGCGCGAGATGTGGGCGTCACCGTGCTGGAAGAGTCGCCATGCTGCGGGTTAATCATTGAGCAGGAAAGCGTGCGCGGCGTGCGCTTGAAAGCAGCCGGCGTGGAGCGCGCGTGCCGCGCCCGCGTCACGGTTGACGCGACGGGACGGTCGCGCGCGCTGGCTCGTCGCAGCATCACTGCCGCCGCACCGCACGGAGAACGGCGCGAGCACCGAACGACGCGGGCGCGTCCATCGCTGGTCGCTTTCAAAACTCACCTTGAGAACACGCGCGGCGATCAAGGGGCGTGCGAAATCTATTTCTATCGTGGCGGCTACGGCGGCTTAAGCGAGGTGGAAGGGGGCCGCAGCAATCTGTGCTTCATCGCGGCGGCGCGCGACGTGCGGGCGCGCGGCGGCGACGCGGCGCGGGTGATGCGCGAAGTGGTCATGTCGAACAAACGCGCGGCGCGGACGCTCGGCGAGGCGCGTGTGTGCGCCGAGTGGTTGTGCGTCGCGCTTGAAACATTTGGCCGCGGCGAGGCGGTTCCGCAGACGGGGCTGCTGGCCGTCGGCGACGCCGCATCATTCATCGACCCGTTCACCGGCAGCGGCATGCTGATGGCTTTGGAGAGCGGCGAGTTGGTGGCTGAGGTGATCGCGCGACATCTGTCGTCGGCCCGCCGGTCAATGGATTCTACGTCGCTCGCCGATGAGTACCGCGCGCGTTATGAAGAGCGGTTTGGCGCGCGTCTGCGTGTCTGCGCGTGGCTGCGGCGCGCCGCATTCGCGCCGCCGGTGCTGTCTGGGGCGGCGGCCTCTCTCCTGAACGCGAGCGCGGGCGTACGGCGGGTGTTGGCGCGTGCCACGCGGCGGGGCGGCGGCGAGGCTTTGGCCCGGCAGCGTACCTAAGCCTTGAACGAAGCATTGGACGAAGCATTCCGAGGCCCGCGAATGGCGGCGAAACCGCTCCCACCTTCCTCACGACGCACTTGCTACGGGCGTGTGTTTTGCGGTACAAAAGCGGCGCGATACTGGATTGCTTGCGGCGTTTACCCCAGAGACGCCTGGCCTCTTCAATCTTTCGCGCGTAACTTACCAACTTCCGAGCGCGACGTAGAGAATGACAATCAGTAATTGCCGAACCCTGTCACTGGCGGCGGATGTCTCACTCGGCTCTTTCCCCACACGCCTCCGGTGAAACGGTTATGTCATTAATTACAAATCTGAGGAGACTAAAAATGCCTGCGTTATCACAACGGTGGTTCTTAACCGTTTTTCATCTTGCACTCGTCGGCGCCGTCACCCTGTGTTTCGCGGTCAACGCCTTCGCCCAGGCGCAGTCGAACGCCGCCGACCTGCGCGGCTATGTGCGCGACCCGCAGAGCGCGGTCGTGACCGGGGCCACCGTCACGGTGCGTAACCCGGCGACGAGCGTGACGCGGAGCACGACGACAAACGATGAAGGCTATTATCAGATCACCAATCTGCCACCGGGTGAGTATGAAGTGTCTGTCGAGGCGAAGGATTTTTCCCGCGCCGTCGTCCCCGACGTGACGCTCACCGTCGGGCAGCAGGCCGACCTCGACATCCCGCTCCAGGTGGGCGGCATCGGCGAGACGGTCACCGTCACTGGTCTTGAAACCGAACTGGTCGAGACTTCTCGCACCGCCGTCTCCAACACGATTGATCAACAGCGCATCGAGAATCTGCCGATCAACGAACGCAGCTATTTAAATTTCGCACTGACCACCTCGACCGTGACGCGCGACAATGGCCGACCCATCGGCCCGGCGCCGACCACCGGCTTAAACTTTGGCGGGCAGCGCGGGCGCTCCAATCTCGTGCAGGTTGACGGCGCGGACAACACCGACAACTCGGTGAACGCCGCGCGCTCGACCGTATCGCAAGAGGCGGTGCAGGAGTTCCAGGTCGTCACCAATTCTTACGCCGCCGAGTTCGGCAGGACTTCCGGCGGCGTCGTCAACGTCGTCACTAAGGGCGGCACGAACGACATCCGCGGCAACGTCTTCGGCTTCATCCGCCACAAGAGCATTCAGGCGCGCAACCCGTTCGCGCCGATCATCGACAACGACCCCGACAAGAAGCCGCCGTTCACCCGCGCGCAATACGGCGCGACGCTTGGCGGCCCGCTCGCCAAAGACCGCACGTTCTTCTTCGCCGCATTTGAGCAGCGGCGACGGCAGGAATCCGGCTTCTTCACCACCAACGTTTCGCAGGGCTTGAACGGCAGCGTCACCATCGGCGCGCCGATTCTGCCGTTCACGCAAACGTTCCGTAACGTCACGCCCGGCCAGGCAGCTTACGCCAACGGTTTGCTTGCGCAGGCGGTGCCGCTTCTGACCAACCCGAATCCGGCGATCAGGGCGCAGGGCGCGGCGCTCGCCAACGCGGCGGTGCAGTACGCGACGCTCGCTTCAAGCGGCGGCTCGACGGCGCTGAACGGCGTTAACCCGCTCATCAGTCCGGGCGGCGCGATTCCGGCGGGGCAGGTTGTCGGGAGTCGCTACTTTTTGTCCGGCGCGCCGGTCGTCGTCAGTCCGGTCGGCTTCCGCCCGCTGACGCAGTTGCTGCCGCTGTTCCCGATTTCGGAGTCGACGAGCTTCTCGTCCGTGCGGCTCGATCACAAAATTACCGATGCCAACCAACTGACGCTGCGCTTCGGCTACAATCCGAGCGATGTCACTGGCATTCAGGTCGAGTCGCAGAATCAGGCGCTCGGCCAGAACGATTTTTCACGCACCGGCATCCAGACCTTACGCGATTCGACGTTCGTCACATCGCTGACCTCGATACTCTCGAACACCATTATCAACGAAGCGCGTTTCAACTTCGGGCAGCGGCGCGCGACCTTCAAATCACAGAATGGCGAATCGGTCGCGACCAACATCGCGGGCACGGCATTCTTCGGGCGCGAGCTGTTTTCGCCGGTCGTCAGGACAGAGAATCGTTATCAGTACACCAACAACGTCAACGTGATTTTCGGCAACCATACGTTCAAGTTCGGTGGCGACGCGAACTTCATCAGCGTCAACGCGACGTTCGAATTAAACTTCGCCGGACTCTTCAATTTCGGCGGCCTGAGCGCGACGACACTTGCAGCATTCCCGACGCTCGGCCCGCTCGCGCCGCCGGACTTCACGCCGGTGCAGCAGTACGGCCTCGGCTTTCCGACAAACTTCATTCAAGGGTTCGGCGACCCGCGAAGCCGGTTAAAGAATCGTCCGCTCGCCGTCTTCGCGCAAGATTCCTGGAAGGTGCGACCCAACGTGACCTTGAATTACGGCGTGCGATACGACGTTGAATTGATCGAGCAACTCGCGCCGGTCGGGTTTGTCGATCCGCTCTCGGGGATCAATCTTTCCGCCGATGACATCCTCGCCGCGCAGGACGCGCTCAACGTGCAGCAGGGAATTCCACGCGACAAAAACAACGTCGCGCCGCGCTTCGGCGTGGCATGGGACATCGGCAACGACGGCAAGACGGTCGTGCGCGCTTCTTACGGTCTGTTCTATGACCACCCACTGCTTGCCATCGCGTTCAACTCAGACATCGCTGACGCGGCGCAGCAACAGCAGAGCGTGCTGATCTCCGGCAGCCCATCGCCGACGGCATTATTTAACGCGACACAAGTCTTTCAGGGGACGGTGTGCGTGCCGGGCGCGCCCCGCTCGCCGTTCTGCGCCGCGCTGCCCGCGTCGGTCGTCACGCCCGGTGTCGCGCCCGGAGCGGAGTATCAATTCGGGCGTCAGCGATTCAACGACCAGACCTTCACCGGCTTCGGCCCGGTGCTGCCGTTCACGCTGCCGGTCTCGAAAGACTTCGAGTACGCATACGCCAATCAAGCTAATCTGACCGTCGAGCGACAACTCACTTCGAACATGTCGCTCTCGGCCAGTTACCTATTTGTCGGCGCGCGTCATTTGCCGCACCCGCTCGATGTCAACGCGCCGCGCGTTGATCTGCAACTGCAAAACTTCCAGCGCTATGCCAACCGCGCCCCGCTCAACACAAGCGAAGTGGCGCTCGCGACGGGCGGACTCTTCCCGACCACCGCGCCCGGCTCAACGTTCACCAATCCGATTTCGGGCGAGACGTTCGCCGTCGTCCTGCCCGGACTGATCGCGCAGGGGCCACGGGGTCGCGTCATTCAACCCGCGGCGGCCAACTTTTTCCGCCCGAACGCGCCGAACTATTTCTTCGTGCAGGCGCTGACGGGTCTGACGCCCGGAGTTTTCAATAACCTGCTGGTGGGCACGCTGCGCACGCCCGGCGTCGTCTCGCCGTTCGGGTCGGTCAATGCCCAAAACTCTGATGGCAACTCCAGCTACAACGCGCTCAATCTGGAGTTGAAGCGTCGGTTCGCGGACAACTTCCAGTTCCTCACTTCGTATACGTGGTCGCACTCGATTGACGATTCGAGTGACTTGCAGACGCTGCTGCTGCCGCAGGACAACGGGAACTTCGGCGCGGAGCGTGCCGACTCGCTGTTCGACCAACGCCACCGCTTCGTCTTCAGCGGCGTGCTCGCCGCGCCACCGGACTGGCGCGGCTCTGACAGCTTCGGCCTGCGCTTCCTGTCGGACTTTACGGTCGCCCCGATCTTCGAGATTTCGTCGGGCCGCCCGTTCAACATCCTGACCGGCTTCGACACCAACAACGACCAGTCGAACCAGACCGACCGCCCGAACGAAGCCGACAATGGCACGCTGGTGTTGCCGTCGGTGTTCACTTCGGGAAGCCTCGGTCGCAACCGCGGCATCACCGAAAGATACACCTCGCTCGACATGCGCTTGACGCGCGCGATTCGTTTCGGCGAACGCGTCCGCCTCGATGTTATCGCCGAAGGCTTCAATCTCTTCAATCGCTTCAATCAGGGCGCCGCGTCGCCGCTCTACACGGACGTGAATGCATTCGGCAAGCGCGACGGGGCGGGGCGCTACTTCAGCCGCCCGACCGCCAGCTTCGACCCGCGGCAGTTTCAGTTCGGATTGAAGTTGAACTTCTAAGGCGATTCAAAAATGAACTCAGATGAGAGGGTGAAAATGACTCCGTCGACGTGATTCCGGGAACACGTCATCTGACCAACTGTGAGCAGAACTTTCGGACACGCGGCTGGAGAGTCACCCTTTCCAGCCGCGTCAGTTTTCACCATTGGCTTGCTTGTGGTCACTGCCGTGGTCGAGGAACATCACGGCAAACCATGCCGCGGCGTCAGGCATCGCAATGGCGTGCAACCATATGCTTCTCCCGTTCCTGACGGTCTTCTTAATTTCGAGAGTTGATGCCAGGTTGCAAGTTATTCTGAGGTTGAGTGATGTGGATCAATTGGTTAACACGAGAGACAGAAGAGCCGCACAAAGCACACAGCGAGGGTTGAACGTTTTCTCTGTGTCCTTCGTGTAACCTCTGTCCCTCTGTGTTATATCTGACTGCCGCCACACCCGACCTAACATGATCGTGCGTCTCGGACATTAATATTGATATTCATGCGATGAGGAAATATCAACCTATGTTGAAATCAATGACACGCCGCCACACCGCCTTTATATTTACGATGATCTTTCTGTTGGCCGTGGTCTCATCAACCTCGGCCCAATCGGGCGCGACCCGCCCGCGCCGCGCGATTCCAACCCAACCGGCACAGACTCCGACGCCCGCGCCAACTACGCGCCGGGGGGCGGACACCGCTTCGTCACCGACTACGCCGGCAGCCACGCCGGCAGCCACGAGCGCCCGCCCGAACACGTCGCCAGCGACGACGACCCCGGCCAGCGGCACAACCGACACCACACGCGCTTACACCCTGCTGCAACAGAAGCAATATGCTGAAGCCGCGAAAGAAGCCGCACAGGTCTCGGCGCGCGACCCGAAAAATTCCGAGGCTTGGAAAATCGCCGGGTTCGCAAAGCTGAGTCTGAGGCAATTCGCCGAAGCCGCATCCGACTTGCAGCGGGCGCTTGATTTGCAACGCGCTGCTAAAGAGGATGACGCGCCGACTATTGATGCACTAGCGCAGGCCTACGTGCGGAGCGAGAATTTCGAAAAGGCGCTGCCGCTCCTGACCGTAGTGACGACGCGCAAAGGCGCGACTCCCGATCCGTTGATGCTCTACTACCGCGGGTTCGCCGAGTACAAGACGAATAAATTCGCCGAGGCCGAGACTTCATTCAACGCCGCGATCAAAGCCGACCCGAAAAACTCGCTGGCTCTCTTTTATCTCGGGCGCATCGCCTATGACCGCAAGAGCGACGACGCGGCAATCAACGCGCTCAACCGCGCGACCATCAGCGACCCGCGCCTCGCCGAAGCGTGGACATATTTGACCTACTCGTACCTGCGACGCGCCGACGCCGCGACCGGCCCGAAGGCCGAGGCCGATTATCAAGGCGCGGTGCGCGCAAGCGAAGGACTGCTCAAGGTCAGAAGCGACGAGCCGACGACGACGCTTCACGCGCAGGCACTGATCCGCGCGCAGCAGTACGCGCGTGCGGCTGCCGCGCTCGAACGAATCGCGGCGACCCCGAACGCGCAAGGCTCGACGCTATACCTGCTCGGCTTCGCGCACTCACGCGCCAAGAACTTCCCGAAGGCCGTCGCCGCGCTCGACCGCGCCGCCGCGAAATCGCCGGATGATGTAAACATCTACCGCGAACTCGGCTACGCACAGGAAGCGTCGAAGCAATATGCCAAGGCTCTCGCAGCCTACGAGAAAGGTTTAGCCCTCGCGCCGACGGACGAGTATTTCAAAGAGTCGGTCGAGCGCGTCAAGCCCTTCGCCAAGTAAGCCGTCGACACACACGCACCCGCCCAAAACAAAAATCGGCTGAGCGTTATTCGTGAATGCTCAGCCGATTTTTATCTTTCAGGATTTGTGAGGTAAGACGATTGAGCTAAGCCATGCCATGAATTGTGCCTCTTCAAAGCGCTTTGCAGTTAGCGTGCAACCTATCACCTTTCGTTGAGAGGCTTTTCTGCTTGAAGCTTTTTACCTCCGAGCAAACCAACGACTGCTCCAAATCCTATCTTCGCAAGATCAAAAAACCCCATGATCACTTTTTCAAATAGTGGAGGTGGCTCTTTCCCCACAGCAAATGTCAGCACCAGGCAAAGCACGGCAAATATAAACGTTCCGATTACTGAGGTGAGGAAGACGAGCTTGAATTGAGGATTGACAGACGGATGTTTCGTTACCTCAGAGGAGATATTTAGCGAAGCCGCAGGAGCCATCGCTTTTTTTTCGTCCAGACAAATGTATCTTCCGAATTCAGAAGACCAAACAGATAATTGCCCGGGTGTCCTAAAACATTCTGCTGCAATCTGTGCCATTTCTTTAATCATCTGTGCATCTCCTGTTTCTCTGCACTTCAACATAATGAGCCGCCGAACGCCGCGGTTAACCGGCGCGCACAGGCCTGCCAAGGCAAGAGTGTTGCTGATCGCGCGTCCGGTTGAACGGGTAATTAGACAGCGTGTGGCTTGATCAAATCAACGTAAGCATTTGAGATCGAATCCTTTTCTAACACCCCTAGCTTGCGCATCAACCCTTTCACAAACTCCTCAGCCTTTCCTCGGTCTTGACCTTCTTTTATCACATACTCAAGCTCAATGAACTCTCCCAATCCCTCAACTTCATCGAAATGAATCCGTGTTTGCCCACTCCGAAAGAGATACCGCTTCTTACGAACGCTGCCTGCAATACCCAATGCCGATGCTAATGCCACTTTGAGAGAAGCCGGATCAGGTATCTTCGAAATGATGTAGTTTGACTCCTTGACTCCACCTCTATCAGGACGATCATAAAAGATGAGTTCGCCCACTTCAGTACCCAAGACTCTTAACTTGAGCCGGCCTTGAGGAACGTTAAAAAATGTGTCTTCTTGATGGAGAACTTCAGGCGTGGCATCGCTGATGCCTTCTGCTATCGACATCTGACGCAGAAAGTTAGATGCCTTGACTTTGACTTCGATATTTGAACTCATTGCACTTTCCCATCCTGCGCCAGCGTAAGCTGTCTAACTACTGATTAAGTGGAAGTGTTCCGCAAGGCACGCCGATTTAGCATGTCGCGGGGAATGCTTTCACTTACCTTACGCTCGCACCTCGATGACGGTCTGTTAATTAACGCGAATGCCGGCCAGCATTCGGAGAAATTCTTCGCGGTGCTGGTTGGTGACGCCCCACCGCCCGAAGTGCCGGATGTGCGTGTCGCGTGCCTGCTGGACCAGCGTGCGTGCGTCCGTGGCCGAGCCACCGATGACTGACAGAGATTCGTTGGCAATCGCCGTCCACTGGTTTTCATTCTCGATCCAGGTCGGGTTGAGGTGGTGAATCGCGGACAGCGCGACGAGAATCGGTTCGATCCGCTCGCGCGCTTGCTGCGCCGGTGGTGGCTCGCGCTTCAGGCCGAACAGCGCGCCGGTTTTGAGAACGAAGTCTTCCCACGGCGCGGACATCGCTTCCGATGGGCGGTAGCGCATCGCGAGGTAACGCACGCGATTCATGAATCGCTTGATTGAGCGCGGCGTTTTCTGTCGAGCGTAAACCAGCGGGCACCAGATGCGAAGCGCGTCCTCAAACTCTTTCGAGTCTTTCGTGATGACATCTGGGCGGCGCGTAAAGGCCCATGCGCCGAGCGCGAAGGCGGCGATAAAAGTCCCTAACACGAAAAGCCAATTGCGCCGCGGGATCAAGACCCGCACGGGCGGCACGATCTCGGGAATTTGTTTCCGCGCCGGCGCGTCGACCGTCGCCGGCGGATTTGCCGAATCCGCGCGGTCGTCATTTCGTGTGACGTTCGGCGCGGCGACGGTTGATTCCGCAGATGGCGAAAGCGATGTTGTGGCCTGCGTCGTGGCGCCGATGTTGGTCGAGGAATTCGCGGTCGCATCAGATGCGGTATTCGCCGGGTCAATGAATGATGTAGACGAAATGCTGGCCCCGATGACATAGCCGAGGATGATGACTGAGAGCACCATCACCATCGGCCAATAGTGTCGCACCCGGTCGATTGCGGCGGCGGCCATTCGCTGCGCCCGGTGTGCGTCGCCGAGCGGCGGCGCGGGGTCGGGCACCATCAGCTTGCCGAACTGATCGTGCGTCGGCACCGGCACCGGCACCTCGATGTTGATTAACTTGTCGAGATACTGGCGGGCGAAGTCGGCGCGCCGCTGCTTGGCGCGCTCAGGCGACGCGGGCTGTGGTGACGCGGTCGGCGAATCCGCCGGTTGCTGATCGGGCGCCATCTCTTCAGCGACATCCTTGAAGCTGAGGCCGACGCACCGCTCGATGCGTTCGCGCGCCATTCCCATCACTACGAAACAATCACCGGAGGCGACGAGGAAGTTGACGGCTTCGAGTGTTTCGAGAACGTTTTCCGGGCGACAGCGGTCGAGGTCATCAATGAAGATCAACATGCTGCGCGCACCAAGCGCCGCCGTCACGTCGCCGAACTCAGCCGCGAAGTTTTGCCGGAAGCTCGTCTGCGCCGCCAGGTCGCGAATGCGGACGCCGCGCGACATGCTCGCCATCAAACTCGCTGGATTCACCTTAAAGGCCGTCATGCCTTTCCACGCCGCGATCAGCACGCCGATCACATTGACGAGTAGCGCCAGCACTGACCCGTCCACATTGCCAAGCAACGTTTTGATCTTGTCATTGGAGACGTTTTGGATGATGTTTTGGACGAACATCGTCGGTTCGCGAACGGTGCCCGCACTGCCCGGATTGTTTATCTCGTAGCTGATGAGAGTCGAGAGCAGCAGCAATAGCAGCAGCACCGGCAGACGTTGCCGCCAGCCGCGAATCCACAGCAGCTTCGCGCGGAACTTCAATCCGTTCGGATGCCACCATACCGGAATCGCTTGCAGCTTGATGTTTTGCAGCAGCGATGCGAGCAGGTGCTCCTCTTTCTGGTGATGCCACGCATTGAACCACACCGGGCGAAAGCCGTACCTCATCAGGTCGGTGCGGAGCATGTTCATCAGAGAGCTTTTCCCTGTGCCCCACTCGCCCGTGACCGCGATGGTCAGCGGCGGAACCGTCTTGTCGTTGCGCAGGAAGCGCGACATGCCGAGCGCAATTGGGGTGAAGTTGAGCGGGTCGTACTCGCCGAAATTCAGCGGGCGGTCGGCGATTAAAACGTCGGCGATGGACTCTTCCGGCGGGGTGGCGGGCGGCGGAGGATGGCGCACCGGCCACAGCAGCAGGCCGACCAGCAGCCAACTCACGTAGTACCACGGCGGAAGCGACCGTCGCGGGTTGCCACCGCCCACCGCCCGCGCCGCGTTCAGGTCTGATTCCTGCGTCTGATGAAACCAGTTTGCGCCGCCGTCAGTCGTACACAAAATCGTGCCGTCGTGACCCGCGGCGTAACCACGCTGACCGTCGATCAGGAACGAGATCGAGTTCAAGTCGCTGGACGTTCGGTTCGGTTGTGTCGCCCACGTCTGACCACCATTAGTGGTGTGTAGCATCGTCCCGTTTTCGCCGACGGCCCAGCCGACATCGGAACCAAGAAAGCTGACCGCGCGGAGGTCTTGCGTCGTGCCGCTCGGCTGCTCGCGCCAGGTACTGCCAGCGTCGGTTGTATTGAAAATCTTCCCCCCATCGCCGACCGCCCATGCGAAGGTGCCATCGCCAAAGAAATGCACACCAGCAATGTTACGTAAATCCATTTTCTCGCTTCCGAGGGGTGAGCTGAAAGGCAATACTCTCATCAACTCGCCTGACTGATTGACGAACCAATTCATCTGATCTTCGTACGGTTGCAACCCGCTGTTTGCAAACCCTGCGGAGCGTAATGCCGTGGTGCCGACGTTGTTTGGAGGTTGCCGCGACCAATTGCCGCCGCCATCGGTGGTGCTGAAAATCGTGCCCGAACGTCCCACTACCCAGCCGCGTTGTGCATCGGCGAAATAGACGGCGATCAAATCTTCATCGACGGATGACGCTTCGGGCGCGGCGATGTTCGACGGGCTTGGTGATGTTTGCGGTGTCGGCGTTGGAGAACTTTGCTCCACGACGTTGCGATTGATGGTTGAGGATCGGCGATTGGTGTTCGCGACGGGTGACTTGGCTGCGCGTGGCGTGGCAGTAGTTTGACGGTTGTTAGTGCCTCTGCGCGTCGCGTCGGGTGCGCCCTGATAGGAATCCTGCGCGGCCCCGTTTTTCGCAGCGGGATTGGATTGTTTAGGATCAGAGTCTGTTTTCTTGACTGGATACCTTAGCGGCGGTGGTTGCCCAACCGCGCTATTGTTCTGGTTATTCAACTCTGAAGCGTGCGCGACGGGCAGCAGGTCAGGGAAGTCGAAGAGACTTTTGCTCCTCATTACTGGCTTCCGAATGGATGACGGCGTTTGCGTCGCGGACGGACTCGTCGTCGGACTTGCGTCTGTCGGCGCGAATCCGGTGTTGGCCGCGGTGAGCATCTGCTTGCGCCACGACCGACCGCCGTCATCGCTGTGCGCGACGAGTCCGCGATTGCCGACCGCCCAGATTTTCTCGGTGCCGTCGAGCGCGTAGATTGCGTTCAGGTCGCATTTGATTTCGTGTAGCCGACGGTGGGCGTTCTGTTCGCTCGGATAGAGGAACCAGTTGAGGCTGGGGAACGTGGCGGCCCGGTATGGGTCGGGGTTGAGCGGCTGCTTGAAGGCGATGATCGAAGCGACGGTGAACATCGTCAACACGATCCAGTAGCGGCCCGAGCGTGACAACTTAAAGCCGTCGGACTTGACGCTTGATTGCTGAACTGTCTCTTCGGTGAATGAGCTTGAGGCGGCCATAATCTTACTTCCTTGGGGAGAGTCGCGCCGGTCGGTGTCAGAAGATGCTGACGGGCGGCGTTGAATGAGGCGATGCGAAAAAAATCGCTTCGGCCTCGACGGGGAAGTTCACACGGGTGCGTGGAAGAAAGTTCAGCGTCGGCTCTCTTGAGAAGGAAAGCGCGATGATTGATGGACAGCCAAGCTCTTCGAGGAAGCCCAGTCGCGCCGCACCGTCGCGACCAATGGCCTGTGTCTATGATGAAAAGCGCCGGTTGGCCGCGCCCGACGAACGCCCGCCAACACCGTCACGCCCTTGTTCGCAATGCGCGGTATGCTAATCCCGGTTCACCGAGAGCGTCAATAAATATCTCGCCATTCACAAAGATCGTGCGCACGAACTGTGGTCGCCAAATTAGACGCCCTGAAGCAATGCCGTTTGCCCCGTGAGGATCAACAGTTTTGAGTTTTGAGTTTTTGGTTTTCAGCTTAAAACTTAAAACTCAAAACTGTTTACTCTTGAATCCTGTATGGACAAGCGGTAGCATGCGCCCCATGAGAAGTACAAAATTTTTGCGCACACACGAACGACGGCGGCCCGCCGCTGTCACGACAATCGCGGCGGCGTTCGTCTTGGCGGCGGCGGTGCTGTTTCAAGTGACGCCAATGGTGATGGCAGCGGGCTGGAACGGCATCGAGCCTTTGAAATCCAAGCGCGCCGATGTCGAGCGCTTGTTGGGTAAGCCGCTACCGGCACAGTCCGGCGAGGCCGACACGCTGAGCTTCAAGGTGGCAGGTGGCACGGTGATGATACTTTTCGTCGACGCCAAGTTCGTCGCGGCGAAGAGGCTGCAACCCGCGCTTGAAGGCACGGTGCTGCAAGTCGTCTTGAGACATGAACGCGCGACCGACACGCCGGAGACGCTCGGCCTGCTGAAGAATTCCAGCTTCGCGCGCGAGGATGGACAACAGGGCGTGGTCGTCTTCCGCAACCTTAAGGACGGAATCTATTACACCTTCATCAACGGGCAGTTGAAGACCTCGCGCTTCTCACCGACCGCCGACCAACTCGCCGGTGGTCAGAGACGGTGACGAATGATAACGGATGAGTGCTCAAGTTAACTCAAAGGTGACAGGTGACAGGTGACAAGAGGGGACAGCCTGCAGCATCGCACTTCTGCGGTAACAAATCCCCTGCCGGGCCACACGAGCGAACCCGTTGTTGAAAGACTGCGCCACCCGGCCTGAACATTGATTTTCCTGTCACTTTTGAGAAGTTAAGCATTCAACTCATACTCATCATCATCAATCTGTTATCACTTGAGAGATGCTCCACCGTAATTACCTAATCACGGCGCTCGAAGACCGGCGCGACGAGTTCACAAGCTTCGCGCGGGCCTGGAACGCGGATGTGTTGGAGGGCACGCGCCGCTTACAGGCCCTCGGTGCGCGGGCCGCCGCGGATATTCGCCAAGAGATCGGGGCGCCGCACACACGCGTTAGTTTCCCGTCCACTGAGTTGGACGCGGCGCGCTCGTTCACCGTCAGATTCGGGCGCGCGTGGCGTTCGCATGAAGAGTCGCGGCGGTGGGCTCTGGACGTGCTGCACGGGCGCGTCACGTTTGCGGCAGACGGCAGCCAGTTGATGCCTGGACGCGAAATCTCGCTCCCTGTCGCCGGGGTGCAGGTCGCTTGGTTCGAGAACCCGCACCAAAGCGACGGAAGCTACACAAAGGACGCGCGCTTCGAAGTCATCACGCCGGGCGAGTTACTGCGGGCCGAGGGCGGCGCGGCCAACGCCGGGCTGGTCGTCAACTCAAAGCGCACACAGATCGAAGTAGATGTCATCTGCGCCTTCCTCGAAAGAAAAAGAAATTGGAAATCGCGCGGCGAGCGACTTCCCGTAGCCTTTTTCGACGGCACGTTTCTGCTTTCGTCGACGCGCCAGCATACCGACAATTTCTTTTTCTCCTCTTACGCGAGAGAGGTCGTGCGGCTCGTCAGGCTGTCGCGCGAGACGGAAATCCCGGTGGTTGGCTATATCGATCAGAGCTATGCGCGCGACCTCGCGCACCTGCTCGAATCGCTCTCCCACCAACCGGCGGGGTCCGCGGTCTACGACGCGCAGTTGCTCTGCGTCGAGGTGAACAACGACGGGCCGCTGCTGCTCGGCGCGTGGGGCAACCGCACGGTCTTCACTTACTGCCTGCGCGAAGGCTTGTCGCAGGAGTTTTGCGGCGCTGGCGGCGAGCCGCTCGTCGGCTTCGTCTACTTGCAGACGACGGGCGAGGGCACGCCCGCCCGGCTCGATATCCCGGCATGGGTCCACGAAGCCGGTCTGCTTGAGGAAGTGGCGGATGTCGTACGCGCTGAGTGCGTCGTCGGCAACGGTTACCCTTACGCGATTGAAACAGCGGACGCCGCCGCTGTCGTCACGCCGCGCGACCGTGAACAGTTCCTGCGTGTGATGCAGGAGTTCGCGGAGCGCGATAGCTTCGGGTTCCGCGTGGCGCGCAAGGCAATCAGCAAACAGCACCGCCGTTAGCGCAACCCCGCGCGAGCGGCGTATGATGACGCCGCAGTTGACTAGGGTAGTGCCCGCCACCGGTGTGATAGCTGAAGCGCGACCGCTTGCGAAATGCAAAGCACCGGGCGCATATTTCCGTCGTCAGCATTCCACGTCACGTCACGCACATCATGCCGGAGATCAGAGAGTCATTGCCGACGCCTCGACCGCGGGAGTGCCCCGCCTGCGGTGCCGCGCCGTGCCGGGCCGGGGCGCGCTTCTGCGCGACGTGCGGGCGCAGCCTCGACCGCGAAGAATATCTGCCGGCGGACGCACTTCTGTCGTCGTACCATCAGCAGCGCCACCGCCCGTCGATTGACCAGACGAGCGCCAACGTTAACCGCATGACACAGCACGGCGCGATGCGTGGCGTGCGGAAGGACGTCGATTCCCAACAGCGTGTGATTGTCGTGTGCGACGAGAGTCGCTCAACCGTGG
>Ga0136614_10000836_pt1 | contig 16908 bp, 16 predicted proteins | sample AntDrymUQ2792106_2_FD_106643 | JGI IMG/M metagenome (GOLD analysis project Ga0136614, IMG submission 106643) | Polar desert sand microbial communities from Dry Valleys, Antarctica - metaG UQ279 (21.06) | ecosystem: Environmental > Terrestrial > Soil > Desert | place: Antarctica: Dry Valley... | reverse complement strand
TCTTGGTGTAGCTCATCACGCTGTTGACGAAGGCGAGCAGGGTCTTTGGACCCTTGCCTTTCGGTGCAGATGAACCCAGCCAGTGCTGCGGAAGCCGAAGTGGAAGCTCGATTGCCACGCATTACCCCATTACGGTTAACCGCCTATCTTCGGCGCATCGAGGTGCCGCCGTATAGCGCGTTTACGGAGCCGTCGCGGTATTGATCGGAGCCGCAAACTCGAGCGCACAGTCTCACACCGTAATGTTAGTGGTCACTTCGACGCGACCAGCGTGCCTGCCTGCTCCCTGAACGGCCGGTTCACCACGCAACCCACTTGAACGGCGGTACTTTACCTCCACTTAGCACTCTCAGGCGAAGAGTGCTAATAAGTGGCATCATCCGCGCCTTCCGATTATTCGTTTTCTCGATTCTTCGAGAATTTAATCAACCTGGAGAACTTATGAAAATTCGTCCTTTGCACGATCGAGTGATCGTCAAACGCCTGGACAACGAGCGCAAAACCGCCTCGGGCATCGTCATTCCCGATAACGCTGCCGAGAAGCCCGATCAGGGCGAAATCATGGCGGTCGGTCCGGGCAAGCGCGACGACAACGGCAAGGTCATTGCGCTCGACGTCAAAGTGGGCGACCGCGTGCTGTTCGGCAAATACTCGGGCCAGACCGTCAAGGTCGAGGGCGAGGAACTGCTCGTAATGCGTGAGGAAGACCTCATGGGCGTGGTCGCCTAACGGCGACACTTGGAACGCCGGTTCGCTTCGCGCCCGGCCACACAATTTTTTTGGAGTTCTAGCTAATGGCAAGCAAGCAAGTATTTTTCGGCGATGACGCGCGTCATCGCATGGTGCGTGGCGTGAACATTCTCGCCAACGCGGTCAAAGTAACGTTGGGCCCGAAAGGCCGCAACGTCGTTCTCGAGCGCAGCTTCGGCGCGCCGACCGTCACCAAGGATGGTGTTTCGGTCGCCAAGGAAATCGAGCTGAAAGACAAGTTCGAAAACATGGGCGCGCAGATGGTCAAGGAAGTCGCGTCTAAAACATCAGACAACGCCGGTGATGGCACCACTACCGCCACCGTGCTGGCGCAGTCGATCATTGCCGAGGGCATGAAGTACGTCGCCGCGGGAATGAACCCGATGGATCTGAAGCGCGGCATCGACAAGGCGGTCGTTGCCGCAGTTGAAGAACTGAAAAAGCTCTCGAAACCGACCACCACCAGCAAGGAAATCGCGCAGGTCGGCGCGATCTCGGCCAACGCCGATGAAGAAATTGGCAAGATCATTGCCGATGCAATGGACAAGGTTGGCAAGGAAGGCGTTATTACCGTCGAAGACGGCAAGTCGCTTAACAACGAGCTGGAAGTCGTCGAAGGTATGCAGTTTGATCGCGGTTATCTATCGCCGTACTTCATCAACCAGCCCGACAAGCAAAACGCGGTTCTCGACAATCCGTACGTGCTGTTGCACGACAAGAAAATCGGCAACATTCGTGAGCTGCTGCCGATTCTGGAGCAAGTCGCGAAGGCCGGACGTCCGCTGCTGATCGTCGCCGAAGAAGTCGAAGGCGAAGCGCTGGCCACACTGGTCGTCAACAGCATCCGCGGCATCTTGAAAACAGTCGCTGTCAAAGCGCCGGGCTTCGGTGACCGTCGCAAAGCGATGCTTGAAGACATCGCGATTCTGACCGGCGGCACCGTGATCGCCGAGGAAGTCGGCCTGACGCTCGAAAAAGCGACGTTGAACGACCTGGGCCAAGCCAAGCGCGTTGAAGTAACCAAAGAAAACACAACGCTGATCGACGGCGCCGGCGAAAGCAAGACGATCGAAGGCCGCGTCAAGGCGATTCGTGCGCAAATCGAAGAAGCGACCAGCGACTACGATAAAGAGAAGCTGCAAGAGCGCGTTGCAAAACTTGCCGGCGGTGTGGCGTTGATCAAAGTCGGCGCCGCGACTGAAGTCGAGATGAAAGAAAAGAAAGCGCGCGTCGAGGATGCATTGCACGCTACCCGCGCCGCCGTCGAAGAAGGTGTGGTTGCAGGCGGTGGAGTCGCGTTTCTCCGCGTCAGGCAGGCGGTTGCCAAGATCAAGGGTGACAACCCGGATCAGGATGCCGGCATCAAGATCGTGCTGCGCGCGATGGAAGAGCCGCTACGTCAGATCGTCGAAAACGCCGGCGAAGAGCCGAGCGTTGTCGTTAACAAAGTGTCCGATGGCAAGGGCAACTTCGGTTTCAATGCCCAGACGCACGAGTATGGCGACCTGGTGTCAATGGGCGTGCTGGACCCGACCAAGGTCACTCGCATGGCGCTGCAAAACGCCGCATCGATCGCGGGCCTGATGTTGACGACCGACGCGATGGTGGCCGAGCTGGTTGAAGAAAAACAAGGCGGTGGCATGGGCGGCGGCATGGGCGGCGGCATGGGTGGAATGGGCGGCATGGGCGGTATGGACATGTAATCGAGCTTGCTCGATAGCCAGGAAAAGCCCGCTTCGGCGGGCTTTTTTTCGCCCACCGATTGCCCTCGTGTGCACAGTCGGCTACAAACGCTGCAACAACAACGAGAGGGGTGGTCCATGCACGGTGTGCCCGCCGCGCCACGGCCGACATTGACCGCCGAGGCAGCGTCTACCGAGTATCCGGTGCGATTTTCAGGGACGGGCAGCGAATATTTCCGCATCTGGATCGTCAATCTGTTGCTGACGATCGTCACCGTCGGCATCTACTCAGCCTGGGCCAAGGTGCGGCGTTTGAAGTACATGTATCGCAACACGCAAATTGACAACACGTCGTTCGACTATCACGGCTCACCAATCGCGATCCTGAAGGGCAGGCTGATCGCACTGGTTCTGCTGCTCGCCTACAACTTCAGCTTTCAGTTCTCGCTCGTGGCCGGTGTGATCACGCTGGTGATACTGGCGGCGATCTTTCCATGGCTGATGCGCCAATCGCTGCGCTTCCGCGCGCGCTATTCAAGCTATCGCGGCATCCACTTCCAGTTTCTCGGCGGGCTCGCCGAGATCTATGCCATCGCCGCACCGGTGATCCTGGTGGTGGTGCCGATTGCGCTTCTTGGCTACTACGCAGACCCTGAAGAAGAGCCGCCGATCTTGCTGCTGGCGTTTTTCGGCGTTGCGATGCTGGCCTATTTAATCTTGCTGCCGTATCTGCATTACCGGTTCAAGCGGTACCAGCACGGCCACACCTTGCTCGGATCGACGGCCGCGCGCTTCTACGCTACCGCCGGCCACTTTTATGCCATCTATGGAATTCTGCTGGCAGTGTTGGTCGGCCTGGGCGTCGTGTTCGGACTCCTCATGTTTGGCGCCAGTGCGGGGTTGCTGGCGGGAGGCCTCGATGTCAGCGCGTTCGGCATCGGCATCATTTTGTTCGTCATCGCCGTTTACGGCGTCTACCTGGTGCTGTTCGCGGCATTCGTGGTGTTGATCCAGAATCGTGTGTGGAACCACACGACCATCGGCGAAGTGGGCTTCAGGAGCAACGCGCGCATCGGGGCGATGAGCCGCATCTACCTCGTCAACATTCTGCTGTTGATCGTCACGCTCGGCCTGTACACGCCGTTCGCCGTGATCCGCAGCGCCAAGTATCGCCTTGAATCGGTCACCGCCTTTACGGCGACCGGCATGGACAAGTTCCTCGGCAGCGCATCTGACGGCGACGTCGCCGCCACCGGCGAGGGCGCGGCCGATCTGTTCGATTTCGATCTCGGTTTGTGAACCCGGTCGAAGCGCGCTACTTCGACGGACGCAGCTCGCGTGCGTACCTGGTGCGACTGTCGGTCGGCGACGGCCATCTTGAAGTCACCGGCAGTGAGGTTGACTTCCAGGTAGCGCGGCGCGTGCCGGTGTCCGAGCTGCGCGTCTCTGAGCCGCTGGCCCACGCGCCCAGAGTCGTGACATTTGCCGACGGCGCGTTCTGCGAGATCGCCGACAACGCAGCGTTCTCACAGATCCTGGCCGAGGCTGGCCACCGCGACTCGTTTGTCGTTGCGTGGCAGAGCCGATGGCGCGGCGCATTGGGCGCCGTGCTTGGCCTGGCCTTGTTTCTGTTCGTCGCGTATCGCTGGGTCCTGCCGGTCGTCGCCGAATACGCGGCACTTCGCGTACCGCTCGCCTGGGAAGAGGGGCTGGGCCGCGAAGCTACCGCATTCCTGGAGAAGCGCATCTTCGAGCCGACGCAGTTGTCGCGCGAGCGGCGCGATGCGTTGACGGATCGCTTCGAAGCCATCGCACCGGACGGCCAACGCAGCTATGAGATCCGCTTTCGCGCGTCGAAGATCGGCCCGAACGCCCTTGCCCTGCCGGGCGGTGTGATCTACGTCACCGACGCACTGATCGAGCTCGCACCGGACAACGACGCGGTGCTAGGCGTCCTCGCGCACGAGCTCGGGCATATCGACCGCCGCCACCTGATGCGCCGGCTCTTCGCCAGCGCCGCCGTCGGCGCAGCCGCCGCCGTGCTATTCGGAGATGTCAGCACGGTGTTGGCCGCATTGCCGGCAATCCTGATCGAGCTCGACTACTCGCGCTCGATGGAGCGCGAAGCCGATCTGTACGCAGTCGAGCTGCTGCGCGCCAACGGCATATCGCCCGGCTCGGTGGCGACGCTGTTCGAGCGCATGCAAAAAGCTCACGAAAAGCGGGGATCAAGCAGCGACTGGCCGGCGTACCTGTCGACTCACCCACCTACACCCGAGCGTGTTGAGCTGTTTCGCAAATCCTTGAATTGAGCGCACGCCAGTGCAATGACGATCAAGCCCAACGCTGCATAGTCCTGCCAGAGCGGTTGCTCGCCGAATCGCGGAGCGGCCCGACGGCAGCATTTTGATCGCGACGATCGCGAGCAGGTGCCACACGATCACGTTGGGTATCGCGAGTTTTAAAACCAGCGGCCACGCGCCAGCCGGCACACTCATTGGCACTCGCATTACGCGCGCCGACAGCCATATCACGACGAGCCCGCCCGCGATGCAAATCGTACGGAAGTACCGCGGCGGGAGGTCGGCCACGCCGAGCTTCATCACCGGCCAGTTAAAGCCCCAGAAAACAGTAAGCAGGGCCAGCAGCGTCAAGTCGCGCGCTGAAAGTTTCGTTGCGGTCGCCGCGCCGAGGCTAGCACCGACCTGTAAAATCCCGCACCGGAGGCCCCATGAAGTTCGTCGAGATGCTAAGGGCGCGCTGGCGCGCAGCCGATACGCTGCTTTGCGTGGGCCTCGATCCCGATCCGGCGCGCTTTCCCGCGCATCTGCGCGCCAGCGACGATTCGATCTTCGAGTTTTGTAAGGCAATCGTCGACGCGACCGCCGATCTGGCGTGTGCCTTCAAGCCGCAGATCGCCTACTTCGCATCCGCGGGTGCGGAAGACGCGCTGCAGCGCCTGATCGCCTACGTTCGCGCGGCGTACCCCGCGGTTCCGGTGATTCTCGACGCCAAGCGCGGCGACATGGCGTCGACCGCGCAGCAATACGCACGAGAAGTTTTTGAGCGCTACAACGCGCACGCTGTCACGCTGTCGCCTTATCTTGGTTTCGATTCGATCGAGCCGTATATCGCTTATGCCGATCGCGGGGCGTTTCTCTTATGTCGCACCAGCAACCCGGGCGGCGACGATCTGCAGATGCTCGAAACCGGCGGCGAGTACCTTTATGAGCGCGTTGCGCAGTTGGCAGCGACGTGGAATCGCAGCGGTCAACTCGGCCTGGTCGTGGGCGCCACGTATCCGATCGAATTGGCGCGGGTCCGCGAACTGGTCGGTGACATGCCGCTGCTGGTGCCCGGCATCGGCGCGCAGGGCGGAGACGTCGAAGCGAGTGTGAAGGCCGGGCAGACGGCGGACGGCACCGGGATCGTCGTGAATTCCTCGCGCGCCATCCTCTATGCGTCGCAGGGCGAGGATTTCGCGTTCGCTGCCAAGCGTGCTGCGCTGAGCGCGCGCGACCAGATCAATCGCTATCGGTTCGCGAACGTTTAGTCCGATCCACGCGGTGGGTCCGTCGCCGCGTCGCCGCGATCCTCATCTTCACGCGGCGCTTTATCAGGCAGTCGCACTGCAAGCACTTTGTCGATGCGGTGCTTGTCCATGTCGACGATCTCGAATCGCCATCCCTGCCATTCGGCCACGTCGCCGGTGTGCGGCACGCGGCCCAGCAACAGCATCACCATGCCGCTCAATGTGTTGTAACGGCCGAGATCTTCTTCCGGCGCCGCGGCAAACGCCAGCCGATCCTTCAGTTCAGGCAGCGGAATCAATCCGTCCAGCAGCCAGGAGCCATCCGGCCGCTGCACCGCCCACGCGTCGTCCACGCTCGGCGTCTTGAACTCGCCGGTGATCGCTTCGAGCAGGTCCTGGAGCGTGACCAAGCCTTGAATCTCGCCGTACTCATCGACCACCAGCGCCATGTGCGAAGTCGATGAGCGAAACGTCTCGAGAAGCTCCATCCCGGTCAGCGACTCGGGCACGTAGGCTGCGGCGGCGAGCCCTTTGGAAAAATCCGGCGCCTGCCCGCGCAGCGTCTGCTGTAAGAGGCTGCTGGCGCTGATGATGCCGACCACATCGCGCAGCCCGCCCCGGCAAACCGGGAAGCGCGAGCGCTGCGACTCGATGACCTTGTTCAAATTGTCGGGCGCGGAATCCTCCAGATCGATGAACACGATGTCGGAGCGCGGCGTCATCAACGAGGCGATCTGCCGATCGTCGAGGCGGAACACGTTGCGCACCATCGCGCGCTCCTGTTCGTCGATCACGCCGTGATCCGAGCCTTCCTGGATCAGCGCGTGAATCTCTTCCTCGGTCACCGACGTTGAGCGCCTGCCGCGCGTACCAAACAGTCGCAATAACAGATCGGTGGACGACGACAGCAGCCGCACGAACGGCCGCGCCGCTATTGCCAGCCAGTTGATTGGACGCGCCACGGTGCGCGCAATCACCTCCGGCCATATTTGACCCAGGCGCTTGGGTACCAGCTCGCCGATGACGATCGCGAAGTAGGTGATGACGACGACGACCAGTACCGTTGCACCCAGACTTGCGTTGGCCGGTTTGACGCCAAGCTCGATCAACCACTGGCTCATCGGCTGCGCGAACGCGGCCTCACCGACGATGCCGCTGGTAATCCCGATCGAGGTGATGCCGACTTGAATTGTCGACAAAACCCGGGTTGGCTCGGTGTTCAACTTCATGGCCGCGGCGGCGCCCCGATCGCCCTCTTCGACCAACACCTGCAGCCGCGCGCGGCGCGCGGTGACCAACGCGATTTCGGACATGGCGAAGACGCCGTTTAATGCGATCAGGCCGAGCAAAACCAGAGCTTCGATGGGCATGGAGGTCACTCAGGACAATGTGAAATTTGCGCAGGCGTCTGCGCGGAAGGGCGGGCAGGAACACGCCATGATCGCAGCTTGCGCTCGGCCGCCGCCAGGCCGGCCAGCGCAACGCAGCTTTGCGGATAGCGCTGCAGGTCAGCGCGATACACCGCACGCGCGTCGGCGGCACGGCCGGCGCGCAGCAGCGCGGCGCCGAGCGCATGGCGCGCCGGCACCACCCACACCGGTGGATCGTCGGTCACCAACCGGTCTTCTGCCGCGACCGCCACGCGCGCGTAGCGCACGGAATCGCTTTGCAGGTCGCTCGCGGTCGCAATCGCGGATTGCAGCAGCGGCTGCGCGACCGCGAGCACCGCCGATGCTCGATTGATACTTTTCACCGTCAACGCTGCTTTTTCGGTCAGCAGCGACGATTGATGCAGCGACGCGAGCTCGGACCGCGCACCGGCGATATCACCGCGCGCTGCGCGCGCCATGCCACTGGCGAATTGCAGCAAGCCGCGCTGATACAAGTCTGTGTTCGAGGCAGCCGCCGAGCCGGCTTGCACCGCGAGCGCATCCCACTGCGCCAGGCGCACTTTCGTCAGCGCGGGAGTCGCTAGAAAGTGCTGGCGCGTGCCATCGTGTACGTCTGTAGGCGGCGCTGCCTGCGCTGCGGCGGCCAAATGATCGGCGGCTTGCGTCGCGGTACCGCTATCGCCGCTCCACAGCGCCGATGCCCATAGGAAATGCAGGCTATGAATCGCGTAATCCGAGTGGGCCCCGGTAGCGGTCGAGTAATCGCGATCGGCCTGGACCGCTGCGGCATTGGCAGCCACTGCATCGCGATAACGCCCCAGGCGGAAAAAAATGTGCGACGGCATATGGACCAGATGACCGACGATCGGCGCCAGCGCGCCGAGCGTTTCGGCCGACTCCCGTGCGCGCTCAGGCTGCCGCGAATCCTCGAACAGATGGATTCGATAGTGGTGCGCTCCGGGATGCCCGGGCGCAAGGCGCAACGCGCGCTCGAGACCCGCGATGATGTGCGGAGTCCACGGTTGCGCGCGACCGTCGGCGCGCCAGTAGTCGTATGGATGCGCGTTCATCAACGCTTCGGCGGCGAGCACGGCGATGTCGGCATCCGCCGGATAACGATCGGCCAGCGTTCGCATTGCGCTCGCATACGCTCGCGCGAGGCGGCCCGGATCGGCTCCGGGACGAGCCGAATAGCGCTCTGCCAGCGCATCGACCAGCGCGCGCTCGCGCGAGCCGGCGCGCGCGCCGTTGCGCGCCTGCACGATGGCATCGCGCGCGACGGGCACCTCGGCCGGGTCCATGTCGTGATTGATGCTGGGTCCGAGCGCCCATGCGATGCCCCATCGGCACAACACGCACTCGAGGTCGATTTGAGCGGCAGCGCGAAACGAGCGCACCGCCTCGGCGAAGTTGAAGCCCCAGCCGAACACCATAGCCTGGTCGAAGAAGCGCTGTGCCTCCTGGTGGCGCGATGCGAGCGGGCCGCGATAGCTGCCGAATGGGAGCAGGCGCGCCTGCGCGACTGGAAGCGCGGCCGCGCTCGAGACGCACACGGCCTGCCGGCGGTCCGCGTCCCGGGTCGCCTCTACTGCGGGCGCAGATTCAACAGCAACCACCGAGAAAACAAGGAAACAGAACCCGCGAAGCGAACAACGCATCGACTCAGTTTACAAAATCAGTCGGCGAAGAACGCCTGCATCTGCGCGGCCAACAAATCAGGCGCTTCTTCCGGAATATAGTGGCCCGTCGGCATGGTGCGGCCGGTAACAGGGCGTTGCGCACGATCCTGCCAGTCGGCGATGGGGGTAAACAGCCTGTTGACGACTCCACGCTCACCCCACAGAACGCTGAGCGCACATTCAACGCGCTTTTGCGCTTGCACGTCGGCTCGATCGTGCTCGAGGTCGATCGACGCTGCGGCGCGATAGTCTTCGCACATCGCGTGGATCGCGGCTGGCGTAAAGCAGCGCTCGTATTCAGCCAGCGCGCGCGGATCGAACAACGACGTGCCGGCCGAACCCCAGCCACCGAGCTTGGTGCGCAGGTAAAAAATCGGGTTGGATGCGATCAGCGTTTCGGGCAGCGGCTCGGGCTGGATCAGAAAAAACCAGTGGTAGTACAGCGCTGCGAAATCCATCGTCGTGCCCTCGTACATCGCCAGCGTCGGCGAAATGTCGAGCACCATCAAACGCGCGACCGCTTGCGAATGATCGAGCGCGAGCCGATGCGCAACGCGGCCGCCACGGTCGTGGCCGCAGACAGAAAAGCGCTTGAACCCGAGCGAACGCATCAATTCGACCATGTCGAGCGCCATTACGCGCTTCGAATACGGCGCGTGATCGGCGCTGCTGGCGGGCTTGTCCGAGTCGCCGTAACCGCGCAGATCGGGCATCACCAGCGAGAAGTGCGTGGCGAGTAGCGGCGCCACCTTGTGCCAGATCGCGTGCGTTTGCGGGAAGCCGTGCAGCAGCAGCAGCGGCGGGCCGTCGCCGCCTACACGAAAGTTGATATCGACCCCGTTTCCGCGGCGCTTTGCGGCAGCGAACGCGGTGAACAGCTCTTTGCTCAAATATCCTCGCGCTGCTGCAGCAAGCCGACCAGCGTGTTTAGCGCAACGATGATGCTTTGCGTGCGCACGGCAGCGCGGTCGCCACTGATGTGCAGCGTCTGCGTCTTGACCCACGGCGCGTGCGACAGCTCGCGGCGAATCGCCCACGCGAAACACACCGTGCCGACCGGCTTGTCGCCCGATCCGCCGTCGGGCCCGGCCACGCCGGTCACCGCCAACGACACCTGGGCGCCGTGCGAGAGCGCACCGAGCGCCATCGCGCGTGCGACCGGTTCGCTCACCGCACCGAAGTCGCGCAAATACGCGGCGGGCACGCCCAGCATTTGCATCTTCGCTTCGTTCGAGTAAGTGATGAAGCCGCGGTCATACCAGGCGCTCGAACCGGGCACAAGGGTGACTGCGTAGCCGACGCCGCCGGCCGTACACGACTCGGCGGTGGCCATCGTCAAATGCTGCGCGCGCAACGCCGATCCCAGCCGTCGCGCGAGCTGCTCGATTTGCGCGGCCTCGTTCATCGGCGACTCAGCGGAGCAAAGACGCCAAGTTCATCGTCGGAAGTGATCGAACGCATGCGCGGCAGTGTCCACCGTCATCCCGCGCTCGTCTACCACCGAGAGATCGGCGGTCGCCGTCACGCTCCCGATGCGCGTCACGGCACACTGGTCGGCCGCCGCAGCGATGACGTCGGCGCGCCGCTGGGCGGCGGCGGTAAACACAAGCTCGTAATCGTCACCCCCGGCCAGCGCGCAGCGCTGCTGCACGGGCACCGGCTGGGATCGCAGCACGGGCGAGCGCGGCACGTTGGCCCATTCGATTCTCACGCCGACCCCTGAAGCTCGGGCAACATGACGCAAGTCACCCAGCAAGCCATCGGAAATATCGATCGCGCTGCTGGCGATCCCGCGCAACCGCTCTCCCAGCCGCACGCGCGGCACCGGCCGCTCCAGCCGCGCGATGACGTGCTTCGCGCCAGAAGTCGGCAACTCGATCTCACCGCGCCGAAACACCAGACCGAGCGCGGCGTCCCCGAGCTCGCCGGATACCCAGACATCGTCACCCGCGCGCGCGCCAGAGCGAAGCAGCGCGCGACCGACGGGCACAGTGCCCATGGCGGTGATGGTGACAATGACACCGTCCGGCGCGCGCGTGGTATCACCGCCCGCCAGCGCACACTGATGCGCGTCAGCCAGCGCATACAGCCCGCCGCTGAATTGTTCGAGCCACGGCACATCGATCCGCGGCAGCGCCAACGCCAGGAAAAAGCAGCGCGGGGTGGCGCCGCACGCAGCAAGATCCGACAGACTGACCGCAAGTGCCCTGTGACCGAGCGCCGCGGGATCAACGTCTGAAAAGAAATGAACGCCTTGGATCAAGGTGTCAGTCGTTACCGCCCACTGCTCACCAGGACCGGCCGATAGCAACGCGCAATCGTCACCTACGCCGAGCGTTACCGCGGAGTTGGCGGATGTCGAACGCCTGAAGAAGCGGTCGATTAACTCGAACTCGCCGATCGGACCGCTTCCGTCGGGCGCAATTGCGCCGCCACTTTGTCGAGCACGCCGTTGACGTATCGGAAGCCGTCGGTGCCGCCGAAGCTTTTTGCAACCTCGACCGCTTCGTTGATCACGACCCGGTAAGGAATTTCAAGCCGATACGTGAGCTCGTAAGTTCCTATCAGCAGAACTGCGTGTTCCACCGGAGACAGCGCCTCGACTGCCCGATCAAGGTGGGGTGCAAATTGAGCGCGCAGTGGTGCGGCGTTTTCGATCGCGCCATTCAACAGCTCACGATAGTGTGCAATATCGGCCCCGGAACGCGCCTCGCCGTCGTCGTCAAGCGGTTCCGCCTCTATCGAAGCGGCATTTCGGCCACCGATCAGCCATTGATACAGGCCTTGCAGCGCGAGCTCGCGCGCGCGTCGGCGCGCGCTGCGGCTGCCGCTCTTGGGCGCTCGAACCGGCGCGACTGAATCTTGGGGCACGTCAGCCCTGCTCTTCGCCGACAACCTTGGCCCCGTCTTCATCGAGCGCCCACAGCAGATTGGCCATTTCAACCGCGACCCGCGCGCCATCGCGGCCTTTTTCCGCGACGCGCGCGCGCGCCTGCTCTTCTGTATCGGTAGTCAAAATGGCATTGGCAATCGGCACGCCGTATTCGAGCGAAACTTTCGCCACGCCGCGCGCCGATTCATTGGCGACCACTTCGAAGTGGTACGTGTCACCGCGGATAACGCAGCCGACCGCAATCAACGCGTCAAAGTCATCGGTCGCCGCCAGCTTGGCCAGCGCCAATGGGATTTCGAGCGAGCCCGGCACGGTGATGTGCGTCACGTCGCCCTCGTCCACGCCGAGCGTAATCAGCTCGTTCATGCACGCCTCTGAGAGCGCGCGCCCGGCCCACTCGTTAAAGCGCGACTGCACGATGCCAATGCGCAGATCGTCACCGTCAAAATCGGGCGCAATGAAATCCTTCATCGGCGTCAATCCTCCAGATAGCCGGTGATTTGCAATCCGAAGCCTGCCATCGACGGCATCTTGCGCGGCCGGGCGAGAAGCTTCATTCGTTGCACGTTGAGGTCGCGCAGGATTTGCGCACCGACCCCGTAGGTGCGCAAATCCATCTTGGTCGAGCGAGCGTCTTCGGTGCCGGGGCTTTGCATCGCATCGAAGTGCGCGAACAACTGCTCGGCGCTTTCGCCGCAGTTCAGCATGACGAGCACGCCGGCGTCGCCCCGTGCGATCGTTTGCAGCGCTTTGAGCAGCGGCCATGCGTGTGTGGACGCTTCGACATCGAGCACGTCCAAGACAGACAACGGTTCGTGAACGCGCACGAGTGCCTCGCGGTCGGGCGCCAGGGTTCCGTGCACCAGCGCCAGATGAGCGCCGCCCCCCGGCTGGTCGCGATACGCGATCAGTTCAAACTCGCCGGCTGGCGTCACTATCTGCCGCGTAGCGATCCGCTCGATCAACGATTCGTTGGCGGCGCGATACCGGATCAAGTCGGCGATGGTGCCGATGCGCAAGCTATGCGCGGCGGCGAACGGCAGCAGATCGGGCAAACGCGCCATCGTGCCGTCGTCATTCATCACTTCGCACAGCACCGCTGCCGGGTTCAGGCCGGCCAGGCGCGCCAGATCGCAGCAAGCCTCGGTGTGACCGGCGCGCATCAACACGCCACCGGGCGCGGCGACCAGCGGGAATACGTGGCCGGGCTGAACGAGGTCCGAGGGCTTGGCCTGCGGGCGTGTCGCAACGCGAACCGTATGCGCACGATCGGCCGCCGAAATACCCGTGCTGATGCCATCGGCGGCCTCGATCGCAACGGTGAAGTTGGTGCCGTGCACCGCGCGGTTGTTGGCGGTCATCGGCGCCAGTTGCAACTGAGCCGCATGCTGCGCGGTAATCGGCATGCAGATCAGGCCGCGCCCGTTTTTTGCGAGGAAGTTGATTTTCTCCGGCGTAACGAAGTCCGCCGCAAAAATCAGATCACCTTCATTCTCACGATCTTCATCGTCCACCAGCACCACGATATGACCACGGCGGATCTCTTCGATCAACTCCGGGGTCGTCGCCAGGCGCGCCGGCGGTTTGGATGGATTCGGGACGGCTGACAGCATCCTGGCTTCTGCTTGAATGAATCGGCTGCGGAGTTTAAGCGGTTCGGTCCCGGAACGACAGCATCCGATCCACGTAGCGCGCGATCAAATCAACTTCAATGTTGACCCGGCCGCCGGCGCGCAGCAAGCGCAGCGTCGTCATCCGATACGTGTGCGGAATGACGTTGACCGCGAATTCGCAGCCGCGCGGCGCGTCGGCCACGCGATTGACGGTCAGGCTTACGCCGTCGATGGCGACCGAACCTTTGTAGGCAAAATACTTCGACAGCTCAACGGGAACTCGCACGATCAGCTCCCACGACTCGTGCACCTGCGTCATGCTGACGACCTCGCCGACGCCATCGACATGGCCGGCAACCCAATGCCCACCGAGCGCGTCGCCCAGCCGCAGCGACGGTTCGATGTTGACTTCGCCCGGCGCGTCGAGCCCGGCGGTTCGCGCCAGACTCTCGCCGGAGGTGTCGACGGCGAATGTCGAGCCTTCGACCCGCACGGCCGTCATGCAAGCGCCGGCGATCGAGACGCTCGCTCCAATATCGGCACGGAACCCCGGTATATCGCGCGCGTCGATCGTCAACCGCACGCCGCCATCGGCGGCCAACCGCTCGACCTCGATGATGCGCCCTACTCCTTGGACCAAGCCAGTGAACATCAGTGAACGAACCGCGCAAGGACGCGCACATCGTCGCCGACTTGCGCGACCTCGCGAAACTTCAAACGCTGCGCCTTCGCGAGATCGGACAACGCAGGCAGATGCACCATGCCCAGCGCCTCGCCGAGCAGGCTAGGCGCGAGATAAACCAGCAACTCGTCGGCCAACCCCGCACGCACGATCGATCCATTGAGCTTGAAACCCGCCTCGACGTGCACCTCATTGATGCTGCGGGCTGCAAGCGCCTTCATCAGTGCTTTCAAATCGACCTTGCCGCGATCGCCGGGCAGATGAAGGATCTCGGCACCGCGTTGGATCAGCACCGTCTCGCGCGCCTCGTCCTTGACCGCGTACGCGACCAGCACCTGGCCCTCGCCTTCGAAAATATGCGCCGCGGGATCGACTTCGAGCCGACTGTCGATCAACACACGCAGCGGCTGGCGCGGTGTCGGCACCAGCCTTACATTGAGCTGAGGATTATCGGACTGCACGGTGCCGATGCCGGTGACCACGGCGCACGAGCGAGCGCGCCATGCATGCCCGTCGCGCCGCGCATCATCAGAGGTGATCCACTGCGAGACCCCGTTGGCCAACGCGGTCTTGCCGTCCAGGCTTGCGGCGATTTTCAGCCGCACCCACGGCCGCCCACGCTTCATGCGCGAAAAAAAGCCGGCGTTGACGTCAGCCGCTTCCTGCTCCAACAGCCCGCAGCGCACATCGACGCCGCCGTTGCGCAACATTTCCAGACCGCGGCCCGACACTAGCGGGTTCGGATCCTCGACCGCTGCGATGACGCGAGCCACTTTGGCCTCCGACAGTGCCGTTGCGCACGGGGGCGTGCGCCCGAAATGACTGCACGGTTCGAGCGAGACGTATACCGTCGAACCGCGTACGTCATGGCCGTTGCGGCGCGCGTCGAGAATCGCTTCGACTTCGGCGTGATTCGAGCCCGGCGGCTGTGTAAATCCCTCGCCGAGCACCCTAGCCTCGCGCACGATGACGCAACCGACGCGCGGATTCGGCGTCGCGTGAAAGGCCGACCGTTGCGCGAGCGCCAGCGAGCGCAGCATGAATTCGTGGTCGGATTCGGAATACATTCGAGTGAAGTGTACGCAGCCATGCGTGCGCTTCACGCGCTCAAAGCAAGGGGTTCAACGCCTGGTCAGCGCCGTTTTGGCCGTTTGACCGGGCGGATCTCGCGCACGACCTCTGCGAACTCATCGACATCCTCGAAGCTGCGGTACACCGACGCGAAGCGGATGTACGCCACCTTGTCGAGCCGCTTAAGCTCGCGCATCACCAACTCACCGATCTTCTCGCTCTTGACTTCGCGCTGCGCGGATGACAGCAGCTTGTCTTCAATACGTACGATCGCTTCGTCGACCGCCTCGCGCGACACCGGACGCTTGCGCATCGACAATTGCATCGACGCGCGCAGCTTCTCGCGATCGTAATCCGCCCGCCCGCCGCCGCGCTTGATGATCGTCGGCATCGCCAGCTCGACCCGCTCGTAGGTGGTAAAGCGCTTCTCGCACGACAGGCACTTGCGCCGCCGCCGAATCGTCGCGCCTTCGTCAGAAGCGCGCGAATCGATCACCTGCGTGTCGGCGTGCTGGCAAAACGGGCACTTCACGATCTACCCGTACACCGGAAAGCGCTGCGTCAGCTCCGCGACCTCGCGCTTGACCCGCCGCATCGTCGCGGCGTCGCGCGGGTTGTCCAGAACGTCGGCAATCAGATGTGCAGTCTTGCGCGCCTCGGCGTCGCGAAAACCGCGCGTAGTGATCGCTGGCGACCCAAGCCGGATACCGCTGGTCACCATCGGCTTCTGCGGATCCTTCGGGATCGCATTCTTGTTGATGGTGATGTGCAACTCGCCGAGCAGCGCTTCGGCATCCTTGCCGGTGATGTTCTTGGCACGCAAATCGACCAGCATCAAGTGACTTTCGGTGCGGCCCGAAACGATGCGCAGGCCGCGCTCGACCAGGGTTTCGGACATCACACGCGCATTGGTCATCACCTGCGTCTGATACGCCTTGAACTCCGGCGCCAGCGCCTCGTTGAACGCCACCGCCTTGGCGGCGATCACGTGCATCAGCGGGCCACCCTGTAGACCGGGAAACACGGCCGAGTTGATGGCCTTTTCAAGCGCGGGCTTCATCAGGATCAATCCGCCACGCGGCCCGCGCAACGTTTTGTGCGTGGTCGATGTGATCACGTCGGCGTGAGGGATCGGGCTTGGATACTCGCCGGCAGCGATCAGCCCGGCGTAATGCGCCATGTCGACCATCAGGTGCGCACCCACCTCGCGCGCGACTTCCGCGAAACGCTTGAAATCGATCCGCAGCGAATACGCCGAGGCGCCGGCGATGATCAGCTTCGGTTTGTGCTGTTGTGCCAACGCACGCAGCGCGTCGTAGTCGATTTCCTCGCGCTCGTTCAGACCGTAGCTGACGACCTTGAACCACTTGCCGCTGATGTTGAGCGCCATGCCGTGCGTCAGATGGCCGCCTTCGGCGAGGCTCATCCCCATGATCGTGTCGCCCGGTGTCAGCAGCGCCAGAAACACGGCTTCGTTGGCCTGCGCACCCGAGTGCGGCTGAACGTTGGCGGCGATGTCGACACCGGGCACCGCGAACAAGCGCTTCAAGCGCTCGATCGCCAGCGTCTCGGCGACGTCGACGTATTCGCAGCCGCCGTAGTAGCGCCTGCCGGG
>Ga0136614_10000834_pt1 | contig 16925 bp, 14 predicted proteins | sample AntDrymUQ2792106_2_FD_106643 | JGI IMG/M metagenome (GOLD analysis project Ga0136614, IMG submission 106643) | Polar desert sand microbial communities from Dry Valleys, Antarctica - metaG UQ279 (21.06) | ecosystem: Environmental > Terrestrial > Soil > Desert | place: Antarctica: Dry Valley... | reverse complement strand
GTGAGATTCAGTTCGTCGTAAGAACGATTGATGTAGACGCCTTTGGCATAGAGCATCGTGCCAACCGCCCCGTCGAAAATCGTCACGCGATCACTCGTCAGTAAGTTTCTAAAATTTTCCATAAAAGAATTTGCGATTTTAGATTTACGATTTGGAAAACTTGGCAACAAGCTTCAGTCGTCTTTCAATCGCAAATCAAAAATAAAAAAAGTCCCGCGCTAAACAACGCGGGACTTCTCTCAAAAAAAGGAAGTGTGCTGAAAACTTTAACTGCACCGTGCTGTTTAGCTGTTTATTTTGCGTGGCCGCAAGTCGCCTTAACTCACCACGTGTTTTAATGGCTTATACGCCCGTCGAATCCCCCTGTCAAGTGCTTCGCCTCGGAATAACGCAGCACCCGCGAAGATTTTTTACGAAGAGGCTGATGTCGTCTTCTTAAGATGACGATCAAGGAATTGCAAAATCGAGCGATAAGCTTGCATCTCGTTGGCGCGTTTGCTGAAGCCGTGGCCTTCGTCGGGGAAGACGATGTATTCGACGACGCCGTTATTCTTACGCACAGCTTCAACGATCTCGTCGGATTCAGGTTTAATTACGCGCGGATCGTTTGCGCCCTGCAAGACGATTAAGGGGCGTCTGATTTTGTCGGCGTGGAAGAGGGGCGAAGTGGCGCGCAGCATTTCGGCTTGCGTCTTGGGGTCGCCGATCTCTTTGTAGAGCGCGCGGCGGAACGATTCCCAGTAGGGCGGAATTGATTCGAGCGTGCGCAGCCAATTCGAGACGCCGAAGATGTCAACGCCGACGGCGAACTCCTCCGGGCGAAACGTCAAAGCCGCAAGCGTCATGTAGCCGCCGTAACTGCCACCCATAATTCCGATCTTTGATTCGTCAACATAGCCGAGCGAGGCGAGATACTTTTTCGCCCACACGCAATCGTCCAGAGGCTCGCGCCCGTGCTTGCCGTCGTCGGCGGCGAAGAAGGTTTTGCCGTAACCGGAACTTCCGCGATTGTTGACGCGAAGGATGACGTAACCGTGATTAGCGAGATACTGCATGAACGCGCTGTAGCCTTTCGTTGACTGCCCGCCGGGGCCGCCGTGAACTTCAACGATGGCGGGCATCTTGTTCGTCGCGGAAGCTCCGTGCGGCTTGTAGAGCAGCGCGGGAATCTCCATCCCGTCGAACGAACGATAACGCACGACTTCGGCTTCGACGAGATCACCAGCGTTGATCTCAGGATTAAGGCTGTCGGTTAAGCGGCTCACCTTCCGCGTCGTGAAATCGTAGACATGAAGGTTTGAGGGCGAGCGGTCGCCGTTGAAGTAGAAGGCCATCTGGCGTTCGCTGCGTGAGAAGTTGACGGCGCGAACGTCGCCTTCGGGGAAGCGCGGCAATTCAATCTGTCGTCCCGTCGCTTCGTCGTAGATTTTGATTTTGATGCGCGCGTCTTCGTTCGTTGTCACGACGCGGTATTTGCCGTTGCGCGAAAAGTAGGTGTTTGTCACGTCCCACTTGGCACGTTCGACGGTTTCGCGCTTGCCCGTCGCCAACTCGTAGCGCATGAGGAAGGAGAACTCACCATCTTCATTCGTCAGATAGTAAAGATGACGTGAGCGCGGATCGAAGCTCGCGGGAGTAAACGCCACGTCGCCCGTGTGTTGGGTGAGATGTTTCATCTCTTTCGTGCGCACGTTGTAGAGGTAAATGTCGGAATTGGTTGTGGTATCGGTTTTGGCGAAGGCGATGAAGTTTTGGTCGTTCGATATGTCGCCGATGTCGTAGCCGGTGGTGTCTTGGTAGAGCAGCGTTCGTTTGTAGTCGGCGATGTCCATGCGGTAGATGTCGAAGAAACGCGGGTCGCGCTCATTCGTGCCGAAGTAGAAAGCTTTATCGTCGTAACTCCAGCCTAAAAACTGCGCCTTCGTTTTTTCGCCGGGCGTCAGATCACGCTCGGTGCCGTTAGCTTCCATCACGAAGAGGTGCGAGTTTTCGTTGCCGCCTTTATCGCGCGTAAAGAGAAAGCGCGCGTCCGTAGGGAAGTATGAAACGGCGTAGGTGCTTTCGGTCGTCGAGCGAGTCAACTGCTGCGGCGCGCCGCCCGTCGTCGGGACAGTATAGACATTGAATATCCCCGTCTTGTTGCTATGAAAGAGAATCGACTTTTCGTCGGGCGAAAAGGAACTGCCACCGACGCGCGTCGTGTTCATAAACTGCTCGATGGTGTATTGCCGGACGGCGCGGGCGGTGGCATTGCGCCCTTGCGCGGCGCGACGTGAGGTTTGAGCGTCTGCCTCGACGGGCGTCAAGACGATTGTTGCCAGCAACGCGAAGAGAAAGATTTTCGGGCGGATAAGCGAAGGGAATCTGTCAGAGACGTTTCTTTTCATGGTGTCACCTGTTAAGCGAAATCGTATGGAAGCGTGTATGCACAAGTAAATGGCTTGTATGCCGTTCAGTGTTCGTCTGTCAAGGTGATTAACGCCGGACGCTGGAGTGAAGTTTCGTAAACTCTTCCGTTGCTGAAGTAAAAAACTTGGAGATTCTCCGGGCAATCCTCGATGCGAAATCGCAGAAGATTGGGGGAGCGATGAACGAGCGTGACGCAACGGGGAGGTTCGTTAATTTTGCCGAATGCGGTTTTCTCGTTCTTCAAACGTATTGATAAAACGTCAGCTTCGATGCTCACTTCAACTTCGTCATGCGTCGTTTGAAGATCGTGAAAGGCGATGACGCGCGCTTCTTTGATCGGCTTCGAGTTTTGGAAAAGGCGGAGAGCGTCGTCGAGTCCGTTGCGAAAAAGATGTGCGCCGCGCAGATTGTCGGGAGCATTGAGGAGCAGAATCGTTTCGCGGTTTGATTGGTTGACAATCTCATTGATGATGTTTCGTGAAAGCTGCGCCGTCTCGTTCCACTCTCCATTCGTTTTTCGCAATGCGACGAAATAGAAAAGCAGAAGACACGAGAGAAACGCTAGTCGGAGTTTCTTGTTGGCGAAAAGTTTTTCGATGAGATAGCCGAGCGCAAGCGCAAAGAAAATTGACGACAAATAAAGAAACCGTTCGCCCTGTGTGTCATAAACATTAATTCGCAAGTTAATCGCCGGAAGCAAGGAGCAAAGAAACAGAAGCCACATCAAGAGAAGAAAAGCGTTGTGGCGTGAAAGTTCAAACGCTCTTCGACGAATGCTGCGACGCATCAAAACGATGGTCGTAAGGAGCGCGAGCGCGCTGCCAATGACGATGAGCGCGGGCGACAGCCAACGTGCTTCGAGAAAAGGCATCGAGCGCAGCGCGAAACCGGGAAAGAAGATGCGGAGCGAGAAGCGAAGAAGTTGGCTGACGATCACGGAATGCGTGAATGTTAGATGCTGCCCCGCGCCGTATCCGCCAACGAGTGCGCCGATCATAAATGTTCGGACGGAAAGATAAACGGCGAAGACTCCGACAAACACCAAAGTGTATTTCAAACTTCTCGCCAACGTCGCGCGAAAATCGCTTGTCTTATTGAGGGCGAAAGTTAGAACAAGTATTAAAAGCGGCAGACAAACAGCGGATTCTTTCGAGAGCAGCGCAAACCAGAACGAGAGAAGCGACAGCGCAAGCGGCAACACGCGCTTCGTTCGTAAATGTGAAAGATAAGGAAGCAAGGCGAGCAAGCAGAAAAACGTCGCCAGCAGATCGGCACGGCCCGAAATCCACGAGACGGCTTCTGTGTGCGAAGGATGAAGCAGAAAGATGAATCCGGCGGCGAGAGAAAAATTCCTCTGCTGTGACTTTGTAAGTTCGTCGGCAATAAGATAAACAAGGAAAGAGTTGAGAACGTGGAGAACGAGATTGGTAAGGTGAAATCCGAATTGATTGCGCTCCCACAGGAAAACGTCCAAGACATAACTGAGGATGAAGAGCGGGCGGAAGAAACCGCCGTGACTCTCGCCCCACGTCACGGAGAAATCGCCCGCGAGAACTCGTCCGATCTGGGTAAAGTCGTCGGATAAAAAATAGCCGTTGAGGATGTTTGAGTAAGAGAGAAGTCCGGCGACGAAAAAGGCAGCCAGAGTTAAAAGCTTTGTCCTTCTCGCGGTAACCATTCTCTAGCGCCTCTGACAGCGCGGGCAAAAGTAGGTCGAGCGTCCGCCGTGTGAGATACGGCGCACTTGAGCATTGCAGACGATGCACGGTTCATTTTCGCGGTCATAGACGCGCCACAATCCTTCATACGCCCCGCCGTAATAACTGCCGTCAATGTTCTGCGGGTCAACATTGAGCGTCGAACCATGTCGGATGGATTCTTTGAACACATCGAGGATCGCGCCGTGCAAGCGCGGCACGCGGCGCGCGGAGAACTCGGAGGCGACGATGAAAGGATTGGCGCGCGCGAGAAACATCGCTTCGGCGGCGTAGATGTTGCCGAGTCCATTCACTTTCGTTTGATCGAGCAGTGTTTCTTTCAACGTGCGCCGCGAGACGGAAAGCGCGCGTAGAAGGTAAGCGGGCGTAAATTCATCTGAGAACGGTTCGGGCGCGAGGCTACGCAACTCTTTCGCGGAATGTAGCTCATTCGCAGGCACGATCTTCATCATCCCGAAATGGCGCTGATCCGAGAAGACGAGTCGCCGGTTGTCGTCGAGATAAAAGATCGCGTGCGTAAACTTCGGCAACATTGCTTCCGCAGGCAGCAACAGGAATCGCCCGCTCATGCGCAAATGGACGATGAGAACGAGCGCGTTGTCCAACTCAATGAGAATGTGTTTGCCGCGCCGACTCACCGATTCAATGTCCGCCCCGCGCAGCAGTCGCGTAAAATCTTCGGGAGTTGAAGAGGGAATCAATCTTGCGCGTAAAATCTCAGACGCGATTATACGACGACCTACAATAATCTCGCGCAAAGCGGACGCCACCAATTCAACTTCCGGTAGTTCGGGCATAACGAATTTTTGATTTTGTGTAGCCGAGTACGTTTTTGCAACTCATCTCGCATGAGCAATCGCGCAACCAGCATCGAGAAGTGCGTTCGTCTTTTCCGTTGAAGTCGCTTCAGAATAAATGCGCAGCATCGGTTCGGTGCCGGATTGTCGGAAGAGCAGCCATGATTCGTCGTCGAAGATGAGCTTCGTGCCGTCCATCGTCGAGACGTCTTGCACTGTGTGGCCTGCAAACTTTGTGGGCGGTGAAGCGGCGAGACTAGCGACGAGCGAAAGTCCGCGCGCGACTTCGGTGTGTAGATCGCGCCGCCCGAAATAGAATTCGCCGAACTCGCGGTGCATCTCGCGCACCATCTCCGAGGGCGTGCGCCCGGCGGCGATGACGGCTTCGAGCAGGAGCAGGGAATTGAGAATGCCGTCGCGCTCCGGGATGTGGTTTTTCACTCCGATGCCGCCGGATTCTTCCGCGCCGAGCAGAATATCTTCGCGCAGCATAAGGTCGGCGACGTATTTGAAGCCAATCGGCGTGTCGTAAAGCGGGAGATCGTGCGCGGCGGCGATGCGCTTCGTGAGCACGGATTGGCTGAATGTGCGGACGACGCCCCCGGTCATCTTCCGGTTACGCGCGAGGTGCAACAGGATGAGCGGCACGACTTCGTGCATCGTCATCGTTTGCCCAAGTTCGTTGACCGCGCCGACGCGATCCGCATCGCCGTCGGTCGCTAAGCCGACGAGCGCATCCGTTTCGCGCACGCGGGTTTTGAGCGGAGCGAGATTCTGATCAATCGGTTCGGGATTGACGCCGCCGAAAAGCGGATCGCGCTCCGCGCGAATCGTCTCAACTTCCAGATTTCCGCCCCGCAAAAAACTCTCAACCCAACGACCACCCGCGCCGTGCATCGGATCGATGACGACGCGCCCCGCGCTCCGGCGCAATTGTTCGAGGTCAACGAAGTTTGCGATCTGTTGTTTGTAGCTTGTGATTGAATCCTTCAAGAGATTTGCATCGTCGTTGTTCACATCTCCGCGTTGCGGGGCGTTCGAGTCAACAAGGCTTTCGACCGCGCTCGTCGTTTCAGGCGGCGCGCTGCCGCCCCACGCGGCTTTGATCTTGAAGCCGTTAAACTCCGGCGGATTGTGCGATGCCGTGATCATCACGCCGCCCGCCGCCTTGCATTCTCGCACCGCCCACGACAAGACGGGCGTCGGCACGTCGGTGTCAAACAAAGCGACTTCCAAATTGTTGCCCGCCAGCACCTCCGCCGCGCGGTGGGCGAATTGGTCGGAGAGAAAACGGCGATCAAAGCCGACGATAACGAGTTGCCTACCTTGCCGTTGATCGTCTGTTGTTGAGTGGGCGCGCTGTTGAAGAATGTAATCGGCGTAGGCTTGAGCGACGCGCTCAAGGTTAATGAAAGTGAAGTCGCGGGCGATAACGGCGCGCCAGCCGTCGGTGCCAAATCGAATGGGCGTCGGGCGCGGATTTCGTTCGCTCATTGAGCGGCTCCGGTTTGGGTGTAATCTGTGAGCGAAGTTTTGTCTCCGAGCACCGCGCCGCGCCCGACTTGAGCGGAGCGTCCGATGTGGCAGCCGCGCCCGATGATCGCGTCGGAAACTTGCGCGCCTGCGCCGACGCGCGTGTGCGCCCAAACGACCGAGTTTTCAATTCGGGCTTTCTCTTCGATGTAACAGCCCTCGCCGAGAACCGAGTTGATGATTTCAGCGCCGGGTTTGATCGTGCAGTCGTTGGCGATCACCGAATTGTCGTCAATACTCGCGGCCGTCGCCGACTCAAACGTGCCGCGACGCTCAAACTGTTTACCGCCGCCGACACGATTCGAGAGCAAGTCGTGATGAACTTGCAGGTAACGCTCCGGCGTGCCGATGTCAATCCAATAACTCGCTTGTGGGATGTGCGCGTAAAACTTTTCGCCGCGCGCGAGTAAATCGGGAAACAGATTGTACTCGAACGAATAGTTCTCGCCCGCCGGAATGAGATCAAGCACGGAGGGTTCGAGCACATAAGTTCCGGCGTTGATCGTGTTGACTTTGATTTCGTCCGGTTTCGGCTTTTCTAAAAAACGCAACACGCGCCCTTCTTCGTCCGTTTCAACAAGACCGTAGGCGCTCGGATTTTCGACCGGAGTTAGAACGATGGTCGCCGTCGCATTGCGCTCTTTGTGTTGGCGGATGACGGCTTTGAGATCAATGTCGGTCAGGATGTCGCCGTTGAAGACGACGGTCGGTTCGCGGATGTGTTCTTCGGCAAATTTGTAAGCTCCGGCCGTGCCCATCGGCTGCGGTTCGGTAGTGTATTTGATATGCACGCCGAAATCGGAGCCGTCGCCGAGTTGCTGTTCGATCTTTTGCGGCTGGTAGGAAAGCGAAAGCGTGATGTCGGTGATGCCTGCGCCCCGCAGCGTATCCACCTGATAAAGCAGGAACGGTCGGTTACAGATCGGAACGACGGGTTTCGGCGTGTAGACGGTGAGCGGGCGAAGTCGCGTTCCCTTGCCGCCAGCGAGAATAAGAGCTTGCATAAAGTTTGTTGGAAGTTGCGAAAGAAAATTTCGTGTAATAGCCGCGCGAAGTCTAACACCGCAACGCAAAGGTTTTCAATTAACAAGTTCTTAAGCGACCATTTATTGACTTGTATCCCGTTCTGGAGTAGAAGATCACTGTTCCGTTGCTAAAGTTTATCTCCCCGAAGTGTAGTGTCGAAACCTGACGCGAGGCTGCGCTTTCTCTGCAGCGCTCTTTTCACACGCCGTCTTCAGGCGGTAAAACGCGCGCTGTCATTTCAATCGCAGTATTTTCCCGCTTCACGGAGATTCTAAGGTTATGCGAAAACTTATTCTTCAGCTTCCCGCGCTCCTACTATTAGTTTGCGCTCTACAGGCGACACAGGCGCGCGCCGATTCACTGGTGATCGATCCCGTTAACGATTTCAGGGCTGCTTACGCAGGCCCTCGAAACGGAGATTTGGATGTCGTCACTACGCAAGTGACGTTTACAGGTACGCAGTTTCTGTTCGCGGGCACGGTGAATGCGCCCATCGGAACAACCGCCGAAGCATTCTATGTGTTCGGTATTAATCGCGGCGAAGGTACGGCGCGTTTCGGCGCCATCGCCCCGAACGTACTGTTCGATTCGGTGGTTGTCATCCGTCCCGGCGGCGCGAGCACCGTGACCGATCAGATTCTCGGCACGACTACCCCGCTGTCGAACGCCAACATAATGATCTTCGGCAACAGTTTTCTGGCGCAAGTCCCGGCCTCGCTTCTGCCGTCACGTGGGTTTAGCTTCGGGCAATATACATTCAATCTTTGGCCGCGTTTTCAAGTCGGTAGCGCGGGCAATAGCAACACCGACATTGCGGATTTCGCGCCCGACAACGGTAATGCGTTGGTGACCGTCGCCCCGACTGCCGTGCCGGAGCCATCCACGATGATTCTACTTGGCACGGGATTGGCTGCGGCGGGAGCTGCACGTAGAAGGCGAAAAGCGGGAAGAAAAGAAGCGTAAAGCTAAGAACTTCAGTTGAACAGCCGACCGCCCGTGAGACTGTGAAGCTTGCGGGCGGTTTTTATTCGCCGCGTAAGATGAATACGAAAGCAAATTTCGGGCGCTGTGAAAAGTTAGACTTCAGAATATGTGCTTTACCTATTCGCGTCCGAAAGCGATAAGCGGTCAGGACACCATGTGCTTGACACGCTTACATGCCGACGTATAATCGAAAATTGGAATCGAATGCGTAAATCACGATTAACCTGATAATGAATAATCGAATGATTACGATTGAATAATTTTTAACTTCGCTTACGAAAGCTTGAAGGAGCGGTTGCGATGGCAGAGAGACAAGAGGCGGTAATCATCAGCGCGGTGCGCACGCCGACGGGTAAGTTTCAAGGCGCGCTGAAGAATTTTTCAGCGACGGATTTGGGTGCGATGGTGGTACGCGAGAGCGTCGAGCGCGCCGGGGTGCGACCGGAAGATGTTGACGAAGTGATTATGGGCTGCGTGATCCAAGCCGGGCTGGGGCAGAATCCGGCGCGGCAAGCGGCGCTCGGCGGCGGTATCCCGTTCGGCGTCTCGGCTGTGACGATCAACAAGGTGTGCGGGTCGGGACTCAAAGCCGTGATGATGGCGTCGCAGAGCATTCAACTCGGTGATGCCGAGATTGCGGTGGCGGGCGGAATGGAGTCAATGACGAACGCGCCGTATGTATTGCCGAAGGCGCGCGAAGGCTACCGGCTCGGCAATGGCGTGCTGGTTGACTCGATGATCCAAGACGGATTGTGGTGCGCGTTTGAAAATTACCACATGGGTAACACGGGCGAAGTGGTCGCCGAGCGCTACGGCGTGACGCGCGAGCAGCAAGACGAATACGCTTATAACTCGCACCGCAAAGCGGCGGCGGCTATTAAAGCCGGAAAGTTCAAGGACGAAATCTTAGCGGTTGAGATTCCGGGGAAGAAGGGCGCGCCGCCGGTCGTGTTTGACACTGATGAGTCCGTGCGTCAAGACGCTTCGCTCGAAGCGATGGCGAAATTAAAACCTGCGTTTAAGGACACGGGAAGTGTGACGGCGGGCAACGCGCCGGGCGTCAACGATGGCGCGTCGGCGTTAATCGTCACATCGCTCCAGCGCGCACAAGCTTTGGGAGTCGAACCAATGGCGCGCATCGTCGCGCAGGCGACTTCGGGGATTCAGCCGGAACTGGTGATGATGGCTCCGGTCGAAGCGATCCGGAAGGTGTTGAAGAAAGCGGGCTGGGCGCTCTCGGAAGTTGATCTGATCGAACTCAACGAAGCTTTCTCCGTGCAGGCGGTGGCGATCATGAAAGAATTAGACATGAACCCGGAGCGCGTCAACGTCAACGGCGGCGCGGTCGCTTTAGGTCACGCTATCGGGCAATCAGGTTCGCGTCTGCTGACGACGATCCTATATGAGATGAAACGCCGCAACGCGCGGCGCGGACTCGTCGCGCTGTGTTTGGGCGGCGGCAACGCTGTTGCGATGGCCGTCGAACGGTAAAATTTGGTCGCAGAAAGTAATCGCTATGACGCCACAAGAAGAGAATAAGATTTTAGGCATCGGGCATCTCGTTTATGGCGGGTATAACGCGCTCGTGCTGCTCCTTATATCTTTGTTTACGTTTCCCGTTCTGCTTGCCTTGATGTTTGCCGCGCTTGCCGGGGGCGAAAGTGGCGGTGGAATTGCCTTCGCCGTGATGCTCCTCGTCACGCTCGTCATGGCGGTGTTTTACCTTTTGCTGACGATACCTGCGTTCGTCGCGGGCTACGGCTTGCTAAAACAAAAGTCGTGGGCGAAAACGGCCGCTTACATCTCGGCGGTGTTGTCGGCGTTACACTTCCCCATGGGCACGGGCTTGTGCGTCTTCACGTTTATTTTTCTCGCAGGTGAAAAGGGTAAAACGATTTACGGCAAAGACGGCGCGCGAACCGCGGGTGAATTAAATAGTCCGCCTCCGCCTAACGCTTACGGCTGGAGCAGCAACCCGCACGTCGCGCCTCAGCGTGAACGGCAGTATGCGCCTCCGCCCACGCCGCCGCCGACCGATTGGCGAAGATAGATTCTTCGTGGAGATGAAATAGAAAGTGACTAAAACAATCGGCGTGGTCGGTGCGGGAACGATGGGCAACGGCATTGCGCAGGTGGCGGCGCGCGCCGGATACAGCGTCGTGCTGCGCGACATGAAAAACGAATTTCTTGAGCGCGGCATGAAAGCGATTGATCACAGCCTTCAGCGCGACGTGGACAAAGAGCGTCTCGGAGCGAACGAGAAATCAGAGATCGTAAGCCGCATTCGCACAACGACGGAATGGAGCGATCTCGCCCAAGCCGATTTTGTGATCGAAGCGATCACGGAAAGCATCGAAGCGAAAAGTGAAGTCTTTCGCGCTTTAGATAAAACCGCGAAAAGCGGTGCGATCCTTGCTTCCAACACTTCGTCAATCTCAATCACGAAAATAGCAGCGACGACCGGACGACCCGAAAAAGTGATCGGGATGCACTTTATGAATCCCGTGCCCGTGATGAAGTTGGTGGAGATCGTGCGCGGCATTCAAACTTCGGATGAGACGGATAAGGAGACGCGCCGCCTCGTCGAAGAGTTCGGCAAAACGCCGCTTGACTGCAACGACTCGCCCGGCTTCGTTTCCAACCGCGTGCTGATGCCGATGATCAATGAAGCGATCTTCGCGCTTTACGAAAACGTCGCCACGCGCGAATCAATTGACGGCATTATGAAGCTCGGCATGAACCATCCGATGGGGCCTTTGACGCTCGCCGATTTTATCGGCTTGGATGTTTGCCTTGCGATCATGAACGTGCTGCACGAAGAGTTGGGCGATCCGAAATACCGCCCGTGCCCGCTGCTCCGTCGCTACGTTGACGCCGGGTGGTTAGGCAGGAAAACGGGGCGCGGGTTTTACGAATACAATGATAAGTGAAAAGTAATGCGTGATGAGTAAGAGCAGAAACTTTACTCGCCACCGTATTACTCACCTCTTGCTACTGTTATGTCGAGAGTTACCGAGCAGATCCGATGTCAAAATTGCCGGGCTGTAAACAGGCTGGGAGCGGAGTTGTGTGTGCAGTGCGGCACGCGGTTGATGATCGTGCATGTTCCTTCGTCCGCGCGTTTCGCTTACGACTACCACGATCCGAACGACGAGCATCTGCTGGAGCGCGTGTCGCTGCTTGAAAACAATTTGATGCGCTTGGCGGGTAAATTAGACCAGACACTCGATCTGCTGTTGAAGCAAGCGCACACAGCGCACGTTGATCATGCCTTATTGGAAACTTTGATCGGCGTGTTGGGCGAAAGCGGCATTCTCAACGAAGTGAAACTTGCGCAGGCTTGGCGGCAGGCGCGCGCGCTCGAAGAAGAGCAGTCGAACGCGACGCAGAACCGCAAAAATTTGCGCGAACGCATTCTCTCAAATTACGATTGCGAAAAATCTTCGGCCGTTATCGCGCACATCCGTGAGGGCTTCGAGCTGCTCGACGGCGAAAACACAGAACGCGGCATCCGTGCGCTGGAGCGCGCAGCGTCAGTTGCGCCCGACAATCCACTGCTACACGCTTTTCTCGGCAAACATTTCTTCCGCGCGGGCAAACAGAAGTTGGCGCACGATTATTTGTCGAAAGCTTACGAGGCGCAACCGGAAGAGGACGGGAGCATCAGCCTCCTGCTCGGTTTGTTGTGCGGCGACGAGGGCGATGTCGGGCGGGCGAAGGATTTGTTGTATGAAGCGGTGATCAAAGTTGATTCGTCGTTTGCGGCGCATTATGCGCTCGGCCGCCTTTTTGTTTTGGAAGAGAATTGGAAAGAGGCGCTTGGGCATTTCAAAAAAGCGCTCGCCGCGCGTCCGTGCCCGGAAGCCTACTACGTCGTCGGCCTCGTTCATCTTCATTTGAACCGCAACCGTCTCGCGCTCCGCCATCTTTTGAAGGCGGCGGAACTGGATCAATCTTACGCCGAAGCGTTCTATGCGCTCGGACTCGCTCACATGCGGCTCAACGAACACGAAGAAGCGGCGAAGGCTTTTTCCGCCGCCCGTAGCGTTGACGGAAGAATCGAAGTTGATCGGGGAAGGGTTGCCGGTAGGCGGGCGAAGATGAAGAGTAACGTCAAAGACGGGGTAAACGTCAATTCGCTTCCGCCGCTTCTGTTTCAATCATCAACCGGAAAAGCGGGAAAAAAAGCGATCACGGGCGGCGACCCGCGTTTGGCGGCCGTAGTGCGTGAAGATGCTTTGAAATCTGCAAACAGCTTCGATTAAAACATCTTTGCACGTTGACACTCCGCCTCAAGCCATTATAATTGCTTGCTTTACTTGCTGCGGCGGCGTCAAAGGTGTTTATTGCATAACGAGCCCGTAATGCGCATTGAAGTTGAAAATCTGGATCGAGCCGGGAAAGAGTTCTCGCACCGTTACGCTTCCGGGGAGTTGACGCTGGAGGACGAGCGGATTCGTTTTGCGGAGCAAGTTAGCCTCAGCGGTCGCGCCACCCGCAAGGGCGTGGAAGTTCAGTTGCGGGGAAAAATAAACACGCGCGTTGAAGTCGCGTGTGATCGCTGCCACCGCGATATAAGCTTTTCGATTAGCACAGATTTTGACGTAAAGTACGTTCCAGCGCAAAACGACGACGTGAGTGAAACGGCGGAACTTGGGGCGGACGATCTGGACGCCTCTGTTTACGAGGACGGTTGGGTTGACGCCGACGAACTCGTGCGCGAGCAGGTGCTGTTAAGCGTGCCGATGCGTCTGCTGTGTCAAGATGAGTGCAAGGGATTGTGCGCCGGGTGCGGAGCGGATTTGAACTCGGAGACTTGTTCATGTCGGCAAGATGAGATCGATCCGCGCTGGGCTGCGCTGGCAGCTTTGAAAGAGAAAAAAGGTTAAAAGATTTCTGCCGTCGTGTTAATGATCTATCAAACGCATGCACCTTTATATTTCAATCTCAAACGTCAAATTTGAAATTACAAATTAACTGGAGTAATTACTATGCCTAATCCGAAACGTCGCCACTCTAAAGCACGCCGTAATAAACGACGCGCGCATGATGCCTTGCGCGCGCCGCAGACGGCTTCGTGCCCGAATTGTCAAGAGCCGCGTCTGCCGCACCGCGTCTGCCCGAAATGCGGGTTTTACAAAGGGCGCGAAATCGTGCATGTTGATCAAGAAGTGTAAAGTGTGATGCTTTAGAGGGTGAACAAATTCGCGTCTCGAATCCGCCTCGTTGATGAATAAGAAACCCCCACTTGTCGGCAAAGTTGTTGTTGACGCAATGGGCAGCGACCGCGCTCCGCAGGCCGAAATTGACGGCGCGCTCTCGGCCGCGCGCGATCTCGGCATTGGCGTCGTGCTCGTCGGGCAAACTGAGAAGGTTGAACCTGAACTTCGTCGTTGCGGGTGGCGCGCGTCGGGCGACTTTGGTATTGATTTCGTCGAAGCGCCGGAAGTGATCGGCATGGACGAGCCCGTGGCGACTTCCGTGCGCCGAAAAAAAGGAAGCTCGCTGCGCGTCGGGGCACGCCTTGTCGCCGATGGTCATGCTGACGGATTTATCTCCGCCGGAAACACGGGCGCGGCGATGGCGACCGCGAAGATGGTGATCGGAATGCTGCCGGGCGTTGATCGCCCCGCGCTCGCGGCGCTCATTCCGACGAAGGGAAGTAAACCCACCTTGCTTTTGGATGTTGGAGCGAACAGCGATTGCAAGGCGGAGCATCTCGCGCAGTTCGCCGTGATGGGCGAGGCTTATTCGCGCGCGGTGCTCGGCGTCTCGCGCCCTTCGGTCGGCTTGATGAGCATCGGCGAGGAAGAAGTAAAAGGAAACGAATTGACGAAAGAAGCGTTTCCCCTTTTGCGCGATCTCTCAAACATCAATTTCGTCGGCAACGTCGAGGGGCGCGATGTGTTTACGGGCGCGGTTGATGTGATCGTCACGGACGGTTTCACCGGCAACGTGATGCTGAAGTTGAGCGAGGGCTTGTCGGAGGCGATGCTTTCAATGATCAAAAGCGAACTGCGCGCAACGGCGCGGACGAAGACAGGCGCGATGCTCGCGCGCCCCGCGTTTCGCAACATCAAACGGCGGCTCGATTATTCGGAGACGGGCGGCGCGCCGCTCTTAGGCGTCAAGCGCATCGTCGTCGTCTGCCACGGCAGTTCAAACTCGCGGGCGATTGCCAACGCGGTGCGTTGTGTGAAAGAGTTTTCGGAGAACCGCGCGAGCGAGCGTATCGAGCAGAACGTGGGCGCGGGGCGCGGGCTTTCGGTCGCAGTCGAGGCGCGGGGACTGGCTGCCGTCGGCGAGTGAGTGGGTCGGGCGAAAGGTTAAGGGATGGGAAACGTAAACGCTGTTATTTTGGGCACGGGGCGCGCTTACCCGGAAGGCGTGATCACAAACGCCGATCTGGAGACGATGGTTGATACGTCGGACGAATGGATTACGACGCGCACCGGCATTAAGCAGCGCCACCGGGCGGCGGACAATGAATATACTTCGCTCTTCGCCGTCCGCGCCGCGCGCCAAGCGATTGAGCGCGCGCGCATTGAAGCCTCAGACATTGATTTGCTGATCTGCGCGACAGTCACGCCCGATCAAATACTTCCTGCGACCGGATGTTTGATTCAAGCCGAACTCGGCGCGCACCGCGCCGCCGCTTTCGACCTTGTTGCCGCGTGTTCCGGTTTTCTCTACGGGCTGACGCTCGCCAATCAAATGATTCGCTCCAGTCAATCGCGCTACGCGCTCGTGATCGGAGCGGAAATCTTGACGCGCTACGTTGATTACACTGATCGCGGAACGTGCGTTATTTTCGGCGACGGCGCGGGCGCGGCCGTGCTCGGCGGAACGACGAGCGAGCGCGGCATTCTGTCGGCGCGCATCCGCTCGGATGGGCGTTACGCCGAACAGCTTTTCTCGCCCGGCGGCGGCACGCGCCTTCAACCGACGGCGGAAACCTTGAGCGGCGGGATGCACTTCTTCAAGATGCGCGGCAATGAATTGTTCAAAGTCGCCGTGCGTTCGATGATCGAAGTGTCAACGGAAGTTTTGACCGAAGCCGGATACAAGCCTGAAGACATCAAACTCTTTGTGCCGCACCAAGCTAATCAGCGCATCACCGATGCGGTCGCCGATAAGCTCGGCGTCGATCCGTCGAAAGTTTATTCAAACATTGCGATGCACGGCAACACCTCTTCGGCGTCAATCCCGATTGCGCTCGATGAATGCGTCGAATCGGGAATGCTACAGGAAGGCGATCTCGTGTTGATGGCGTCCTTCGGCGGCGGTGCGACGTGGGGCGCGGTGTTGACGAGATGGTGAGAGGAATTTTTGATTTTAGATTTGCGATTTTTGATTAAAGAACGAGTGGCATTGCTTAATTTGAATTCCTAATTTCCAAATCGCAAATCGGCAATCAAAAATTTCATGAGCGGTCTCGCATACATATTTCCCGGTCAAGGTTCGCAGTCCGCAGGGATGGGGCGCGCGCTCGCGGAGCGTTACGCGGCGGCGCGCGAAGTGTTTGAGGAGGCGGACGAGGCGCTTGGGTTTTCTTTGTCGCGGTTGTGTTTTGAAGGCCCCGCAGACGAATTGCAGTTGACGGAGAACACGCAGCCTGCCATCTTAACGGTTTCGGTGGCGGCGTTGCGCGCGATGGTGGCAGAGAATTTTCCCGCGCCTCGCTATGTTGCGGGTCACAGTCTCGGCGAGTATTCGGCACTGGTTGCGGCGGGTGCGTTGGATTTGAAAACGGCCGTGCAGACGGTTCGTCTGCGCGGGCGCTACATGCAGGAAGCGGTGCCGGTCGGGGCGGGAGCGATGGCGGCGATTTTGGGCGCGCCGTTGGAGATGATCGTTGTCGCGTGCATGGAGGCGGCCGAAGGCGCAGTATGCAGTCCGGCGAATATCAACTCGCCGAACCAGGCGGTGATCGCGGGCGACGCGGCGGCCGTTGACCGCGCCATCGAACTCTTGAAGGAACGCGGAGCAAAGCGGGCGATCAAGTTGAATGTGAGTGCGCCTTTCCATTGCGCCTTGATGCGTCCGGCGCAGGAGCGTCTTGCAGAAGATTTAGCGAGAATTGAGTTTCGTGATCTGAGCGTGCCGCTCGTTACAAACGTGACGGCCTCGCCCGTCGTGAGCGGAGAGGCGGCGCGTGAGGCGCTGGTGCAACAGGTGACGGCGCCGGTGCGTTGGTCGGAGACAATCGAGTTTTTGGCCGGTGAAGGCGTTTCAGTTGCTGTTGAAATCGGCCCCGGCAAAGTGTTATCAGGTCTTGTAAAGGCAGTGAACCCAAACTTGCGCTGCGTGAATGTTGAAGATTCGACCAGTCTCGAATCCGCCCGCGCGATTTTAGACGGCGCGGCTGAGTCCGAAGCGCAGGCGGTGAAGTAAGACGTAAACGAATTTTGGTGTGAAACACGGGAGCAAGGGTTTCGCCACGTCAAGAGTTACAAAG
>Ga0136614_10000833_pt1 | contig 16928 bp, 10 predicted proteins | sample AntDrymUQ2792106_2_FD_106643 | JGI IMG/M metagenome (GOLD analysis project Ga0136614, IMG submission 106643) | Polar desert sand microbial communities from Dry Valleys, Antarctica - metaG UQ279 (21.06) | ecosystem: Environmental > Terrestrial > Soil > Desert | place: Antarctica: Dry Valley... | reverse complement strand
TGTGCGTCGAGTCTTTTCGCAACCGCGCCGCGACGAGAGTAGTGCCGTGCGTAGCCGACTTGTTGTTGCCGACGATGATGGTCGTTTGGCTGAACGGAACCGCGCCCGGCGCTGAAATCACTACCTGATGCTTTCCCGGCTTCAAGTTGGCCGAGAAAGTCCCGTCCCGCGAAGTACTACCGTAGAGAACGCCGTCAATCGTGACCGATGCGCCGCGAACGGCAGCATTTGTCTCGCTGCTCTTCACATTTATTTGCAGTTTACCCACCGCCGGTGAGGAACACTCCGCGAACCTAAAGCTGGCGACGCGCGTCTGCCAGTTCACGCCGAAGGGCGCGACAGCGGGAGTCCGGTGTGAGAAGGCGTAGTACTCTTGGGTGTAGTAGAAGGTGCAGTCGTCCACCGGATCGACCGTCATCGCGCTGTAGTCGCCCCAGCGCGAGCCGGAGTTAGTCTGCGATCCCCTCCCGGCGATGATCGATTGCTCGCTCTGTAAAACATTAGCCGGATCGGTCGCCAGCCGTCCCGTGTAGCGGATCGAGGGGAAGACCGACAAGCTCGACACGCTGTAGCCGAGCGCGAGATTGCCTTGACCGTCTAAAGCCGCGCTGCCCATCCAACGCTCATTTGTGTCGGGAGCGAACGTGCCTTGATTCTGGATGGTGAATGCGCCGGTCGGCGTTTCGCGCCGCCGTTGATAATAGCGCGGCGCGGCGCGGTATTGAGCGACAGTCGGGAGGAAACCCTCGGCCCGCGTCCCGACGTTGACCGTATGATTGACCGTCAACGCCTCAAAGCTGCCGAAGTTCCGGTACTGCAAACGGTGCATTAAGCGGTCGCCGATAGAATCCAAGGAAGCGTTGGCCGGAGCCGGGCGCGGTTGCTCGATGTCATCTCGTCCCGGAGGGCTGAGAGGATCAAAGGCGGCAACGGCCAGCGGGCTGTCTGTCCGTTCGGTGAACGAGGATGCCATCGGATTAGCGAAGTTGGCGCTGAAATTAAAGAGCCGTAAGCCGTCCGTAGCATTCCCAAATTCATCGGCGATGAAATACGCGAAGACGTTGGGCGCGCCAGCCGGGGGCGGCGTGTTACCGTCGGCGTCCGAAGGCAGCATCCCGCCCGCGTCGGGCTCTGTGATCGCCAGATCAAAATAGATATAGCTGGCGGTCGGATCACCGGCCAGCATTTTGGCGCGGTCGTAGGCATAGACGCCGGCTCCGGCGAAGGTTTGGTTCGGCGGCGGGTTAAACTGATTGACCGTCGAGTAATACGCCTCAGGCCAGACGCCGTACTTCGGATAGTCGGGAAGCGTGTTGTTGGGCGAGACGAACTCGTACACGAAGTACGCGCCGGTCGCATCGCTCGTCTGCGAAATGGCGATGCACTGAGCCAGAGGTCGGGGGCCGCCGGCGACGAATTGTGAGATGAACCAGCGGTTAGCGAGATTGTCGTACAGCACAATCGGATCGCCGTCATCCCGCGTCTCGCATCGGCTCGTCCCGGGTAAGGCGGTGAACAAGGAACTGATCCGCCGGGGCGGAGTCAACGGCGCGCCAGTCGTTTTATCGAAAACCCGGAACAGAAGGTTGGTCGCTTGGACGTACTGCGTCGGGCCGACCTCGCCGACAGTATCAGGAGGCGAGACGCGCCCGCCAATCACGTTCGCGTTGTCTTGGTTGCTTAATCCCTCGAAGTTCGTGGAGGGGGCGGCGACGTTCGGCGCGGGGGCCGAGGTTTGTGTTGAAGACTGTAGCTCCTCTGGGGAGTTTGTCACGTCGAGTGAAGGCTGCTTGATGGGTTCTTCCGGGCGTTCGGCATTCGACTCGACCCGTCCGAGCCTGAAACTCAGTGTGGGTTCGGACGACTCTTCGATCTGGCTCAACGGCAGAGTCTCGGCGAAACTGACTGCCTGTTGCACAATGGGTTCTCCCGCGTCCTGAACGCTCGGTGTCGAAGGCAATCCTTCATTCCGTGCGAGCGCGACACGGCGCGGCAACGATGTCGCTATCAAGCCGCCGAGGGCCAGCAGCATGAAACTGAATGTGAGCAGGGTTGAGCGGTGTTTCATTGACAGTCTCCTTGGGCTTGAAAGTTAAGAATGGCTGCGCTTGCCGCGCCGGAATCGTCAACCGCCGAAGCCTCGCACTGGTAGCGCACGCTATGAGCAACGCCGGCAGTTGCCACGCTGCTTTGACGCTAACCTATACTGAGGACTGTTAGACGATTCGGTCGTGTTTCACAAATGATGCTGGCCTGCTCAGAAGTCAGTGTTTATCGGGGCTTGAGCGATGACAGCATCAAATCTGAAACACCACCCAAAATTTATTAAAGTGACCGGCAACTTACAGCCAAATTATCCCGCTGTCAAGGCTACCGGAAACTGAAAGCCACGCCCCCGCAGGCGCATTTGAAAAGGTAATCAAACTAAGGCGCTCAGAGTCACGCATCTTCAAGATGAAGGCGCGCGTTCTCGCTGTCATTTGACCGCCTTAGCGTTGGCCGGACGGGTGAAGAGCGAGTCGGGGATCGTGGAGTTGAATTCCAAAGAGTCGTAGCTGATGCGGCTGGATTGGAGGCCGGCGCGGTAGTGATCGATGACGAAGGGGACAGTGACGCCTGAGACAGTGAGATGTCGTGCGTAGCGATCCTCTTCGGCCATTGGTTCGCCTTCTTGGTTGGCGCGCTGGTAGAAAGTTTTGGCGGCGAGGCCGCTGCGCGCGTCGAACTCGAAATCTACAGTGAAGTTGTCCGGGTAAGTTAATCTGACAGCTTCGTTGCGCCGCCCGACGCCGGCCTCGCGGCGTCCGAGATAACTGAGTTTCGCGCCTTCCTTTCGCCACCAACCGCGCAGCAGATTGTCGAGGCTCGTCCGCAAGGCGAGTCGGAAATCCTCGACCTGTTCGGGCTTCATGTCCTTGAGCGACTTGTTCGCGCCGTCGTAGAGCCAGCCTTCGTTGCCGACATTGGTTTGAATCACACGATTGCCCGCGCCGCGAAATTCCGTCCGCTCGCGGTCGGGGAAAACAAAGTAATCTATGAACTGGAGCGGCACGCCCGACACGCCCTGCGCGTCATAGGTAGTGAAAAAGCCGCGCCCGATGAGCGAGCGCACGGCCAAAAAGTTTTGTCCGCCATGCGCTTCAATCGCGCGCCGGATGATCTTTTCGGCTTTTTCGTCGTTTGTGGCCGGAGTAGCTTTAGTTAATGGAGTCGGCTCTACAGATGTTGTTTGCGAATGTGCATTGAAGCTAAAGCCGCAGAGCAAGAGCGCCAACAGCATGAAGCGCGCGATAACGGGTGAGAAGAATTCCCTGATCATGATTTAACGGAAAGAGGGTTTCAACGATTCGTGTTTCGCTGAAACCCTCTTAACTCGGAAAGTGCATTGCCTCGCGTCTCTTAATTGAGGCTCGCGCCGTCGTCGATGGCCTTGATCGTGATGTCGCCACCCTCGTAATCGACGAGGAACTGCGTGGCTCCTTTCCACATCGCGGTGAGCGGGAGTTTTACTTTCTCGTCGATGTGGCGTTTGAGGAAGCGCGCGCCGTAGGCCGGGCTGAAGCCTTTTTCGGTCAGGCGGTCGATGGCGCGTTCGGTGATCTGCACGGCCTTACCTTGCCGCTCCATCTGGCGCTGAATCTTGCCGAGATAGATTTGCGCGATCTGTCGCACTTCGTCCATCGTCAGCGGCGAGAAGACTACGATCTCGTCGATGCGGTTGCGGAACTCCGGCGAGAAACGTTGCTCCGCCGCTTTCATCACTTCGCCCTTAACGGCTTTCACGTCGCCCAACGTCTTCGTGCCGAAGCCGAGCGGTTTTTCGTACTTCTTGAAACTCTCCGAGCCGAGATTGGAAGTCATGATCACGATGGCGTCAGAGAGATACACTTTCTTGCCGCGCCCGTCCGTGAGCCAACCTTCGTCGAAGGCTTGCAGGAACAGATTCATCAAGTACGGCGAAGCCTTTTCGACTTCATCCAGCAGCAGCACGGTGTACGGGTTCTCACGCAGTTGCTCGGTCAGGATGCCGCCGCGTTCGCTGCCGACAATGCCGCGCGGCATCCCGATCAGTTTTTCAATGCCGATAGTCCCGTCGCCGTACTCTGACATATCGATGCGAACCATCTTCTCTTCATCGCCGAACATAAACTCGGCGACGGCCTTAGCTAACTCGGTCTTGCCGACGCCCGTCGGGCCGAGAAAGAGCAGCACGCCGTCCGGTTTGTAGTGCGACTCTTTGAGCGGCCCTTTGTTCAAACGCAGGCGTTGAGCCACCGACTTGATAGCTTCTTTCTGCCCGATCACGCGCCCGCCGAGGTCTGCTTCCATCGTCCCGAAACGATCATTCGTGTCGCGGAAGATCATGTCGCGCGGAATGCGAGATTCTTGCGAGATCACGTCGATGACGTGTTCGGGGCGGACGATTAAAGTCTGCGGTTCATTGATCTCAACCTTCACCGAAGCTGTATCGAGCCAGCCGATGGCTTTGTCCGGCAGATGCAAATTGCGGATGTACTTCGGAGCCATTTCCAACGCCGTGTTGATGGCGTCGTCGGAGATCGTCACCGAATAATTTTTCTCCAAGCGCGGTCTGAGTCCCAAGAGAATCTCGCGCGTCTCGGAAATCGTCGGCTCGACAACTTTGACCATGCGGAAGCGACGGGCCAGCGCCTCATCCTCGCCGATATATTCTTTATATTCGGTGATGGTCGTTGCGCCAATGATCCGCAATTCGCCGCGCGCGAGCGACGACTTAAACATGTTGGCCGCGTCGGAAGATGTGCCGAGCGCCGCGCCCGCGCCGATGATGGTGTGCGCTTCATCGATGAAGAGGATCAGATTATCGCGCTCTTTCACTTCGTCGATGATGCCCTTGATGCGTTCCTCGAACATGCCGCGCAGCATCGTGCCGGCGACGAGTCCGCCCATCTGCAATTGAATGAGGTGCGCGCCGCGCAGACGCGCCGGAACTTTCTCCGGTTCCAATTCGATCAAACGCGCCAAGCCTTCGACGACCGCAGTTTTCCCGACGCCCGGCTCGCCGACGAGCATCGGCGAATTCGCGCGCTCGCGGTGGCAGAGGATTTCGACCATCTGCCTGATTTCCTGCTCGCGTCCGATGGTCGGCGGGATTTTGTCCATCCGCGCTAGCCGGTTCAACGACACGCCGAAGTGTTTCAGGTACGGCGGCAACTCGAATTTTTTGCGGTACTGCTCTTCGTCCTGCTCGCGCGTGCGGACGCGGGCGCGGACGTTCTCGGCAATAGCTTCCGGCTGCACGCCGAAATTCCGCAGCATCCCGGCCAGTAGCCCGCCCTCCTGCGAGAGGGCCATGAAGAGATCGGTCGCCTCGATGGTCTTGCGCCCTTGTGCGCGCGAACGCTCCATCGCGCGCTTGAAGAGGTCAATCGTCTCCTGCCCGATCTTGAGCCCCTTACCGACGTGTTGAAAGCGAGCATTATCGAGACGCTGTTCGATCTGAATTTTGACGCTCACGGGATCGAGCGACAAATCGTGCATCGCCGAGTTGAACATCTCTGCCTCTTCGCTGATCAATCCGTGAAGAATGTGTTCGACGGCGATGTAATTTTGGTCACGACGCTTGGATTCCTGCCACGCGTGTTCAAAAATGCGCTGACCGCTTTCCGCGAAACGATCTTTATATGTTCCGAGATCAACCATGTGCTTACCCTTCAATCCGACGGTCGCCCCGACACTTTCGCGGCTTCCTGTCAGTACAAGTCAACCGTGTTTGAAACAATGAACGTTTGCGAGGAGAGTTTGTTTCCGGCAACCGACTAAACCCCTTTGTCTAAACTTCCTCGTCCGGCGACTTTTAGATGTCCCGAACGCCGCCGCCGTTGCGTTTTCAGACGCCTGATCTTAGCACGACGGGCAAGACTGCAAGTTTGACGCCAGTAGAAAAAGTTTCGAGTTCCGGGTTTCGCGTTTCGCGTCGACAAGCAGTTGCCTTCAATCTGAAACTCGAAACCCGGAACTCGAAACTGAAAACGCATGTTTTTAGAAGTCGTAGTCTTCGCCGCCGTGCATTTGAGGCGCAGCGGCCCGTTTGGGTTCGGGTGCGTCGGTGATCGCCGCGCCGGTGGTCAGCATCAGGCCGGCGACGGAGGCCGCATTTTGTAGCGCGGTGCGGACAACTTTGGTCGGGTCGATGATGCCCGCCGCCACAAGGTCTTCGTAAGTGTCGGTGGCGGCGTTGTATCCGCGCGCGCCTTTCGACTCTTCTACTTTAGAGATGACGATTGCGCCATCGATTCCCGCATTCTCGGCGATGCGGCGCGCCGGCTCTTCCAACGCGCGGCGCAAAATCCGCACGCCGGTTTGTGTGTCCTCGTCGCCTTCGGCCTCGAACTTATCGAGCGTTTTCGCGGCGCGCAAAAGCGCGATGCCGCCGCCCGCTACGATGCCTTCCTGCGCGGCGGCGCGCGTGGCGTTGACGGCGTCTTCGACGCGCATCTTCTTCTCCTTCATCTCGGTCTCGGTCGAAGCGCCGACGCGAACCACGGCGACGCCGCCCGCGAGTTTCGCCAGACGCTCTTGCAATTTCTCACGATCATAATCCGAAGTGGTCTCTTCGATCTGCCGGCGGATCGTCTGGACGCGGCCTTGAATCTCTTTGGACTGCCCTGCGCCTTCGACGATGGTCGTGTTGTCTTTATCGACAATCACGCGCTTGGCCGAGCCGAGATCGTCGAGCGATACATTTTCCAGCATCAGACCGATGTCTTCCGTGATCAAGCGCCCGCCGGTGATGACCGCGATGTCTTCGAGAATCGCTTTGCGCCGGTCGCCGAATGCCGGAGCTTTGACGGCACAGACTTTGATCGTGCCGCGCAGACGGTTGACGACAAGCGTCGCTAGCGCGTCGCCTTCGACATCTTCAGAGATAATCAAGAGCGCGCGGCCCATCCGCGAAGTCTGCTCCAAGAGCGGCAGCAGATCACGCATCGCCGCAATCTTTTTCTCGTGCAGCAAAATGTACGGCTCGTCGAGGACGGCTTCCATCCGATCCGGATTGGTCACGAAGTACGGTGACAAGTAGCCGCGATCGAACTGCATTCCCTCCACAATGTCGAGTTCCGTCTGCATCGTCCGCGATTCTTCGACTGTCACCACGCCGTCTTTGCCGACGCGCTCCATCGCCTCCGCGATCAATTCGCCGATCTCGCGATCATTATTCGCCGACACCGAAGCGACATTGGCGAGATCATCCTTGCTCTTGACCTTCTTCGACTGCTTCTCTAGCTCTTTGACTGCCGCTTCAGTCGCTTGCTGAATGCCGCGCTGCAACTCCATCGGATTCGCGCCCGCCGTCACGTTCTTCACGCCCTCGCGGAAAATCGCTTGCGCCAGAACGGTCGCCGTCGTCGTGCCGTCGCCCGCCGTATCGTTCGTCTTCGTGGCGACTTCGCGCACCATCTGCGCGCCCATGTTCTCGTAGTTATCTTTCAACTCGATCTCTTTCGCCACCGTCACGCCGTCCTTCGTGATCACCGGCGAGCCGTACTTTTTCCCCAGCACGACGTTCCGCCCTTTCGGCCCCAGCGTCACCCGCACCGTGTTCGCCAACGTGTTCACGCCCTGCAACATCTTGCGCCGGGCCTCTTCGCTAAATTTCAATTCTTTTGCTGCCACTTTGATTTTCTCCTCGATAGTTATTCGTCAAAAGGGATTTCAGCTTTCGCTGATGATCAAGTCCATAAGACTCTAATCTTCACGCCGCATTTAAGATTGAGTTTGGTGACTTTATCGCGAGTCATCGTAACCTCTTTGTTGACCGTGCATTGCTTATGATTGCCAAAGGATAGGCTCAAATGGAGTTGGGCTTTATCACGGCTTACATAATAGGCCAGCGCTGCGAACTGGTACTCAGCCGTCAATTTACAAGTAGGGAAACAGTCAACGGTAGCGAATCCCCCGCCCGCCAATTTGGCAGTATTAAGCTCGGAGCCAATTGGAATTTTGAGCTTTTGAAGATGGTACTCTCTCTTAATAATCAACTCTGCCAACAAACTGTCTTCGGGTTTCACTTCGCTTGCAGCGGAACGTTGACCCGCGTTATGGATCGGGGTCAGCATAAGCACCAAAAGCGCGACCATTACTCGCCGCATTTGTCGAACCGAAAAACAATCCGTTGATATCAACATCAGTTTTCATTCCGCGCTCGGCCTACTTGCACGCGCGCGGGGCGAAGCAGTTGGCCGCCCAACGTGTAGCCGCGACTGTACTCCGCTGTGATCGTGTTGTCGCGTTCGGGTTCGACCTCTGTGGTATCAACCGCCTCGTGCAGTTCAGGATCAAATGTTTCGCCGAGCGCGTTGAATGGTTCGGCCCCGGCAACGTTAAGTGCGTTTTCAAAGCCGCTGGCTGTGCCGTGCAGTCCGTCGAGTAATGATTCGCTGGAGCCGTCGCTTTCCGCCGCTTCAATCGCGCGCTGTAAGTTGTCCAGCACGGGGAGGAGCGAGGCGATGAACTCGACTTTTTCGCGTTGCACGCGCTCGTCAGCCGTGCGCGCGAGGCGTTGTCTGATCGCGTCGGTCTCGCGGCGCAGTTCGGCCCGCACTTGCTCGAAGCGCGCTTGCACGTCCGTCGCCACTTCCTCGGCGGCGCGGGTGCGCGCTTCCAACTCTTCAACGTATTTCGGTTTCAACTGCGGCTCTGCCGCCGCCTCGCGCGTCCGCACGCCTTCCGCCGCATCGTCGTCCAACACGACGCGCCGCCGGTCGTTGACGCGAATTCCACCGGCTGCCGAAGTCTCATCAGTTTCTCTGTCTCTCGCCTCTTCAGCCGCCCGTGCTTTTTGCATGTTTCGCTGCCTCTCCCTCTGAAAGATTCTCATGCGCGTGAATGATAGATGGTCAAGCTGCTAATTGCACTGTTCTCACGTCGCCGCTGCCGCGCCGCTCACTGCTGTGTTGAATCTCATCTCGTCGCCGTCGGCGGAGACTTGCACAGTCTGTCCCGGCGCGATCTCGCCGCGCAAGAGTTTCGACGCGAGCGGGTTTTGAATCAACGTCTGGATCGCGCGCTTCAAGGGACGCGCGCCGTAGAGCGGATCGTAACCCTCGCGCGCGAGCAAAGCTCTGGCCGCATCGTCGAGCGTGAGCGTGATATGGCGCTCGGCGAGCATCCGGCGCAGGCGTTCGAGTTGCACTTCGATAATCTCGCCGATCTGCTCGCGCGAGAGTTGATGGAAGATCACGATGTCGTCGATGCGGTTCAAGAACTCCGGTTTGAATTGCTCGCGCAAAACTTGCGTGACCGCTTCGCGCACTTGTTTCTCGTCGTCGCCGACCGCTTGAATCTCACGCGAGCCGAGATTGGAAGTCATGATCAAGACCGTGTTCTTGAAATCGACCGTGCGCCCCTTCGAGTCGGTCAAACGCCCATCGTCGAGAATTTGCAACAGCACGTTGAACACATCCGGGTGCGCCTTTTCAATTTCATCGAAGAGAACGACCGAGTACGGCCTGCGTCTCACGGCTTCCGTCAATTGACCGCCTTCTTCATAGCCGACGTAGCCCGGCGGCGCGCCGATCATGCGCGCGACGGCGTGCTTCTCCATGTACTCGGACATGTCGAGACGAATCATCGAGCGCTCATCATCGAAGAGAAACTCGGCGAGCGCGCGCGCCGTCTCGGTCTTGCCGACGCCCGTGGGACCAAGGAAGATAAATGAACCGATGGGCCGGTTCGGGTCTTGCAGTCCAGCACGCGCGCGGCGCACCGCATTGGCAACGGCGGTCAAGGCTTCATCTTGACCGATAACCCGCTGGCGCAAACGCTCTTCCATCGTGACGAGCTTCTGCATCTCGCCTTCGAGCATCTTCGAGACCGGGACGCCCGTCCACTTCGCCACCACGAGCGCGATGTCTTCTTCGTCCACCTCTTCCTTGAGATAGACGCTTTCCTTTTGCGCTTCGGCCAGCTTGTTCTGATCCGTTTCGAGTTGCCGCTGCAACTCGACGAGCTTGCCGTAACGCAACTCCGCGACCTTGTTGTAATCGCCGGCGCGCTCGTACTGCTCGGCTTGTAACTTGGCCTGCTCGACTTCTTCTTTGGCTTTGCGAATGCGCTCGATGATTTCTTTCTCTTGTTGCCACTTCGCCTTCATGCCGGAAGAGCGCTCGCGCAAGTCCGCGACCTTTTGCTCGATCTCTTGCAAGCGCGCCTGCGAGCGGTCGTCCGTTTCACGCTGCAAGGCTTGGCGCTCAATTTCGAGCTGCGTGATCTCGCGCTCCAATTCGTCGATCTCGACGGGCAGGGAATCGATCTCGATGCGGAGGCGCGAGGCTGCTTCGTCGATCAAGTCGATGGCTTTGTCGGGCAGAAAGCGATCCGTGATGTAGCGATTTGAAAGGGTCGCCGCCGCGACGATGGCCGAATCTTTGATCCTGACGCCGTGATGCACTTCGTAGCGCTCTTTCAATCCGCGCAAAATCGCGATAGTGTCCTCGACCGTCGGTTCTCCGACATAGACCTGTTGAAAGCGGCGTTCGAGCGCGGCATCCTTCTCCAGATGTTTCTTGTACTCGTTCAAAGTCGTCGCGCCGACGCAGCGCAACTCGCCGCGCGCCAGCGCCGGCTTCAGCATGTTCGACGCATCAATCGCGCCTTCCGCCGCGCCCGCGCCGACCAGTGTGTGCAATTCGTCGATGAATAAAACGATCTGCCCCTTCGCATTCTCGATCTCTTTCAAAACAGCTTTCAAGCGATCCTCGAACTCACCGCGATACTTCGCGCCCGCGAGCATCGAGCCGAGATCAAGCCCGACCAGCCGCTTGTTCCGCAAAGTCTCCGGCACATCGCCCGACACGATCCTTTGCGCGAGACCTTCGACAATCGCGGTCTTGCCGACGCCCGGCTCGCCGATCAGCACGGGATTATTTTTCGTGCGGCGCGAGAGAACTTGAATCGTGCGCCGAATCTCGTCGTCGCGGCCAATGACCGGATCGAGCTTGCCTTGACGAGCGAGATCAGTCAGGTCTTTGGCATATTTCGAGAGCGCTTGATAATTGGCCTCTGCGTTCTGATCCGTGACGCGCGTACCGCCCCGCATGTCCGTCACGACCTTTAATAGATCGTCGCGGCTGACGCCGTGCTGCCGCAGGATGCGCCCCGCCGTCCCGTCCTTCTCGTCGGCGATGGCGAGGAGCAGATGCTCGGTCGAAACGTATTCGTCCTGCATCGCTTCGGCCTGCTTCTGCGCGGCGGTGAACACCTGCGTCAGGCGCGGGCTGAAATACTGCTGCCCGCCCTGCACTTTCGGAAAGCGCGCAATCGCCGCTTGCACGTCGTTTAAGACGACCTGCAAATTCGCGCCGAGCTTGCCCAAGATCGGGCGCACCACGCCTTCCGGTTGTTCCAGCATCGCCAACAGCAAATGCTCCGGCTCAACCTGTTGATGTTGATTCCGCTCGGCGACCTCGACCGCCGTCTGAATGGCCTCTTGGCCGCGCAATGTGAATCTGTCTAAACGCATAGCAAAAAATGATGAATGATGCGTGCAGAATGATGGATTAAAACCTGCCTTTCATTCTGCACTCATCATTCTGCATTCATCATTTCCTTCACCGCCCTCCGGCGGCTTCCTTCTTGTTCGCAGTTGCGGCTTTCGGCTCGGCTGTAGTTTCAATTGTCTGCGGTTGCGCGCTGCCGCCTTCGCTCTTAATCTCGATGCGGCGGGCCTTGACCTCTTCGCGCTTGCTCAAGGTCACGCGCAGGACACCGTTTTTGTATTCGGCGGTGGCGTTCTCCGGCGAGACCGTCTGCGGGAGCGTGAAAGAGCGCGTGAATGTGCCGTAAGCGCGCTCGACGCGATGGTAATTGTCTTGCTCATCGCGCTTCTCGAAACGCCGCTCGCCGCGCAGTGTGAGGACATTATTTTCGATTGTGAGTTCAAAATCCTCACGATTCATGCCCGGCAATTCAGCTTCGAGGACAATTTGATCTTTATTCTCGAAGATGTCCACCGAAGGCGTCCAAGCCCCGCGCGAGATGCCTTCATCGCCGAAGACGCGCGAGAGGTTGGTCGAGAACAGACGGTTCACTTCGTCTTGCAAACTCCGCAGGTCGCGGAACGGATCGTAACGAACGATTGACATGAGAGTTTCCTCCTCCAAACAAAAAACTGAGTTAGACGTTCATCGCCGAAAGGGATGAAAGCAGTACGTGATTCGGCTGATGAGCGTAGGGGCATGATAAAGATTGAGTGGGTTTTTGTCAAATACGGAGCGAAGGATTTTCCTGTTATCCTAATTGCTGAAATAATATGGGTTACAACATTGCCCGAATTCTAGTCTAGCCCAAAAAAGCGTTTGATTGAGGTCAGCAAACCGTCGGATTCACCTTCGTCAGACTGTGCGACGCTCGTCTGTGCGGCGAGATTGAAGCGGCGTTCGGCGATAGTATGGCTGAGGGATTCGGCGAGTTCGGGATCATTGTCGAAGAGGTGTTTCATGGCGGCGTGGCTGATCTCTAGCACCTCAGTCTCTTCGGCAGCGACGACATTGGCGGTGCGCGGTTCGCCCGTGAAGAGCGCCATCTCGCCGAAGAAGTCGCCTTCTTGCAGCGTGGCGACGGTGCGCGGGCGTCCGTTGTCGGCAATCTGGACTTCGACAACGCCTTCATGGACGACGAACATCGAAGAGCCTTGCTCGCCGGCGCGAATAATCGCCTCGCCGGGCGCATAGACGTGGCGGGCGATCTTGCCGGCCAGCCGTTCCAACTCTTCCGGCGAGAGCGGCGCGAAGATGTCCACGGCGGAGAGCCGTTCCATGACGGCGCTGCTGCTTCCGGCGGGACGCCCGTCGCGCGCGGGGCGTTCGAGATAGAGCGTCTGCGTCGGATAGGCGAAGGAGAGTCCGGCGCGGCGGTAGGCGTACCAGATGCGTTGGCGCACGAGCGCGTCGGTGTCGTTGTAGCGCGCGTAATCTTCGAGCCAGTATTTGACTTCGTAATCGACGCCGCTCGCGCCGAGGTCGCGAATGCGGACGATGGGCGTGATCTGTCGTGAGACGTTCTCGGTCTCACGCACCGCCTCGCGGACGACGTGGATCACCTTCGCCGGCGAGGCGGAATAGACGGTGTTAAAGAAGACGAGGCGCGCGTTCAAATTGTCGCGCGGACAGACTTCGATCAACTCTTTGGCGACACTGCTGTTACTGGCGAGGACGACGTGATTGGTGAACGTCCTGATCTTCACCGCGCGCCACGTCACGCTTTCGACGACGCCTGTCCACTTGCCGATGGAGATCACGTCGCCCACATCGAACGGCTTATCGGCGTGCAGCGAGACGCCGGCAAAGAGATTGCCGAGCGTATCCTGCAACGCGAGGCCGATGATCACGCCGAGCAGCGCTGACCCTGACAACAGTGCGCCGAGCGGCATCTCCGGGAAGTACGTCTTGAGAATCAGCACCGCAAAGAGGATGTTGGCGGCGAGCGAAAAAATGTCACGGACGAGCGTCGGAGCTTCGCGGCCTTTGCGGAGGCGGAAGAGGAAATTGAAGATGAAGCGGCTGAGAAGGCGAACGAAGGCGAATGCGAGGCACAGCCACATCGCGCTCAGGAGAATTCGGCGGATCAAGCTGTAGCTATCCGCCATTATCTGGTATTGGGCGACTTGATCTGCGGAGAGAGCTTGGCGTTGCGCGTCGTCGAGGGCCAGCGGCTCAAAGTTGGGCGCGACGATAAACGCGAGCAGCGCGAAGAGCGCGGCGGCGAGCAAGGGCAAAATCAGTTGCGTCTGGAGTTTCTGAAGAGCCATAACAGCAGTGACGAATCACCAATGACGAGTGACATGCAAGGACAGGATTTTATCCTGTCGCCCGTCGCCTGTCACTTATCATCTGCGCTTCGTTACAAGAGCGTGCCACGCAGGAGCAGGGCAGCGATGCTGAAGTACATCACTAAGCCTGTGACATCGACGAGCGTGGCGATAAACGGCGCGGACGAAACCGCCGGATCGAGGCCGAGCCGGCGCAGCAGAAACGGCAACATCGAGCCGGCGAGCGTTCCCCATAAAACGATGCTGACAAGCGTCAGCCCGACGGTTAGCCCGATGAGCAGTGGGTGCGTGCCGTAAACGTCTGAGAAGGCCGACCAGATGGCGATTTGCAAAAAGCCGATGACGCCCAAGAGCACGCCGAGGGCGAGTCCCGAGAGAATCTCTCGCTGCATCACGCGCCACCAATCGCGCAAAGTCACTTCGCCGAGGGCGAGCGAGCGAATCACGAGCGTCGCGGCTTGCGAGCCGGAGTTGCCGCCGCTCGAAATAATCAGCGGCACGAAGAGCGCGAGGACGACGGCGCGCTCAATCTCATCCTCGAAAAAACCCATCGCCGTCGCCGTCAGCATCTCGCCCAAGAACAGCACGATCAGCCACAGGGCACGCTTCCGCACCATCCGCGCAAAAGCGACTTGGATGTACGGCTCTTCGAGGGCTTCGACACCGCCGATCTTTTGGATGTCTTCGGTCGCCGCTTCTTCCGCCACGTCCAGCACGTCGTCGATAGTGACGATGCCGATCAAGACGCCGGTCGTATCCGTCACGGGCAGCGCGTTGCGATCTTCGCGCCGGAAGACGGAGACAGCCATTTCCTCATCGTCGGTCGCTTGCAAAGCGACGAAGCGGTGATCCATCAGATCGGAGACGCGCCGCTCGGGCTGTGCGAGCAGAAACTCGCGGATGCGAACATCATCGACCAGCACGCCGCGCTCATCGACGACGTAGATCATGCTCAAGGTCTCGCTATTCTGCCCGTGCTTGCGGACGTGATCGAGGACTTGCTGCACCGTCCAATGCTCGCGGACGCGCACATAATCCGGCGTCATCAAACGCCCGATGCTGCCCTCCGGGTAACCGAGCAGTGAGACGGCGACGGCGCGCTCGCCCGGCGTCAATAGCGCGAGCATCTGTTTCGTGACGGCGGCGGGCAATTCCTCCAACAGCATCGTGCGATCATCGGGGTCCATCTCATTCAAGATCGACGCGATCTCGCCGTGCGCCATCGCCTTCAGCAGTTGCTCTTGCGCTTCGAGCGGCAGGTATTCAAAAACATCGGCGGCCACCCCGCGCGGCAAAATGCGGAAAGCGATCACCTGCTCCTCAACCGCCAATTCTTCCAGCAGGCCGGCCAATTCCGTCGGCGGCAACTTCTTCAGCAACCCGCGCAGCGCGACGAAATCACGCGCGCGGATCACTGCTTCGAGATCGGGTTGTAGCTCAACGGCCATAAAAACTGGTTGAGGCTTTCGTCTGACAACGGTCGGATAGATCTAAGAGCTTATCTTAAAGGTTCTTTTCCCCGAAGGGGATAAATTCAATAGCGTCGGGCCACGCCCGACGAATGCGGCGAATGAGATTTCCGACCCTGAAGGGGTCGTATAATCGCGCGCCTCATGCGACCCCTTCAGGGTCGGGACGCTTGTTGTTTCGTTCGTCGGGCGTTGCCCGACGCTATTGAATCTGTCGCTTTCAGCGACAAGAATGGCTTCTCAGACAACCGTTAAAAAATCTTCGGCAATCTTTGTCGCCAGTCCTTCGGCAGTAACAATTCCATCGCGTCGTCCACAGTGACGATGCCTGCGATGTCGCCTTCGTCGTCCACGACGGGCAGCGCGAGCAGATTGTACTCGGCGATCTTTTGCGCCACTTCGCGCGCCTCGTCGTGCGGGTGCGCCTGCTGAAAGTCTTGCCGCATCACGTCCGCGAGCGGTGCGTGAGGATCGGCGAGGATCAGACTTCTGAGAGCGATGACGCCGCACAATTTCCAAGAGCCTTCTGCTTCGACGACGTAGAGGTAATAGATCATGTTCGGCGTCTCGGCCATCTCGCGCAAACGCGCGAGCGCTTCGCCGACCGTCAAGCCTTGCGGCAGCGTGACGAACTCCGTCGTCATCAGGCCGCCCGCCGTGTCGTCTGCGTAAGGCAGCAACTCCGCCACATCGGCCTGCTCTTCGCCTTCCATGCGATTGAGCAAATCTTCGGCCTTCGCTTCGGGCAGATCGCCCAACACGTCCGCCGCTTCGTCGGGCGACATCCATTCGAGGATGTCTGCGGCGCGCTCTTCGTCCATGTCGCCGATGATGCGCGCCTGCCGTTCGTCCGGCATCTCTTCCAGCGTCTCCGCCGCCGTCTCGTCATCAAGCGAGGCAACAACTTCCGCGCCTTGCTGGTACGAGAGCGCTTCGGCGAGCCGCGCGATCTCGACCGGATGCAAACGCGCGAGCTTGCCTTGCGAAGATTTCAACTGCACGGTCGCCGCGTCAGTCGCCAAGTAACCCACATCGGCCCAATCGATCACTTCGACAGTCCGGCGACTGCCGACGAAGCCCTGCGGCGCGAGCCGTCGCCACAGACCTTGCAGACTCACGTCCGCGCCCGTCACGCGCCACTCGCCGCCCGCGACGATCAACTGCACATCGTTGACGCGCACCACGCGCTTGCCGTCCACATCGATCAACTGTTTATCCAAAACGTCGCGCGCCAACAACACCTCGCCCTCACGCCGCGCGAACGGACGCAAATCCAGCTTGTCGGAATTAAGCTGCACGCCCGATTCGCCGAACGACGCGAGGCGTTGGCGCGGCAAATAAAAATCCCGCCGCCCGTAGCGCGCGACCAGTCCCGTCACCGGCGGATGATCTTCGCCGAGCCGCACGACCACATCCCTGATCGACGCCACCCGCTCGCCCTCCCGGTCGCGCACGGGTCGGCGCAACACCTGCGACAGATAGAGCATGGGCGAATAGTAAAAGGCAAAAGGCAAAAGGCAAAGGGCAAAAGGGAGAGACCGCAACCGGAGAAACGAGCGCGTTGAGGACAGCGCGCGGGCAGTCTTATACCAAGCTGCGGTAAGAAAAGCGGTTCAGAGTTCAAACTTTGGTACGCTGGAAATTAAGTG
>Ga0136614_10000831_pt1 | contig 16931 bp, 15 predicted proteins | sample AntDrymUQ2792106_2_FD_106643 | JGI IMG/M metagenome (GOLD analysis project Ga0136614, IMG submission 106643) | Polar desert sand microbial communities from Dry Valleys, Antarctica - metaG UQ279 (21.06) | ecosystem: Environmental > Terrestrial > Soil > Desert | place: Antarctica: Dry Valley... | reverse complement strand
CTTCTGCCCGAGACCGGGTTCTAGCTCTGCTGCCGTCAGTCGGGTGACTTGGTCGGTCGCGCCCCCCGCCGCCCAAGGAACGATGATCGTGATCGGCTTCGCCGGCTTCCATTGTGCGTGGACGGGCGCGGCGGCGAGACCACAAATGCCCAGAATGATTGCCAGCGCGCGAGTAAGCGCGGCGGGCGAAGCCAAGGCCCGCAGGGCGCGTCGCCGCGCGACCGAGCAGCGCCCGACGACGCGATGCATCACGTTGCGCCAACCAGAATGGAGGGCGGGCGAAATTGTTCTGCAGATCTGTTGGTGCACGGTTCCTCCTTTTTCGACGCAACGACGGGCTCGGAGCTTCGGGTGCGACGCCTCTAGTGGCGGCCTATTACCATCCGGGCGAGGGTTATTAACGATCGAGCCCGCTCTAGGGTAGGGCGGCGTTCAGCAGAGGATGTTAAACGAGATTCCGGCGGATTGCCGGTCAACCGAGCGGAGACGCGGAATGGCAACCGCGGTGCGTGACCGCGTTAGCTACCGACGAGTGCACGTCCGGGGACTTGATTTCCCTTGTCGTACATGCACTGGAAGTACGCAACGTCGTACGCGCGTTGTGTTGCAGCCTGCGCTGCGAATTGGCGGCAGGAGGCGTCGTCGATGCGAAATTGATCGGGAGGTGTCTTCGTGCCGCGCAGCGCGGAGATGCTGGGGCCGGTAGGCGTCGCGCAGCCCGCTAAGCCCGAAGCGAGGACCAGCAGAGTTGCCAGCGCGGCGAATTTTGCTGCCATGTTGTGAGCGCCTAAGCCTCGGACGTTTTGCTACGGGCGGCCTAGTGGAGCCGAATATCCCGGCGGCGGCGAAGTTGATGGCGCGCCGTCCGGCACGACCTTGAGCCAAGCCTTCGGGCATGTCTGCAAGTCCGGGTAGAAGCCCGCGGGCTCGGGGCAGTAATAGCGATAGCCCGGATCGCGCTCGACATAGCGAACCAGCCCTGGTTCTGAATAGGCCACGGCATACCCAGGAGCGTAGTAGTACGGCGCGTCGTACGGGTAGGGGTAGTAGCCTGGACCCCACCACAATGGGGCGCCGAGCGCGAGACCGAAGCCCAAGTGAGGACGAAAGTAGTGGCCGTGGTGGCCGTGGTGACGCCCGTGGTGTCCGTGGTGTCGACCGTGATCTCCGCCGCGATGAAAGTCCCCACGATGCCCTCCTCCGCGCGCGCCGCCACCGCCTTGCCGCCCACCGCCACTCCCCGCCTCCCCGCCTCGGGAACCCATGCCTCGTCCCGTGGCTGCGGCAATCGTCGTCAATTCGCTGCCCGGCGCGAATGAGGGAGTGGGCGCGACTTCCTCTCCGCCAACTGCTGCGGCTGCGGTCATCCAGGTCCCCGCCAGGACGGCCAATACAGCTCCTGACACTGCGAATTTCGCCATGATTGCCTCGAAGCTTTGAATTGGAAGGCCGCCGACCTCGGAGGAGGTTGCGCGAGCCGCCGGCCGTGATTTGTCGCAACAGCCGGCTAGGAATTCAACGAATCAAGGGCCGAAACGGTTTACGTGGTACCTATGCTCTCGACAACCGGAACTCGGCGTGATTTAGGCCATCCGACGTGCTTTACTTGCAGATCAGCGGTGCCCGCCGAGGTCGGAGCCTCGATACCCGCAACCGCCACCCTCAGCGGTCTCCGCCGAGGGCGGAGGCCAGATAGCCCCCAACCGTCGCCAACATGGCGAGGCGACTTGACTCCGGCGAGAATCGCGCATCCTGGCGTGCGGACGGAGCCGCGTCCGCGGCGACTACTGGCGCGCGAGGCTTGGGCGGTGCCTGGAGGTTCAGTGCCGCTTGGGCGATGAAGTAACTCTCGACTGCGGCGAGCCCGATCAAAACGGCTACCGCCAATGCCGTTTCTACCCTCATCGCGGGCGAGCCGAGCCTCCCGAATTGCTCGCTGGGGCCTCTCCTGCGAGCACTTACAGAGGGAGTCCTATCGGCGACCAGATCGTGCGCTACGGACGCCCCGACGCCGGACTTGCGTATGCAAACAGGGCGGCTGCCGCGCGCGGTAGAGGCATATGTTGTACTTCTGGGCGCTCCGCAAGAAAGAGCGCCAAATGCGAGCTGGGTTGTCATAATTGTCTCCGTAGGCTAAAGCTCGTTACGGGGGCAAGTCTAGAGTGATATATGGGCGAGGACTATCGACTTATTTTGCCGTAAAATGTGAATACTTTTCACATGAGCGACGAGGCGACATGTCTGTCCGACTGCCTGCTATGCAGGCGCTGCGTGCGTTCGAGGCGACCGCGCGAATGCAGAGTCTTTCGAAGGCCGCGGAAGCTCTACACGTGACCCACGGCGCCATCAGTCATCAGATCAAAGCGCTGGAGGAGGAGATCGGTGTTCGGCTTGTTGAGCGAGCCGGACGCGGCATCCGCTTGACCGACGAAGGCGAGCGCTTCGCTGGGCGCGTACGTGGCGCGCTCGCCGAGCTCGCCGAAGCGATGCGCGAAGTCGCGGAGCGCACCAACCCGCGGCAGTTGCGTGTGAGCGTTGTGCCGTCCTTTGCCGCGCGCTGGCTCATTCCGCGTATTGGCCGGTTTTTCGCGGCGCATCCGGACATCGACCTCGATGTCCGCGCGAACAACGCGTACGTCGACTTTAGCCGCGACGACGCGGACGTTGCGATCCGCTACGGTTTGGGTAGCTGGCCAGGTGTGATCGCCGAGCACGTGCTCGACGAAGTGCATTTTCCGGTGTGCAGCCCACGCTTCGCGCAAGGGCGCTTGCCCAAGCGTCCCGAAGACCTGTCGCGGCACACGCTGCTGCGGTCCGAAGGCGAATCGTGGAAGCCCTGGTTCGAAGCAGCCGAACTCGATTGGCCGGAGCCGACGCGCGGACCGATGTTCAGCGACACCTCGCACACCATGCAGGCGGCGGTCGATGGTCAGGGAATCGCGCTCGCGCGCAGCACGCTATTGGGCAACGATGTGCATAACGGCCTGCTGGTGCGCTTATTCGCTGTCAGCGTCCCGGGAAGATATAAGTATTACTTGGCGTACCCGCCGCGACTTGCGAACTCGCCCAAGCTCGATGCGTTTCGCCAGTGGGTGTTGGCCGAGATTGCTGCGGAACCGGCCGTTCCCGCGCGCGGAACAGGGCGGCGGCGCGGCCCGCCTGCTATGCCCTCTGCGCGCACGCGAAAAGCTTGACGACGAGGAACGCGCATCGGCGGTGTGCGGCGTAAAACGCTTAACCACTTCGAGTAACGCCCCTTACCACATCGCCTCTCGCACCGTTGGTTAGCTTGCACGCTTTCGACTCTCACGATGGGCAGGGGGAGTGTGACCGTTGTTCCTGCTGGCGCAGCGAAGCTGGGCTAATATCGGACTCCAGCCGCACTTTTGAGGACAAGGAGAATCAAGATGTCGCGTTTCATGCGCAGCAGTACAGCATTTGCCCTGGCCGGGTTGCTCGCCGCAGCCTCGGTCAATGTCGATGCACAAGAGCGCCAGACATGCGATCGCGACTACAAGCCAGAGGTCGGCCAGTCAGGCAAGGATGTGGTCTGGGTCCCGACGCCGGACGAGGTCGTGCAGCGCATGCTGAACATGGCGAAGGTGACGCCACAGGACGTTGTTTATGACCTTGGGGCCGGCGACGGAAAAATTGCCATAGCGGCCGGTAAGATCGGTGCCACCTCGGTCGGGATTGAATACAACCCGGAGATGGCGAAGCTCGCCCAGTGCTACGTGCAGGCGGAAAAACTAGCCGGCAAAACGCGCATCATTCAGGGCGATGTATTCAAGGAGGACTTCAGCAAAGCGACCGTCGTCACGATGTATTTGCTGCCTCAATTGAATCTGCGGCTGCGCCCGACGATTCTGGACATGCGTCCCGGCACGCGCGTCACCTCGCACCAGTTCACGATGGGTGATTGGGAGCCGGATGAAACTGCGGAGTTCGATCACCGCAGGGCGTACCTCTGGATCGTTCCGGCGAAGGTAGAGGGCACGTGGACGTTGCGCGAGCAAGGTGGCACCGGCACCCAGTACATGGTCAATCTAAAGCAGCAGTATCAGAAGGTCAGCGGCGACGCAGCCAAGCAACCGTTGGTCGGCGCCACCGTACGCGGCGAAGAGCTTCGCTTCGCATTCAATGACGACAACGGCGTGACGCGTACGCTGACCGGCACCGTGCGCGGCAGTGAGCTAACCGGTACGCTACGAGGCGCCGGTGGCGCGGAAGTCAAAGTGACCGGTAAGCGCGAATGATTGACCGTGGGTTGACAGCGGAGGTTGTGTGAATCGCGCTCAGATTATTGATTCGCCGAGGTTTCGCGAGGAGGCGTTGCGCATTGGTGGAGAGCGGGTGCGCACGGCGCGCGCCGCCGATGTCTTTAGCCCCTTCAACGGCGAGCGCGTAGGTACGGTCGCGATGGCCAGTCTGGACGACGTGCGCCGTGCGATGACGATCGCCCACGGCTACCGCGCGACGCTGACTCGCTACGCGCGCGCGGCCATCTTGCAGAAGGCGGCGGCGCAACTGCGCGCTCGCGACCAGGAGGCGTCCGACTTGATCACGCTCGAGTCGGGCCTGTCGAAGAAGGACAGCTACTACGAGATCGGCCGCGTGTGCGACGTGCTGAGCTTCGGCGCCATGGAAGCGCTGCGCGACGATGGCCAGGTCTTCTCGTGCGACCTGACCCCGCACGGCAAGAAGCGCAAGGTGATCACGATGCGTGAGCCGCTCCTGGGCGTCATCACGGCGATCACGCCCTTCAACCATCCGATGAATCAGGTGGCGCACAAGGTGGTGCCCAGTATCGCGACCAACAATCGGATGGTGTTGAAGCCGTCGGAGAAGGTCCCGCTGTCCGCACTGTATTTCGCCGATCTGCTCTACGAGGCCGGGCTGCCGCCGGAGATGCTGCAGGTGGTGACGGGCGACCCGCGCGAGATTGCCGACGAGCTATTGACCAACGAGCACGTCGATCTCATCACGTTCACGGGTGGCGTCGCGATCGGCAAGTACATCGCCGCGAAAGCGGGATACCGGCGAATCGTGCTCGAGCTCGGTGGCAACGATCCATTGATCGTGATGGACGACGCTGACCTGAACAGGGCCTCCGACCTCGCAGTGCAGGGCTCTTACAAGAACTCTGGCCAACGCTGCACGGCAGTCAAGCGCATGCTCGTGCACCAAGCGGTCGTGAGCGATTTCACCGATCTCGTGGTCGAGAAGACGCGGCGCTGGACATTTGGTGACCCTATGGATCCCGACAACGACATGGGCACGGTCATCGCCGAGGCTGCGGCGCGCCTCTTCGAGGCTAGGGTCGACGAAGCCGTCGCGCAGGGTGCCCGCCTGTTGGTCGGCAACCAGCGACACGGCGCGCTGTACGCGCCGACCGTGCTCGACCGCGTACGGCCGGACATGACGGTGGTGCGCGAGGAAACCTTCGGTCCGGTATCGCCAATCATCAGCTTTCGGGACATCGACGAGGCCATCGCGATCTCCAATGGCACTGCCTTTGGCCTGTCATCGGGTATCTGCACGAACCGCATGGACGATGCCACGCGCTTCGCGCAGGAGTTAAAGGTCGGCACTGTGAACTTGTGGGAGGTGCCGGGCTACCGGATAGAGCTGACGCCCTTCGGCGGCATCAAGGACTCCGGCCTGGGCTACAAAGAGGGCGTGCAGGAGGCGATCAAGTCGTTCACGAATGGCAAGACATTCACCATGCCTTGGTAGCAGGTTCTGTTTTCCCTAATCCTCCAACGCGAACACCAAGCAAGCGAATGCGCCGATCGAGCGGCACGCGCTTCAAGCATTCGCCCGCGACTTGGCGGATGCTCCGCGCATCGCAGGTCGGTACTGCGATTGTCTGATCGCGCGTCACGGTCTTGAAGTTGCTGTAACGAAGCTTGATGCCGATCGTCCTGCCGACATAGCCCTTGCGCTGCAAATCATTGCTCAAGGAGACGCATAGCGCGGTGAAGATCCTCGATAGCTCATCGCGATCGTGGACGACATGCAGGTCGCGATCGAAGGTTGTTTCCCGGCTGATCGATACTGGTTCGCTGTGCGTGATCACCTCGCGCTCGTCGCGTCCGTGCGCAACGTCGTGCAGCCAGGTGCCCTGATGCGTGCCGAAATGTTGGACGAGCCACGCGGGATCCGCTTGCGCCAAATCGCCGATCGTGCGGATGCCCAGCGCCATCAATTTTGCGTCCAACTTGGGGCCAACACCGTTGATTTTGCGCGCAGCTAACGGCCATATGCGATGGGCTATGTCTTCTGGCGCAAGCATGGTGAGTCCATCCGGCTTGTCGAGCTCCGAGGCAATCTTCGCAAGCAGTTTATTGGGTGCCACGGCAATCGAGCAGGTAAGACCGGTCGCCGCATTTACGGCCGCCTTGATTGCCCTGGCAACGTCGCGCGCGCGCCACCAGGCCTCGTGCGCCGAATCCTGCGCGCTGTCGTCGTGCTCGGGCAGCTTGATGCCGGTCAGGTCGATGTAGATCTCGTCGATCCCTCGGTCCTCGATCTTAGGGGCGATTTCGCCGACCGCCGTCTTGAAGAGCCGCGAATACTTGCGATAGGCATCGAAATCAGTCGGCAGCAGTACGGCGTCAGGCGCGAGCGCCGCAGCCTTCATCAACCCCATGGCCGAGTGCAGCCCGAATGCACGCGCTTCGTACGTTGCCGTGGTGATGACGCCGCGGCCGGTATAGCCGCGCAACGTAGAAAAGGTGCGGGTCACACGGCCCGTGCCCGGCTCTTCCGTCTCCGTCGGTTGATGGCGGCTACCGCCGCCGATGACGACGGGGCGCCCGCGTAGTTCCGGATAGCGCAACAGCTCGACCGACGCATAGAACGCGTCCATGTCGAGGTGGGCGATCAAGCGCTGCGAATCGGTTGCCATCTTAAAGATCGCGACAAGGGCGAAGCTGCGCCCGCTATTGCATCACGACAAAGATCTGGGCATGCACGTATCCCGCATCGAACCAACGCCTCGAGACGCTAGCGCACGCTAGACGTGCTCACGCGAGCGCGATCACTTTGCCTTCGCCAGAATGACCACCGATACGCCGTAGGCGCTCTGCGTGGAGTCGGGGTTCTGGTAGGAATGCGGGACGTTGCCCGGGAATGCCAGCACGTCGCCGGCGGCGAGCTCGTGGCGATCCCCGGCGACGAAGATCGTAAGTTGACCCGCGAGGCACGTAAAAAATTCGCGGGTTAGAGGCAGGTGCGGCGTTCCCCGCATCAGAGCATTTGGCGCGAAGTCCATGACCACGAGCATCTCTTCGGGTACGGGCTCTGGCACCAATGGCCGCACCGTCACTCCGCGGCCCTTAGTCTGCGATGGCACTTCGGCCGCCTTCCACTTGCGTATTTTTGCGCGCGGCGATCCCAGTAACTCATCAATCGGAACGCCAAGCGCACTGGCGACCTTGACCAGCACGGCAAGCGATGGATTGCCCTCTCCCGATTCGAGATTCGCAATCGTCGATCGCGGGACGCTCGCCGATCGGGCGAGCGCTTCCTGCGTCAGCGTGCGGGCATGCCGCAGGCTCATCAGATTGCGCGCGAGGTGCGTGGCAACGTGTTCGGGATTGTCCATCGGTGCAACCTTCCGCCAATCTGCTGGACACGGCGCTAGGGACGAAGGATGCCGGTCCCTATTATCGCTTGCATCGACGGGAGATACATATGAGCAACGTCCACAATATGGCATCACGCGATCCCTTGCGCGGCATGCGGGTTGCGATTACCGGAGGCACATCAGGTCTGGGGCTCGCCCTCGTTGGCGAAATGGCCATTCGCGGCGCGCACGTGGCGTTCGTTGCCCGCAACCGCGACCGCGTCGCCGACGTCACGCTAGAGAACCCGGATACCCAAGGCATCGTGGGGGACGTGTCACGGAAGGACGAGATTCACCCGATCGCCATGCAGATCCTTGGGCGGCTCGGCGGCGTCGATGTGCTCGTCAGCAACGCGTCGAGCCTCGGGCCCACGCGTCTCGCACTCCTCGGTGACACCGAGTGCGAGAACTTCGAGCTGGCGCTCGCCACCAACGTCCTTGGCCCATTTCGCCTGACCAAGGCATTGCTGGGAGCACTGACCGCGTCGGCGCGTCAGGGTCGTACCGCGGTCGTGCTCAACGTGTCGAGCGATGCCGCGATCAACGCTTATCCGGGCTGGGGCGCTTACGGCGCGAGCAAGGCTGCGCTGCACCACATGAGCCGCGTCTGGCACGCAGAGCTCGCAAGCGAAAACGTGCGATTCCTGTCGGCCGATCCGGGGGACATGGACACCCCGCTGCATGCGCTCGCGGTGCCGGACGCGGATCGGACGACGCTAAAGAACCCGGCAGTTGCCGCCGCGGAGCTTGCGGATCTCATCGCCGCCTCAATCGCAGACCATCCATCTGCTGAAGCATCGCGCGCGCCCGTTCGGCACGCCGGCGGAATGGAAGCCAATATCACATGAACGCCGCTGGCGAGCCACACCAACGTAGAAGCCGCGATCACATGATCGCTGCCAGCGAGCCGCGCCAGCGCCCGGCTGACGCCAGGCTTCTTGTGCTCGACCCCTATGGAGAGATCATGCATGCGCCGCGCGCGTCGCTGATCGATTTTTTGCAACCGTCCGACCTCGTGATCGCCAATGACGCGGCGACCCTACCTGCGAGCCTCCATGGTTCACACGAGCCTACGGGCGCGCGTATCGAGGTGCGCCTTGCAGGGCGCCGCTCATTGGACAGCGATGACGTTGCGCGGTTTACCGCCGTTGTTTTCGGCGCAGGTGATTACCGTACGCGGACCGAAGACCGCCCGCTGCCGCCGAAGCTATCACCAGGTGACCGGCTCGTGTTGGGGTCGCTCGTGGCGACCGTCGAAGCGACCCTAGAGCACCCGCGCTTGGTCGCCCTTCGCTTTGCCGGGTCGCCCGACGCGATCTGGGAAGGATTGGTGAGGTATGGACGGCCGGTCCAGTACGCGCACGTGTCCGCGCCGCTCGCCCTGTGGGATGTATGGACACCCGTCGCAGCCCGGCCGGTCGCGTTCGAACCGCCGTCGGCGAGCTTCGCTCTCGACTGGCGAATGATCGGAGCGATGCGCACGCGAGGCATTGAGTTTGCGACGATCACGCATGCGGCTGGACTCTCTTCGACCGGTGACGCCATCCTGGACGCGCGCCTGCCTTTCGACGAGCCATACGCCATCACGGAAGCGACCGCCGTCGCGATTCGCCACGCCAAGCGGCAACGCCGGCGCATCATCGCGATCGGCACGACTGTCGTGCGTGCACTCGAGCACGCGGCCCTACGTCATGGCTCGGTGCGGTCGGGAAACGGGATCGCGATGCAGCGTATCGGCCCGCGCACACGGTTACGCGTCGTGGATGCCATCGTTTCGGGTACGCACGAGCCTGGAAGCAGCCACTACGAGTTGCTGCGCGCGTTCCTCGATGACCGCACGTTGCTCCGTGTCAACGACGCATTCGCCGCGCATGGGTATCGGACGCACGAGTTCGGCGACTCTGTGCTGATCATGCGGCAGGTGAGGAGTGCCGCACGCCATCGATCGAATTCTCAAGTCACACTTGCACAGCGGCGCAAGCGAAGTAGCGAGCCCGATCCGCGGCGGCATCAATCGAATCTCGCGGCGACGTTGAAGACCTGCATCACGTCCCGGTCTGGGTTCGAAACGTAATCGAATCGCGCAGCGCTTGGGTCGGCTGCGAGGCAGCAGAGCGGCAGCCTTCGTCATTTGCACACTGGCAGCCTGACCTGCAGATCCGAGCCGCGAACGTTGCTCGTCATACTCGCCGCAATCCCGTGCGCTTTCCGCTGATGATTCGTTGCGTCTTCGGCCCGTCGCTGTTGCCCGAACACCCGGGCAAAAACGCAGTGAACGTCCCACGAAAGGCGCAGTCTGCCCAGTTTCTCGCTCAGCTTGGCAGCGCGATGCAGCTCGCCCTCGGCTAGGCTGTACTCTTTTTTGGCGAGGTGCGCTTCGCCGCGCCAGCGATACGCGCGCGCCATCATCTCGCTCAGCTTACCGCGTTCGGCGAGCACGAGTAGCTGGTCCGCATAAGCCACGCACTGGTCGGTTTGCCCGCGCACGAGCGAGAGTTCGGCGAGCCCCTCTAAGCAACGCGTCAAGAACCAGCCTTCGCGATTCGCTTGCGCAAACTCGAGTGCCCTTTCGAGCTCAGGTTGAACGTCGAGTGCGCCCAGGCGCACCCGAGCGATGGCGAGGTTCGCCTGCAGCAACGGCTTCCAGTACGTGATCTTCGCTTGACTCGCGACTTGTAGACCTCGTTTCAGAAGGTCGGCCGCCTCGGCGCAAAGATTCAGATCGAGCAGCAGGTAGCCCAGCATGTTGTACGCCATGATCTGATAGCGTGCGAGCTTCAACGTCTCGAGCCGCTTAAGCGTCTCGTGCAACCCCGCCCAAGCCTCGGCATATTCTCCGAGGCAGCTACGCACGTGGTCTCGCGCGATTAGCAGCGGACCCATGTGCCACTCCAGGTCGGCGGCTCGAGCGATGGTGAGACCCGCTTCCAGATTTTTGGTGGCACGCGGGTAGTCGCCAAGGCCCAGGTACCCAATGCAGGCCCACCCGATCATCATCAGATTCTCACACTCGTAGCTCTTGTCACCGATCCTCTGCGCAAGCTCGATCGATCGGGAATAGCAGTCGATGGCAGGTTCTGGAAGGGCGTCGGCGAAGTACGCTTCGCCACGACCGTGATACGCCTGCACCGCAATCAAGTCGGTGAGCCCCAATCGCTCGCAAATTTCGACGGCCTCCTGGTGACAGGCAATCGCCTCGGCATTGCGGCAATCGCTCCACGCCACGGTGCCCAGATGGTAGAGCGTGTCGGCGGTGTGCCGATCATCGTGCATCTCGCGCGAGGCTTCGAGCGCTTGGGCGAGGCAGGCCGTGGCCCGGTCATAGGCGTCGCCACGCCGGTAGGCCATGCCAAGCTGGATCAACAGGTCGCGCTCGTGCTCTCGATCACGAGAAGTGCGCGCGGCATCGATGACCCGCTCGAAGTCAGCGACTGCTCCTTCGATTTGACCGGCCTGCGCGCGCGCCGCGCCACGTTGCTCGTAGAGCTTGAGCGCTAGACCTTGTTCCGCAGCGGCGGGGTGCGCTTCGGTTAGAGCGATTGCGCGATCGAGCAGGCCAAGCGTCTCGCGGGTCGCGAACAGGCTTTGCGAAAAGTCCGCAGCCTGCATCAGATACGTTATGGCCTTGGACCAGACTTGCCCGCGCTGATAATGCTCCGCGAGTCGCGCCGCGCGCTCTTGGGTCTTACCTCCTGCGTGCGACTCCAGCGCTTCGGCGATCGCACGATGCAACAGCATGCGACGAGTGCCGCCGATATCGAGATAGACGCCTTCACGGATCTTGTCATGGCTGAAGTCGTACACCCCGCCGTCCTCCTCTTCGAGCAGCAAGCGGCGATCAACGAGTGTTTCGATTGCATCGAGCAGCGTGGATGCGGACTCCTTGGTGACGAGCTGCAGAGTATCGAAGTCGAAGCGCCGTCCGAGCACCGCCGCGACATCGAGTATCGGACGCACCTCCCGCGGAACTCGGGTGACTCTCGAGCGGACCGAGTTGCGAAGCGCCTCAGGCAACGTGGAAGCCGCAGCGGAAGGAAACGCACGCGCGTCGGCATGCCAAGTGGATTGATCGTCGGTCGGGAGCAGCCTTTGCTCCAAGCTGGACTGCAGGATGGAGACCAAAAAGAAGGGATGGCCCTCGGTCTCGCGATACAGCCAGCTGCCAAGGCCGGGTGCTTGTAATGCCGGATCCGCTGACTCGGCGAGCAGCGTGTGAGTGTCTGCCGACGATAGGCGCGCGAGCGGAAGATGCCAAGTATTGGGCTCGCGGCGGATGCTTTCGATCAAGGTGGCCACGCGCCCATCCGCTGCGACCTCCTCGCCGCGGTAAGCGAGAACGAGCAGCACGCGCCGACGCGCAACTCGGTGCGCGAAGGAATGCAGAAACTGCAAGCTCGCATCGTCGACCCAGTGAATGTCATCGACAACGATGACGATCTGGCGGTCGCTGGCGAGTGCATCGAATAGCTGCTCGATCGCGCGAAACAGGCGCGCTTGCCGCGCTTCCGGCAGCTCGCCGGACAAGGTCGGCAGGTTCGCTACGCGCTCCGCCACGGCAGGCGCCAACGCTGCCAGCTCGGCGAGCGACGTCGGCGCCAATCGTTGGAGCACTGGGGTCGAGCACTGTTCGAGCGCCTGGCCGACCAGCTCGATCACCGGTTGATACGGCACCCCTCGCTCAATCTCGTAGCAATTCGCGGCGAGCGCATGAAGGCCGAGCGAGTGCGCGTGCCGGATGAGCTCGTGTATGAGCCGGCTCTTGCCGATACCCGGCTCGCCCTCGACCAGTGCAACATGACCGCTGCCGGACGTGAGCCGCGCGATCAAGCCGACCAGCTGTCCAAATTCATAAGTACGGCCGACAAAAGGGATATGCCTCAAGCCCGCAGCGGTCTGCACGGCGGAGGAAGCTTGGCCGTCTGATGCCTGCGACGGGTGGGACAACGCGGCGTCTGAAGCCGCGAGCGCACGAGGTTCGACCGGTTCAGCAGTAACCGGTAGCTGGTCGGCGAAATGCACAGCACGTGCCGCATCGAGAAAGGAGGCGCGCTCCTCCACGGGAATGGCCAGCCGGTCGGCCAAGCGCTCGGCCAGGCGGCGAGACGGTCGGCGCTCGTCGGCCTCGATTTTCCTGATCGCGAACTTGGAGCAGCTGACCTGCTGCCCGAGTTCTTCCTGCGTGAGATCGAGCGCTTTGCGGCGGCGGCGCAGCCAGTAACCGAAGGAATGCATGCGCTCGTTCACGGTCTCCGATGTTGCCTGCTGTTTCGTCGAGCGAGTCTACTCTCGTGTGTTTGTCCCGCTTCTTGTCCCCGTTGTTGTCACCCAAAACGGGACCATTCAACGTCTCCAATCGGGTGGAATTGAGTCCGCAAATACCACGACGCTCCAAATCCAATACCTTGACGGAGACCCTCATGCATGCAATAGCCGAACCAGCAGTCGATTTCGCAGCCATCAAAGGAAAGCAACGGTCGGCTTGGTCGTCCGGCGACTACGCGGTAGTCGGTACGACCTTGCAAATCGTCGGCGAATCGTTATGCGAAGCCATTGACCTTCGTTCCGGGCAGCGAGTTCTTGATGTGGCGGCCGGCAACGGCAACGCCTCGCTCGCCGCGGCACGGCGGTGGTGCGACGTCGTCAGCACGGATTACGTCTCCTCCTTGCTCGATCGCGCGCGTACGCGCGCAGGAGCCGATGGCTTGGCCATCGAGTTCAAGGAGGCTGATGCCGAGAAACTGCCTTTTCCGGACGCTTCGTTCGACGCGGTGCTCTCCACGTTCGGCGTGATGTTCACACCCAACCAGGAGAAAGCTGCAAGCGAGCTGATGCGCGTCTGCAAGCCGGGCGGAAAGATCGGTCTCGCGAATTGGACGCCGGGTAGCCTAATCGGCGAGGTATTCAAGTTGATTGGCAGGTACATGCCGCCACCGGCCGGTGTGCGATCTCCGGCGTTGTGGGGCACGGAAGAGCGACTGCGCGAGATCTTCGGGGAACGGATTGGTACGTTGCAAGCGACCCGCAAGCATTTCGTCTTTCGCTATCGCTCGGCACAGCATTGGCTGGACACCTTCCGCACCTACTACGGCCCCATGCTGAAGACGTTCGGCGCACTGCCAACGGTCAAGCAGAACGAGCTCGCACGCGATTTGATCGATCTGGCAGAACGGTTCAACCAAGGCGGCGCGGGCACGCTCGTCGCGCCGAGCGAGTATCTCGAAGTCGTCATCACCAAGCGCTAGGCGCGCGAGATGGAGCCACTCACCGCGCGGTCTTAATTATTGAGCTCCAACAGAAGCGTTGTTCAAGGAGAACATCATGAGAATCAAGCTTGCCGCACTATCCGCAACTCTCGCTCTCAGCTGCATGGGAGCGCCCGCAGCTTGGGCGGACTCCGATCACCTGATGGCCACACCGGACGAGCTCAAGTGGACCGAGGTGCCATCGCTACCGCCCGGAGCGAAGCTTGCCGTCATCGAAGGCCCGCTCAACCAGCCAGGACCGGTTACCTTTCGCCTGAGATTCCCGGCGAACTACCAGCTACCCGCGCATTGGCATCCGGCGATCGAGCATGTCACGGTGCTCTCGGGTACTTTTCATATGGGCGCTGGCGACAAGCTAGACCCATCCAAAACCAAGGCTCTGTCCGCCGGCAGCATCGCCATCATGCAGCCCAAGACCACGCACTTTGCTTTGACCAAAGAGGAAACGGTCGTCCAAGTTCACGGCATGGGACCCTGGGGCGTGACCTACGTCAATCCGGCTGACGATCCGCGAAAGAAGTAGTGGGTTTGAATCAATCGAATCTCGCGTCGACCTTGCGGAGCTGCATCACGTCCCCGCCTGCGTTCGAAATGTAATCGAATAGCGCAGCGCTTTGGTCGGCAACATGCTGTGCTGCCATTCCCAGCGAATCGGCCCGCGCATCACGTAGGCCGATCGCGGTGCGAGGTCAAGCGCGACGACGTCTTTGCGGTCCGAGTGAGACGCGAGTGGACGCCAACGCATCCGTCCCCAGCCCGCGAGCGAGATGCCGACGACGATACCGTAGACCGCCTTGTCGCGATGCCAGCCGATCGGCGTACCGGGCCGATATTCGCTGACCAGTGCGTGAACGAATCGCTCCGGGGCCACTTCGACCCACTCGGCCACGTTTTGGAGTAGGTCGGTCAGAAAGGCCGGTAGCGGTCCGCCGGAAATGCTGTCCTCTTCGCCTTCCTCGTAGGCCGGCGCGTCCGCGCTCGCGTGAAAATGGACGACGCGACGCTTGGCGAAGTACTCGCGGAAGCGAGCCTCGCGCAGCGGCAGAGGTGCAATCGCCGCGAGCAACGCGGCCTCTTCGGCGCGTGTTAAGAAATCCGGCCGATAGACGAGACCGTGCGGAAATTGCTGTGGGGCGTCGAAGAGCCCGCTCTGCTGCAGTTCGTCGCTCATGGCCGCGCGTATAATTCGGGCTTCCGCCGCCAGCCGCGTTTCGGGCCGGCGGCTTTTGTTTGCCAGACGGCGGACCAAACATCCGTTCCGCTGTTTGAACGTTCGATGAACGCCCAATCTTATCCCGCCGATTTGCTCCGCGACGTGTCTCGCCGGCGGACGTTCGCGATCATCTCGCACCCGGACGCGGGGAAGACGACGCTGACCGAGAAGCTCTTGCTGTTCGGCGGCGCGATCCAGATGGCAGGCACCGTCAAAGCGCGCAAGAGCGCGCGGCACGCGACGTCCGACTGGATGGAAGTGGAAAAGCAGCGGGGCATTTCGGTGACGAGCTCGGTGATGCAGTTCGATTACGCCGGGCACACCATCAACCTGCTCGACACACCGGGCCACCAGGATTTTTCCGAAGACACGTACCGCGTGCTGACCGCAGTCGACGCCGCCGTGATGGTGATCGATGCTGCCAAGGGTGTGGAGGCGCAGACGATCAAATTGCTGGAGGTCTGCCGGCTACGCTCGACGCCGATCATCACGTTCGTCAATAAGATGGACCGCGAGGTCCAGGAACCGTTGTCGCTGCTCGCGGAAATCGAATCGGTGCTGCGTATCGATTGCGCGCCGGTCAGTTGGCCGATTGGCATGGGCAAGAGCTTTCGCGGCGTGTTTGATCTGTTGCACGACCGGTTGCAGCGCTTCACGCCGGGCGAGGAGCGCGTCTCCGACGACACAGAGTTAATCGAAGGGCTCGCCAATCCGCGCCTGAGCACGTTATTCCCCAACGAGATGGAAGCCTTGCGGCACGACGTCGAACTGATTCGAGCCGCGAGCTCGCCGTTCGACTTGTCCGAGTTTCTCGCAGGCCGGCAGACGCCGGTGTTCTTCGGTTCAGGCATCAACAACTTCGGCGTGCAGGAGATTTTACAGGCGCTGATTCACTGGGCGCCGCCGCCGCAGCCGCGCGACGGTGGCAGCCGCAGCGTGCATCCTGCGGAGGCGCCGTTCACCGGCTTCGTGTTCAAGATTCAGGCGAACATGGATCCGAAGCATCGTGATCGAATCGCGTTCTTGCGCGTGTGCTCGGGGCGTTACACACCGGCGATGAAGGTGCGCCACCTGCGCAACGGGCGTGAAATGAAACTCGCCAACGTCATGACGTTCATGGCCAACGAGCGCGTCGCAAGCGAAGACGCGGTAGCGGGCGACATTATCGGCATTCACAATCATGGCCAACTGCAGATCGGCGATACCTTGAGCGAAGGCGAGTCGCTCAGTTTCAAAGGCATTCCATACTTCGCGCCCGAGCTCTTTCGCGTCGCTCGGCCGCGCGACCCGTTCAAAGCCAAGCAACTGCAGAAGGGATTGCAAGAACTCGGCGAGGAAGGCGCGATTCAAGTGTTCGCCAGCCCTCTCGACAACACGCTATTGCTCGGCGCCGTGGGACAGTTGCAGTTCGAGGTGGTGGCGGATCGCTTGGCGCGCGAATACAAAGTCGACGCGATCTACGATCCGTCCAACATCTCGACCGCCCGCTGGCTCACGTTCCCGGACGAGACGACGCGCAAGAATTTCGAGAAGGACCGGGCGGCGGCGATCGCGACCGACGTGGACGGCAACCCAGTCTTTCTGGCGACGCACCGCTCGACGTTGCAGGTAACGATGGAACGCTGGCCCAAAGTTGGCTTTCGCGCGACCCGGGAGCACGGCCAGAGGTTGACGCACGCTTAGTCGAGGAAGCGACCGCGCTTGTCGTTGCTCGCGCTTGAAAACGCCGTTTCAAGTTTCGAATCCTGCTTCCGCGCGAACATTGTCTGCGTCGGATCCTGAGAGCAATCGAGCGAAGCGCTGCGCCGCATCCGGTTCACGGGCG
>Ga0136614_10000830_pt1:0-12500 | contig 16933 bp, 14 predicted proteins | sample AntDrymUQ2792106_2_FD_106643 | JGI IMG/M metagenome (GOLD analysis project Ga0136614, IMG submission 106643) | Polar desert sand microbial communities from Dry Valleys, Antarctica - metaG UQ279 (21.06) | ecosystem: Environmental > Terrestrial > Soil > Desert | place: Antarctica: Dry... | reverse complement strand
CGTACTCCCCGGCGGCGTAGAAGTCGGGCATCTCGGCCGTCTCGCCCCCGAGGAGCGCGGTGGCGTTCTCCCGGCACCCGCGCGCGATCCCCGCGATGATCTCCTCGATCACGGCGGCGTCGATCCGTCCCGTCGCGATGTAGTCAAGAAAGAACAGGGGGCGGGCCCCCTGGACGAGGATGTCGTTCACGCAATGGTTGACGAGGTCCTCGCCGCACGCGTCATGACGGCCCGCTCCGATGGCCACTTTCAGCTTCGTGCCGACGCCGTCCGTGGACGCGACGAGGACCGGCTCCCTGTATCCGGAAAAGTCCGGCCGGAAGAGCCCGCCGAAGCCTCCGACGTCTCCGAGGACCCCGGGCGTAAACGTCGAGCGGATGAGGCCTCGAGCCCGTGCGAGGGCGGCCGCCTTCGCGTCGATGTCCACGCCCGCGGCGGCGTACCGGGAGTCCTTCAACGACGGGCGATTATAGAGGCGCGGCGCGGAGGCGCTCGCAAACCAAGCGCGTCCAGGGGAGGCGCAGAGAGCGCGCGCGTTGTAGAATTGCCCATCGAATCGCGGCAATCTCGCCCCGGGATCTCCGTCGTGATCCCCGTATACAACGCCGAGGGATCCCTCGAGCCACTGGCCCGCCGTCTTGGCAGCGCCCTCTCTCCTCTCGAGTGGGAGGCGATCTTCGTCAACGACGGAAGCGCGGACCGATCCTGGGACGTCGTGCGGACGCTCGCCGCGGCCGAGCCCCGGGTCCGGGGGCTCAACCTCATGCGCAACTACGGGCAGCACAACGCGCTGCTCGCCGGAATCCGCGCCGCCCGCGGGGACATCGTGATCACGATGGACGACGACCTGCAGCACCCGCCGGAGGCGATCCACGCCTTGCTCGCCGAGCTCGATCGCGGCTTCGACGTCGTGTACGGCTCCCCGATCCGCCTCCCGCACTCGCGCCTCCGCAACGCCGCCTCATGGCTGACGAAGCTCGTCCTGGCCCGGACGATGGGGGCGGAGACGGCGCGGCGCATCTCGGCGTTCCGCGCGTTTCGGTGCAGGCTCCGCAAGGCCTTCGAGGGATACGGGAGTCCGTTCGTTTCGATCGACGTCGTGCTGACCTGGGGGACGCGCCGCTTCTCGCACGTTCCGGTCGAGCACAGCGCGCGCGCCTCGGGGGAGTCCAACTACACGTTCCGCTCTCTCGTGTCGCACGCGATCACGGTCGCGACGGGCTTCTCGACGCTTCCGCTGCGGCTCGCGTCCCTTCTCGGGTTCCTTTTCACCCTGCTCGGGCTGGCCGTGCTGATCTTCGTGGTGGTCACGTTCTTCGTGCGCGGCGGGAGTGTGCCCGGCTTCCCGTTCCTCGCCTCGATCGTCGCGATCTTCTCCGGCGCGCAGCTCTTCGCGCTCGGGATCCTCGGCGAGTACCTGGCACGCGTCCACCTGCGGTCGATGGAGCGGCCGACATACGCAATCGCCGACGCGGTGGGGACCCCCGAGTGAACTCGGACGCCGCCGTCGGCGGCGGAGGCGCCGCGGACGCGTTCTCCGCGGGGTACGAGCCGCTCCGTGCCGGCCGACCGCAACTGGGAGAGGCGTGCCTCTTGCCGCTGGATTCCCGGATCTTCCGCTTCGGGGTGGCGGATTACCGGGTGGCCCCAATCGACGCGGGCCCCCCGTCGCCTGAGGAGCTCCGCGCCGAGCTGACGGGCTGGGCGCGGCGGCACGGGGTCGAGCTCATCGGTTGCCGCGTCCCGGCTTCTCATGTGGGTCGGGTCGAGGCCCTTCAGGAGGCGGGGTTCCGTTTCGTCGAACTGCAGCTCCGGGCCACGCTCCCCCGCCTTCGCGCGGAGGCGTTGCGCCCGTCGAGGCTGACCGTGCGGCCCGGCGCGCCGGCGGATACCGAGCGGATCCGCGAGATCGCCAACTCCGCCTTCGTTTTCGGCCGGTACCACGCGGACGCGCGCTTCCCGCGCGCCCTGGCCGACCTTCGTTACCGGGAGTGGGTCGGGCGCGCCCTCGCGGAGCCCTCCGCCGGAACGAGGATGATCGTCGTCGGGCCGCCGGAACGCGCGTCCGGGTTCCTCCACGCCGAGGTCGAGGGCGGCCGCGCGGACATCCGGCTCGCGGCGGTCGCCCGCGAGCAGGGAGGCATCGCGGGGCCGGAGCTGTTTCGCGGCGCGCTCCGCCTGCTCGCGGAGGAAGGGACCGGTCAGGCGACCGCCCGCGTCTCCGCCGGCAACACGCCCGTCCTGAACGTCTACGCCGCGCTCGGGTTCCGCTTTCACGATCCGGACATCGTCCTGCACTGGCACGCTCCGGAGTCGCGGCACCTGGAGCCGCTGGAGGGCCGTCCTGCGGATCCAGGAGCTCGCTGAGATCGTCGTGGACACGATCCGCGGCTACCGCAACGCCATGGGCGGCGCGTCCGACGCGCCCCTGGACGGCGAGAGCCTCCTCTTCGGGCCCGGCGGCGCGCTGGATTCGATCGGTCTCGTATCGGTGGTCGTCGAGCTCGAGCAGGTTCTTGCGGAGCGCAGCGGAGGCCCCGTGTCCCTCATGAACGACCGTGCCCTCTCGCGCAGCAGCAGCCCCTTCCGCACCGTCGGATCCCTCGCGGAGTACGCGATGGAGCAACTCTCCGCCCATGACTGACTCGCCGCCGCGCGTCGCGCTCGTGACGGGGAGCCGCAAGGGCATCGGCCGCCGCGTCGCGGAGCACTTCCTCGAGGCCGGATACGCCGTGGTCGGCTGCAGCCGGGAGGCGTCGGACTGGAGCCATGAGAGGTACGAGCACTTCACCGCCGACGTGTCGCAGGAGGACGCGGTCGTCACGATGCTCGACGCGGTGCGGCGACGCCACGGCGGCCTGGCCGTGCTCGTGAACAACGCCGGGACCGCGGCGATGAACCACCTCCTGCTCACGCCGGGCGAGACGCTCGATCGCCTCCTCCGTACGAACCTCCTCGGGACCATGCTCGTCAGCCGGGAGGCCGCGAAGGTGATGACCCGCGGACGGTGGGGGCGCATCGTGAGCTTCACGACGGTCGCCGTCCCACTCCAGCTCGAGGGCGAGGCCGCCTACGTCGCTTCGAAAGCGGGCGTCGAGGCGTTCACCCGCGTCCTCGCGCGCGAGGTCGCGCCGATGGGGATCACCGTCAACGCCGTCGGTCTGCCTCCGATCGAGACGGACCTCCTGCGCGGCGTCCCGCGCGAAAAGCGCGACGCCTTGATCGGCCGGCTCGCCCTGCGGCGGATGGGGACGTTCGACGACGTCACCAACATCGTCGATTTCCTGATCCGCCCGGAAAGCTCCGCCGTCACGGGCCAGATCATCTATCTCGGCGGCCCCTGATGCGCTGGCTCGGGGACCGGATCCGGGAACGGGGTGACGCCCCCGCGCTCGTCTGGCGCGACGAGGCGGTCTCCGGCGGCGAGCTGCTGGAGCGCGCGTCCGGCTGCGGCGCGGAGATGGACGGTCTCGGCGTTCCCCGAGGGGCGGTCGTCGGCCTCGAGGGCGACCTCTCTCCCGCGACGTGCTCCCTGCTGCTGGCGCTGATCGACCGCGCAGCGGTCTGCGTGCCCCTCGCCTCCGCGGCTCCCGCAGAGCGGGACCGGTTCCTCGAAATCGCCGGCGCCGAGTGGGTCGCCGCGCCGGGGGGGGGCGGCTGGACACAGCGCGAGCCGTTCCGGCCGCCGCACGATCTGGTCGCGCGGCTCCGCGCGGACGGAGAGGCGGGGCTCGTGCTCTTCACGTCGGGGTCGACGGGCGAGCCCAAGGCGGCCCTGCACGCCTTTCCGCGGCTCCTCGAAAAATTCCGGGAGCCTCGCAAGGCGCTGCGCACCCTCGTGTTCCTCCTCCTCGACCACATCGGGGGGGTCAACACGCTCTTTCACGTGCTCGCCAACGGAGGGACGGCCGTGGCGGCCGAGCGGCGCGATCCGGACGCGGTCTGCGCCGCGATCGCCCGCTGGGGAGTCCAGCTGCTCCCGACGACCCCGACCTTCCTGAACCTGCTCCTCCTCTCCGAGGCGCACACGCGACACGACCTCTCCTCGCTCGAACAGATTACGTACGGAACCGAGCCGATGCCGCAGGCGACCCTCGACCGCTTGCGCCAGGTTCTGCCGGGGGCGCGGCTGTCGCAGACGTACGGCCTCTCCGAGCTCGGCATCCTCCGCGTGCGATCGGAGTCGTCGGGGTCGCTGCGCGTTCAGCTCGGAGGAGCCGGAGTCGAGACGCGCGTCGTGGACGGGACTCTGCGCATCCGCACCCCCTCCGCGATGCTCGGCTACCTGAATGCCGCCAGTCCCTTCGACGCCGAGGGCTGGTACGACACAGAGGACGAGGTCCTCCAGGAAGACGGGTGGTGCCGCCTCCTGGGCCGCCGGTCGGAGATCATCAACGTCGGAGGGCAGAAGGTGTATCCCGTGGAGGTCGAGAGCGTCCTCCTCACCCTGCCGAACGTTCGGGAGGCCGCGGTGGTCGGCGAGCCGCACCCCCTGACCGGACAGATCGTCGCGGGATACCTGACGCTCCGGCAGCCCGAGCCGACCGAGTCGGTGCGCCGCCGGCTCCGGCACCACTGCAGCGCCCTGCTCCCCTCCTTCAAGGTGCCTCAGCGCATCGCCGTGGTCGACGGAGATCTCCACTCCGTACGCTTCAAGAAGACGATCCCTCGCGGGAGCGACGGGTGAGCTTCATCCCCTTCAACCGGCCCACGCTCATGGGCCAGGAGCTCCGCTACATGGCGGAGGCCGTGGCGCGCGGGCACATCTCGGGAGACGGCGGCTTCACGAAGAGGTGCCATGAGCTCCTGGAGCGGGAGTTGGGGGCGCCCGCCGTGCTGCTGACGACCTCGGGCACCCACGCGCTCGAGCTCGCCGCCCTCCTCCTCGACCTCGAGCCAGGGGACGAGGTCCTCATTCCCGATTTCACGTTCGTCTCGACCGCCAACGCGTTCGCCCTGCGCGGCGCCCGGCCGGTCTTCGTCGACGTGCGGCCGGACACGCTGAACATCGACGAGCGGTTGATCGAGGAGAGGGTGGGCCCCCGGACCCGGGCCGTGGTGCCCGTGCACTATTCCGGAATCGGCTGCGACATGGAGGCGATCGGCGCGATCGCGGCCCGTCGGGGCCTGGCCCTCGTGGAGGACAACGCGCACGGTCTCTTCGCCCGCCGTTCGGGGCGGCTCCTCGGCACCTGGGGCGCGCTCGCCGCTCTCTCGTTCCACGAGACGAAGAACTTCACGTGCGGCGAGGGGGGCGCGCTCGTCGTCAACGACCCGGCGCTCGTCGCCCGGGCCGAGGTGATGCGGGAAAAAGGGACCGACCGCAAGCGTTTTTTCCGCGGCGAAGTGGACCGATACTCCTGGGTCGACCTCGGGTCCAGCTACCTCCCCTCCGACCTGCTCGCGGCGTTCCTCCTCGCGCAGCTCGAGGAGAGATCCGCCGTCCTGGCGGCGCGCCGCGCCGTGCACGAACGGTACGCCGCCGGACTCGCGGATTGGGCCGCGCGCCAGGGGGTCTGCCTGCCGACGGTCCCCGCGGTTTGCGAGCCGAGTTATCACATGTTTTATCTCCTGATGCCGGATCCGGCCGCGCGCGCGGCCCTGATCGGGCACCTCGAAGCGCGCGACATCCTCGCCGTCTTCCACTACGTTCCGCTCCACCTGTCCGCGATGGGGCGGCGCTGGGGCGGACGCGTCGGAGACTGCCCGGTCACCGAATCCGTCAGCGACCGGCTCGTCCGTCTCCCGTTCTACACGTCCCTTTCGGAGGCGGATCAGCGGCGGGTCATCGAGGCCGTTCTCTCCGCGCCGATCTGACTCACGCGTTCCCCCGAGCCCGGCCGAGGGCAAGCCACGAGGTTCCGGCTCCTCGCTCGGATCCGCCGGCGACCGCCCGCTCCAACCGCAGCAGGGCGGCGAGCGCCCGGTTGGTCACGGTCGAGACTCGGTACTCGTCCTCGGGCCGCTCGACGGGCCGGCGGCCGAAGAGACGCGCGCGGAGGCGGCCCAACGGCCAGAGGAGACGAAAGAGCGGAACCACGCGAATCGGCTCGAGACCGGCTCGGGCGAACAGATCGAAAACGGCTGCCCGCGTGTAGCGGCGCAGATGGCCGGCGTATTCGTCGAGGGAGGACCATAGCCGCGGATCGGCGGGAACCGTCACCAGGATCCAGCCGCCCGGCAGAGCCAGCCCCGCCGCCCGGGCGAGCAGCTCCGCGTCGTCTTCCACGTGCTCCACGACGTCGAAGAGCCCGACGAGATCGAAGCTCGGGGCGAAGGGCGGCGCGCCACCCTCCGCGAGCACCACCCGCGTCCCCGCGCGCCGCGTCAGCAACAGGTCCGTCAGGCGCCTCTCCAGGCCGAACGCCAGCCAGCGCTCGGAGAGCGCCTCGACGAGATGGCCGTCGCCGCACCCGAACTCGAGAACGCGCGCCTGTGACCGGCCTCCCAGGCATGCCTGCGCAGACTCCAGAATGCATCGGCGGCGGTGCGTGAACCAGAAGTGACCGTCCCGGAGCGAGCGCAGCACATCGTGTCCCTGCTCCGGGAAACAGGGCACGAGCCCGGCGTCACGGCCCGCGGGGCGCGCCGCCGGGACGTCGGGCTTCACGGGAGCACCCGGTCCGCCCCCGCGCTCCGCTGGCCCGCGTCCGGCGAGCGCCGGAGCACGAGGCCGGCCGGAGCGGAGAAGGCCGGCAGGTAGTGGTCGGAGATCCAAGCCCCGAGGAGGCGCCCATACCCGGTGCCGAACGGCGCGACCCCGAACTCTTCCAGTGGCCGATCGAAAAGCACCACGACGTCCGGCGGCTCATCGTGGAACCGTCGCACCAGGATCTTCTCCGTGGCGGGATCGAGCCAGCCCGGCAGGATGTCGAGAAGCGGAGAGACGCTCCGCGCACCGAAGATCACGTCGATCCCGTTGATCTCAGGGATGACGAGGGCTCTCTCACCCGGCCGGATCTCGCGGGAAAGACGATCGAAAAACGCCGCGTGGGGCTCGCTCAGGTAGATCGCGCCCTGCCGCGTGGCGACCGCGCGCTTCATCGGGGAGCGCAGGCTCTGCGCCCCCGCGACGGCGGCCGACCAGCCCACGAGACAGATCAATACGGAAAGGAAGCGGCGCAGGTGCGCCGCGGCTTTCGGCGCCGGCGCCAGAAGGCTCGGGATCATCGCGCAGAGCAACACCATCCAGGTCAGGGTCGCCGCGAAATGCGCCGGCCCGTCGAAGGGCGCGGACACGGTCCGCGAGAAGGCGGTCCGGAGCCCGACGAGCCCCGCGAACATGCTCACGGCCACGAGATGGTCGGGTCGCTCGCCGGGCGCCCGGACGACCACGAGGAGGGCGAGGAGGAAGGACGCCAGCGCCGAGAGGGAGACGGGAGCGTGGGGCGCATAACGAAAGCCTTGCGCCAGCCATGCGGCGACGAGCACCGCGCCGAGAAGCAGGGCCGGAAGCCAGGTCGCGGACTTCCGCTCGCGGGCGGCGAGCAGGGCGGCGACGGCCAGGAGCAAAAGCTGCGCGAGGAACTGCCACGCCGTCTGCGAAACACCGAAGAGCCAGTTCTCCTCCGCCATGCCGGCAGCGACCCGGAGGAGATGGCGAAGATCCCCGAGGGATCCCCAGTCCAACGGCCAGAGATGGTTCCTCGCGCGAAGAGACTCGAGCGGCGCGCTCCAGAGCGCGACGGAGAGCGCCAGGGCGACCGGCGCAGCGAACCCCGCCACGATGCGGACCGCGCGGAAGACCGCCCCCTTCCGCCGAAGGACGAGCGATGCGCCGAGCGCGGCCAGGACGATGAGGCCGATCTCCTGCTTGCAGCAGAAGGCGAGTCCGCCGCAGAGGCCCGCCAGCCAGGACCGGGCCGACTCCGAGAGCCGCCCGGCGCTTCCCCCCGCCAGGAGCAGTGCGCCGAGCGAGAAAGAGAGCGCGTGAACGACGCCGGGATAGTAGGGAAAGACCAGCCGCCCGGGGCCGGGGACCAGCAGAGAGAACCCGATGATCAGGCCGGCGAGCCCGACGCGCTCGAAGAGCGACAGAAAGGGCCGGCTCAACCGAAGAAGAAGCAGGCCGGCGACCATGGCCGCGACCCAGTTCCAGAGCAAGAATGACAGCGCCGACGATCCGAACACGCGTGCGAGACCCGCGAGGAGATACGGCGTGAGTGGGGCATACGCGAGATAGAGATCCCGATAGAGGACCTCGCCCTGCCCGAGCCGATAGGCGAGAGACCACGCGAAACCGGGATCGCCGAGCGGCTCGACCCAGCGACCCGCCGCCCACAGCCCCGCTCCCGTCGTGAACGTCAGGAAAAGAATCTCGGGGAGCCACCCGGGGATGAGGGCCGGGGGATGGGGCAGCCGATCGGCGGGCGTCACTCCGGGTCTTCCTTCCTCAGCCCCAGGAGGAAGGTCGCATGGGCTCGAGGCCCTCTTCCCTCGGGCACGAACGGCGCCATCGCGTAGTGGGCATCGATCCAGCGAGCGATGCGCCTCCCGTAATCCTCGCCGAAGAAACCTCGCCCGTACTCGGGCGAGGCGCGGCGCCAGATCACCACGGCGCGCGGGGCGCTGCGCTGCAGCTCCGCCAGGATCCGCTCTTCATTCTCCTCGGACAGGTACCCCGGAATGAAGAGCTTGTGCCGAACCGGGTTCCCGCGCCCGGACAGGAAGTTCAGGATCTGCCCCTCCGGGAAAACGACGAGGCCGTCACCCTCTCGGGTCCTCGACCGGATCGCCCCCGCGAGCGCGGCGATCTCGCGGCTGCGAAGCGGCCACGCGCGAAGCATTCCCGCGGTACCGGGGACCGGGACCCGGTCGTCGGAGCGGTATTGAACGGATCGACCGATGAAGGCGAGGCCCACCGCGAGCAGGACGGCCACGTTCAGCGCGCGGCGAAGGGGCCGGCGCGCACGTCCCCTTCCGCGCAGAGCGGCGCGGAGGAGCCCCGCGGCGGAGACGAAGGCGAACAGGAGCGGCGGCGCGACATATGCGGAATCGCCGATGTGAAAGGGACGCCGGTACGAGAGCACGAGACCCAGGAATCCGTAGGCCACGAGCGCCGCATGCCGCGGCCCGCGGCCCCGCCGGACGCCGACGGCCAGAGCCGCGAGCGCGATCGCCGGGGCTCCGCTGAAGAGGACGGCGCCGGACGCACCCCCCAACAGGGCGGTCACCCCCAGGAGCGCGAGGAGACCACCGAGAGACAGGACCCGCTGGCAGCGGGCTCGCGGCGATTCCTTCTTCCAGAGCGTGAGGATCAGGATCGCGAGGAACGCTCCCGCCCACATCCCGGCGGAGTAGAGGAGCTCGAGAAGCCCGCGCCGCCAGTCCCGGATCCCGGAGAACCGGACGAGGAACGTGCGGGTCTCGGCCGGCAGGCCCGTCAAGAGCACGTGACCGTCGCGGAACACCGCCTCGGGTCCCGCGGCGATGACGAAGATTCCCAGCCCCGTTGCGAAGACCGCGGCGAAGCCCGCGGTCACGAGGGCGACGTCCCGCCCCGTCGACCCGCGCCGACGCGAGCGCAGCGCCACGGCGAGGCTGGCGGCCGCCCAGGCGGCCAGCCCCCACTCCGTGCGCGAGAGACCCGCGAGGGCCGCCAGAGATCCGGCGGCGAGGGGGGCGATGAGGGGCGAACGCGATCGGCCCCCGACGCCGACCGCGACGGCCAACAGCGCGAACGTCGCGGGGTGCCAGATCCGGTAGCCCATGCCGATGATCGATCCCCCGGCGTGCGGCATGAAGACGAGGGCCGGAATGGCGAGCGCCGTCCAGATCGCGGCCTCGGGAGGCGCCGTCACGCGACGCAGCGCCAGGTAGAGCGCAGCGAGCGTGCCCAGGGAGCCGACCACGCCGGCGACCGCGAGGGACTGGAAGCTCGAACCGAAGAGCGCGAAGAAGAGCGCGTGGAAATATGGGGTGAGCGGTCCGAACCAGTAGACGACGTCCCGGTAGAGGAGCGCGCCCCGGGACAGGGCATCGGCATAGATCCACTCGCTGCCCGAGTCGATGAGAGGGTCCGACCATTTCCCGAGCGAGGCGCTCCAGAGGATGAGGCTCGCCGCCATCAGGAGAGCGAGCCCGAGGGCGGGTCCGCGGCGCAGAGGCGACCGGGTCGCGGCCCTCACTTCACTGGCGGCGGTTCCGGCGGAGTCGAGGATACGAGAAGAACGGGGTGATGAAGAAAGTATGCCACGCAGGATCGCGATCGGTCGCCCGAAGCTGCGCGGCGCCCGGGCTAAGTTACCAGAGCGGGGGCGTTCTGCCACCGGCGCCACGCCGCGCCGGCCCGAATCTCGTCGAGGACACCGAAGGCGTGATCGAGCTCCTCGTCGGACGTGTAGAAGTGGGGTGACATGCGGATGCCGACCCCCGGCCGGCAGTCGACGAGCACCTCGCGCGCGTTCAATTCCCGAGCGACCTCGCGCGTGCTCGAAGTCCACGGCGACGGTGCCGCCGCGCCGAACCGGATCCGCGGGCGTCGCGGAGGCGAAGCCACGCGCCGCGGAAAGCGCGGGGATCGCGGGCGCGCCGAGGAGAAACCGGAAGGCGTCGCCCCGCTCGCGGATCAGGGGCGGCTCGAAGTCGAATGGAGCCGGGTGGGCCATTCAGCCCGTCCAGTCCGCGCCGACATCTCCCACCACCTCTCCGACCAGGCGCGGACCCCGCCGCGAGCCCAGGTCTCCGCCTACTCGGCCAGCGCCTCCGCCCCGCCCCGCGGCATGGCCCCCAGGAAGTTCGAGGTGAGGTAGATCGACCGCTCGAGAATCGGGAGCTCGGGGCGGAGGCGGAGGCGGAGGCGAAGGAGTTCGTCGCTCATGGGGCCGCAGGCGCGGGCGGCCCGACGCGCTCGCCCGCCTTGTAGACGCCGTCGATCCGGCGCACGTTGCGCACGTCCGCCAGCGGGTCGCCGGACAGAAGGAGGAAGTCCGCCCGCTTTCCGGGGGCGAGCGTGCCGCGGTCGTCCAGGGCGAGGGATCGTGCGGCGGCCTGCGTCGCGGCGCGGATGGCCTCGAGCGGCGTCCAACCGGCACGCACGTAGAGGTCCATCTCGATCGAGACGCCGACTCCCGGAAACGCCCACATGTCCGTTCCGAGGGCCACGGGAACGCCGGTGGCTCGGAGGCGCCGGAGGTTCTCCTGCAGTCCCGGCAGGCTCCGCGTCACGTTGGCGAAGTTCGGATACCGCTCCCGGTAGCCGTCGGAATACGCGCGGGACCGGTAGCGGGCGAGCGTCTCCGGGTCGAGGCCGCCCGGCCCGGTCAGGACGGGGTCCGCGAGGACGGTGTCCACGAACCTCCGCGTGTCGGCGAGGAACTCGAAGACGCCGAGTGTCGGGATGTAGAACACGCCCCGCCTCTTCATCGCCGCGACGGTCGCCGCGTCCATGGGCTCGAGCACCCCGTGCGCGAGGGCCGTCGCTCCGGCGGCGACCGCGGCCCGGGCGTCCGCGAGGGTCGGCGCGTGGACGGAGGCGCGGAGGCCCTGCGCACGCGCCTCGGAGAGGAGCGCTTCGAGGACGTCCGGTCGGACTTTCGGCAGGGGCGGCCGCGGGGCGCGACACCACGCCATGTCGTCCAACATGACCTTGATCTCGGCGGACCCGAGCGCCTTCGCCGCGCGCACCGACGCCCGCGCTGCGGCCGGGGACGCGGGGCGCCGGTCGACGTTGGCATCCGGGGGCTGGCCCTGGTCCCACCAACCCCCCGGGGTCGTGAAGATCGGCGCGGCGGGAAACACGTCGGGCATCTCCGCGCCGGGTTGCGCCGCGCGCTGCGCGAGCGCCCGCGCGGCCGCGACGTCCTCCGCCATGAGGCGGACGGTCGTCACGCCCCAGCGGAGCATCGCGGCCAGGTCCCGATCCGTTTCCGCATGGACGTGGGCGTCGATCAGGCCCGGGATGATCCACCGGCCGGACGCGTCGACGACGCGGGTGCCCTCCGGGAGGGCGGCGCGGACGCCGGGAGGCTCGTTCGCTACGGAGAGGACCCGCCCGTCGCGCACGACGAGGAGCGCGTCCGGGACCGGCGGGGCGCCGGTGCCGTCGAGGAGGACCGCGCCCCGAAACGCGACCGTGCCGGCGAGCAGGAGGACGCCCTTCAAGTCCGAGCGGTCAGCCGTCGGCTCAACCGGGCTGCGTCATCCCGAGACGGCCGCTTCCTTGTCCTGTTCCCGCCCCGGGATCTCGACGGGATAGGACCCGGTGAAGCAGGCGGTGCACGTCGCCTGAGCGGGCCGCCCGAAGGCCTCCAGCATTCCCTCCGCTGAGAGATACCCGAGGCTGTCGGCCCCGATGAACGCCCGGATCTCCTCGACCGAATGGTTCGCGGCGATCAGCTCGCGCCGCGTGGGTGTGTCGATGCCGTAGTGGCAGGAGGCGACGGTCGGCGGGGAGGACACGCGCACGTGCACCTCCCGCACGCCGGCCTCGCGCAGCATGCGGACGATCTTGCGCGACGTCGTGCCCCGAACGATCGAATCGTCGACGAGCACGATTCGTT
>Ga0136614_10000828_pt1 | contig 16945 bp, 10 predicted proteins | sample AntDrymUQ2792106_2_FD_106643 | JGI IMG/M metagenome (GOLD analysis project Ga0136614, IMG submission 106643) | Polar desert sand microbial communities from Dry Valleys, Antarctica - metaG UQ279 (21.06) | ecosystem: Environmental > Terrestrial > Soil > Desert | place: Antarctica: Dry Valley... | reverse complement strand
GTATTGTTAAACTCTTTTTTATATTTTTCATACTCTCATTTTACAGAGAGTTTTCTGGCTTAAAAAATTAGACCCTATCATTTCCGTGCTTTCGGAATTTTTCACTTAAACAATCCGTTTTTGAATTTTCCGCAAAAATTCTTGGGCTTCGGCGGCAGACATTTTTTCAATCTCGATGTCGCGCAACTCGTCAATCACATCTTCGTTAGAAATTGCAAACAGGGAAAATTGCGAAGCGAGTTTGCTTTTGCCGGCACGTCCGACAGCGGTTTCCAATGCTTCGGAATTTGGCGGTTTGCCCGAAAAAACGGCTAGTTCGTATTGTTCGAGTTTTGCCAAAACGTCTTTTGCCCGCGCAATCGTTTGTGGCGGAAGTCCGGCAAGTCGGGCGACGGCGATGCCGTAAGATTTTGAAGTTTTGCCCTTTTCGAGCTTATGTAAAAAGACGATTTCGCCATCTTTTTCGGTTGCGGTTACTCGATAATTTTTCGCGCCCGGCAGTTTTTCGGCGAGTTCGGTTAGTTCGTGATAATGCGTGGCAAAAAGAGTTTTGGCGGAATGTTCGGGCGAATTGTGCAGATATTCGGCAACCGCCCAAGCTATCGAAAGTCCGTCAAAGGTTGATGTTCCGCGTCCGATTTCATCGAGCAGAATCAAAGAGCGCGGCGTAGCGTTATGCAAAATCGTCGCGGTTTCGGTCATCTCGACCATAAAAGTAGAACGTCCGCCTGCCAAATCGTCCGACGCGCCAACTCTCGTCCAGATTCTATCTAAAATCGGAAGGCTTGCGGAAGTCGCCGGAACGAATGAACCGATTTGCGCGAGAATTTGGATTATAGCGATTTGTCGCAGAATTGTGCTTTTTCCGCCCATGTTCGCGCCCGTAACAATCAACATTCGGTCAGTCGAATTGTTCATCAATAAATCGTTTGGAATAAAAGTTTCCACGCTGTAGGCTTCGACAATCGGATGTCTGCCGGCTTTGATTTCGATTTCGTCGCCGTCGTGCAGAATGGGCGCGACATAATTGCGGCGCGTCGCCGTTTCCGCCAAACTTTGCAACGCATCGAGCGTCGCTAAGGCACGGGCGGTTGATTGCAGACTTTGGGTTTCACGGGTAACTTGGCTGCGAATCTGTCCGAAAAGTTCGGCTTCGAGATTTTTGATTTCATCTTCCGCGCCCAAAACTTTTTGTTCCCATTCTTTGAGTTGCGGCGTGGTATAGCGTTCGGCGTTGGTCAAAGTCTGGCGGCGTTCGTAATCGTCGGGAACACGCGGCACATTGCCTTTGGAGATTTCGATAAAATAGCCGAAGACATTATTAAATTTGATTTTTAGATTGGAAATGCCGGTGCGCTGTTTTTCCCTCGCTTCAAAACTCGCAATCGTCTGTTTGGCTGACCTTGAAATATTGCGGAGTTCGTCGAGTTCGGCATTAAAGCCTTCACGGATAACGCCGCCATCGGCAATATTTAGCGGCGGTTCGTCTGAGATTGAGTATTCGATTAAATCGCGGAGGGCGGGAAGTTCAAAGATATTTTCGCTCAAAACTTGGAGCAAAAGACTCTGCGCGTTCGACAATGCCAAATTGATAGTTGGCGTTTGCGACAGCGAACGATTTAGGGCAAGCAAATCTCGCGGCGATGCCGTGCCGAGATTTAAGCGTCCGACTAATCGCTCCAAATCGGCGACTTCTTTTAAGAGATAGCGGAGTTTGTCGCGCAAAATCGAGTCGGTCAATTCGGCAACGGTAGACAGCCGTGTTTGGATTTCACTGCGTTTGATTGACGGACGAAGCAGCCAAGTTCGTAGAAGCCGTGCGCCCATATTGGTAACGGTTTCGTCAATTACGCCAAAAACGGTGCGTTTATTGGTTTCGTTGCGTGATTCGACGATTTCCAGATTTTTGAGTGTTATCGCGTCTAAAATCATAAAATCGGCGGCTTCAAAATAGCTGATGTCGGAAATATGTTCGGCGGAAGCACGTTGCGTTTCCTGTGCGTAACGCAGACACGCGCCGGCGGAGCGAATCGCCGCCGTTTTTCCGCCAAGCCCGAAGCCTGACAATTCCTGAACTTTTAATTGATGTTTTAAGAGATTTTCGCAATCTTCCAAATGAAATAACCAATCGTCAAGCGGTGTTAAAGTCGCGGAAAATTTGTTGGAATTTGGCGGAGCAATCGAAATTAGATGTTCAGAACTGTGTTGATTGACGGCATTGCCAAAAGTGTTTTCGACCAATTTTGAGAGCGATTCGGGAAAAAGAACTTCACGCGGCGCAAAACTTTCAATGAAAGTGCAAATATTCGCCCAAGCATCAGCACCGGAAATTTGGGTAGAAAAAAATTCGCCCGTCGAGAGTTCGAGAAAAGCTGCGCCAAAGGTTTCGCCCGCGCCCGAAAGCGCAGCGAGATAGACGGTTTCTTTCGATTCGATAAGTTGCGGGTCAACCGCCGTGCCGGGCGTGATGACGCGGACGACTTCGCGGCGAACGAGGCTTTTGCCCTGTCCGGCTTCTTCGGTTTGTTCGCAAATCGCCACGCGATAACCTTTTTTGACAAGCCGCGAAATATAGCCTGCTGCCGCATGATGCGGAATGCCGCACATCGGAATCGGATTTTTTGTGTCTTTATGCCGCGCCGTCAGCGTGATTTCCAATTCGCGTGCGCCTGTAATCGCGTCGTCATTGAACATTTCATAAAAATCGCCGAGACGAAAAAACAGCAAAGTGCCGGGATATTGCTTTTTTATTTCCAGATATTGCCGAAGCATCGGCGTTGCGTTTTGCATAATCTTTGAGTTTATTGAATTCAAAGTTTAACTCAAAAAAGTTAAACTATAAAACGAGCAAACTTTTATTAACGAGGCGCATTTGCTAAACTTTCTTTTTCAATTTTAACTTTGTGATAAACTATTTCACAATCAATCGAATCGAAGGCTTGAAAGCAATCAAAAATAAAATTGGAGTAAGAATTATGAAGGCAATAAAAGTAATATCAGTGCTGTTTTTTTTGGTTCTGTGTAATTTGGCATTTGCCGGCGACATTTATTCGCAAACGACAAAAAAAGACGAAACTGAAAAAGCGCAGCCGAAAACTTCGCCGATTCGAGATGAAACTATTCAAGCGACTATCAAGCAAAACGAAGAACGCTATCGCATCGGTTTGCACGACGTTTTGGAAGTAACGGTCTATCGGCACCCCGAACTTTCACAGCCGAATATCAGAATGGATGAAACGGGCAGAATCCGTCTGCCGCGAATTGACAGTTCGATTTTAGCAATTTGCAAAACGGAAAATGAATTGTCGGCGGAAATCGTCAGTCTTTATAAACAAAATTATCTGCGCGACCCTTACGTTACCGTCTTTGTCAAAGAACAAAATTCGCAGCCGTTGTCAGTTATCGGCGCGGTGGAAAAGCCCGGCAATTTTTATACGAATCGGCGGCTGACACTGCTCGAACTGCTTAGTTTTGCCGGCGGACAAGATGTCGAAAAAGCCGGGACAAAAATTCAAGTGGCGCGTGTCGGCGGAATTTCCGGTTGTAAAACTAATGTTTCAACGGAAACGAGCGAATCCGACGGCGTAACATTTTTCAGCTATGTCTTAGCCGATGTTTTGAAAGGAAAAGAAAATCCGATTATGCGCCCCGGCGATATTGTCGTCGTTCTCGAAGCCGACCAAGTTTATGTAACGGGCAATGTTCTCAAGCCGCAGTCAATTCCCCTGAAACAAAAAATTACTTTAACCCAGGCGATTGCGGCGGCGGGCGGAGTTTTGCCGGCAACTAAAAAAACTGAAGTGCGGATTGTCCGGCAAGAGCCGGGAAGCAAGATAAAAGAAGAACTCCGGTTTGATTTGAACGCAATTAGGGGAAAAAAAATTGACGACCCGGAATTACTTGCAAATGATATTGTCGAAGTCCCGACCGATAAAGTCAAAGATTTTACCAATAGTTTTATTAGAGCAATTACGGGTGGACTCGGAAACGTCTTTTATAGAATTCCGTAAAAATACTTACAAATCTAAGGATAATTGATGAAAGAAAGTCGTGAAATAATTCAAAAACCGGTTGAAACGGCGGAGATTCAACTTCCGTTTGAGCCGCATCTTCCCGCAACTAACGATAGTTATGGAGTGTATCGGGAAATCCACGCTCAAGATGGATTTCAATTGGTGGATTATTGGCGGGCAATCCGCAAAAGATTATGGCTGGTTATCGGGGTGGCGGTTTTGCTGACGACGATAACCGCTATCTATATGTCGCGCAAGCCGGATGTCTATCAAGCAAAAGCCGTTGTGCAGGTGGATTTGGAACAGGTAAATCCGGATTTGGTCACGAGCGACCGCCGCCTTCCGCAATCGAATCAAGACCCTTCTTATTTTAATACTCAATTGCAACTTCTCAACAGTCAGAGTCTTTTGCGGCGAGCCGTTAAAGAAATGAGTTTGGACAGCAACAAGGAATTTCAAAAAACCAAAACCGAAGATTCGGTTTCGGCTTGGAAGTCTATGCTAAAGAGCATCGGACTTGCCAGCGGTGAAGAAAAAAAGCCGAATAAAACGGTGGAAGAAGTGTCGGTTTCAGCAAGTTCGACTTTGGCTTCGAGCGAAGATATTGCCGAAGCCATCCGGCTTGCGCCGTTTGTGGAGATAGTAAAAAAGAATTTGGTAGTCGAGCCGGTGCGTGAATCGCGGGCGACCATCAAAGATACACGATTGATTGAAATTAGTTATCGCCACACAAATCCCGAACTCGCCGCCTCGATTGTCAACGGCATTGCCGAAGTATTTACCAAATCGAATCAAGAAAAGCGTTCCGGGACGAGCCGCAAAACCAGCGATTTTTTGCAGGAACGGCTTGCCAGTCTGCAATCGGAAATAAAAGCCGGTGAAATAAAATTGTTTGAAACAACCAAAACCGCCGGCATTCTCAAAACCGACAACGAACAGACGATTGTCATTGACCGTCTTTCCGGTTTAAATAAACAATTGTTGGAAGTGGAAAACGCCCGCAAAAATGCCGAAGCAAAATATTTGGCACTAGAGAAATCGCCGGAAAGCGTCAAATCTTTGACCGAAGAGCAAATGGCGCGTTACATCACCGAAAGAGAAGGCGATATTCGCCGCCTTGTCAATGAAACGCAACAAAAAATTGCTCAATTCAAAGCGGAACGAGCTAAACTTCTGCAAGAATATCTGGAAGGCGCACCCGAAATAAAAGAATACGACCGCCAAATTAAAACTCTCGAAGACGAGATAATCAAAGCGACGGAAAAAAATGAGGCTGAATTAAGCGGATTTCGCGGGCGGACGGCAAAAGTGTTGCTTGATAATGCTAAAACCGAATACTTAAAAGCAAAATCGCAGGAAGATAAAGTGCGCCTCGCCTATAACGAGCAGTATAATCAAGCCCAAGGTCAAAACCAATCGGGTGTGGCGATTCGACTTCTTCAACAGGAAATCGAAACGAAAAAAGGATTTTTGGAAAATCTGACCAAACAACAGCGCGAAAATGACGTTATCGCGGTCGGCACTGATAATAATATAAGTGTCGCCGAGATTGCTATTCCGCCGGATGAGCCGGTTGCGCCGCGCCGTTTGACGACCGTTGTCGCCGCGCTTTTTTTGTCAACGCTGTTCGGGATGGGTTTGGCACTGTTTCTCGAATATCTCGACGACACCATTCGCACCACCGAAGATGTCGAAACTTTTCTCCAACTGCCGGCGCTGACCGCCATTCCGACCATCAGTTCGATGCCGAAACGTCGTCTTTTATTGGTTGGAGCAGGAAGCGACGAGACGGATGCAAAATTGAATTCGGAATTACTTATCCATACCGATTCGCGTTCGTCATTGGCGGAAGCCTATCGGCAACTGCGGACTTCGATTTTGCTGTCAACCGCCGGACACGCGCCGAAATCGCTTCTGATTACTTCGAGTTTGCCCGCCGAAGGGAAAACGACGACCGCCATCAACACTGCCATCAGTTTGGCGCAAACCGGTGCGAAAGTATTGATTGTGGATGCGGATATGCGTCGCCCGCGTCTTCATACAGTTTTCGACATCAGTAATGGCGAAGGTTTAAGCACACTGCTTTCGAGCGAAATGACGGAGAAAGAAATTTTGCAGGTCGTTCAATATGAAGAAGAATCGAAAGTTAATTTGCTGCCGTCGGGACCGATTCCGCCCAATCCGGCGGAACTCATCGGCTCGGAACAAATGGCAAATCTGCTCAAACTTTTGCAGAAAAATTTTACGCACGTCGTGATAGACTCGCCGCCCGTGGCATCTTTTACCGACGGCGTTTTGATTGCGTCAATGGTTGACGGCGTGATTTTGGTGGTTCATTCGGGCAGAAGTTCGCGTCAAGTTGTGCGTCGTTCACGCCAACTGCTTCACAATGTCGGAGCTAAAATCTTCGGCGTAGTGCTGAATAACGTCAATCTTCGCTCACAAGACAATAATTATTATTATCAAAGCTATTATCACCGCGACAGCTACCGACAAGATAGCGAATAGGTGAAAAGTAAAAATTTTCAAAGTAAAAAGGCAAAAGTAAAAAGTAAAGAATTTCATCATCAATAGTTTCTGGCGGCGAAAGACAAAATCATAAATTTAATCGGATATGGGAAAACAAACAAAAATTTTGGTTACGGGTGCGGGCGGTTTTATCGGCAGCCATTTGGTTACGTTTTTAAAAGCAAAAGGATTTTGGGTGCGCGGGGTTGACATCAAACATCCTGAATTTAGCGCGTCGGACGCAAACGAATTTGAAATTTTAGATTTGCGGAGATGGGAAAATTGTCTGCTGGCAACCAAAGATATGGAAGAAGTCTATGCGCTTGCCGCCGATATGGGCGGGATGGGTTTTATTTCCAATCATCACGCGCAGATTCTCCATAATAATTCGCTGATAAATCTGCACACTCTCGAAGCCGCGAGATTAAATAAGGTCAAACGGTTTCTTTACACGAGTTCAGCTTGCATTTATCCGGAATATTTGCAGGAAAAAACCGATATTCAGCCACTTAAAGAAGAAGATGCTTACCCGGCAATGCCGCAGGATGCTTACGGTTGGGAAAAACTCGTTTCCGAAAGACTTTGTCTGCATTACCGCGAAGATTACGGCATCGAAACGCGGATAGTGCGTTTTCATAATATTTTTGGCGCGAAAGGAACTTGGGACGGCGGGCGCGAGAAATCGCCGGCGGCGATGTGTCGAAAAATCGCTGAAGCAAAGTTAACCGGCAGACGCGAAATCGAGATTTGGGGCGACGGCGAACAAACTCGTTCATTTTGCTATATTGACGATTGTCTGGAAGGAATGTATCGGCTGATGGCGGCGGATTTTCACGAACCGCTTAATCTCGGACAAGACCGAATGATAACAATCAATCAACTTGTCGATATTGTCGCGCATATTGCCGGCATCGAGGTTACAAAAAAACATATTGACGGACCGCAAGGTGTGCGCGGCAGAAATTCCGACAACACTAAACTTCGGCAAGTTCTCGGTTGGGAGCCGGAAATTTCGCTTGAAGAAGGTCTCAAGACAACTTACCAATGGATTGAGCAACAGGTCGAGAAAAGTTTAGCAAAAAAAGAAAACGATAAATTAACTGCCCAAGCAACGTCATGATACCGCAAGCTATTCACCGAGATTTAACGAATAAGGATTATGTCGCTTGGGCAAAATTTTTGCGGGAAGCGGACAGTTGGGATTTTGAGAAAATCCGCCAATATGAATTGTCCGAAATAAGGCGCGTCGTCCGCCACGCTTTTGAAAACACGCACGGTTATCGAAGGTTATGTTCAAGCGTCGGCGCAAAGCCGGAAGACATAGATTCGACAGAAACATTTCGCCGTCTGCCGCTTTTGACCAAGGAAATAATCCGCGACGATTTGGAAAACTTTTCGTGCGATTATCCGAATCGGGAATATATCACGACCGGCGGCAGCACGGGAATTCCGACGGGAATGTATCGAGACCCAGGTTCCTTCGCCAAAGAATTGGCTTCTAAAGCGCATCAATATCACCGCATCGGTTGGCGCGAAGGCAGTCGTCAGATGGTTTTTCGCGGTATTCAGATTGATTCGCCCAACCGTATGCAATTCGCGCCGGAATTTAACGAACTGCGCTGTTCGACTTATGAGTTCGTTCCCGCGCAAATGGAAGTTTATCGGCAAAAAGCGTTTGAATATCAACCCGAATGGATTCGCTGTTATCCGTCGTCGGGTTATGTTTTCGCCGATTATTTAAAAGACTGCGGCAAACCGTTTCCGCCGATAAAAGGAATGCTTTGTTCCTCTGAAAATCTATACGATTTTCAAAAACAGCTTTTCCGCGAAGTCTTCGGCGAGGAAGCGAGAATCTTCGTTCACTACGGACATTACGAAATGTCGGCACTTGCCGGTTTTTGCGAATACACGGACGATTATCACGTTTTGCCGCAATACGGCTACGTCGAAGTCGTGGATAAAGACGGAAATCTCGTAACGAAAGCGGGCGAAGTCGGCGAGATTGTCGCCACGTCTTTTATTATGTCGGCAACGCCTTTCGTTCGATTTAAAACGGAAGATTTAGCCGTTTTCAAAGGTTGGGGCTGCGCTGAATGCGGGCGACCATATCAAATTTGGGAACGCATCGAAGGCAGATTGCAGGAATTGATTCAAACCGCAAATGGACGACTTATTTCGACTTCGATGCTCAATATGCACGACGATTCCTATGACTATTTGAAACAGTTTCAGTTTCATCAAAAAGAAAAGGGAAGTATTATTTTTCGATTCGTGCCGAAGGAAAATTGTTCGGAAGATTTTATGAATGGAGTTCAGAAAAAACTGCAAAACAAACTGGGCGATGATATTTATTTGCTAATGGAAGCGGTCAAGGAAATTCCGTTGACGAAACGCGGCAAACATCGCCTTTTGATTCAGGAACTCAATTTAAAGCAAAATCATCCCGCGCTCGAAAAATCTTTAAGTTTATGACCGCCCAAGTCGCCGTCGTCAAAACAGCTTCGGCAAACTATTGTGAGGACGCGCCGTTTCATCCATCGGAGATTTTTCCTGAAAATCCGTTTGGTGAAAATTTTTCGGCTGTCCCGAATCCGGCATATCAAGCGGTCAGAAAACTTTTTGTCGAACTCGGCTACGACCACGAAAACTATGGAACGCGCCAATGGAATCCGCTGAAAATTTTAATTTCGCCGGGAATGACGGTGGTTCTCAAACCGAATTTTGTTCGCAGTTGGCACGCCGAAAGAAAAAATTCGTATTCGATGATAACGCATCCGTCGGTTTTGCGGGCTGTCGCCGACTTCTGTTTGATTGCGCTCGAAGGCAAGGGAAAAATAATCATTGCCGACGCGCCGCAGTATGATGGCAATTGGTCGGAACTTCTGGAATTAACCAAACTCGACGAAGTGGCGGAATTTTATCGGGCAAATTCCGAGGTCGAATTCGAGATTCGAGATTTGCGCCCGTATTGGTCGCGCAAGCGGCATTTTCCTTCGATGGTCGAACCTTTGAACGGCGATTTGCAGGGAACTTTAAAAGTAAATCTGGCTGACGAGAGTCAATTGAGTTCGCACACCGCGCCCGATAAACTTTACGGCGCGGTTTATCATCGGCAGGAAACCGTCTTAAATCACACGGGCGAAAAACAAATTTATGAAGTGTCGCGGACAGTGATGGAAGCCGATGTCGTCATCTCGATTCCGAAATTGAAAACTCATAAAAAGGTCGGTGTAACGATGAATGTCAAAGGTCTGGTCGGAATCTGCACGAACAAAAACTTGATTGTGCATTATACGCTCGGCAAGCCGAGCGAAGGCGGCGACCAATTTCCGCCGAATCATTTTACGCCGATGGAAGAGCGTTTAATCAAAACGGAACGCTGGATGTATGACACTTTTCTAGCAAAACAAAGCGTTCCGCTCGAATACGTTCATCGTTCGATTTATTGGTTGCACGGAAAATTTATCAAACCGTTCGGCATCGGCGTTGATAAAAAAAAGCGGCTGCTCGATGTCGGCAATTGGTATGGCAACGACTCGGCGTGGCGAATGGCAGCGGATTTGTTAAAATTATTTCTTTTCTCGGATAGAGCAGGAAAATTGCAGAAAACGCAACAGCGGCGCGTTTTTTCAATTATAGATGGAATCGTCGGCGGCGAAAACAAAGGTCCGCTCGAACCCGACCCGAAAGAGTCGAAAGTTTTATTGGCAAGCGAAAATCTGCTGGCGGCTGATATTGTCGGCACACGGTTGATGGGTTTTGACCCGTTGAAGATAAAGATGTTCACGTCTTTGATGAACGAAAACGATTGGGATTACGGCGTGAAGGAGTTGTCCGACATCGAAATAAAAACGTCGGTTGAAGAATGGAAGAATTGTTTGACGGACAGGGAAAATAAATTTTTAGATTATAAACCATATCCGGGTTGGATTGATTTTATTGAAATAAAAAATTGAAATTATGAATGAAAAGGTATCGGTTGTCGGTTTGGGAAAATTAGGTTTGGGGTTGGCGTTGTGTTTAGCCGACGGCGGCATCGAAACGCTCGGCGTGGACGTGAACGAAACGGTTATCAAGCAATTAAACGCCGGCAGAACTCCGATTGTCGAGCCGAATTATCAAGAGTTACTTACCAAAGGCGGGAAATTTCGGGCGACTTTAAGCCACGCCGAAGCAATCGAACAGACGGACGTTACTTTTATTCTCGTCGCTACACCGAGCATCGGCGACGGCAGATTTTCCAACCGCTATGTCAAATCCGCACTCAAATCTCTGGCGGAAGCGTTCGGTAAAAGCGCGAAGAAAAATCATCTGTTTGTCATTAGCTCGACGGTCGTGCCGGGTTCGACCGACAAAACTTTTATTCCGTTAATCGAGCAGATTTCGGGTAGAAAATATAAAAAAGATTTCGATGTTTGTTTTGACCCTGATTTTGTCGCTCTCGGAACGGTCATCAAGGATTTTAAAAATCCCGACTTGGTAATTATCGGCGAAAGTTCATCAGAAGCGGGCGCGAGAGTTGAAGCAATTCATCAGAAGATGTGCGAAAACCAGCCGAAAATCGCTCGAATGTCTATTATCAGCGCGGAAGTTGCCAAGGTCAGTCTCAACGCCTATATCACTATGAAAATCAGTTTTGCCAACACGGTTGCAAATCTTTGCGAAAGAATCGAAGGCACTGATGTTGACGCTATTACGAACGCCATCGGTCAGGACAAAAGAATTTCTCCCTATTATTTTTGCGGCGGATTGGCGTTTGGCGGAACTTGCTTTCCGCGCGATACCAAAGCCTTTATGACGATTTCGAGACAATACGACCTCGACCCGATTTTGCTTTCCGCCGTTGAAGATGTCAATGTCGAGCAAAATAAGCATTTGGCAAAATTAGTTGAAAATCATCTTGGGGCGGAAAAAAAAGTTTCGATTCTCGGACTCGCATTTAAAGATAAAACGCCGGTAACCGAAGCTTCGCCCGCCATAAATTTGATTCAAGAATTGGTAATTGATGATGTTTTTGTTACGGTTTTCGACCCGTTGGCGATGGAAGCGACGCAGGTTTTATTTGGTGATGAAATAAGTTATGCCAATTCTATCGGAGAATGTTTGGAAAGTTCGACGGTTTGTGTGGTTACTTTAATGTCAAAAGAATATAAAAATGCGATTGAAAATTATCAGCCTGAAAAACCTTTAACAATTATTGATTGTTGGCGGCAAATTGATGTTCACAAAGTTTCACCACATATAAAAATAGTTGCCATCGGACGCGCTCTAGCAACATTTGATAATAATCGAGAGTCGCTTGCCGCAGGCTAAAAATAAAATTGACGAAAAGTGTCTGGAAAAGAAAAAATAAAAGTCGGAATTGTTACGCCCGTCCATAATCGTCGAGATTTAACGCTTTTATGTTTGCAAAGTCTGGCGCGGTTAGAAACGAATGGTTTGACAATTCACATAATAATAGTGGACGACGGTTCGACTGACGGAACGAGCGAGGCGATTGAAAAAGAGTTTCCAAGCGTTGAACTTATCAAAGGCGATGGAAATCTCTGGTTCACCGAAGGCACGAATGTCGGTATTCGGGCGGCATTAGAATATCATCCCGATTACATTTTAATGATAAACGACGACCAAGTTTTTGATGCTGGGTTTTTACAATATATGGTGGAAACGGCGGAAAAATATCCGCGCTCAATTATTGGTTCGCTGCTTTTGTTGTGGGACGAACCGCATAAACTTTTTCAGGTCGCGCCGGTTTGGAAAACTTGGCAGGGCGGTTGGCAGCATTCGCACCAACAGACGATTTGGACGATTCCGAAAAAACCTTGGGCGGTTGATTTGATTGTCGGAAATTGTGTTTTAGTTCCGGTTCAGGCAATTCGGGAAGCAGGTTTGATGAACTCGAAACGCCATCCGAATTTCGGCGATGCCGAATATACGCCGCGTCTTAAGAAAAAAGGATGGCGGCTTTTGATCGAGCCGCGGGCGCGGGTTTTTTGTCAACCTAATGCCGTCCCGCCGAAAGTATCAAAAATACCGTTGAAGAAAAAATTTGACGCGCTTTTTTTTAATCTTGGGAACGGTCATAATTTAAGACGGCTCTTTTATGCTTATATTGACGGTGCGCCGACAAAACTACAAGGTTTAATTGCCTACGGAACTTTCTTTGCGCGAATCGCTTGGCAGAAGATTTCAAGAAATACACAAATAAAAAAAGAAGCGGAGTTTGCCAAGATATTTGCCGATGCGGTTGTAAAAGATTAACTTCTATTTGGTAATTAAAGTTCGGAAATCGTTTTAACTTTTCGCTGGAAAGTTAAGAAATTAAAAGAACAATGGATTAACAGATTACTTTAACAGTCGGCGAACTGACCCTTAATTTAAAACTTGAGCAAATCAAAGAAAAAAAAGACAAATAAGCATCCACAGAAATTTTATTATATTTGGAATTATGTGGAATGGGGCGGCGCCCAAACTTATCTTTTCGGTTTGATGAAAGAAGCGCAAAAAACGGGTGAAGTTATGGCAATAATGCCAGTCGGTTCGCATAGTCAACTACTGAAATTTCTCGATGATTTGGATGTTTCGTATAAATTTTTCGACTCTCAGACAGATTCCAAACCGGCACCGACCATAAAAAGAAAATTCCAAAGACATTGGAACAAAGCAAAGAGCGAATATGCTTTGCTCAAATTTTTGCGCCAATTCGATTTTACAGAGAGCGTTATTCATCTCGACATTGCGCCGTGGCAGTCGTTTTTTGTATTGGCGCGGCTCTGTGCGAAAACAAAAGTTTTTGTAACGGTTCATAACTCCATTTTGCCGATTCCGAAATCCCGTTATTTTCATTGGCAGGCAAAATTCAGAATGCTGGCGAAATTTAAAAATTTTCATATTTTTACCGCCAACCGTCATGCTAAAGAAAGTTTGAAAACGCTCGTGCCAAAAGATTTTTTTGAAAAAATTACGGTAACTTACGCCAATATAAATCCGTCGGAAATCGAAGCCGCTCTGACATCCGAGATAAATCGCGCCGAACTGTTTCAAAAACATAAACTGCCGACTGACCGATTTCTCGTTTTTTGTGTCGGACAGTTTATTGACCGCAAAGGGCGTTGGATTTTTTTAGAGGCGGCGCACGCATTACTTGAGAAAAACGACGATATTGCGTTTGTCTGGATTTCAAATTCAAAATCAAGTCGTGCTGATTTGGAAAAAGCAAAAACCTACGATTTAGACGAAAATTTTATATTTATCAATTCAGAGGAAGTCGGCGAAGAACATATAGACTTATTTAAATTATTGCGTCTGGCGGACGTTTTTGCTTTGCCGAGCTATCTGGAAGGATTGCCGATTGCGCTGCTCGAAGCGATGGCGTTGGGCATTCCGAGCATTTCGACCAATATCAACGGTATTCCCGAAGCGATAAAACATCTCGAAACCGGCTATTTAATCGAAGCCGGCAGCAGCGAGGCATTGACCACGGCGGTTCAAACATTAAAAGACGATAAAGCATTGCGCGAAAAATTATCAAAAAACGGGCGTGAGTTTGTGTTGGCGAATTTTAATGAAAAAGTAGTGGCGGAAATCGCGGTTAAAAAATATATCGAGGCGTTCCGCGAAAAATGATGGAAAAAAAACATTCCGAAACCAGCCGCAGTATTGCCCGAAATGTGTTATACGGCTTCTCGACTTTTATTTTGCCGCTCGGCTTGAGTTTCCTCGCCACGCCAATTATTATCGCCAATCTCGGTCTGCAAAATTACGGTATTTTTATGCTGGTTTTAGGTTTTGTCGGCTTTTCCGGTATTTTTAGTTTTAGCCGGTCAATCACCAAATACATCGCCGAATTTCGCTCTCAGGGCGAAAACGAGAAAATTTCCGATGTCATTTCAGTCGCCTTTTTTATAAACTTGGCAGTCGGTTTAGTCGGCGTTTTGATTATTTGGCTGACGGCGGAATGGCTTGTTTCAGATGTGCTGAAAATCGAGGTAGAGGCGCGTGAGCAATCCGTTATTGCGCTCTATATCGTTTCACTTATAATTTTTTTGGCGATGGTAACGCAGATTTGGACGGCGATTCTGCAGGGCATTCATCGGTTCGATGTCTATTCAAATATTTTTAATCTTAATAATATCGCCGTGCTGAGCGGAAATATCTTGTTGGCGAGTTTCGGGTTTGGCATTTTGAGTTTGTTGGTTTGGAATTTATCAGTAACGGCTATAGTTTGTCTGATTTTTGCAAAAAGCACTAAACGACTGCTGCCGGAATTCAAGTTAAGTTTAGGTTTGAACACTGAAACTTTGAAGCTACTCGCCGCCTTTAGTGCGGGCAATATCCTTTATCAAATTGGGTCAAACTTATTCCTTCTTTTTGAGCGCGGTTGGATAACCAGACATTTTGGGGCGGAAACTTTGACTTATTACGTCGTGCCGATGACGCTCGCTCTTTACATTCACGGATTTATTGCAAGTTTGATGGTGGTGATTTTTCCGCTCGCCAGCGAATTAAGAAATGATAAAGAAAAACTCCTTCGTCTATATCTGACGGCGACCAAAACCGTGTGTTTTTTTGTTGTGTTTTTGGGGACGACGCTCATCGTCGAAAGCAGATTTTTTTTAACGCTGTGGCTCGGTGCCGAATTCGCCGATAAAACCGCCTTGCTTTTGATTATTCACACGATAACATTTAGCTTGCTGGCGGTGTCGCCCGTGTCGTGGCAAATGACGGAAGGGTTGGGCTACACTAACTATAATTGCTTTCTTTCTGTGATATGCTTTTTAATAAGTATTCTTTTGATGATTTCTTTGACGGAAAGTTACGGAAATTTAGGGATTGCCGTCGGGCGTTTGACCGGCTTTGCTATAATTTTTTTGTCAATATTTTATGTTGAAAAATGGTTTTTCGGGCGCGTTCAGCGAGAGTTTTGGCTGAAACTTTTAGGCGTTTTGGCGGTTTCGGCTTTTTTTTCGGCGACAGTTGAAACATTGATTATCAGTAATTTCGCCTCTTCTTGGATGACGTTTGCGGCGGCAAACTTGGGCGGCGGTGTCATCTATTGTTTAGTAGTTTGGTTATTAGGATTTATCGAAGAAGACGAAAAACTTCTGATACGGAGAATTCTCATTCGCTAAAATCTAATATTTGTAAAATGAGAAAACCGGGTAAGTATCAAACATCGAATTGGAACACGAGGCAAACGTCGGACAGTTTATTTATGCTGCTTCCGGCAATAATTTTGATGGGCGTGGTTTTACTCGGAACGACTTTTTTGATGGTGGATTTTGAAAATTGGTTTTTAGCAATTGAAAGACCATATCTTATTCCGTGGGTGTTGGCGACGGGCTTGGTTATTGCCGCGCCGTCGGCATATCTGATATATCGCAAGGAATTTTCTTTGGTGCATCCGCTGGTTTTTGCTACTATTACCTATTTTTTTCCGATTTTCTTTCTCGGCGGCTGGAGTTTAACTTTTGGGCTGTCAAATTATTACTATCTCAATTATGTAACCGACCCGGAATATAATTTTCCACTAACCTTTGTCTACGTCATACTCGGTTTTGGCGGGTTGTCGCTCGGATTTTTTATCCCGCACGGCAAAAAAATCGGCAATTATCTGGCGACTTGGTTGCCGAAGTGGGAATTTAAGCCGCCAGAGGTTATCATACCGAGTCTTTTTTTCTTGGGCATGGGAATTTTTACGAGTCTGCTGGCATTGGAATTTGGACAAATCGGTTATCAAGGGGCGGGAATCATCTTCGGCATAACAGGAAGTCTCTACTATTATTTGACATTGATTATTCCGTCCACGGTTTTTCTTTTGTGGCTCGCCTTTTTTAAGTTTGAAAAATGGAACTCGTATCATCTGATTATTGCCGCCGCTCAACTTTTTATTGCCGTTTATATGTTGGTGCTGCTCGGCGGAAGAAGTAGTCTGATGAATAGTTTTCTCTTGATGATTTTCGCCTTCGTGATGGCGGGACGCAAATTTCGGTTCAAATATGTGATTCTTTCGGGAATTTTTCTGCCGTTATTTGTGATACTCGGAATGATTTACGGGACGACGTTTCGCAGTTTAAAAGTTAATGATGACCGTGTTTCGCTCGAACAATACGGAATGTTTGCGGTTGAAACGGTTGGTAATATCACTGAAAAGGATTGGTCGAAACAAGTGGGCGAATCGCTCGAAGTGCTTGCCGAACGACTCGAAATTGTCAGTTCGTTAGGCGTGGTCGTCGCCAATTACGAGCGTTCAAAATCATATGAAGCGGCATATGGCTTAGAGAACAATATTTGGACATATACATGGACGGCTTTTATTCCGCGTTTTTTGTGGAGTGATAAACCGCTTATTGCCGATAATTATTCATATAACGAACTTTATTTTGACCACGGCGGGTTCGGGTTGGCAATTACGGTAATGGGCG
>Ga0136614_10000826_pt1 | contig 16956 bp, 20 predicted proteins | sample AntDrymUQ2792106_2_FD_106643 | JGI IMG/M metagenome (GOLD analysis project Ga0136614, IMG submission 106643) | Polar desert sand microbial communities from Dry Valleys, Antarctica - metaG UQ279 (21.06) | ecosystem: Environmental > Terrestrial > Soil > Desert | place: Antarctica: Dry Valley... | reverse complement strand
CTCAGGCTGACTCCTCAGGCTGACTAGCTCGGGCTGTCTAGTCGGGCTCTATGGCCTGACGAATTCGATCGGCGAGGCCGAATCGACTCTTGGGAGCGCGGAGGTCGACGACGGCTCCGATCGCATCAGAGAACGCGACCGGATCAGCGGGGTGAAATTCGTAGCTGGCGAGACCATCCGAAAGCTCGAAACGGAACACGCTGCTCCGCTCGCAGCGGACCTGGCTTTGGTCCCAAGAGGCGAGGCGCCGGCGATCAGTCATGATCCGGACCCGCCCATCCTCGATCTGAACGCTTCCTTTGATCGGGGCTTGGTCGTGATTGTGGAGTGATCCCCCAAATACGGACATCCCTCAACTCCTTCCTTCCGGCGGCAAAGCCTAGGTCTCTCAACCTATACGGGCAAGGGTCATAATTGAGAGCGATGGACGTTTGGGAGAAGCTTGAAACAAGCCGGGTCGCGGTTTTGGCCACGGTGAACCCCGACGGCAGCCCCCATCTGGTCCCGGTGGTATACGCCCTGGTCGGTGAGCGAATCGTCACAGCGGTCGACGGTAAGCCCAAATCGACGGCGCGGCTGCGCCGTCTGAACAATTTGGACGCCAACCCATCGGTGTGCCTGCTGGTCCACCATTACGAGGAGAAGTGGGACCGGTTGTGGTGGGCACGGATCGATGGGCGGGCAACAGTGGTGGCGGCCGACCCCGAAGCGCTTTCTGCTCTGCGAAAACGGTATCGCCAATATGAGACCGTGGCGCTGGCCGGGCCGGTGATCTCGATTGAAGTCAGCGCAGTGAGGAGCTGGCCAACCTGACCCCGCTCTCGGTGACGATGGCATCCATGAAGACGTCGGAAGGGGTCATCGGCAAACCATCAACGAGCCGTCGGTCGAGGGAGACGCCTAGCAAAAAGGGTCGGTCGGGGAAGCTGGCAAGCAGGGTGTCGTAGTAACCCTTGCCGTGACCCAAACGCGAGCCATCCAGCCCGAAAAGGACGCCGGGAACGAGCACGACTTCAATTGATTCCGCCGCGACCTCCGGTGCGTCCTCGCTGGGTTGTCGATAGCCAAACGGATGAGTTTCGAGATCGCTGGTCAAGCGGTGGATCGTGAGTGGGCCTTGGCGAGGCGTCCGCGTCACCATCAAGTCGAGATTGACATCGAGTCCCCCCAAATCGACCTCACCCGGCATCGCGAGGAACGTCAGGACCACGCTCCAACCGTGGCTGACAACGAACCGGCCGACATGATCCGTGACCGCGTCGGACTCAGCGACTGTGGCTTTGGTCAATGATGTCGCCCATTTGCGCCACGCTGCCTTCGTCTCCACGCGCTCCAAGCTACCGGCCTAACGTCGAAGCGATGCGACGGCTGCTCGCTCCCCTACGTACTCTTTTGACGTGCGTGGTGGGTGTGGCCTCCACTTTGTTCTTCGCCCCCCTAGTCATCGTGCTAGCTCACTTGCGGCCGACCACACCGCTAATCGAAAGGTGCGCTCGGGCTTGGAGCCGGGCCTGGTTGTGGGCGGCGGGTTGCACCCTCGAGGTGACCGGCGCCGAACAGGTCGATCGCAGCCGGAGTCACGTCGTCGTCGCCAACCATTTGTCGGTGCTCGACATCATGGTTTGCTTTCTGGCAGTGCCGCTCCCGATCCGTTTCCTGGCTAAGAAGGAGCTGTTCTCGGTTCCCCTCCTCGCTTCGGCCATGCGCTCGATCGGAATCGTCGAAGTCGATCGAGCGGCGGGATCGGCTGTCCATGAGCAGGTGAACCGACAAGCCGAAGAGCTCGTCGCCTCCGGTCGGTCACTGATCATTTACCCCGAAGGCACGCGCAGCCGCAACGGCGACCTGCGGCCATTCAAGAAGGGTGCCTTTACGATGGCGATCGCCGGCGAGATCCCGGTCTTGCCGGTCACCATCATCGGCACCTATGAAGCCTGGCCTCCCGGCAAGCTCTGGGTTTACGGGGGCGAGCTCAAAGCCTTCGTCGATCCTCCGATCGAAACTGCCGGCATGGTTCGTGATGACACGGGCCGATTGGCCGAAGAGGTGCGCGAGGTAATCGCCTCCCGGCTCCAATCCGTTTCTCCCCCCGAAGGGGGGAGAGCCGGCGCAGTCGGGAGGGGGGCGTTTTCTTGAGCGAGGTAGAGCATCCGCCTGGCATGCCAGTTCTCAGTCATAAATCGCCGCCAGAAAACTTCGTTCACCATCGGTGACGATGAGGAACGCTCCGGCGGAAGTGACGATCTGGTAACGGTCCCCCGCTCCTTCTCCCCGCCACCAGCGACCCAGCAAACGCCACGGCCCGGCCCAGTTGAGCACGGGCTCCCAGCGCGATCCCAACCGGATCCGGGTGGGCATACCCTCGTCCCATTCGATGTCGATCGGCGTCGGTTGCGGCGGCACCAGGCTGGGGGCAGGACCCGGCGTAGCGCCCGGCCAGGGCGCTTCGAGGTCACGCTCGAGCTGTCCCGGCTCTTCGCCGAAACGAAACCAGCGGACCTGTTCTGCGGGCATGCGCCCCCCTTGCCGACCTGCCTGCAACACAGCGTCGGGTCCGACCAGAGCCTGAGCGCGGGCCAGCGCGCGTTCGGCTTCGGGTCGGGTGGAGTCATAGCCCTCCCAGCCCTCTCCGACTGCCTCGAGCAAAGCCAATTGCCGGCCGGCACCGGAAAGGTCCGAAGGGTCGAGACGCAGCCGGACCAAACCCCCCGCCACCCCTTCCTGCTCGATCCACGCTCGCAACTGCCACCAGACCCTCTCGGTCAAAGTGGGCTCCAAGAAGGGATCGGTGGAACGCCAGACTCGGGTGCGGACCTTGCCCATCCCCGACTCGGCCTCGATCTCCACTCGATAGGGAGCCAAACCTTCCTTCCGCAAGCCATTCATCAGACGAGCCGACAAGGCCCGGGCCGAGAAGGCCACCTGGTCGAGGTTCTCGAGCGGGTCGTCATAGTGGGCTTCGACCGCTAAGTGGGGCGGGATGGTGCGAGGGTTGATCGATCGATCCTCACCACTGGCCAAGTGGTGCGCCCACAAACCTTCGTCCCCGAACCGGGAAGCAACTGCTTCGCGGGGCAATCCGGCCAGAGCCCCAAGAGTGTTGAGCCCCAACCAGCGAAAGGTGTCAATCATCTCTTCCCGCCCCACCGCTGAGATGTCAAGCGAGGCGAGGAAGGCGATGTCGTTGTCGATCACTTGCGACCCTTCCGCGGCGGTGATCGCAGCCCAACGAGCAGCAAAGGGGCCATCGGCCGAACCGATGCGCGCCTTCGGCCCGGCAATGCTTTCGACTTTGGCTACCAAGACGTCCTCACCCCCGTAGTAACGGAGAGCACCTTCGATGGCAACCAACACCAACCCCGGCTCGACCACTTCCACCCGCGGGATCAAGTCCTCGAGCGCTATCAGCATCGGCTCAAAAAGCCTGGTTTCGATGCCGAAGTCGCGTGGCTTACTCTCGGCGATAGGACAAAGGGCTTCGGCGGCTCTCCGTCCCATTCCTTTCGCCACCCCCAGCTTGGAGGCCTGGGCATTGACCGCCGCTACTCGTTGAGTCTCTCCACCTGCCGCATGCCCCTCTTCGTAGACGTAGCCGGGACCGGTCCCATCCAGCACCATGAGCGGCCATTCCGGAAACCAGACGCACAAGGTGCGCATCTCAAGCTCCGAGGTCGAATGCCTGCCAAGGCAGCGACTTCCCACTCACCTCCAACGCCAGGCGTCTTTCGAGGAGACGGCCATGTCCTTGGTCGGCTCCTTCCCAGCTCACCCCTCTTCCATTGATCCGAAGATGGGTGATCCCTGCGGGCAGTTGACCTCGCAACGGTCGCAAGGCCAGCCCGACTTTACGCGCCCGGGTGAGAGCAGCCAGCCGTCGCAGCTCGTGCTCCCCCACCCCAGCCGGGACCTCGGCGTAAACCGCGGCCACGCCTTCCAAGATCGCCGCGGTCACCTGCCCCCACAACCTTCGATCCGCACAGCGCACCACCACGAGCCGCCCCGGCTTCACCCCTACTTCCCACGCCGCTAGAGGCGACAACCAACCTCCCCGAGCATCGATCGTCACCACCGTCCCTACCTGCGAGGGCGCGGCCAAAAGCGACAGCCCCAGACGGGTCAAACCCCAACCCGCCGGCCCCTCCAGCCCGACGATCTTCCCGGGCGATAACGCCAAAGAGGGAATCCGCTCGACCGCACGTTCCGCCAGCATGAGCAGGCACTCTAACCGAACATTTGTTCGAGGCAACTGGTGATTGCACCCCAAGGCCATTGGGTACGATCACTCCTGAAACGATGCGGCTCAACAAAAAGGCTTCTGCCGAGGGTGTGAGCCCTGCACCTGTTCCCAATGGCGATCGCCCCCAGCTCGAGGTCAATGACTATCGCCAGCTCTTCGAATCGATCGATCAAGGGTTCTGCGTCATCGAGGTTATCTTCGACGACTCCGACCAACCCATCGACTACCGGTTCCTCGATGTGAATCCAGCCTTTGAGCACCAGACCGGCTTGCGCGGCGCAAACGGAAGTCTGATGCGCGACCTCGCACCCGACCACGAGGACCACCGGTTCGAGATCTACGGTCGGATCGCCAAGACCGGCACCCCGGAATGGTTCACAAATGAGGCCCGCCAACTCGGACGTTGGTTTGACGTCTATGCCTTTCGAGTTGGCGAACCCTCCGCCAACCGGGTCGCGGTTCTCTTCAACGACATCACCGAGCGCAGGGGAGTGGAGGAATTGTCGCGCCAGGCCGCAGAGCGCGACCGTTTTCGGAGCAATTTGGCTGACGCGACTCGCGTGCGCACAGATCCAGTTGAGATCGATTGGATCGAAGCGCAGACGACCCGTGTGCTCGGGGAGCAACTCGGGGCAAGTCGAACCATGTGGCTGGAGGTGGTCGACGGCTACGGGATCATCTCCGCGGATCATGTCGATGGGGTTTCCTCGCTAGCTCCGGGCCGGTATCGGCTGAACGACTTTGGCCCGACCTTTGGCGAGCAGCTGACCTCGGGGCGCTCGCTCGTGATCAATGATGTCGAAACCGCGGGTCTCACCGAAGTCGAACGGTCGACCTATGGGGATATTTCGACCCGAGCCCTATTGGCGGTGCCGTTGATCAGGGATGGTCTGCTGGTGTTGGCCTTTACCGTCCACGACATCCAACCTCGGCAATGGACCGAAGACGAAGTGGCTTTGGTTGAAGAAGCCGCCGCGCGAGCTTGGGCGATCATCGGTCGTTCTCGGGCGGAGATCGCTTTGAATGCCTCCGAGCAACGCCTGCGGCTCGCCATAGGGGCCGCCGATATGTACACGTGGGAGATCGATCCCGCGTTGGGATCGTTTCAAGCGGGCGAGAACGCCCCACGGCAGATGAGCATCCCGTTGCCGGGATCCCTCGAGGAAGCGTGGGGGGCTGTGCACCCCGACGATCTCGACACCCTCCGAACGGCTTTCGAAGAGGCGATTGCCAGCACCGGAGAGTTCCAATGCGAGTATCGCCTCAAGACGCCACCGGGCGTAAGCGAAGTCTGGGCTTTCTCCGCGGGAAAGGCAATCCCTTCGGTTGGGTTGACTCCGCTTCGCGTCGTCGGGATAACCCAGAACATCACCACTCGGAAACGCGCCGAGGAAACTCTCCGGCAGCAACAGGCAACAGAGTCCGAGGCGCGCCGGCGCGCCGAGTTGCTCGCAGAAGTGTCGAGCGAGCTGGAGTCAGTCGACGGTTTCAATGCCAAAGCGCGGCGTCTGGTGGAGTTGTTGGTGCCGGACCTTGCCAGTTTTGCTTCGGTGCGGATGCCGGACCAAGCCGCTGACGTTGCCTCCTTTGGCCAAGGCGAGAACTTGATCCAATTGCCGTTGACCGTTGGCCTGAATCTCACCAGCACCTTAACCCTGGGTTTTGACCGAGATCGCGTGATCTCATCCGCCGAACTTCTGCTGGCGCGTGAGGTTGCGGAGCGCTCCAGTCTCCTGCTCAGCAATGCGCGCTTCCAGGAAGAGGAGCATCGGATTGCCCGCCGTCTCCAACGGACACTCCTGCCAGAAGGGGTGGTGCAGCGGTCCGAAGTCGCTATCGCCGCTCGCTATGAAGCGGGCAGCCACGGCCTCGAGGTGGGTGGAGATTGGTATGACAGCTTCAGCCTCCCGGACGGGAGGATCGGTCTCGCCGTTGGCGATGTGGTCGGAACAGGTTTGGACGCCGCGGCAGCCATGGGACGTATCAGGACGGCCCTCGCGGCGTTGGCTACGCAGACTGACAGCCCGGGGCGCCTGCTCACCCAACTCGACGAGTTTGTGAGCGGACCAAACGGCGTCGACTTTGCCACCGCGTGCTACGCCATCCTCGACCCAGCGTCGGGGCTATTGCGCTACGCCTCCGCGGCCCACCCCCCGATTCTCCTGCTTAGCAGAACCGGAGAAAGCAAGTGGCTCGAGGATGGGCGCTCTCTGCCTCTCGGCGGCGGTTGGGAGCCAGAACGGTCCGAATCGTCGCTCACCCTCGACCCTAGCTCATTGCTCGTCTTCTATTCGGATGGCCTGATTGAGCGCCGGGGCGAATCGCTCAACGTCGGACTGGACCGGCTCGAGCAGTCGGTGCAGTCGAACTTCGATGCACCGGTGGAAGAACTCTGCGAGCTGCTTGTATCGGAGCTCGGTCGTAGCGCCGACGATGACACGGCTGTCATGTGTGTCCGCCTGCTTTCGGCTGCGGACCGCCGATTCGTCCGTAGCTTTCCAGCCCGGCCCGAAGAGCTGAGTCAGCTGAGAATGGCCGTTCGAGAATGGATGCAGGAACGCTCGATCGGTGAGCAGCAGGGTTTCGACCTACTCCTCGCTTTGGGTGAGGCCTGCACCAACGCCATCGACCACGCCTACCGCGACCGATCGCGCGGAAAGGTCGAGGTGGAGGTTCGCCAGGATGGAGAACGAGTGCTGGTCGAGGTGCGAGACTTCGGGAAGTGGAAGCCGGCGGTTGAGAGCGTGGAACGGATGGAGCGGGGAACGAGCATCATCATGCAGTTGTCAGACAACTTCAGACGAACGACGAGCGACGACGGCACCACCGTCAGCTTTAGCATGCCCGGGGTTTCGGCTTGACCCCGCTGGCGACACTCGACACAACGCGCCTCAGCGGCTGGCTAGTGGTGGTCATCAACGGCGAGATCGACCTCTCCAACGCCGCCATCATTAGAGCTCAGCTCGAGGACGCCACTAAGAGCGAGATGGCCGTTGCCATCGACCTTTCTCCCGTTCAATACATCGACAGCCAGGGGGTGCGATTGTTCTATCAGCTCTCACAGAGATTCGCCGCCAAGAGAGTCGACTTCGCCTTCGTTGTTCCTGCTGACAGCATCGCTGGCCAGGTCCTCAAGCTCAGCCAACTCTCCGACCTGGTCCCGATTCTCGAGTCGCTCGACTAGACCTAGAGACGCAAATTGGCACCCTTGGAATTGATGTCATGACTTCCAGACAATGAGGACGACGGTAAGAATTGACCCCGACAAAGATGCTCGATTGCGTGAGCTCACGGAGGAGAGAGGAATTAGCTTTCGAGAGGCACTAACGACGCTCTACGTAGAGGGCTCTCTGTCGACAGTCATCCAGAGCCCTATCGTTGGCGGCGAAGGACCTCGGTTTGCGGCCCGGCGTCGATTTGGTCAAATCTCTAGAACTGAGCGCCGAGCTCGAGGATCAAGCAATCGCTTTCAAGCTCGGGCTGCGAAAGTGAGGCTGCCCGACCTCAATCTGATCTTGTACGGGTCGGCAGCACCGGCGCTGCGTAGACAGCTACGAGGTGCTTGCAGAGAATCCCCCGCTGTGTAGAGACACCCGGGTGATCTGGTCAAATCCGATCGGTTAGCAGGGTGCGATAGCAGAAGGTTTGGTGCGGGATTACAAGACGTCCATCGGGTTGGGCGGCGCGACGCCCCAGCGCAATGACGGCATCGAGCTTGGCTTCGCGATCCTCCGCGAGACGGACATAGGACCAGGTGTCGGCAAGCCCTCGCAGCCCTTCGGGAGTGGTAATGAGGTTGTAGTCAAAGACGCTCTCTTCTACAGGACCAAACGGTCGCGAAACGGTCAAGCGCTCGGCTCGGGGTCCCTTCGATACGCTTTCCATCCGACCGACGACCTCGGCCAGCTCACCTAACCAAGGCACCTTTTCGTCGCGGCGATGCCACGCCACCGAAAGGAGCCCGTTCGATTTCAACACCCGCGCACACTCCGCCGTTGCCGCTTCCGGGTCAAACCAGTGCCAGGCCTGAGCGACGGTGATCACGTCGAACTCATGGTCCGTGCCAGGTATCTGCTCTGCCGGACCAACCCGGGTCTCGACGGTAGGAAGCTGGCGGCGCAGCTCATCGAGCATGTCTGCGGACGGATCGGCGGCCACCACGCTGTGCCCCAGCTCGAACAGGGTCCGGGTTAGCTTGCCGGTGCCGGCTCCCAGGTCGAGGATGTGTTTGGGTCGAGCATCGAAGTCAGCGCCGGCGAGCCACGCAGCGGTTCCCTCCGGCCAGTCCGGACGCAACGCTGCATAAGTACCTGCGAAAGCTCCAAATGAAAGTGCGTACTTGTCGTTGACATCCACGCAAAGAACAGTGCCTAGACGAGCAACTGCGCGGGACTCACCGAGATCTGGGCAACGCCGAGATCGATCTGGACGTGCTCGGCCCCGTTGATCCGAATGATCTCTTGATATACACCATGATCGGTGAGCCGGTAAACGATGATCTCTGGTCCCTGCGGATCGATTACCCAATAGTGGACGAGGCCGGCAGCCGCGTACTTCGCGAACTTGCGAACCAGGTCGGAGGCGCGGTCGCTCGACAGGACCTCAACTGCCAGTAAGGGCGTCGCTGTCAACCGGATCGTCTCTGTTGTCCGCTCAAACACGGTGACATCCGGAACGAACTCATCCTGGGTCGGCTTCCAAGCCCAGCCTTCATCCACCTCGTAAGCATCAGGAATCGCCGACTCAAGAAGATTGGCAAGACGCCTACAGATTCTTTGATGAGGTTGCGATGGCGAGGCGCTCACGACCAAACACCCGTCGATGTACTCACCACGAAAGTCCGGCCCCAATGCCTCGTATTCCTCCCAAGACATAGGTACCCGATCCCCTTCGTGCAAAGTCTGCATAACCACATTCACATTATTCCCTCTTCCGAACCATGAACGTACCGAGTTGCGATCGGCGTGCCTAGAGGTGTCTCTCGTCCGTAAGGTTCGAGCTCAATGGACACGCCAGGGCTGATCGTCGTCGGGCTGGTGATTGCCGCCGGTCTCGTCGGAGTCGTGGTCGCGGCAGTGCCGGGTTTGATCTTGGTCTATGCAGCCGTGTTCGTCTGGGCTCTGGTCGAGGGCGGCGGCGCCTGGGTGGTCGTGGGGATCGCCACAGTCCTCCTCGTTGTCGGCGAGGCCGGCAAGTACATCTTGCCGGGCCGGCGTCTGAAAGAAGCTGGCGTGCCCAAACGGTCGATGGTCATCGGCGGGGTCTTTGCCATCATCGGCTTCTTCGTTATTCCCGTCGTCGGCCTCTTCGTCGGCTTTCCCCTCGGCGTCTACCTGTCGGAGCGCCAACGCCTCGGCGACCATGAGCGGGCTTGGCCGTCGACCAAATCGGCGATGAAAGCCACCGGCCTCTCGATCCTGATCGAGCTCACCGCCGCGTTGTTCGTGGCGGGGATGTGGTTGGTCACCGTCCTTTTCATTATCTAACGGCTCTTCATCTCCTCTAGCTCCTCGAGGCTTTGCGGCCAGTCCTCTTTCAGCAGCCGTGACAGCGACCGGTCCGCCAGCAACTTCCCACCGGTTTGGCAGGTGGGGCAGTAGTTGGTCTCGTTGGCGGCGTAGACAATCCGCTGCACCTTGGTTCCACAACGGGGGCATGGTTGGCCGAATTTGCCATGAACCGCCATCTCGGGACGAAACGCGGTCACCTTGGCCGGCCAGCTCTCACCCACGCTTTGACGCAGCACGTCTGTCCAGCAGTTGAGCTGAGTGACGGTCGCCTCATGCAACCGCTCGAGCTGCTCTGGGGTCAGTTTGCCGGAGCGAGTCACAGGCGACAACTGCGCCGCCCAAAGGATCTCATCAGAGAAAGAGTTGCCGATGCCGGAGAACAGGCGCGGATCGGTCAATACCCTCTTGAGCGTTCGGTTCTCCGCCGTGATGGCCCGGGCGAACTCCTCAGGGCTCGCTTGCAACGGCTCCAGTCCCCCGCGGTTCTCGGTCGCAAGATTTTCCTCGCCCGAGATAACCCAAATCCCTGCTCGCCGTTTGGTGCCTTGCTCGGTGAGGATCAACGTCCCGTTGTCGAACTCGAATCCAGCCAGCCCCACCTTCTTGGGAATCGCCGCCTTGCCTTCTTTCCATTGCAGGCGCCCGGCGATCATGAGGTGGATGACGACGAACAACTCGTCGCCAAAATCGAACACCAAGCGCTTGCCGAGCCGGCGCAAACCTGCGACTGCTTTACCCTCGGGTGCGTCGAAGGGCGGTTGGTAGGTTCTCAGTACGGCCGGTGAGGCCAGTCGCAGCTTCTCCAACCGATGTCCAAGCACCCTCCGTTCCAGGGCCTCGAGGTAAACGACGATGTCGGGGAGCTCCGGCATATCTCCCCAAGCTAGAACTCAGTCCTCACACATGCGGAACGGGGGCGGTCGCTGGCTCGTCGATCAGATCAATAACTAGTCGCTTCTCGGCCATCAAGAAGACCACCATTCCGGCCATTACCACGATCGCCGTGGCCACGAACATGAACTGGTAGCCAAACTCGCGAATGATCCAACCGAGCAATGGTGAGGCGCCGAACAACGAGAGATCGAAGAGGGCAGTGAAGATGGCGGTGGTGGTGCCGCGCTCGCCCTGGGCTGCTCGACTCGTGGCCAGGCTAAGGACGACAGGAAAGGAGATGCCATGGCCAAGCCCTGTGATGGCTCCCCCGATCAACAGTCCTTCCGGGAGCGGCAGGATCCCAACCAGGGCAACCCCCAGAGCATAGGCGGCGAGGCCCGGGCCGAGCATCCGGGTCGGCCCGACCCGGTCAGGCACCCACGCCAGCGTCAGCCGCCAGGTCACCGCCACTAACGCATACGTAGCGAAGAACGGGCCAATCGTTCCCAAACCGCTAGTGGTGACGTAGGTCTTGACGAAGACGAAGGCGGCGGTGAAGCCAAGCGACAAGATCAAGGTGACGAACCACACGGGCCGCAAACTTGGTCGCCGCAGAACTTCGAGAAAGCCCGTGGTAGTGGCGCCGGTGTTTACTCCGCTGCGCTCTAGGAAGAATGCCAGGATCAACGCCACCAAGGAGAAGGCCGCCGCCATGAGGAAGATGCCGCGATATCCCCACGCGCTGGCAAGGATGCGGTCGCCCAAGGCGGGGGCGATCCCGAGCGGGGCCAAGCCCGAGATCCCAAACAGCGCGATCCCCTGACTGCGAAACCGGACCGGGGTGCGATCGGCGATGTAGGTCCAGAACGCAGTCATGGACATCGCCTGCCCAATCCCTTGCAAAAGCCGGGCTCCCACCACCGCTGGTCCAAGCTGATCGATGAACGCGTAGGAAAACGTCGCGACGACAACTATCCCGGTCCCGATTCGAATCATGAGCCGGCGGCTCTTCTGATCCATGACCTTGCCGATCCATGGCCGTACCACGATGGAGGCCAGCCCCGAGACCCCCACGATCGTCCCCAGACGCACCTCGTCCGCACCGAGATCGAGGAGGTATCCGGGGAAATGGACGAGGAGGCTGTTGGTCAGCTCGGAGGCAAGCGAAGCCAGGAAGATGAGCGCGAACCACTTCGTTGCCAGGAATTGGCGGAACATCAGGTCAGGTTAAAGGGAGCGACTGACCCTCGATCCTGGGCTTCCACATCCGTACGATGTGGCCGTGGTTCGAGCCGCAACTGCTTCCCAGGTCGCGCTCGGGCATCTCATTGACTACGCGGGCATGTATCCCCCCGAGTCGTTGTCCCTCGCGGAAGCTCTCTCTACCTACCAACGACATCAACGAGGCGCCCACCGATGGATGCTTGGAGTGCTCCTGTGTCCGAGCTCTCAGCTCCATGATCTCGAGTGGATGCTGGGCGGTAAGCCCACGCCAGTCGGCGTTGTTGTCGATCAACCGATCGTCGAAGCTCTCGAGGCGATGGCCATCTCCGGGCTTCGGATCCGCCAAGTCGAAACCCGTGACCTCGCCATCGCAGATCACCTCGCTCTCATGGCTCGTAACCAGGACCTTTGGCTCGAGACCGACCCCAAGCGGGTGCTCGACATCGCCGTCGAAAGCCCCGGTCGAATGATCGGGGTCAAGCTCCGATGTGGCGGTCCCAACCCGGCGGACTTTCCTTCGTCGGAGAATCTGTCCGAGGTCATGCACACCACATTTGCCTGTGGTCTCGCGTTCAAGGCTACCGCCGGCCTGCACCACCCCTGGCGCCACTTCTGGCCGGAGCTCGGCGTCTGGCGTCACGGCTTCATGAACCTCGCTGCCGCCGCAGCTGCGCTGGTCCTGAACGGGGATCGGGATGCCGCGACCGAGATGATCGAGGCCACCGATGGTCGCTTGGGACGAAGTGGGCTCCGGGTCGGCAGCCGCGAGTTCACCGCCTCTGACCTTCGTTCTGCTCGCATTTTCTTTCGCTCCTACGGAAGCTGTTCGTTTGACGAGCCAGTGGAAGACCTGCTCTTGATCGGCAGCCTTTGGTGATCGCGTTTGGGGTGTATTCAGCCGATGGGGTCGACCGGGTGGGCGTCAGGATCGGCGACCAACTTTTTGACCCCACGCCGGTGTCGCAGCTGCTCGAGGCGGCGTCGCTCCTTCCCTTACTCGAAGCCGGCCGGGATGCCTGGCTCGACGTCGTTGGCCAAATGCATGACGCCGACCTTCCGCCCATCGAGGGCGGAATCCTTCTTCGCCTCCCCTGTCCCATCGGCGACTACGTCGACTTCTACTCCTCGCGTCACCACGCCGAGAACGTCGGTCGCATCTTCCGACCCGACTCCGAGCCCCTAACCCCCAACTGGCGACACATGCCGATCGGTTATCACGGCCGCTCGGGGACGATTGTCGTCGACGGCACCCCGATCACCCGGCCAGCCGGCCAGATCGCGAACGGCAACTTTGGGCCGTCTCGTCGTCTCGACTTCGAATTGGAGATGGGGTTTCTCACCGGCACCGGCCCGGCTCGAATCTCGGTCGAGGAAGCCGAGGATTACATCTTCGGGTTGGTGCTCGTCAACGACTGGTCGGCCCGGGACATCCAAGCGTGGGAGTACCAGCCGCTGGGCCCCTTCCTCGGCAAGTCCTTTGCGACCAGCATTGGGGCGTGGGTTGTGCCTCTCTCGGAGCTTGCGGATCGGCGGATCCCCGCGCCCTCACAAGATCCGGCGCCCCTGGATTACCTCTCGCCACCCGGGCGCAGTCTCGATCTCGCCCTCGCGGTTTCGATCAATGATGAGATCGTCACCCGCTCCAACACCTCAAACCTCTACTGGACGATGAGCCAGCAGCTCGCCCATGCCACTAGCAACGGCGCTCATATTCGCGCCGGGGACCTTTTCGCGTCCGGCACGATCTCCGGGCCCGAACCTCAAAGCTTCGGGTCTCTCCTCGAACTCACCTCCAACACTCGTTTCTTGGAGGACGGCGACACTGTCACTCTGGCCACTGGCGTCGCCGAGTTCGGCGTTTGCTCGGGAACCGTCCAACCGTGCCTATGACATGAAAGATCGACCCTGAGACGATCTCGCTTGGTGTCTTGGCTGTGGTTGGCGGCGGGCCTGTTGGTGATCGCCGGTGTCGCGGTTGTGCTGCCGAGATCTTCGATTCAAGTTCCCGATTACGTCTTCGCCCTTCTGGGCCTCGACTCTGAACAGGACATTGGCGAATGGCTCTCCTCGGCCCTGTTGGCGATCAATGGGACAATTGCCTTGCTCATCGCTCGGCCACCCTTCTTCGAACGAAACCTCCGCAGGTATTGGATCGGGCTAGGAATCGTCCTTTGGATCCTCTCGCTCGACGAAGCCGTCAGTCTCCACGAGCGATCGGCCCTGGGGATCCGACTGACAGGAGCGCTCAAGTACGCGTGGTGATCCCCGCGACAGTTCTTGTGCTCCTCTTGGGGGCTTGGTTTGGGTTCGGCCTGATTCGGAGACTCCCAATCAGGCTCCGAAATGCCGTCTTTCTGGCGGCGACTGTCTATGTGGGAGGAGCGCTTGGCTTCGAGTTCATCGAAGGGGCGATCTCCGACGGCTGGCTATTTGGTGCCGTCGGCGACGACAGCCTCCCCCGGAAATTGGCTGTCAGCATCCAAGAGGCACTGGAGATGTCGGGTTTGGTCCTCCTCCTCAACGCGCTCTTGAACTACGTTGCCGAGTCGAAACAACCGTTGGTGCTCGAGGTCCGATAGATCAGGGTCAGCCTGGGCGCGACTTCTTCGGGAGTTTGCGGACGATCCGGTCGTAGGACTCATCGATTGCGGCGCGGATCTCATCCTCGGGGATGGCGCCGTCAGCTCGGAGCGAGTTCCAACCCGATCTGCCGATATATGCCATCTTCTGGGCGTCCTCCGGGTAACGGAGCAACCACTCATCGGCCTCGTCCCGGTTGTTCCCCAACTTGACCCCAACACCCGCCTTCCCGGCGCCGAGGAAGACGAAGATCTTGTCGCCCAACCTTGGCGACGATGTCCTCGTCCCAAGGCTCGTCCTGCCATGCTCCGGGCTTGGAGAGGCAATAGGCGAGCAGCTCCTCCGGCGTCACATCCGCGAGAATAGGGTGAGGTCATGGATGCCCCACAGATGAAGATCTCCGCGACCGTGATCGGCGGACCCGACCCTCGTGCCTTGGCCGATTTCTACGAAAAGCTCCTGGGTTGGACCCGCGAGCAAGACGAGCCTGACTGGGTAAAACTCCTCCCGCCGGACGGCAGTACCGGCCTTTCGTTCCAAACCGAAGAGCGACACGTCCCTCCCATCTGGCCCGCCGGGGAAGGCGACCAGCAGATGATGATGCACCTCGACATTGCCGTCGAGAACCTCAACGACTCCGTGCAGTGGGCGCTGGAAGCGGGAGCCACCCTCGCTGACTTCCAGCCTGACCTCGACAACCGGGTGATGCTCGACCCCGCCGGCCACCCCTTCTGCCTGTTCGAAAACTGATCAAGCTTTGCTGGCTCGGGAGTCTGTTCTCTTTCAGTAGTCTGTCAGCAGCGGACCCATGGGACGCGGTCGCTTGGTCCGCTTTTTCGCAGTGATTCGTCGGATTCTTTGTCGCGCCAGCCCTGCCGCGCGGTCCAGATCCATCGTTTCTACCTAGGTGCGTAACACCTTGACGCAGACCGGACCAGACGCTGAGTTCAATCGCCTTTCCCAGTCGGCGATTCCCTTGAAAGCGACGAGAGCAAGGTCATCAACCGTGAATTGCCTCCCCCGTGGGTCTATCCAGACCACCGACTCAGATTGCTCATGACAGAGGAGAATCATGTCGTGGTTCGACGTCACAACTGTCTGGCCGTGTTGTTTGGCATGCGCCAGCACCTCTTCGTCGAGGGATCCCCGCGGAGGCGACTGGTCGACTTGGTTGCCTACATGGCTCGTGTTGAATCCAAGTTCCCTCAGGGCCCTGGCCACCTTCGGCGAAAGGAGCTCGTCGAAGAGCAGCCGAACCCTGGGGCGCCTTGAGCGTGCCGTACTCGATCCTTACGCAGCGCGTTCGAACTCCAACGCTGCGATGACCTGTGTGACATCAAGTTCGTAGTCGTCAGCAACGTCCTCCGGATCCTCATCCTCATCTATTAGAGCCGCCAGGACTCCAGTGGGAACTCGAGTCCCATCCACACACGGCGAACCTACCTGTACCTTCGGATTTACCCAAACGCCGTTAGCTGGTCTCCAAACAGCCGCCAATTCATCGGGGCCGTACTCGACAGGTCTGAGATAGTTCTTGATCGTGTCATGGAAAGCCAGCTGTCCTGACTTGCCAATGTCCACCCAGTCCCCTAGCTCTCCGAAAACAGAGCTGCCGACCGTGGCGAGTGCCTTGTGAGCGAACGGATAGTCCGTTCCAAGCTCACGTGAGAGGTATGCCGCTCCATTCCGAATTTCAAGCTTTGGCACACGTCGCTTATCGAGTTCTGAGATAACCCAGAGGCTGATCAGGTCCAGAAACGCGTATAGCGGCTTGGTTCCCACTCGATGTAAAGGTGCGCGTCCGGTTATCCAACGCTCGATCGTCGCAGGGTCTCTACCCACCAGCCAAGCGAGATCGACCACGTCATAAATGCCCCTTCCAAGAAGAGGTTCTCGCCTAGCGCCAGTGTCGGTTGTAGCTATGAACACCTCCGGAACGTATCAACCTAAACCGACAGATTCTGTCACGGCTCGTCAGGAATCTTCGGGAGGTTGGCCGAGGCTCGATGCGATTTCGGCGAACTGAGCCAGCGCGGCTTCGAGATCCTCGGCAATCTCGGCGGCGATGATCGCCGGATCGGGCAGGTTGTCGGCGTCTTCCAGTGATTCGTCTCGCAACCAGAAGATGTCGAGGCTGGCCTTATCTCGAGCCAGCAACTCGTCGAGACCAAACTTGCGGAACCGATCTGACTCGACCCGCTCATGTCTGTTCTCGGGGTTGTAGGAGCTGATGAAGTCCTTGAGCGCTTCGTAGCTCAGCGGGTTCTGCTTGAGAGTGAAATGCTGGTTGGTGCGGAGGTCGTAGATCCACAGATCAGAGGTCCACGGTTGTTCGCGACCTGGCTTGCGATCGAAGAAGAGCACATTGGCCTTCACTCCCTGGGCATAGAACACGCCAGTCGGTAGCCGCAGCAGGGTGTGGACGTCGCACTCTTGGAGCAGCTTGCGGCGAACGGTCTCGCCCGCCCCACCCTCGAAGAGAACGTTGTCGGGCACAACCACCGCCGCCCGCCCATTGGTCTGCAGCAAGGT